>QWCJ01000644.1_pt1 | contig 12024 bp, 11 predicted proteins | sample 1972501 | NCBI WGS metagenome assembly QWCJ01 (sample SAMN09866711, study PRJNA288562) | Human vaginal metagenome isolate term2_vaginal, whole genome shotgun... | isolation source: vagina | host: Homo sapiens | place: USA: California
CATGGAGGATCTAGAGATCAAGTCCATGACAAGGAAAGGTGGATCAAGGAAGAAGGGGATGAATAGATCATTCCTAGAGGCATCACCTTCCATGATTGCACAATGCCTAGAATACAAGGCATTGATTAACGGCAGGAGAGTAGTATATATCCCTGCTGCATACACCAGCCAGAGATGTAGTATGTGTGGCTATACAAATACACAGAACAGAGAGAGCCAATCTGTTTTTGTATGTAAATCGTGTGGTCATAGCGAGAATGCTGACATCAATGCTGCAAAGAATATACAAGCATATTACGATTATCTTATTGAGGGCACTGACTTGCCCGCTTATGATCCAGGTCATAAGAATGGCAGTGGAGAAGTGATAAGACCTACAACACCTAAGGGTGTGCGAGAAGACTTTTATGTCTTTGGCCAAGGCAACTTCAGTGATGCTGTCGATCCAGTCAATGCTATAGGCGTTGCATTGTAACGTTTATAGGTAATACTGAATCCCCTAGCTTTAGCTATGGGGAGAATGTCAACAAGGTAGCCTTGAAATCCGCGCAACCCTCCTCGTCTTCTAGAGTCCGCCACCTCTTACCAATCTCACCTTAAACCCTGAAATCCGCGCAACCCTCCTCGTCTCTCCAATCCCCTAAAACACCACTCTCACCTTGACAAGCTCACCCTTCAGCTCTATGATTAAAGAAAGTAAAAACCCCAAGGAGAGAGGAATAATGAAAGAGAAGCATCTCACTACTTACCTCGTTGACACCGTGAAGTGTGTCAGCGATGGTTCTGTCGTCTACTTTTACGACGAGGATGATGTGAGAATTGGACCTCGTGAGGCAATAGGGCGAATTGAGGATGCAAACCTTGAGGATATTGCTGCCTGGATTACTAAGACTATGCCGTGGGTAGAACGGGAGGAGGTCCTTACAAATAAGGAAAAGTATGCCATTTTGGTTTCAGATATTGCTACAAGAACCACGTTGAGCAGAAAGCTGCAAGTTCCTGAATCTCCCGGTGACATGGCGAGGATGCGAGTCTTCTGTCGTGGTGACGTAGGCGAAGAGATTTTTACAGCATTAGGGGGAGCACCTGGTGAAGACAGGTTGGTCCTGAAAAGTGTTATGTCTGCGAAAGTAATTGATAGTAAGAATGAGAGGGCAATAGCATATATCGAGAAGTTTGCTCCTTACATTGTGAGAATCTTGATCGCTGCGTGTCCGTATCTTATGCGCATTTCTCCAATTTCCTACTGTGCAATTGAGATTGTCTGTGATTCAGAGGTAATCCCGGATCAGCTCCTCAAATACTACGAGCCTCGAAGCCTCGGTGTTATCTACCAGGCAGGCCTAAATATCCTTCAGGCTCGAAATGACAAAGAGCTGCAATATGCACTTTTTGGAGACTACCGTAAAAATCTCACTCTCCCATTGGCTTATAATCTTGAGGAAGTCTTTCGGTGCTTTGCGGGGCAAAAGGTAACCATCGAAATGGTGCTCAAGGTCTTAGAAACAGTGTTAGAAATGACAGGGGGACTTAAAGACGAAGCCGAACGGTTTTCCTCTCTTTACGAAGGTGCAGCGCTTGAGAAATATTCTGAGCTTTCTAAATACTCACTTACCTCAGATGGAAGAACCCTTCTTGCCTATCATCTCCCAATTGCAATGAGTGATAAAGACACACATATGACATTTCAGAGGTTTCTGAACTGGTGTGAGGCTTATGATTTTCGAAATGTGTTCGAGACGATATACCTACTCACAGAGACCAGCGATGTCCCATATGTCAATACGGTCTCGTCACGAGGTGGAATGTATGCTGTCCGTCAACAGTGCTGGGAAACACTCGAAGGCATGGCAGCAGACGACATTGTAGATGAAGAAGGTAAGCATCTCCTTCGATTTAAGGTCGCGGTGACCGAGGATAAAAATCAGCTCAAACAGGTCGAGAAATCAGACTACTGGAAAAATAGGAAGCCGGATCAGAAGGTAAACGGTTGTTGTGTCTACAAGATTACAACCGAAGATGAACTTCGTCGAGTAGGCGAAGAAATGGACCTCTGTGTCTTCAATGATGATGGGTATCATGCGACGTTTACAAATGGCACTACGGATTACCATCTTATTACTACTGATACATCGCAATATATGCTTAGAAGCGTCCCGGGAGCAATCCTAGAGCTTCGAGGACCGAGCAACTCTAAGGTTGCAAAAGAAGCCTTTGAATGCTCTCAGGAAATTGTAGGAGAAGAGAAAGGGAACGAAGAGGAATGAAACCACTACATGAGGTAAACGAAAACCAGACAATCGAGGAGCAGTGCAAAACCGTGCTCGAAAACTGGAAGATCGTCGTCGAAGAAAACGAGAGTCAGCTCGCATATGTCAGCGAATATACCCGGCAGACATGGAGAGATATGCAGCAAGACACCGAGGATATGCTCAGCTCGCTATCCGAATACCCTCTTAGTGTAATTCACGAAAAGCTCATGGGTCTTCAGGACAAGATCTTAGGGGCGACACGTAAAGACATGGAAAAGGAGCACCTAGAAAAGATCCGTATAGAGCAAGAGCGAAAAGAAGCAGAGCTGGCAGCAAAGCGGAAAGAAGAAAAGGAAAGGGGTGGGATTCTTCAAGCAATCTCCAACTGGAAGAACAGACGAGGAGGGGTGCGAGAAATTGAAGGATAGAGGTGAGATTTGTAGGATATTGGGATAGAAGGATGAAGAGGGTTGCGCGGATTTTAGGAGTGAGGTTGAACTTGGAGAGGTGTGGTTGATTGAGGAGATGATGGTGTGCTCAGGGATTCCAATTTTACCCCTGATTTTCGCGCAACCTACTCGCAACTACCCCCACCTCTACCCCGAGGTTGCAATGCTTTTCAACCTCTCCTACTATTTAAAGTGGTAGACAGAGACCACGAACAAAAGGAGAGGCAAATGAACTATGACAACACTGCAAAGCCAGTAGACCCGGCAACCCCAAAGGTAAAACCTGACCTTTCCAAGGAAGCCATGAAGACCTTGGACTTGATTGGGAAACGCTCTAAGTATGAATCAAACCCGAATCTCATTGAGTCGCTTGCGTTGATCTTCTTCGCCCAGGAGGTAGAATCCAATGATCTGGTAGACCTTGATACGTTGCTTACCATCAGGAGTAAGGCGCGTGGATATGAAGAGCAGACCCAGGAATACCCAGAGAACGATGAACTTCGGGAGGCCCGTGGCAAGGCAATGAAAGTTGCTTCGAGGTCTTCGAAGGAGTCAGGTTACTACAAAAAGGTTCGCACCTACTACGAAATTCCAGAGATCCCTTGCTATGTTGTGGATTGGTCCTACGCTGTTTTCCATTATGCTTCTACGATGGCAAATCAGGACTTTGAGATTGCAAATATTCTCCAGCTTCCCGCACAGCATCGTATTGGGGAAATAGCACTTCAGGATGACGATATTGATGAAATCACCAAAAACTACATCGAGAAGAAGAACAGCAAGATGTTCGAAAATTTCGAGGAGCTTGCACAAAAGAAGGCAGAAGAGTCCGATGATTGGACCTATGAGGAACTAAAGGGAGGAAGCAGGAAGGTTGTAGGTTACCTGAATGAGATTGTCAGGGATTCCCTGACTGCGATGATCATGGGATTATAATCAGGGCGCGAACCTCTTCGATCTCTATAGGTCAGAGAGCAGTAGAAAGTTGAGAATCGTGGACTCTGGAAAGATGATTTTCTCGGGGTCCTTTTTAGGTTGTAGGTGTGGGTGGTTGCGCTGATTTCACTTTCTCTCCTAGAATCCGCGCAACCTACCCACCCCCAATCGTCACCCCCGAAGTTGCAGATTCCTACCCTTCGCATTAAAATGGGAATCAACATCAAGAAGAGAACAAAGGAGAGAAAATGCTAAGGTTTCATCCAGATTCGGTTTATCTCGTATATATCGACTCGAAAGGCGGGGAGCATAGCCAGCCCGCCTGTGACATTGTGGAGTCGGGCACGCTGATCGACCCTTATACTGATGATGACATGGAGGTCGATCACGTCGTTGTCATTTAAATCAATACAGCACCCCGCCCTAGATACCCCGCTAGGGCGGGGTGATTTCTTCACCAACAACCCTCAGTAAGACCCCCGACTTTAGTCGTGGGGGTGAGGGTTCATCTAGAATTTGGAATATCCTAACTTCTTAAGTCGTAAGCGTAAGTCCTGGATACATGCTATTTTGACAACGACAATAGGTTTATACTAATGTTATTTCTTGAGGGCACTGACTTGCCCGCTTATGATCTACACGGTCATAAGAATGGCAGTGGAGAAGATGTAAGACCTAGCACCCTTTTGGTGTATGCGAGAAGACTTTTTCAAGTCTTTGACCAAGGCTACTTTTATGATGCTGTCGATCCAGTCAATGCTATAGGTGTTGCATTGTAACGTCTATAGGTAAAACTTAAATCCCCTAGCTTTAGCTATGGGGAGAATGTCAAGCCGTGGTAACTAATAGGAATCATTGCGATCCTGTATCTCCTCGCTTGGTAGAATGGAGGCTATGAGTAGCACGCATATCCTTCACATGAGCCAGATCGATCCTGAGATTCGTGACTATCTCCTTTGTGGTGCTAAGGAGTCAAGGCACCGAACGGAGAAGTTTCTCGACCTAAGATACCCAGATTATCAAAGGGCGAGAAGATTCTGGGAGGAATACTTTCGCAGGAATTAATACAAATGAGCCTTCTAATTTCGCTCAACTTCTTAGATACTATCCTGCAACTTCACCTGCCACCCTGAAATCCGCGCAACCCCATCGCCTCTAATACTTCTATCCCATATTCAGCTTCAGAGTCTCTCACTTTCTCCTCGAAACCCTTAGCCCCCAGCTTGCAATGTCAAGAGTTTGAATGTATCCTAGAGTCGAAAGAAAACTATTAACCACACAACAAGGAGAGATACATGACAGCGCTTTATCAGGAGAACATCGCGCACCTGAATGAAGTAGACGATTTTGAATACAAGAGGATCGAAGGTAAAAACCAGGCTATCCTTACTGGACTTTCAGATAAGGGTGTCGAGAAGGTCGAGGACGCTTACCACGTTGAAATTACACTTCCCGAATACGACAACACAGGAAAGAATGAAGTTGTCGAAATCGGAAGTAGTTTTACCAGCATCCACCTAGAAAATAGGCGGGAGTTTTTCCGCACAATCTCAATTCTTGACAGCTGGAAGAATATCCTCACTATCGGAAACGATGCTTTCTCCAGTTGTAGGATCCTGTCAATCCCAAACAATTGGGGTAAGGTCATCACCATTGGGGATCGAGCATTTCACTACTCAAACCTCCAGAACTTGCCTGATACGTGGGGCGAGGTCCGCCACATTGGGGACTCCGCATTTGAAAAGTGCAAGATTAAAAAGCTCCCCGACGACTTCGGAGAAGTCAGAACACTTGGGTCAAGGTCGTTTATTAGCACTCTGATCGAAGCACTTCCTGAAGACTTCGGAAAGATTTACTATGTCGGAAGTGATGCCTTTTGCCTTTGTGAAAACTTGAAGAAGGTTCCCGATGGCATCATGTTTGTTAAGAATGTCGAAGATGGAATCTTTTCGTCCTCCGGTGTCGAAGAAATGGCATCCACATGGGGCACATTTACAAGGGTCCCAAGCGGGTTCCTGCGCTATACAAAGGTCAAGAATCTACCAGATGATTGGGGGAACATCGAGGTTATCGAAGATGGTGCCTTTGAGGCTTCCCGTGTCTCATTTATCCCACTAGTATGGGGTAAGGTCCACACAATTGGAAATCGAGCCTTTGCAGAAACAGGTATAAGCGTATTCCCCGATGATTTCAGTGATATGACGATCAAGGACCAGGCCTTCGCGGACTGCCGAAACATCGAAGAGCTACCACGAGGCATCCTTTATGTTCCAGCTGAACAGCTTGGAGGTGGCCTTTTCAGAGGATGCTCGATTCGAGAAGTCCGAGGTGACTGGGGAACGTTGAAGTTTATTCCTCATGGGTTTTTGCGATACAACCCTCTTTTTACAATCCCGGAAAAGTGGGGTAGCGTTGTCTCTATTCAAAGCGATGCATTCTATGAGTGCTTCTTGAATAAGATCCCAGACGACTGGGAAAACGTGAAAATCGTGCAATCGGGAGCCTTCTCGACCAACAGGATTAAGCGTGTCCCGGATGACTTTAGTGGTATTGATAGCCTCGGGGCGGGAGCATTTAGCTACAATATGATCGAAAACGTCCCTGATATGAAACGGGATTATTCATTTGGGAATGCATTCGGAGACCAATGGGATGCCACCTCGAATAGATCTTCCTACTCGTTCGATGAAGAGATATTCAACGACGATGATCTCTATTATTAAGGAGGTTAGATAAGGAGTCACCCGGGGAAAGGGGTGGCTCCTTTTCTTTGTGTCTTTTGATATATGGGTCGGGAGGATAGTATCTAGGAGAGTTGCGCGGAAATGGGGGTGATTTTGTGAAACTAGAGATGTGTGGAGAGTGGCGGAGCGAGGGAGGTTGCGCTAATTTCATGGTGAGGGGCGAAACTGTAGGGGTTGGAAGGTGGGGTGTCGAGGGAGGTTGCGCGGATTTGGAGGTGAGGGGTGAAATTGTGGGACTTCGGGAACCTTTCGATGTTTGGGGTGAGGTCCTCTGTCAAGACTAATAAGGATTTTAAGCACTATCTAGGCGGGTTCCCCGCGTGAAGATGAACCTCAACTTTTGGGTCCCATATGAGGCATTTTAAATACTCAGAATCCTCCAAGTGAACAAATATCCATAGATAAACCTTCAGGATCTCAATCGAACCCCTAGGGGCGGATTTGCTCCCTTTATGACCTGATCGATTCCTTGTTTCTTAATTTTCGAAGTGAAATTTGAAATCCGCGCAACCCTCCTTCGATACCCACCCTCCAACTCCTGCAATTTCACCTCTCACATTGAAATCCGCGCAACCCTTCGCCTTATAAGTCCCTCACTTTGCAGATTTCACCCCTACCCCTCAAAACCGCGCAACCCTCCTCACCTCTCCATTCCTCAATCTATACGGATCCAACCTTGACCATTGAAACCGCGCAATCCCCTTACACCCTAATAACCCAACCCCTCTATTCCTCCTAAGACACATCAAAGCAAAAGTCCCCTCCCCGTTCCATAAAGGAAGAGGAGGGGACCACTGTGCTAACCAGCCTCTTAAGAAAACACTATACCACATCCTCGAAAATTTCGGAGACTCCATTTCTTGCAATTTCCTGAAGCTCTTTTTCCCTATGGGCTACTTCAAGGAGAAGTTTCATAGTCTTCTTATCTTCCTCACCCATACACAGGGAATATAGTGAAGTGAGCACATACTCCTCGTTTTCGTGAGACTTCTCGCTTCGCGTGATTTCCCTTGCGATGACTGAGCCTGCATGTCGAAGGATTTGCTCACAACCTGGATTTGCGATCCCGGCAAGGTGCACCGTATTCCAAGAAGCAATATCTTCTTTGCTCGGGGTGATGTGCACAACAATCGCATCCTCAGATGCCTGCTGTAGACGGTAGAGGAGATCTCGAATTTCCTCAAAGTCGAAGAACTCCTCAAAATGTTCCAGGTTCCCAAACTTTAAGCGCGCAGCCTCATACTGCTCAAATCGGTAGGTGACAACATTGGCAATGTCTCGTTGAAGCACAGCAGTGGAAAACCCTGTGGAAAACGATCCGAGGTGATAGAACAGTTCATCCTGGAACGAGGCAGCAACCATCCTGCCGAAAAGTTCACGAACATCGTCGTCATACTCGTTATTTGCAAGGCAGCGGTAAAGGCAGCGGTAGAGGAAAATACCACGATACGAAAGAAAATTAGGAGATTCTCCTTTCATATCAAAGACATCGTAGAGTTCATGTTGAAAAGTGTGATCGAGGTGGGGAAATTCACCATTGAGGACGAACAGGATACCACCATACCCCTTGATAGGGTTGAGGATCTTTGTTACTTCCTCATCACTAAATAGGAGTCCATCCTTCCTGTTCGTCCACCTGGAAAGGAAGGCTCCAGGGCTTTGGAAATCTTCCTCACGAAAGTCATACGCTTCGGTCTCACGCTTGCCCTCAATAGCTTCCTGGGTGTCGAAGAATATCCTTCTGGTAGGAATATTGAGGCTTCCATCAAGAAGACGACGGGCAAGCTCCTGATTATCCTTGATCGTATGAAGCTGCACCACACCTTCGTCGTTAAACGACAACACTACTCTGTTGACTTGATCCGGTTTCATATTGCTTTTCTTTCTCCTTGATCTGCGTTGATGATTAGATACAAGGATACCTTCGTGAAAAATAAAAGACAATTATGCCTATATACTCCTAATCCTTGCCCTACTCCTCTCCCTTAACTATCCTGGGAGTCAAGATTTCAATAAGAAAGGAAAACTATGACCTACTACCAGCTAAACATTACGCGCAAGGAACTAGAAGACATCCTTGTCGGGCACCTATATCGACACTTCGAAGACTACGAAGGTATCATCCTGCCAAAGTGGTCAATGGATACCCTAGCCTTAATTGTAAGGCAGCACCTCGAAGAGTTCCAATGGTCACACTTTGGACTTGGGAACCTTGAGGGAGACTTGTGGGGCCACATCACAGACGAAATTATCCAGAGTGAGAAACTCGCCACCATTTTCCCGTTAAATATGGGAAATAAATACCTGGATAATCACAGTGCAACAATTGTCTCCTACCTCAAAGATGGATTCCCTGTTATTGAGTCGGTTGCAACCCAGATCGCCGAAATTATTGTAGATGAGATACTTCAAGCACTTGATGAAAAAATGCAATCGTTAACAGGTCGAGAAGATGTGACGATAAAGGATAAAATCTTTTTCCCAGACTATGAAGGAAGCGCAAAGCTTCCGATTGTTGAGATTAAGAAATAGACAGTATCCCGTAGTGGTAAGGGTGTTGGAGAGACAAGGAGAGATACTGTCTAGGGAAGGGTTGTGAGCAAATAGAGGACAAAGGTGAAATTTGAAGACTCATAGAGTTTGCGCGGAACCAGAGAGTCAAGGTGGAAATAGTGGGATGCAGGAGTCTGATGGTTCGAAGAGTTGCGCGAAATCGGATCTATCACCTTGAAATGTAGAGGAGAGGTGGATTGTAGGGGTGAGAGAGGTTGCGCGGATTTGCAAGATGAAGGAGTCGTCCTAGCAAAACTTCCAGAAGGGAGTCTTATTGTTTTCAAACGAAATAGACTCTTTCGAAAGGTAGGACTAATGTTCGCAAATAGTAGAGGCGTCCACGCAGGTGTAGATGGCCCAGCGTATGTTTTTGGTCGAAGGAACCTTGACTACAAGGGTCCAAATTTAACAGGATCGATTTCTGATGACGTGGCGAATGATCCAGCAGGAGATTTTGCAGAACCAAAAGCGAAATATGGCTCCTTCGGATCCCTTAGTGATAAGGAAGAAGAGCAGCGAAGAAACGACGTGAGTCGTGAATTTCTCAAATTCCTCTTCGATGAAAATGAGATGAACCTTGAGAACTTTTTCCGTATGGAAGATGAAGATTCCGACGACCTTATGGCCGAGTTCGTAAACGGTCGGAAGGATACCGTAGCAGACGACTTCGAACGCCTTGCACAGGAATATGGGGAGAATGGCTTCGAAAAGGGCATCCAATCACTACGCGATACTTTGGAAGAAGAGTCTCAATACCAATTCTTCACTGATGAATACGCCGATAAGGTTGCAGACACTTCATCTGGTAAACCCTGGAAGATTTCAACAGAACTCCCAAATCCAGAAAAGGCATACTATGACGATGTTCTTGCAGGAGAATTCATAGGAAGCTTCGAGGAATACGAGCGACGAGGGTTTGCCGATAAAGCACAAGAAGAACAAAGACTTCAAAACCAGAAAGAGATCGGTGAGCTGATAGGAAGCTGGCACGAAGATGCTCTTGGCAAAAATCCCGACTCCCACCCCTATCTCCTTGTCGCTGAGTATAGCGATGAATGGGAGAGGGTAGAGGGACTCGACGGGAGACTTACAAAACCAACAGCAATAAGTGCATCCTGGCTCGAAAAATACAACACCAGCCCAGACTACATATTCAATTGGGGCAGGGACAAATACGATGACCCGAGAAGGTCCTATAGTCAGGGGTATCTGCGACGAAAAGACGGAACCCTTGAGCTTGCAGTGCTGTTCGACAATGGGGAAGAAGAACGAATGCTCCTCCGCCCCATGAACAGCAAGAAACAGATACAGGACGGAAATAATGTAGTAGACATTCCTGATTCACCAGATAAGATGAGGAATTTTGTCGATAAGAGAAGCACTCGAATCACTGAATATCTTGACTCACTTGATCAGGCGGGAAAACTCGAAGAGGTTGCAGAAGCGTTCCACGACCTTGATCCAGAAGCAGCGTCCTGGGGTCCATCAAGAAACATTCTCGATGTTGCTTCAGGGAAGAAGATACGTGGTGTGAGCAGAGAGGAGAGGATTGCAACCAATAAGCTCCTCGACATCTACAGTAAGAAATATGGTGAGGACAACCCATACAACGAGAGGAAGAAGGAAATACAGGAATATCTAGCGAAAAGGAAATGAGCTGAGGAGTTGAGATTCTAGATGTCTGATGATTAATTATTCCGAGATTGTTACCCCTATGGCTTCCTTGCCGTAGGGGTGTTTCCTTTTGTCCTTTGTGGGGGTGTTTCATCTATAAAACACCGATAACCCCGGCGATTTACGCTTGCAAATGCAAGGCAGGGATCGCTCCGGGGCTTTCGGTAAACAGTATAGCATAAATGAGATATGGCAGAGAAATGGCGAGGTCTCGATCATCTTCGTGTTTCTGTATCACTGTGAGGAGTTGTGTGGAATGAAGGTGACCTATGAGATCAGATAGGTGGTGTGAAAACTGGGAGGGGCTGAGGACTGGGATGGTGAGGCGGGTTGCGCGGATTTTAGGTCTCAAGGTGAAATATCTAGGCGTGCGGATGGGTGGAAGCGAGGTAGGTTGCGCGGATTTGCAGTCCTACCTAGAAAATGGAGAAAAGGGAGGCGATGTTAGTTCCTCGTTAGCATCGCCTCCCTTTTTTAGGAGGAAGAAGGAGCAACTTTTATCCCTGTGTCCTCCAATTTTCAAGTTCCACCCTGAAATCCTCGCAACTTCCCTCACCCCTCTAATAATCTGCCTCCTGAAGACCTCACTTTGATCCTCCAATTCCACGCACCCTCTCATCCCCAAGCCCTCCCACCCCTAAAGTTCAAGGTCTGATATTTTGAAAGCCAAATTCATGGTGAGAATACTGCAAAAATATCAAATGCTGATATTTTTGCAGTATTCGCTTTGTGTTTCGAGCTAGTTCACGAGGATATGCAACGCGAGGAGAATCCGCGGTCGTATCCCGTGAAATCTTCGAACTGTTCGCCTAAGGTAGAGAGCTTGAGAAATGTGATGATGTTAAGGGTTGCGCGAAAATCAAGTGCTACCTTGAAATCCGCGCAACCCACCTCGTCCTATATTCCCTATTCACCTACAGATTTCACCCCGACCTTCCGAATCCGCGCAACCTCCCTCTCCACCCTAATCCATCCCAGTTTCCACCTTTCTCTCCATCTCCTCACAACCCTCCTCATCTCATCATATTGCCCTATTCCTAGCCTCAACCTCAATCAAGTGGTATCCTGAAGTGTAATCCACAGTCGCCGCTTTTGCTAATCTAGCATAACTGCATTATACTGTGGTATAGCTATGCAATCAATCTAGTAAAACGAACCCCTAGGAGGTGTGGAAAGTTGGGGAGTTCTTCTACTCTACATCGCGCTTTCCACGCTTATCCTTGCCAAGTAGCTGACAAGGACGGGGTGATCCTTGACCTTGAAACTGAAATGTCCAAGCTTACCCGAGACCTAGAATCAGCCATGAACCTGATAGAATGGCTCTGTGATTGGGATCTCCTATGGGATTTTAGAAAGATAAGTGAGAAGGATCAAGAAAAACCTTCCTCCGGTGTTGCCAGAATGCTAGGTGTTCGT
>QWCJ01000586.1_pt1 | contig 12019 bp, 11 predicted proteins | sample 1972501 | NCBI WGS metagenome assembly QWCJ01 (sample SAMN09866711, study PRJNA288562) | Human vaginal metagenome isolate term2_vaginal, whole genome shotgun... | isolation source: vagina | host: Homo sapiens | place: USA: California
GGGGATAGAGATTTGGGGAAAGACTCAAACTGTGGATAACTCGCACTATCTGTGGATAACTCGGTGGTGAGTTAACGGTGAATTTACTCACGGCGCACGGTGTTAACCCGCTGGTAGGGGCGATATTCAGTTGGGGGGCCTACTTTTCCACCGGTTTTGTGCGGATTTTCACACTAGGAAAAACCTATCCTGACCAGTGGAAATAATCATCGCAGGTCACAGCGCTGCAAAGTTATCCACAGCCCTGACCTCTGTCTTTGCACACCGTGTCTTTGCTGACCTGGGAATTCCACAGGTCTCTGTGGATAACTATGGGAGTTATGCCCAAGGGGTAGTGTCTTGACCCTCAGCTAGACTGTTGTGTACAACGCGCGGTTGCCGCTCGGCACTGCATCGAAGCCTGGCCGTCCGGCGCGGAGAAGAGTGAGGATTTCAGGCACACGGCCAGGGTGGGATTAATGAACGGTGGGATTAATGAGCAATGACTAATGCCAGTTTTGATGATGACCAGGTTCCACCACCACCGGAGCCGGTAGAGGAGGAACCCCGCCGCTCCTACCGGCAGGAGGAGCCTAAGCGTTACGGCGAATTCCGTCAGCCGCCCGCGGACCGTGAGGCAGAACAAGGCGTCCTTGGTGCTATGCTCCTGAGCCCGAACACGGTGATGGAGGTCATTGAAGAGCTGGAGCCGGAGGATTTTTACTATCCTGCGCACACGCTCATCTACCAGGCCATGATTGACCTTTATGCCGCAGGCACCGACATTGATGCGGTGATTGTGGCGGCCCGACTCGATCGATATAACAACCTCGAGCGCGTTGGCGGTGCGCCCTACCTGCATACCCTGTTGGCCACGGTGCCAACCGCTGCCAACGCCCGCTATTACGCGGAGATTGTCGCGGAGAAGGCGGTGCTGCGCAAGCTGGTGGACGCTGGAACAAGAGTCGTCCAACTCGGCTTCCAAGGCTCCGAAGACATGGAGATTGAGTCCGTGCTGGACCGCGCCCAGCAGGAAGTTTTCGCTGTCGCGCAGAAGAAAACGACCGAGGATTACCGGGCGCTGAGTGATCTCATCGATCCCACCATTGATGAACTCGCCGCCCTGCAACAAAACGGCGTGGAGTCCGGCGTGCCCACCGGTTTCATCGACCTCGACAACCTGACCAATGGCCTGCGTGCGGGCCAGATGATCATCGTCGCCGCCCGCCCTGGCGTGGGCAAGTCCACGCTGGCCATGGACTTCATGCGCTCGGCCTCCCTGCAGCACAACAAGACCTCTGTGGTTTTCTCCCTGGAGATGTCTGCCTCCGAGATCGTCATGCGCCTGTTGTCAGCGGAGGCGGAAGTGAAGCTGTCGGATATGCGCGGTGGCCGCGTGTCCACGGAGGATTGGGCCAAGATCGATGACACCCTCAATCGCATCCAGGATGCGCCCCTGTTCATCGATGATTCCCCAAACCTCACCATGATGGAAATCCGCTCGAAGGCCCGCCGCCTCAAGCAGCAGCACGGGCTCGACCTCATTGTGTTGGACTATATGCAGCTGATGTCTTCGGGCAAGAAGGTGGAGTCCCGCCAGCAAGAGGTCTCGGAGTTCTCGCGCCAGCTCAAGCTGTTGGCCAAGGAACTGGAAGTTCCGCTCATCGCTATTTCCCAGCTGAACCGTGGCCCAGAGTCCCGTACCGATAAGAAGCCGCAGCTGGCGGATCTGCGTGAGTCCGGCTCGCTTGAGCAGGACGCCGATATGGTTATGCTGCTCTACCGCCCGGACTCGCAAGACCGCGATGATCCCCGCGCCGGTGAGGCGGATATCATCCTGGCCAAGCACCGTGGCGGCCCGATCGACACGGTGAAGGTGGCGCACCAGCTGCACTACTCCAAGTTCGTCAACATGGCGCACGGTTAAATTACAGATCCACCACGGCGTTGGGGTCACCCAACCGTGGGCCGAGGATGACCAAGACCAGGAAGACCGCAGCCGCGGCGAGCGCCAGCCACCGCCACACCGGGAAGAAGCGCTCGCCACACAGCCGGGCGAATGCCGCGCCGATGAGCGCGCCGATCGTATTGAAGATGAGGTCATCAATATCAGTGCGTCCGAGCGCGAAGGCATACTGGACTGTTTCCAGCGCCAAACTCAGCGCGAATCCCCACGCGGCCGTTGCCTTGATTGATCGGCACATGCTGAAGACGAGCATGCCGAAAGGAATGAAAAAGGCGGTATTGCCCGCATACTCAAAAAGCGGGCCAAACCAGGTGCCTCCGGAGAACTCATCAAGTGGCACCAAACGCAGGTCACGGACCCGCTGGTTCTCCGGCTTCCAAAGGTAGCCGATCTGGTAGAAGGGCTTAAGCGTGGTGAGCGCGGCCATGACCGCGACCCACGCGCCAAGGGCGATCCTATTGAGCAAGGGTCCTACCCTTGAATTCTGGCAGGGTCAGTGCCGCCGCAGCGGCGAGTCCGAAGGCTGCTGCGAACAGCACGAAGAGCCAGCCCGTTCCCGCCACGGCGATGAGCGGCGGAACGATGAGCGGTGCCAGGATGGAGGCGAGTCGGCCGAAGCCAGCTGCCGCACCGGTACCACGCCCGCGCAGGGCGGTGGGGTAGAGCTCCGGGCCGATGGCGTACAGCGCACCCCACGCGCCAAGGTTGAAGAAGGAGAGCAGGCAACCGGCCAGGATGATCATGGCTTCAGTGTTAGCGAAACCAAAGAACCCGGCGGACAGGGCGGAACCCACGAGGAATATCGCTAGGGTCGAGCGGCGGCCCCAGACCTCAATGAGCCAGCCGGCTGCGGCGTAGCCGGGTAGCTGGGCGAGGGTGATAATCAGCGTGAAGCTGAAGGACTTCACCAGGGAGAAGCCATCCGCGACGAGCAGTGACGGAATCCAAATGAAGGCGCCGTAGTAAGAGAGGTTGACGCAGAACCAGATGGTCCACAGCGCCAGCGTGCGCCCACGCAAGGACTTTGACCAAATGCTGGTGGCGGTGACATCTTCCTCGGAGTAGGTCGGTGCCGGGGTCGTGCGGTCAATGTCCGCCTCATCCACCTCGGCCTCGAAGGAAGCGACAATCTCTTCTGCTTCCTCGTGGCGGCCCTTCGACTCTAGGAAGCGCACTGATTCAGGCAAGTGAAGGCGTACATAGAGAGCGTAGAGCGCGGGCACCATGCCGAGCGCTAGGGCCCAGCGCCAGCCGCTTTCCGACGCCCCCACCACGAACGTTCCAATTACCGCAGCGAGGATCCACCCCACCGCCCAGAAGGCCTCCAGCAGAACGACCATGCGCCCGCGCACCTTGAGCGGTGCGAACTCGGAAATCAGCGTGGAGGCCACCGGCAGCTCAGCGCCGAGGCCAAGTCCGATGAAGAAGCGCAGGATGATGAGGAGCGTGAGGCCCGTTGCCAGGGCAGAAGCGCCCGTGGCAAGGCCATAGACCAGCAGGGTCAGAGCAAAAATGTGGCGGCGGCCGAACTTATCGGCCAAGAGGCCGCCGAAGGTGGCGCCCAAGGCCATGCCGATGAAGCCCACGGACGCCAGCCAGGAGGATTGGGTCGGTGTGATCCCCCAGTGCACGGCCAAAGCGGCCATGATGAAGGAGATGAGGCCCACGTCCATGGCGTCGAGCGCCCAGCCGATGCCGGAGCCGAAGAGGAGACGTTTGTGTTTTCCAGTGACGGGAAGGCGGTCGAGCCTCTCCGTGCGTGAGATAGAGCGATGATCAAGACGATTCATGCAGGCTAAGCTTACTCCTCGGGGGTAAAGCTTTTCAGCCGCAGAGAATTGGTCACCACAAAGACTGAGCTCAGGGCCATTGCCAACCCCGCTAATAGGGGGTTGAGCAGCCCGAACGCTGCCACGGGCAGAAGAATAATATTATAGGCGAAGGCCCAAAATAGGTTGCCCTTGATGATGCGCAGGGTGCTGCGCGCGAGTCGCACTGCCTCGGCAACGGAGCGCAGGTCGTTGTTCATCACCGTGATATCGGAAGCTTCGATGGCCACGTCTGCTCCCGCGCCCATCGCGATTCCGAGGTCCGCCTGCGCGAGCGCTGCGGCGTCGTTGACGCCATCGCCCACCATGGCCACAGTGCGCCCCTGCTCCTGCAGTCGAGCGATAGCCTCTACCTTGTCTGCCGGCATGACCTCCGCTGTCACGTTGGCATCATCAATGCCAACGGCTCGCGCCACTGCACGCGCCGCGCCGGCGTTATCCCCGGTGAGTAGGTGAGGTGTAAGTCCTAGCTTGTGCAGTGCCGCGATGGCGGTGGCGGAGGATTCCTTGATGCGATCCTGCAGCTCGATGGTGCCTGCCAGGGTGTCATCGACGTAGACGCCGACCTGGGTCCCGGTGCCCTCATAGCCCGCAGGCGGCCGGCCGACTCGCACGTGCGCGCCCTCAATCGTTGCCTCGATGCCTTGGCCGGGAAGCTCGTGGAAGTCTTCGGCTGTGGGGAGCTCGCCGTCGTAAGCCGTGCGGATGGCGCGTGCGATGGGGTGCTCGGAGCCCTGCTCTGCGGCCGCGGCGAGACGAAGAACGTCCTGCTGCGTGTGCCCTGCCGTAGATTGGATTGCTCCCACCGACATCTGGCCTTCCGTGATGGTGCCCGTTTTATCTAGAACGATGGTGTCGATCTGGCGCGTCGATTCCAATATCTCCGGGCCCTTGATGAGGATTCCCAGTTCGGCGCCGCGCCCGGTGCCCACGAGGATTGCGGTGGGCGTCGCCAAGCCCATGGCGCACGGACACGCGATGATGAGGACGGAGACGGCAGCCACGAAGGCTGGGGCGATACCACCGAACAACAGGTGTGCCACGAGGGCGAGGAGAGCGATGCCGATGACGATCGGGACAAAGACGGCGGCGATGCGGTCCGCGAGACGTTGTACAGGGGCCTTCGAGGTCTGGGCCGCAGTGACCAGCGCGCCCATCTGGGCCAAAACGGTGTCGGAGCCAACGCGGGTGGCGCGCACCTCAAGGCGCCCAGAGGCGTTGATGGTAGCGCCCGTCACCGTGCTGCCGGGTGAAACCTCAACCGGCATTGACTCGCCGGTGAGCAGGGATTCATCCACGGCGGAATGACCGCTGAGAACCACGCCATCGGTGGCGATCTTCTCGCCGGGACGGACCACAAAAACATCGCCTACGTGGAGCTCGCTGGCGGGAATGCGGGTTTCGGTGCCGTCGCGAAGCACGGTGGCTTCTTTAGCCCCCATAGTCAGCAGCGTGGTGAGCGCCTCGGAGGAGCGTCCCTTAGCTTTGAGCTCAAACCACCGTCCAAGCAGCAGGAAGGTGATAACCATGCCGACGGATTCGAGGTAGATGTGGTCCATCTGCGCGTCATTGGAGCGTAGCGTCATGTGCATGGTCATACCGGGCATTCCGGCATCGCCGAAAAAGAGCGCGTAGAGCGACCAACCGAAAGCGGCGGTAGTGCCCAGTGTGATGAGAGTATCCATCGTGGCAGCGCCATGCTTCAGATTGGCCCAGGTAGCGCGGTGAAAGGGTGCTCCGCCGATGACGTAGACGAGTGTCGTGAGCATCAAGCAGGCCCACTGCCAGTGCTGAAACTGCAGGGCCGGGACCATGGAAAGCAGCATCACTGGTAGGGAGAGTGCCGCAGAGAGCAGGGTGCGCTGAAGGATGTCGGAGGCTTCGCTCTCGCGAGCATCCTCCGCCGTGCTTGCTGGTTCCTCCCCCTCACCGTCCATGGTGAAGGCTCCGTAGCCCGCGCCTTCGACGACGTCGATGAGATCGGCGGGCGTCGTCGTTGCAGGGTCATAACTCACGGAGGCAGACTCCGTGGCGAAGTTGACCGTGGCTTCAACGTTGTCGAGTTTGTTGAGTTTGCGCTCGACGCGGGAGGAGCACGACGTACAGGTCATCCCAGTGATGCCGAGGGTGAGGCTGGTAGTCATGGTGTTTAGGCCAATTCGTAGCCGGCTTCGGCGACGGCAGCAGCAACTTGCTCATCGCTAAAACCCTCCCCGGTGACGGTGACTGCGCCGGTGGTGTGGTCGGCAGTAACGTCGGTTACGCCACTGATCTCTGAGATCTCTTCCTTGACGGAAAGCTCGCAGTGGCCACAGGTCATGCCGGTAACGGTGTAGGTTGTGGTGCTCATGGTGATGAATCCTTCTCTCTTCTTAACGGTTAATGCTACTGCCAAGAATATACCCCCCTGGGGTATACGCGCAAGGAATAATCGAGTCTTGTGTACCGTTGAGGGTTGATAGAACCGACAAAAATCCCCGAGACTGATAGGAACAACATGGCAACGATTGACATTACTGAGGACACGTTCCAGGAGACCATCTCTGCCGACGGCATCACGCTCGTCGATGCCTGGGCGGAATGGTGTGGCCCGTGCAAGCGCTTCGGCCCGGTCTTTGAGAAGGCATCTGAAGAGCACCCTGATGCTACGTTTGCCAAGCTGGATACTGAGGCCAACCAGGAGCTATCTGCGAAGCTGCAGATTCAGTCCATCCCTACCTTGATGGTTTTCCGCGATGGCATCCTGGTCTTCCGTGAGGCTGGCGCCCTGCCGCCGGCAGCCCTGGAGGATCTCATCGGCCAGGTTAAGGCCCTCGACATGGACGAAGTCCGCGCCCAGGTGGAGAGCCAGAAGGCGGAATAGTCCCGAAGACTTCTCCTTGGTGCGGAGGGCCAAGTACGCCCGCCGCGCGCGCTTTCCTGTGAGTATCGCTACACTCGCAGGAAAGCGTCTTTTTATATAGGCCACTAATAAGAGCTGCATTAAATACTGTTGCAGGAACCACTAAGGAGTGAGTGCGATGGCAAATCCATTTAGCAAAGGCTGGAAGTATGTGATGGCTTCTTTCGATCAGAAGATCGACGAGAACGCTGACCCCAAGGTCCAGATCCAGCAGGCCGTGGAAGGTGCGAAAGAGCAACATCGCCAGATTTCCGAACATGCGGCGGAGATTATTGGACGCAAAACCCAGCTGGAAATGCAGCTCAACCGCCTGGTGAAGTCCCAGAAGGACTACCAAGACCAGACCCGCCGGGCGCTGGAGCTGGCGGATGCTTCCGAGGATCCGCAGAAGGCCGCCGAGTACAACCAAGCGGCAGAGGTCGTGGCGAGCCAGCTGGTCGCCGTAGAGAATGAGTTGGCCAATCTGAAGTCCCAGCACGAGGCCGCCGCCCAAGCTGCCGAGCAGGCGAAGGCCCAGCAGCAGCAGTCGGAGGCCCGCCTTAAGGAGCAGCTCGCGCAGGTGGACCAGTTGCTGTCCCAGGCTGATCAGGCAGCGATGCAGGAGAAGAACGCTGAGGCCTTGGACTCTATGAACGAGCTCAAGCCCGATGATTCCACGCCAACGTTGGATTCGGTACGCGCCAAGATTGAGAAGCGCTACGCCGATGCCCTCGGCGCTCAGGAGCTGCACCAGGCAACTGGTGGCAGCCGGATTCAGGAGATTTCGGCCGCGGGTCACGATACGGCCGCCGCGTCCCGCTTGGACGAGATTCGCGCCGAGATGGCCAAGAATAAGGAGATCGAAGGTTCCCCCTTCGCTAGCGACCAAGCGCTTGAGACTGGCACCGAAGCTGGTGTTGGTTCCGAATCGGAGACCACCGAGGGCAAGCAGTAGCCACCGCGGACCACATCACCGCATAGAAAAGGGACCTTTGAGAGCGGGCCGCGTAGCGCGGCCTGGGAGTTTCAGCGCCTTATGCTCTCAAAGGTCTCTGTGGTGTTTTAGCTATCTTGCCGGCGGATATTGATGAGCACGCCGCGGATGCCCGAGTGGAAGCCATCGCGCAGGTTGACGCGCTGGGTTTCGGTGAGCGTGTACTCGTGCAGCGTTTCACAGGCGAACTGCAGCAGCGGGCGGTCGATTTCCGGTGGCAGCCCGCCGCCCGATAGCAGGTGAGCCTGGTCGCGTTGATCAGCGCTCGCAGCGTTGTCGAACCACCACGAGGCATATTGCTGTCCCACATCAAAGGGAGACTGGAACCCGGCGGAGCTCCACACTTCTTCAGGGAGCGGAACGTACTTCGAACGTAGCTTGCGGCGCGGTGCCATCATCGACGGCTTTGGCGCGGCCGGCTTGGGAGCAGGCTTCGAGGCTTCGGTGCCTGCTTCCGACTCTTTGTCGGCAGGCTCCTGAGCAGCGGTTCCAGGCTGGGAGGGCTCCTCGTCCTCGGCGGGGACGCTGGGTGCTGTTGACTCGGGGTGAGCGGCCGTGGCCGCCACATCTTGTGCCGCGGCAGAAGGAGTGGCCGGCCCGGGTTTCGGTGCGGAGGGGAAAGCAGCTTGTGCCTCGGTAGGTTCTTCGCATTCCGGAGCGAGCTCGCTAGCGGCATCGCTCACGTCCTCGCTGCCGTCCTCGGAATTCTGGGGTTCGCGGATGGTTGGCGGTAGCGGGCCTTCGAGAACCTCGAGCTCCATTGCATCGGCGAAGTCCTCGCGCGGATCAAGGATTGTGGTGGAATCACACGCATGGCGCAGAGCGGAGGACATTGAATCCCAGCCGAAGCCGTAGAGGTGCACGCGCACGCCGTTATTGACGGCTTCCTGCACTCCGGGGATCATGTCGGCGTCGCCGGAGACCAAAACAAAGTCCGTGACTTGGCCCTTCATAGCGGAGACGATCATGTCGGCGACAAGGCGGGTATCCACCGCTTTTTGGGTGCGGCGCTCGCCCCATTCGATGAGTTGGCCGGTACGCAGCTGCACGCCATCGCAGACGCGCAACGCTCGCTGGTAGCGGTGGGGCCCAGTATCCGGGATTCCGTCATACCAGTATTGGCGGTGAATACGGTTTCCAACCTGGTTCTCAATCATGGAACCAAGGGAGCTGACTACTTCGGGTAAATCAATCTCTAGCTGGGCTCGGGCACCCGTTTCCCATGAGTTATAGAAACTGGCGAGTAGATATGACGTGTCGACGAAGACAAGTGTTCGTTCAAGCATGGCTCCTAAATTCCGTTCTATTTCTTCTAAATAATTTTCTTAGGTCACTTCTGTGAGGTCTTCCAGCCTAAGGCCGGTGTGTTCCAGTGTGCCCCATTAGTCACAAAACGTCGATAACCTTGAGGGAATTCCCAGGTCAAAGTCAGGGCTCGATGCAGTCTTGCCAGGACTAAAGGATGGTTATATGGTTAGTTACATGAGTAACCAACCAGCTAAGGAGTCGGCATGGATAACTCCGCGCAGCCGCTCTTCCGTCAGATAGCTGTGCTCATTGAGGACGCCATTATCGAAGGCACCCTCACCGAAGGGGCACAGGCGCCGTCCACGAACGAGCTGGCCGCCTTCCATAGCATCAATCCCGCCACCGCCCGTAAAGGCCTTTCTCTTCTCGTGGATCTGGGGATCCTCGAAAAGCGCCGGGGCATCGGGATGTTTGTCACCTCAGGTGCAGCCGAAATGATTCGCGCGCGGCGTCGCCAAGAATTTGCAGCCGAGTACGCCGCGCCGCTGATCGACGAAGCCGTGCACCTGGGCTATACCCGCCAGCAGCTCCATGACCTCATTGATCTTGTCGCAGAAAGCCGAGGACTCTACTCATGATTTCCACCCCACACTTCACCTTCGGCGACGGCCTCACACATGGCCTCGTCGGCCCCAACGGTATTGGTAAGACCACGTTGCTACGCAAGATTGCCGGACAGCTGAATGCTTCCGGCATCAAGGTCGATGGCGACAAGCCCTATGACAATGAAAAGGTGCTCAACAAGGTTGTGCTTATGGGTATCGACAACCCCTTGCCCGAAGGCTGGAACGTGAAGAAAGTCTTCACCGTAGCCAGCCTGCGCTGGCCCACCTGGAACAAGGAGCGCGCCGAGGAATTGGTGGAGCGTTTCGAGCTCCCGATGAAGAACTACTCGGGGCTTTCCCGCGGGCAGAAGTCGGCGGCGAGCTTCATTGTCGCGGTGGCTTCGGGGGTGCCGTACATGCTTCTCGACGAACCCTATCTCGGCCTCGACGCTTCCAAGCGGGAAGTATTCTACGAAGTCTTACGCGAGGAGCATGGCCGCACCATCATTGTCTCCACCCACCACCTCAACGAGTTATCCGGTTTGCTCGATACCGTGGCTTTGATGGGGGAGAGCCCGATCTCCGGACCCATCGATGAGTTCATTGAGGGCGTCGTCCAACTCACCGGCTCTGCCGAAGCCCTCGATCGCGCGCTGGGGCGCCTGCAGCTTCCGGTCCTTGAGCGCGAAACCTCAGCCGTGGCAGACCGCGCGCTTGTCGACGCCCGCCCCAGCCACACCACCAACGTCTTCGACATGGCCCAGGAAATGGGTTTGCGTGCCAGCGAGGTATCCCTCGAACAGGCAGTGTTGGCATTGGGGGAGGCATGATGAAGATCTATAGACATATGGCGCTGAGCTGGAACAGCTTCTTTTTTGCCTTGTGGATTGTTGTCCTTCCGGTGCTGGGAATGGATCGCGGGCAAGGGTGGGCCATTGGTTACTCACTCTTTATGGTCCTTATGGTTTACCTTTCGCAGCCTGATTTCACGCGTTATCTGACCTTTGGGTTGAGCACCCGGGTGTGGAATGGGCACCGGCGAATCAATGCTTCCCTGACGCTTGTGCTCATTCTTGTTAGCGCGCCCTTCGCCTTTCCGTGGTGGACTCTCATCGCGCCAACGGCAGCGTGGATATTCTGCGTGGCCAAGCGCGTCGAGCCATCGCGCATGACCGCGAGCTCCCTCATCGTAGGCAGCGATGGTGATTCTTCGACGGGCTGGTTCTCAGCGTCCCCGGTCTCCCAAATTGTGTTGCGTCCCCAGGTCCGCGCGTGGATGTGGACTGCGATCGGTGTAGCCATCGCAATAGCGATAACCATCGTGGTGAGCAAGCTGTGGGATGCCGCCGTGGGCATCGTGGGTGTCATTGTTACGTTGATTGTCCTGCCGCTAGTTGCTGATTCAATCCGCAGCTCACTCAAAGATGCAGTGGCCTTTGGGCTGCCGCGCGGTGCCTGGGCTAAGGCCACTGTGCTGTGCACGGCAATCCCCGTGGTCCTATCGCTCGTGGCCGATCTGGTAGCGATGATGTGGACCGGCAATCCAGCGGGGTTCACCATCGTGTGTCTTGCTACAACGTCACTACTTTTAAGTTTCGCCATTACCGACAAACCGACGTGGCTTTACACAACTGCGCTAGCGGGAGCAATCGCCATACTGTTCATAGCGTGGCTTATCAATCCCAACGTTGCGATGGGGTGGACGTTCACAGGGATGGCAATCATCTACGTTGTGTGGGTTGCCGCGTATCCCCGGATGGCTAAAAAGACCAACGTGTTTAGCCCGGGCCTCATGGGCTGGTTTGGGTCACGCTGAGCGCCAACCAATGTCGGCGTTAAACGGTTGTCTTTGTGCACTTCAAGAAGGGATAAAAACCTTCTTTGAAGTGCATATTTGTGTTTTTTCAAGGCCGTATGTAACTTTATATGAGTCAGCGCGACCGACAGCGCCCCACAGGAACAGAGGATCTTGGAGAGAGGCGGTAGGAAAACAGGCCCTGACAACAAATATTTTCTTTACTCGCAGTACTGCGTTTCGCTTAAAGCGGGCCGTATGGCTGTGTGGTGACGATGTTTGAGAACTCAATAGTGTGCCAATGTACTTTTTTGTTGGTTGATTTTATTTGTTTTGGCCGTGTTGTGCCGTATGTGTGGCACGGTTGGTGTATGCCGGATGGCGCTTTTCCTTTTAGCGGCGTCATTGTAAACATTTTAAGTTGTTTGGGCGTATTGTTTAAAATCTTCTGACTGGGCCAGCCTCCTTGTATATCCCCGTCGGGTTGGGGGGTTGGTTGAAGGATTTTTTCTTTATGTAATTTTTGGATAGCCAGTCCGTGTGGTGTTCGTGTTGTTTGTGCAGTGCGGATGCTGTGTGCGGTTTGGTTTGTCTGTTTGTCTAGGTTTGGGCTTTTCACGGCCTTTTTGTGGAGAGTTTGATCCTGGCTCAGGACGAACGCTGGCGGCGTGCTTAACACATGCAAGTCGAACGGAAAGGCCAGTGCTTGCACTGGTACTCGA
>QWCJ01000588.1_pt1 | contig 11990 bp, 7 predicted proteins | sample 1972501 | NCBI WGS metagenome assembly QWCJ01 (sample SAMN09866711, study PRJNA288562) | Human vaginal metagenome isolate term2_vaginal, whole genome shotgun... | isolation source: vagina | host: Homo sapiens | place: USA: California
AAGAAGTAGCTGACTTCCACTGCAGACCGGCCTCATCCGCCGGTCTGCAGCGTTTTAATCGACCGGAGTGAGCGGGGCAAAGTTCAACAGCAGCCGTTTGGCGGCGCCCGTGCGGAACTTCACGGTGGCGATGGTGCCTTTGCCTTGGCCCTCCAAGCCGGTGACCTTGCCTTCCCCGTAGATGTCGTGATGGACTCGCTGACCGACGTGAAGTTCAGGAATCTTGCCCGCCGGTTTCGCTTTCGTGGTTTTCGCCGACGAGGCCCCAGAGCCTTTGCCGCCGGCCAAGTCGCGCGCTGTGGTCAGCCCTATCCGCGAGTTGGCGAACTTACCCCCGGACGTGGAGCTTGACCCTCGTGAACCGGAGGATTGCCGAGCGCCACGGTATGCGCCATAGCCGCTCGCAGCTCCCCCGCGGCCACCACGCCCACCGTAACCGTAAGCGGAGCTGGCGGGTTCGCCGTAGCCGCGGGACGCGAGCCCACCGAAATAGTCCACGGTAGTGGCTTCGCGCCGGTTATCGACCAGTTCAGCCGGGATGTCTTCCAAGAACCGCGAAGCCGGCATGGTTACCGTCTCGCCAAAAACCGTACGCGCGGCGCAACGGGTCAGGTACAGCCGCTGACGCGCCCTTGTGACCGCCACGTAAGCGAGCCGACGTTCCTCCGCCACGTCCTGGGGATTGTCCAGGGAACGAGAATGCGGGAACAGTCCGTCCTCCATCCCGGTCACGAACACGGTGTTGAACTCCAGTCCTTTTGCGGTATGCACCGTCATCAGGGTCACTTCCGGCGAGGTCGTGGGGGGCGCGGGGTCAGAAGGGCGTTCGGGCTGGGCAGCGGTGTCGGGAAGCTGATCAGTGTCTGCGACCAGGGAAATCCGCTCTAAGAAATCCGCCAGGCGGGCATCGGGCTCGGAAAGGGAAAAGTCCTGCGCCACGTTACGCAGCTCCGCCAGGTTTTCCACCCGTGCGTCGTCCTGAGGGTCGTTAGATTTCCGCAGTTTCGGCAGGTAGCCGCTGTCTTCCAGAGCCGTGTCCAAGATTTCGTCCAAAGGGGCGCCCGCCGCATCCAAAGCCCGCATGGCGTCCAAAACGCCCACGAACTGGGCAATCCCCGTGCTGGCTTTCGCACTCAAGTCGCCGTGATGGGTTCCCCCCGGCAGGAACTGGCGCAAAGCCTGGCCGAAATCGAGGCTTTCACGCAGTGACACTTCGCGAATAGTCGCGACCGCTTTGTCTCCCAAACCGCGTTTCGGTTCGTTCAACACCCGCAGCAGGTTACCGTCATCGGCCGGGTTCGCCGCGGCGCAGAGGTAAGCGATAGCGTCCTTGATTTCGCGCCGGTCATAGAACTTGGTGCCGCCCACGACCCGGTAAGGGATGCCCTCTCGTGTCAGCATTTCCTCCAGGGAACGCGACTGGGCGTTGGTCCGGTAGAACACCGCGAATTCGTCCCAAGCCGAGCCTTCCTGACGCAAAGTCTGCAGCTCGCGAACGATGAAAGCAGCCTCGTCCCGGTCGGTATCAGCCGCGTACATCACGGCCTGCACACCCTGCCCCGCTTCGGTCCAGAGATGCTTTTTCCGCCGCCCCTCATTTTCCGAGATAATCGCGTTCGCGACGGACAAAATCGTGCCGGTCGAACGATAGTTTTGTTCCAGATAAACCGTGGTAGCGCCGGGGAAATCCGACTCAAATTCTTCGATGTTGCGGATCGTGGCACCGCGGAAGGCATAAATCGACTGATCCGAGTCCCCCACTACCGTCAGTTCGGCAGGCGGCTGGGTATCGCCCGCCGCCCCCACCGTGAGCAAGCGAATCAGCTCATACTGTGCCGGGTTCGTATCCTGGTATTCGTCCACCAAAACATGACGGAATTTCGCTCGATACTGCGCCAAAATGTCGGGGTGGGCTTTCCATAGGGAGACCGTGGAGGCAATGAGGTCGTCAAAGTCGAACGCGTTGGCGCGGTGCAGCAGCTGCTGATATTCGGTATAGATTTCGGCCGTAAGCTGGCTCATCTTGTCCACGCCAGCGTCGAGCGCAAACACTTCGGGGGTGATGAGTTCATTTTTGGCCTGGGAAATTTTGGCGGCAAAAGACTTCGGGGTAAAACGTTTCGGGTCCAGCCCCCGACCCTTGATGATGCGCGTCAGCAGGGCTTTCGTGTCGGCGGTGTCATAGATAGAAAAGGACCGGGTCACCCCGAGGGTGTCCGCTTCGGCACGCAAAATCCGCACGCAAGCGCTGTGAAAGGTGGACACCCACATATATTTCGCGGCGTTGCCGACCAGGGCTTCGACTCGTTCACGCATCTCCGCGGCCGCCTTGTTGGTGAAAGTAATCGCCAGGACTTCCCAAGGGCGGATTCGCTCAGTCGCCAACAGCCACGCAATCCGCCGGGTCAGCACGCGGGTCTTGCCCGAACCTGCTCCTGCCATCACCAGGAGCGGACCGGACTCGTGGGTCACCGCGGCCTGCTGTTCCGGGTTCAAACCCTCAATGATCGCGGCAACTTTGCGGGCCCGCCAGTCCTCGCGCTGTGCCGTATCCATCCCGGACCAGCCCGCGAAACCGGAGTCCGCGTCGGGAGCATCGGGCTGCGCGACCGCCCCACGCGGCAGGGCCGCCGACACGGGAATCTCGCCGCCAGAACCTTCGGCAAGGGTAGAAAACAAATCATTCATGCCTGGTTAGCCCACTGTTCCGCTAAGGCTTTGATGCTGCTGAGCTTCGAGAACGGCAAGATTTCGCAGACCACACCGTCGGGGCCTTCGTAAGCGATGGCGAATTTAGCCTGGTCAGCCAGCGAAACGATGTCGATAGCGCCGTAGGTCTTCACATCGAAAATCGCCGCCTCCCGAAACGAGCGGGCCCCATCAACAGACAGCATCAACACGGTGCAATCCCCGTTGCACACCGTGCGTTCGCCGATGTAGCTGAACACGTCCGCATGAGGGGTGCCGGGGCAAGCGCCGTGAAACACTTCCTCTAGCGGGCTCATGATGTTGATGAGCCGGGAATCCATCGCGGCGGCGGGCTGGCCAAAAGTGTGGCCGCCGTCAGTCGATTTCGCCCACGTTTTCACCGTCGAGCCTTGGGTTTTTATCAGCAGCATAACTTCGGTTCCGTCACTGTTGGACACCGCCGAACAATAATCCACATTCGCCCCGACTGGGGGTGAGGCCCACCAGCTGGCACCGTGGTCATCCGAGCCGATAAACACCGCTTTGCGATCCCCTGATTCGTCCACGATGACACCCGCGTGGCACAAGCGCTGGGCCCACTGCCCTGCCGTCAGTTGCGTGCCGCGCCCGCGCGGAATATACGCCATCGTAAAGTCCCGCCCGGCAATAATCATGGAAGTGGCGTCTTGATGTTCCCAGGTCAAGCCGTCGTCATCGGTCCAGGCGACAAAGAGCGCCGTTTGTGCTTGGCGCGAATCCCAACCCGGCACCAGGGAACGGGTATAGAAACAGAACATGCGCCCGGTCACGCGGTCATGCAGGAATGAGGGAACATGGAACCCGAGAAATTCCTGCGGGTTGCCGGCTGCCAAAGTGCGGGGTTCTTCCCAGGTCAAACCGTTATCAAAAGACCGTGACAGGCACAGACTGGTCGGGCACAGCCGGCGATAGTGCGGTTCCTCGGGGCTGGCCGGGTTCGCACCGGCGAGTTCAGCGCTGGTGCGGGTGGCGCACTCTGCGGGCAGCGCCTCCCACATCATCAGCAAGACCCGGCTGGAAGTGCGGGCAATAGCGGGATAGCGTGCTTGCGTGAAGCCGGAGGTAACATGGGGGGCTACCACGGTGCACTGCATCAATAATCCTTTTCCATCCCGAAAATAATTGCGCCTTTACGTTATCACCTCGCACCCATTTGCTTCACCTTGCGGCGTGCCCTGGACAGGTTTCCCCACCCACTCAGCCGATGCGCCGGTCTTGGGCCCACTTGGACAGTTCGTAACGGTTGGAAAGCTGGAGTTTGCGCAGCACGGAGGACACGTGGGATTCGACGGTTTTCACGGAAATATAAAGTTCAGAGGCAATTTCTTTGTAAGCGAAACCGCGCGCGATGAGGCGCATGACCTCGAACTCGCGCTCGGTAAGCGAATCGAGTTCGGAATCGGTGCCCACCACGTCGGTGCGCGCCGCCCCAAACGCATCCAGCACGAAACCTGCCAGCCGGGGCGAGAAAGCCGCGTCTCCCCCTGCCACCCGGACGATGGCGTCAACCAGGTCAGGCGTGGCAATAGTCTTGGTCACGTAGCCGCGGGCTCCCGCCCGAATAACCGCCACCACGTCTTCTGCTGCGTCAGACACCGACAACGCCAGGAACCGGGTCGGCACCCCCATGCAGGCCGCCGCGACTTCTGCGCCTCCGCCGCCGTGACCGCCCGGCAAATGCACGTCTAGCAGCGCCACCGCGGGAACGCCCTGGCGCACTGCGACAATAGCGTCCTCCACATTGTCTGCCTCCCCCATGACCTGGACTTCGTCGGGATACTTGCTCAGTTCCGCAATTACTCCCGCCCGAAACAGCCCGTGATCGTCGATGACCAGCACCGTGATGGGACGCTTCGGGTGTTCCCCAGAAGCGGCCGGGTTCGTGTTTCCGTCACTCATCGTTTATCCTCCCTCAGTTTTCCCCAGTTTGGCGAGGTACTTTCATCGCGACTTCGCAGCCGCTGGATCCCGACCTGATGGTCGCGGTGCCGCCGTGGCGCTCCAGCCTCTCAATAATGGAATGTTTCACGCCTTGGTGTCCTTGCGGGATCGCCGCAATGTCGAATCCGGGGCCGTGGTCACGCACGAAACATTCCACCGCGTCCGACCCTACTTCCAGATAGACCGAAAACGGGGGCTTTCCGTGGCGAGCCGCGTTTGTCAGGGCTTCCCGGCTCGCCGCCACCAGCGGCTCGGACCACGGCCCTGGAACGGCGTCACCCACCGTGACGGTGTCCAAAACTACCCCGTAACGGTCCTCGATTTCACCGGCCAGCTCCTTAATGATTTGGGACAGGGATGCGTCCGCGTGGCCGCGATCTTCGTAGAGCCAAGAGCGCAGCTGACGTTCCTCGGCACGAGCCAGTTTCGCGACTTCCGGGGCGTCGTCGGCTCGAGCACGAATCAGGGCGAGGGTTTGCAGCACTGAATCGTGCAGGTGAGCGGCCATATCAGCGCGGACAGTTTGGCGGGTTTGCTCGGCCAGAGACGCCTTGTATGACATCCAAAAGCGCGCCCAGAGCGGTAAAACCGCCAAGCTCAGCACCGCAATGACGACCAGGGTGATGAGTCCTCCACGCAGCGCGTCACCCAGGCTGATGGTTCCGGAAAATCCAAACATGACCGCAAAAATCACCAGGAGGGCACCGGGAATAGCAAACCCCAGGAACCTTCCCATCCGTATCTCGTCCAGAGACGAACCGGCAGAAGCCCCCACCCAGATTAGGGCGATACCGGTGATGAGGATGATGATGGCGATGAGGGGACGTAAATCGTTCATGATTTTCGGACCAGAATAGGCTCCGAGCACGGCTATGGTGATTAACCCCAGTGCCAGCAAAATTGCCGGAAACGTCACATTTTGCCAGCGGTCATTATTGCCAAAGTGCTCCCTGAGCTGCGTATTAGGGTTAGCCAGCCGCGAATCTCCGGGGAACGGAACAGCCGCCTCAACCCAAGGGTTACCGCGCGGCACAAAAATCCATAACCAGGCATAGAGCAGAATACTGACCCCGGTGGGGGCTAAAACCACCAGGATGAGCCGCACCAGCCACAGCGGCATTCCCAAATGCAGCGCCAATCCTGCGGCCACCCCAGCCAGAACCCCGTCTTTGCCGGGCGGGACCGTCCCGGACACGGGGCGGCGTAGCGGAGGGCGCATACGAGGGGGTGCATCAGATGTGGCCATAAATCCAGTTTGCCACGGTTACGCCTGGTTTCGCCCCACTTAAGGGATTAATCAGGGACAAATCAGGGATAACCCCCATAGCCACCGGCCGGCGCGAGGACAAAGATGGAAGCATGGACGAAAACATGAACCCAGAACAACCAACTGACTCAGTTTCTCCCACTGGGGGTGAACCTCCCAGCGGTGGCGAGACTGCCGGGGCAAACGCGGCTGCGGATTCTCCCGCGGTTACCGAGGCGGACCCCTCTAGTTCCGCGGGCCCCAACGGAGCAGGTGATGCCGGATTTAGCACACCTAACCCGGGAGCACCTAACCCGCAGGCACCCAACCCGAACTGGACAAACTACGGAACCGCGGGCGCGGGAGGCTACCCTGGAGACCCGAATTCCACCGGACAGGCATGGATGCGGTCCAATAACCGGGTCATCGGCGGAGTTTGTGCGGGAATCGCCTCACGCCTGAACATTGATCCCGTAATCGTGCGCGGTTTGGCAGTGGTCGGTTTGCTGTTCTTTGGGGTTATTCCCTTGCTCTACGGGGCGCTGTGGTTGTGGATGCCCAGCCAAACCACCGGACGCAGCTTGTGGACCGATTGGCGCGTCGGCGTACCTAACCAGGGCGGTGGTGTCGCCGGCTCGATTCTGTTGATGTTTTTCGGGGCGATGCGAATGCTGCCCCAAGGTATTTTCCTGTTCAACATTTTTGACATCTGGGACGGCGGGGGCGGGTTCGAAAATATACTCGCGTTCTTTTTCATAGTTCTGGTTTTGTGCCTACTGCTGGCACCCCTAGCCGTGGTGGTGCTGGTCATCGTTCACTTTGCGAACCAGAATAAGGCCGGTACATCGCCAACCGGGAACGCTTACGTTCCTGGCCCCACCGGCTTTGTTTCCACTCCCCCAGCACCGACCGGGCCAGCCCCCGCGGACGGCCTTCACGATGCCCCCGCAGCACCCGCCACTGGCTTTACCCCACCAACTACCGGCTTTGGGGCTCCCACCATCGGCTTTGCGGCTCCAAACCCGGGCTTTACCGTCCCCGCAGCTCCCGTTAGCGCCACCTCGACCATGCCTGCCCCACCTCATCCGCAACCGGGAACGATTTTGGCGCCGCGCATTACCGGACCGAGCCGCACCCTCAGTCTCACGGTCGGCGGGTTAGTCCTGCTGTCGATTTTCACCGGCATCCTGCTACCCCTGTTAGGGGTACTTGATCCGCTAAGTTCTGGGCTTTTGGTTGTCGGTCTGATGACGATGGTGCTGGGAGGCGGCATGCTGGTGACAGCTCTGCAAAAGCGACGGACGGGTTGGCTCGCCGTCGTCACCCCGCTGGTGATTTTGTTCGTGACGCTGCCCCTGGCAACAGTGGGAATGTCCGTGATGCCCCAGCTGCGTGAGTTGCGTTCCAGCATTGACTGGCACGATTTTCCTGAAACGTTTAGCTACCAGAGCAACGATTTACACCCCGGAGACGAGCTCAGCGCCATTCGCGGCAGCGCTAATATCGACCTGCGTGACACGAACCCTGGTAAACCCATCACAGTCAATCTGGTCAACGGGAATGTCTCAATTTATACGCTGCCAGAACAAAACGTTGACCTGGAAATCAACTTATCCCAGGGCAACGTGACGACTTCCACCCTGAAAGACAGCAAATGGGACATGAGCGAAACCTTTTTACAGTCCTCTTCCGTTGAAAAACACCGTCCACAATACTTCACTATGGACGGCAATCAACGCGTGGAATTCGAGGATCGGACCAAGGAATATGAGGCCGCAAACATCAGCCTGGGCAGTTCGGATGTGACGAAACTAAAAATTCGCCACGATGTTCCGCTATCTGATGGCTCGCAAAACATCGAGACGAAACCCCAAACTGTCGAAATCAACCTGGCACACGGAACCGTGTCGCTCTATGAACGTCCCCCCGTGGATTTATGGAACGGCGCGGTGCTGCCTGACGGGCATTTCCTGGTCAACTATGTGCTGAATGGCCGGGATTTAATGACTGCCAATCTGCCGGAATACAACAGCACCGAGGCCGGCTCTGAAAACGAAAGTAGCGCCGCACTCCGAGAGTTTCGCCGCCGCGCCATATCCGGGGACGGAGCTATCGAATTCAAAACGACCGGCGGAATTGAGGGGGACCCCTTAACACTGGGCGGACAAACCATGTCTGAACTGGATATAGACAACACTCTGACTCTCGCTGACGTTCAGGCAGGCAAGGCCGGGAAGTGGACGGATGTCAACCAGGACGGATTCAACGACCTGTTCCAGCCCGGCGGCAGCAAGTGGAAACCTGGCGATAACCTGTTTGACCCGGTAAACGGAACCCCGCGCTCTTCTGCAATGAACAGCGAAAGACCGGGCAGACCGGCCACGCCCGTCCCCCCGGATTCATCCACAATGCCTTCCCCGTACCGCACTCCCGACATTGAGAACAACTAACAGGTGACAACTATGGAAAACACAACAGAAACCATCCCCCTCACTCCCGACTTGGAGGAAGGGAAAACGCCAGAACCACCCGTGGAACCGCCCTTGGAACCCCGCCGTGAGCATCGCAGCCTGGCCGCCATCGCCTTCAGCGTGGTGTTTATCCTGATTGGTTTGGTAGTATTCGGCGCCGCCCTGGGCGTCGTGGTGTCGCTGTGGACGCTGATCCTGCTGATATTCGGGACCTCCGGGGTCGCCCTGCTGATTAGCGCCCTGGCGGAATCACGCCGCTAGAGCGCGCGGAGGCTAATGCTGCTCGCGCAGCTGGGCGGTATCGAAAGAGTCACGCCCTTCGGCCTGTAGCGCCTCCAGCGGATAGTTCTGTTTGAACTTGAACCAATGCCGCTGGGTGGAAAGCCACACATAGAGACGACGCCGCAGGTATCGCAGGGAAAACTGTCTCTCCGCGGGAGCCAGCAGGGGATTAAAGACCTTGCCCGCCCGGTGCAGCGACTGGACTTGACGACGCACCTGACCGGTTGTGTACTTCAAAATCAGACGTAACGGCAGCACCGTATAGAGAATCGTGTCGAATTGAGACTTCGGCTCAGTAGGTCGGTGATAGATGACGTCGTTAATCAAAGCGGGCAGCGGGTTATTTCCGGCAGCGGTGTTGTAATAGAGATTCCTGCCGATGCGGGGATTGACCTCAAAGAAGTAAGCCTGACCGGTGGCGCTGTCGACCTTGACATCAAAGTTGGCGAAACCATGCCAGCCGATGCCGGTCAGGAAATCGCTGGCCTGACGATACAGGTCAGGGTAGCTTTCCGTAATCATCGCGGCCGGATTGCCCAGGGCGGTCGGAACATGGTCTTCCAGCAGCACATGAGCCGACCCCAGGAAACTGACGCGTTTGTCCGCATCGACATACACCGTTATGGACAGGCTGTGCGTGTCGTTTCCGGACACCCGCGGCTGGGCCACAAACCGGCGCGCATCCGGGTTCCCGGCAGTGTGGGTTTCCAGCTCCTCCAGAATCGCTCGAGCGCGGCGCGGACTATCAACTGTATAAACCTTGGCTTTGCCCGGCCAGCGCAGCCGCTCATAGCCATAGGACTGGCACGGCTTGATAATCAGCGGATATTTGTCCCCCAGATTTTCGGTGATGGCATCCATCAGGGCGGTCGTTCCATCATCGAGATTGAGCTCCAGAGTAGTGGGAACCCGCAACCCGTACTTTTCGGCAGCCTTGGCGAAATGCGCCTTGTCATTGGTCAATTCGATGACGTCCACACTGGGAAAGACAAAACGGTAATAAGGAGCCAGCCGGGAGGCGTTCCTCTGGATGTTGACCACGTGGGTATCTTGGTTCGCCACCAAAACCAGCGGAGTATCCGGGTAGCGCGCCACCAATTCGGGACCCATCTCAATGAGTTTTTCAATGAATGCCACATGGTTCGTGTCCGTTGCGCTTCCGTCGACATGAATCACCTCCAGCAGGCGCGAATGCCGAATCGGCCCCAGCACCATAGGGGTGAATACCAGGGACTTTACGTGCCATTGCTCATAAAATGAGCGCGCGTAACCATAAGTTCCAATGTCGCCGGCCAGGATGAGCGGAATAAATGGCGCAGTGGATTTGCTTTCAGCTGTATTCATTGATGATCTCCTGTAGCAGGCGACTCGGCGAGGGGGTTGTCCCCCGCCGAGCCACCAGAGTTTTTAGCAGCGTGACTTTATGAGAAGTCGCGATCGTCCTCGCCGCGAGAACGATGCGTCCGCCGGCGAGCCCGCTCCCGCGGACGTCGCGGTTCGCTGCTATCACGCGGATCGCGGCGTTCACGGTCGCGCGGGTCGTGGCTCTCAGGAGTTTCGTTCTGTTCAGATTCCGAATTCGCTGCGGTTTCGCCGTCCTCATCGTCTACCACGGCGTGCAGGGAGAGTTTGCCGCGCTGGTCGATTTCGGCGACCTCGACCTGAACCTGCTGGCCGACCTGGAGCACGTCCTCGACGTTTTCCACACGTTTGCCGCCGACCAGACGACGAATCTGGGAGATGTGCAGCAAACCGTCCTTGCCAGGGGTCAAGGAAATGAACGCCCCGAACGTGGTCGTTTTCACTACGGTACCCACGAAACGTTCACCGACCTCGGGCATCTGGGGGTTCGCAATCGCGTTCACGGCGTCACGAGCGGCCTCGGCGGCCGGACCGTTATCCGCCCCGATGTACACGGTGCCATCGTCCTCAATGGTCAGCTCGGCGCCGGTGTCCTCTTGAATCTGGTTAATCATCTTTCCTTTCGGACCGATGACCTCACCAATCTTGTCCACCGGGATGTTCACGGTGAGGATGCGCGGAGCGGTCGGAGCCAGTTCATCAGGCCCGTCAATAGCGGCGTGCATCACGTCCAGAATCTTTAGGCGAGCGTCGCGGGCTTGACCCAGGGCGCCCTTCAAAACGTCGGCAGGAATGCCATCAAGTTTCGTGTCCAGCTGCAGGGCGGTAATGAAGTCCTTGGTGCCGGCGACCTTGAAGTCCATGTCGCCGAAGGCGTCTTCTGCGCCCAAGATGTCGGTCAGGGTCGCGAACTGGGTGCCGTTTTCGCCCGGTTCACTCATCAGGCCCATCGCGATGCCGGCGATCGGGGCGCGCAACGGCACACCTGCGTTCAACAGGGACAGCGTGGAGGCGCAAACCGAACCCATCGAGGACGAGCCGTTCGAGCCCATAATCTCGCTGACCTGGCGAATCGCGTAGGGGAAGTCCTCGCGGGCCGGAATGACCGGCTCCAAAGCCATCTCCGCCAGGTGCCCGTGGCCGATTTCGCGGCGCTTGGGGGAACCGACCCGACCGGTCTCGCCGGTGCAGTAGGGCGGGAAGTTGTACTGGTGCATATAGCGCTTGTGCGTCAGCGGGGAGAGATTGTCCAACTGCTGTTCCATGCGCAGCATATTCAGCGTGGTCACGCCCAGAACCTGGGTTTCCCCGCGCTGGAACAGAGCCGAGCCGTGGACTCTGGGCAGCACCTCGACCTCGGCGGACAGGGAGCGGATATCTTTCAGCCCGCGTCCGTCGATACGTTTGCCTTCGTGCAGCACCCGGGCGCGCACCAGCTTCTTTTCCAAAGCCTTAAAGGCGGCCTTCAGTTCCTTTTCCTGTTCCTCGAACTCGCCGCCTTCCACCGCGAGCTTTTCGATGGCGGCATCGCGGATTTCGGTTTCGCGATCCTCACGAGTCAGCTTGTCAGCAATCTGGATTGCCGCGGTCAAATCCGTTTCCACCTCAGCTTTCATAGCCTCGAAGTGGTTGTCCTCGTAGTCGGGGAACAGCGGATATTCCTGGGTTTCCTTGGCGGCCTTGGCGGCCACTTCGGATTGAGCGCGGCACAGTTCCTTAATGAAGGGCTTGGCCGCATCCAGCGCGCTGGCCACGAAGTCCTCGGTCGGAGCCTGTTTGCCCTCTTGAATCAGGTCCCAGGCGTACTCGCCGCCGCCGGCTTCCACCATCATGATGGCCACGTCTTCTTCGGGAGTGCCCTCGTTGACGACACGACCGGCGATGACCATGTTGAACGTGGATTGTTCCATCTCGGGATAGGTCGGGAACGCCACCCACTGCCCGTCAATCAGGGCCAGGCG
>QWCJ01000845.1_pt1 | contig 11961 bp, 13 predicted proteins | sample 1972501 | NCBI WGS metagenome assembly QWCJ01 (sample SAMN09866711, study PRJNA288562) | Human vaginal metagenome isolate term2_vaginal, whole genome shotgun... | isolation source: vagina | host: Homo sapiens | place: USA: California
GTGATAAAGATGAAATAAAAAAAGGTTGCCCGTGAGCAACCCTTTTTGTATATCCTAAATTACTTACTATTTTTTAGTGTTTAGTTTTTCTCTTAGGCGGGCACCTTTACCAACACGATCACGTAAGTAGTATAGTTTAGCACGTCTGGTAACACCTTTACGAGCCACTTTTATATCGGCAATTTTTGGTGAGTGTACTTGTAAAATACGTTCTACACCGATACCGTATGCTAAACGTCTTACTGTAAATGTCTCTGTAAGACCTTTACCATCTTTAGCAATAACAGTACCTTCAAATACCTGAATTCGCTCACGAGAGCCTTCTGTGATTCTTAATGAGACGTGAACGTAGTCACCAACTTCGATTACTGGTAAATCAGTTCTTAATTGGCTTTGTTCTACTGCCTTGATTAATTCGAATCTGTTAGCCATTTTGAAAATCCTCCTCTCCTCGCCGGACGTTCTTGATCAAAATATCAGCGGACCACCCTTAATTACAACTCCAAGAGTTTAACATTATATAAACAGTATTGTCAAACGCTTTTTGCCTTTATTTAAAGCTTTTAAGCTATATCTGTATACATTGAAATAAATGTAACATTATTGAAATTATTCAATATTATTATTCTTCCTAAAATTTGCTAGACCTTCTAAATCTTCATCTGATAAGTCCAATTTTTGGAATAAATCAGGACGCTTAGTTAATGTTTCATTTAATGCATCATAATACTTAAATTCAGCAATTAACTTGTGATTACCGGAAAATAAAACTTCCGGAACTTCTCGATTAAGCCAAGATCTAGGTTTAGTATATTGTCTAGATTCTAGTAAACCGTGATAATGAGACTCATCTTGCATCGCTTCAGCATCTGCCAAGAACCCTGTAAGCATTCTGCTACTTGCATCAATTATGGTTAAAGCACCGAGCTCACCACCTGATATAACAAAATCTCCTATAGATACTTCAAGATCTACACATTCATCTATGAATCTTTGGTCAACACCTTCATAATGTCCACAAATTAAAATTATTTGATCATATGTAGAAAATTCTTTAGCCATGTCCTGGTCAAAAACTTTACCTTTTGGTGATAAGAATATATTTAACCTTTTGCTTCTACTGCTATCTTCTGCTGATTTTAATGCCTGATACAAAGGTTCTGCACGCATCAGCATGCCTCTACCACCCCCGTAAAGAGTATCGTCAACATGTCCATATTCATCTATTGCAAATTTACGAATGTCATGAATTTTGCAGCTTATTAAGTCTCGATCTTGAGCCTTTTTCATCATGCTGCTATTAACATAATTTGAAATGATTTCTGGGAAAAGAGTTAAAACATCAAATTGAATTTGTGCAGTTTTAGCGTCGTCACTTGCTTCTGCACTTCTAGTTGAAGTTTCGCTATTTATATTAAGATTTTCAGAATCAAAGCTATTCATATATTTCTAATAAACCCTTTGGTAAATCAAGTATGATAGTGCCATTTTCAAGGTCGACGGCTTCAGTATATTCTGGTATAGCTGGAACGAATAAATCTTTTTTCCCTTGTCGTTTAATTACAAAAAGATCAGATCCAGCACCATCGATAATATCCGTAATTTTCCCCAAAACATTTTGAGAAGTATCTAAAACTTTCAAATTTAATAAGTCTGAAACAAAATACTCACCCTCAGATAAATCATATGACATATCACGAGTGATAGATAAATAAGAGCCTTTTAATTGCACAGCAACTTCCCTTACATCTATGCCACTTAACTTAACTATGGTATTACCATGGCCACGCAAGTTCTCAATTTTGTAAGGACCAGTAATTTTGTCACGTTTACCTTCACTGACAATATAAACATGTTCAAGGTCACTTAAACGATCAGCTTTGTCTGATAGAATTTTGACTTTGAATTCACCTTTAATTCCATGAGCTCCAGTAATTGCAGCAACGTAAAATATATCTTCAGGATTAATATGCATAATCTGCTACTCTTCTTATCTTATTCTTTTGATTAATATATGGATAATTAAGCTATTTTAGCCTTATATGGCTAAAAATAAAATTAAGTTGTCTTAATTGTAAGAGCTATAAACTCTTACAATTAGATCAACTCAAATCCATAAAAAATTAGTCAATAATATTTACTGCAACACGTGCATCAATACGGCTTGCTTTAGCTTTAAGAATAGAACGAATTGCTTCAGCTCTACGTCCACCCTTACCAATAACTCTACCCATATCTTCTGGAGCTACTTTAAGTTCAAGCACAATTGTATTGCCATCTATAGTAGGGTTAATTTCAATGGAATCTACATCCTCGACTAAAGCCTCTGATAATGTTTGCAATAATGCTTGTAATTCTTTAGTTTTTTCTTCCATTATTCAATTACTCCTGATTTTTTCAATAATGCTCTAGCTGTATCTGTTGGTTGTGCACCATTAGCTAGCCATTTCTTTGCAGCTTCAGCATCAATATTGATTGCTGCTGGATCTACTAATGGATTGAATGTACCGATTTGTTCGATGTAACGACCGTCACGAGGTGCACGAGAATCAGCTACTACAACTCTATATTGAGGGTTTTTCTTTGAACCAACTCTTTTCAATCTAATTTTAACTGCCATTATTTTTTCCTCCTATTTAAATTTTTATAAACAATAATGTTAAATCTGAAAAACTAAAAACCACCTAAACCTTTAAAAGGATTAAAGCCTCCAAAACCTTTGCGCTTCTTACCCTTTTTTCCTTTTCCGGTAATTCCCATCTTATTCATCGTTTTCAACATTTCATCATATTGTTTAACTAGTTTATTAACTTCTTGCACAGTACGACCTGAACCACTTGCGATCCTTTTACGTCTACTAGCATTAAGTAATTTGACATCAGCTCTTTCAGCTGGAGTCATTGAGTAAATGATAGCTTTTGTATAGTCTAGTTGTCTGTCATCTACATCAATTTCGTTTAGTTGCTTGTTAGATATACCAGGTATCATACCAAGAATATTCTTCATTGGACCCATATTTTGAATTTGATCAAGCATATCCACCATATCATCTAGTGTGAATTCACCAACAAATTTAATAGGTTTGCCAGTCATCTTGTAGATGGAAAGTGCAGCACCACCACGAGCATCACCATCTAACTTAGTCATAATAAATCCATCTAGACCAATTTGCTCGTTGAATGCATTAGCTACGTTTACAGCTTCTTGACCTATCATTGCATCAACAATAAGTAAACGCTCATCAGGATTTACAACAGAGTTTATTTCTTTAAGTTCATCCATCAATTCAGCATTGATAATAGTTCTACCGGCTGTATCAACAATTAAAACATCGCACATTAGATATTTGGCTCTATCTAATCCACGTTGTGCAATTTTAGCTGCATTTTTTTCTTCTGGTTCTATATATACAGGAACATTAATTTGTTCTGCTAATATCTTTAGTTGTTCTTGAGCTGCAGGTCTATGGGTATCTACTGAAACTAAGAAAGGTTTTTTGCCTTTTTTACTTAGAAATTTTGCCAATTTAGCTGCTGTAGTTGTTTTACCAGCACCTTGTAGACCATAGAGCATAATAGTAGTAAAACCGCTTGGGTTAAACTCAAGTTTGGTGCTACCTTCTCCAAGAATTGCTTCTAATTCTTCGTTAACTATTTTAATTATCTGTTGTCCTGGAGTAAGACTGCTTAGGACTTCCTCACCTTTTGCTTTTTCAGCAATTACTTTAGTGAATTCTTTGACAACTTGGTAGTTAACATCAGCCTCTAGGAAGGCTACTCGTATCTCTTTTAGCATTTCTTTAATATCTTGCTCAGTAACCCTGGACTTGCCACGGAATTTAGCTGTTAAATCTTGTAGTCTATCTGATAAGCTATCAAAAAGTGCCATTTTACCCTCCTCCTTAGAAACTTTTTTCTGTTTTTCTAATTATATTGATTTAGTGTTTGTTCTATTAAAGAAATAGCTTCATTATTAAGATTTTTCTCAATTAAATCTTTTACTTGTTCCAAAACATTAGCTTGTTTCTTTAATGTTTTATTCATAGCTAAAACTTCTTCATAGTGTTCTAATTTTTTAGTACCTAGTTTCAAGCTATCATATACAGCTTGCCTAGTTATGCCTAAAATTTCAGCTATTTCAACTATTGATAAATCTTCATTTAAATATGAATTTAGAACCTCTCTACTTCTGTCAGGTAAAAGTTTACCGTATAAATCAAATAGTAAAGTAATTCTTGTCATATCAAATAATTTTTGCTCTGATTTATCCATGAAGTATATTCTACTAAAAATAAAAAGCATGTCAAGTGTTTTTACTTGACATGCTACAAATATTTAAATTTAAAAAATTACATTAAGAATTTTTTACCCAATCATCTGGTAGTAAAGAATCGATAAAGAAATTTGGATCAAATTCGACTAAGTCCTCTGCCTGTTCACCTAAACCAGCAAAATAGATTGGTGTTTTAACTATATCGCTAACTGCTATAACTACCCCACCTTTGGCACTACCATCTAGTTTAGTAATAATGAGTCCAGTCACGTCAACTATTTCCTTGAAAATATTAGCTTGAATGACAGCGTTTTGACCACTAGTAGCGTCTATAACTAATAAAGTTTCTACATTAGCTTCTGGAGCTTCTCTGTCCACTACACGACGAATTTTAGCTAGCTCGTCCATTAGATTTTTCTGATTATGAAGTCTTCCGGCGGTGTCTACTATCAATATATCTGACTTTCTTGCTTTGGCAGAGCTTATAGCATCATAGACAACAGCAGCAGGATCATTGCCTTCTTTTTGTGAGATTAATGGTGTGTTTGTTCTTCTGGTCCACTCTTCTAATTGTTCTATAGCTGCAGCTCTAAAAGTGTCAGCAGCGCACATTAGTACAGACTTACCTTCATTTTGATAACGGTAAGCAAGTTTAGCGGCTGAGGTAGTTTTACCAGTTCCATTCACTCCCACCATTATTATTATATTTAATTTACCATCTTCAATTTTTAAGGTTTCCTTTTCCCCCAGTATCTCGCTAAGATTATTCTTTAGAGTACGAAGTACGAAGTCACTTTTATTATTGGCTTTAGCTTTCATTTCAGATTTTAAATTTGAAATAACCTTATCAGTTGTAGTTACTCCCATATCAGAAGCAATCATCAACATTTCAAGTTCATCAATTTCCTCTTCGTTGAAAACACCAAAGGCTGCAGCAATACTATTAAATGTATCACCAATAAAATCTCTGGTTTTTTTCAAACCATTTTTAAATTTATCAAATAATCCCATAGTTTCTCCTATCAATTATCCTATCTTGTTTAATATCTTTTGTTAATCTAAATCTAATCCAGCAAGCTGAACATTTTTATCAAGATTTAAAGAAATAACTTTTGAAACACCTCGTTCAGGCATAGTAATTCCATAAATTGTATTTGCTGACTCCATTGTTCCTCTTCTATGTGTAACTAATACATATTGGGTTTCTTTGGAGTGACGGCTAATATAATCTGCAAATCTAAAAATATTGGCCTCATCCAATGCAGCTTCAACCTCATCTAGCACACAGAATGGAGCAGGATTCAACTTTTGTATAGCAAATAAAAGTGCAATGGCTGTTAAACAGCGCTCTCCACCAGATAAGGAAAGGATGTTTTGGACTTTCTTTCCTGGAGGTGAAGCAATAATATTTATCTCACTATTTAGAATATCGTTTTCCTCGCTTAAGCTTAATTCGGCAAAGCCTCCAGCGAATAGTTCTTTAAACACAGTATTAAATTGCTCATTAATAAACTTAAAAGCATCAGAAAATTGAGTTTTCATCTTGTCGAGAAGATACTTAATCAATTCTTTAAGATCTTTTGCTGCTAACTCAACATCTTCTTTTTGTTTAAGTGTAAATTCATAACGCTCATTAACAGACTTGCTTTCTTCAATTGCTTGGATGTTAACTTCACCTAAACTTTTAATTTGTTTGCGTAGTTTATCAATAGATGTTTTAGTACTATCTAAATCAAGATCATCTCTATACCATTTGTCCTTGTCGGTAAAAGTTAGATTGTATTCTTCCCAAAGCTTAGAACGTTGATCCATTAAGTTGGTTTTATTGTTCTCTAGTTTTTGTTCTAATCTACCTTGTTCCTGGCCGAGTTTGGTCAGGTAGGAACTGACAGTATTAAGATTTTCACTACTGCTTTCAATGCTCTTGTTGGCAAGTTCAAGATCAGCCTTAAGTTTCTCTATTTCTTCTAGTAATTTTTCTTCAACACTGGTTTTCTCAGTTAATTTGTTGTTTTCTTCGACTATCAAGCTATCTAGTTCAATGCTTCGGTCAGCATTACGTTGCTGTGTAGTGTTTTGTTTTTCTATAGAATTCAGCAATTCACTTTGCTCTGCAGTTAAACGTTTGAGTATAAGCTCATTTGAGTTTTTTTGTTCATTTAACTTTGCAAATTGAACTTCAACTTGCGACTTAAGAATAAACAATTCTTCTTGCTCTGCTTTTCTTTTATCGAGATTTGCTTCAAGGATTTCTAGTTTTTCTTGGATATCTTTAGAGTTGGATTTTAAGACATCCATTTCTGCAAACTTCTGGTTAAGATCACTTGATTGGGTAGATTCTTGCTCTGCAATATGATTCAAGTCACTTTGATTTTGCGCAAGTTGTGAATCTATTTTTGCGATAGATTCTTGGTTTTGTTCGATTCTTAAATTAATTTCGAATAGTTTATCTTTTTCAGAATCTATACTATTTTTTAAAGCTTCTAATTCATCTTTGTTTTTCTCAAACTTTAAAGTGCTATTTTGAATCTCTTCGCTCAAAGTATTTAATTCTTTTTCATTCTTTGAAATTAAGAATTTGAGATCACTAATAACACGTTTACGACCAAGTAAACTAGATGTCTGAATATTAGATTTATTAGAGCCACCACTCATTGATCCACCAGTATTCATTAAGTCTCCGTCTAAACTTACTATTCTGACTTTAAAACCAGTAGATTTAGCCATATTAACAGCATTTTCTAAAGTATCAGCAACTACCGTCCTACCGAGTGAGTAGCTGACAACATTATCAATTTTGCTATCATAGCTAATAACATCACTAGCGAGTCCTAGATAGCCTTTTAAACGACTTACTTTGTCTAGTATATGATCTTGAATATCATTTGCATGTATTTGATTAATTGGTAAAAATGTAGCTCTACCTAGTTTATCTTTTTTCAAAATATTAATCATTTCTTGGGCGTCACGCTCAGTTTCAACAACTATATTTTGACTGCTAGCACCTAAAGCATTTGAAATTGCAGTTTCATATTCTTTTGGAACTTTTAGCAAACTTGCGAGTGGGCCAAGTACGGAGTTATGACTATCTTTAATTTTATTCATCAAATTTTTAACAGTATAACTATATCCTTCATAGCTGTTTTGTAAGCTTTCTTGAGTACTTAATTGGTATTTACTTTCATTTAAGCTATTTTGAATGTTGTTAGCTGCAGTTATTTTGGCGTTTAAGTTATTCTCGAATTGCTCTTGCTCAATAGTTAATTCATTAAGTTTATTTTGAATTTTTTGAATAACATTATTAAGTTCAGTTTTATCAACATTTAACTTAGAGAATATACTCTCTAAATCTGCTAGTTCATTCTTTAGAGTTTCTTCCTCTTTATGTAAGATAAGTTTATGCTGTTTTAAAACTTCCTGATTTGTTAAATCATTTTGTAGATTTTTTTCTGCTATAGAAATCTTTGCTGTGATCTCGTTTAATTGACTCTTAAAAGCAGTAATTTCTGCAATATCATTTTTAGAAGCACTTTCTAAAGCACTTAGTTTAGAGCTTTTTTCTTGGAAATTATTTGATGTAGTATCAATTTCTAGGTTGATACCAGAGAGAAATTCTTTAACTTTAAGTACTTCTTCTTCAATATCTTTTAGTCTAAGATTAGCAGACTCATTATCAGCAACTTGCTCTTCATTCATAGTAGTTATGCTGTTTAACTCTTGTTGGTAAAGTGCAAGGGTTTGTTTAGAATTACTTATAATAGATCTATTTTCATCAAGATTATTATTTAGTCCAGATATTTGGTGATTCAATAGTTGAATTTGCTCCCTGCTTGCAGCAGATTCCTCTAGAATTTTATTCTTCTCAGTTTCTGCTAATTCAATATTTTGAGCATTAGACTTGATAGAATCTTCCAAATCTTTCTGAATTTTCTCTTGATTCTCAATTAAATAATAAAGATATGCTAAATCTAATTCCTTAAGTTCTTCCCTTAAGTTTAGATATTTATGTGCTTTTTTTGCTTGTCTTTCTAACGGTTCCTTCTGTTTAGAAATCTCAGCTAGAATGTCATTTATTCTTATTAAATTTTGTTCAGTGTGTTCCAGTTTTCTACTGGCTTCTTGATGGCGTAACTTATATTTGCTTATACCACTAGCCTCATCAAGCATTTTTCGGCGAAGATCAGATCGGCCACTAAGAATGCTATCAACACGACCTTGACCTATCATTGAGTAACCATCTTTACCAATACCGGTATCTAAAAATAGTTCAGTTATATCTTTCAATCTACATACATTATTATTTAAAAGATATTCGCTTTCTCCATTTCTATAAATACGTCTAGTAACATGAACTTCAGGATATTCAATATCAATACTATGGTCAGAATTATCCATGACAAGGGTTATTTCAGCAAATGATAAAGCTCTCTTATTTTCGGTACCTGCAAAGATTAATTCATCCATCTTATCAACACGCAAATTCTTGCTGGATTGTTCACCAAGAACCCAACGAATAGCGTCAGTAATGTTGGATTTACCACTACCGTTTGGACCAACAACTGCAGTAACTCCCTCATGGAATTCAATTACCGTTCTGTCATAAAATGATTTAAATCCTTGCAAAATAAGAGATTTTAATTTCATTAATTATCTTTCTCCTTAATCTTATACTCATTCAGAAAGTTACGAGCAGCACTTTGTTCTGCCATTTTCTTTGAATTAGCTGAAGCTGGAGTATACCTTATTCCTTTATATTCAACAGAAATTGTAAATGTTTTGTCATGTGCAGGTCCTGTTTCAGACAGTAAGACAAAAGCAACTTGAGGCAGATTCTCTTCTGCTTGTAGAACTTGATAAAGTTTGCTTTTATAGTCATAAACTAAATCACCAGATTTAGCATAATCATAAATCGGACTTAACACATTATTGACGAAACTCTTACTAGCTTCCCAACCGCCATCAATAAATATAGCGCCTATAATTGCTTCCATTGCGTCTTCAGAATTTGAAGATTTGTCTCGACCGCCAGTTTTCTCCTCACCTTGTCCAAATCTTAAATGATTTTGTAAACCAATAGATCTAGCAACTTTTACTAAACTCTCTTCTCTAACTGTTAAGGATCTAATTTTAGTCATTACTCCCTCAGAGAAATTAGCTTCATCAAGGTAAAGTTTTTCAGAAATAATAGCTTCAAGAACAGCATCCCCAAGGAACTCTAATCTTTCATTATCTTTTGTTGTTGGGTCATTACTTTCGTTAGCGAATGAAGAATGAGTTAAAGCTTCAACTAATAAATTTATATTATTAAATTCGTAGGAAAGATATGTTTTTGAAAAATTCTTATAATTATCAATTTCCTTTTTAGACAAAGACATTTTCTATTCAGCTCCTACAAAAATTTGTTAAAAAAGCGCCTCTATTAAAGGCGCTGTCTCAATACATAATAATCTAATAATGATTAATTGTAAAAGTTATCTTTAATATAATTTACAACGTCTGCTACAGTTGAAATCTTTTCTGCATCCTCATCTGGAATTGAAACTTCAAACTCTTGTTCTAAAGTCATGATTAACTCAACTATATCTAGAGAGTCAGCATTTAAATCATCAATGAAGCTAGCTTCCATTGTAACCTCTTCAGGTTCAATACCTAATTGGTCTACTAAGATATCTTGTACTTCTTTAAATATTTCTTGTTGTGTCATTTTATATCCTCCTGTGAATAACTATTAGGTTAAATAGTTATTATCCTTGTTAAATACTATATATTATAAATGTGAACAAAATATAATGTTTTGATACAATTTAAGATTCTAACAGAAAATTATTCAGTGAGTACTGACTTATTATCAGTAATGTATGTTAAACCTGATAAAATTGTGACAATTACAGTTATAACAAGTGAAACATTAATTAATAGAGTTAAAGTACTAGTAAAAGCATTAAGACCAATATTTACTATCAAAATATGTTCAATCATCAAGGCAATTATAACTACCATCTGTAGTGTGGCTTTTATTTTCCCAAACATTTTTGCAGATACAATCACCCCATTGCTAGCAGCAATGGTTCTAACTCCAGTAACAATAAATTCTCTAAATAATATGATGATAGGAACCCAAGCAGTTAATCTACCAAGAGCTGCAAATGCAATAAAAGCTGAAATAACTAATAATTTATCTGCAATAGGATCTAAAAACTTACCTAAATTAGTAACTAGATTTCTCTTCCTTGCGATATTGCCATCAAAAAAGTCGGTTAAAGATGCAACAATAAATATTATAACTGCAAAAAACATTCCATATTTGTTTAAAAAGTTATTCCAAGAATCAGCACCAGAAATAGGTATCATAAAAATTAACATAAATGGTATTAGTATAATTCTGAATGTAGATAATTTATTAGGTAAATTCATAATAAAACCTCTCTAAAAAGTTATGTAATTATAATACTACATATCAGAAATATTAGTTTTACTTATTAGCATATTGATTTAAAAAGTTAATACAAAAATCATCAGTGAAGCCTCTATTATTAGCTTTTCTAACTAATTTAACTTTTAAATTATATTTTTCATTTGGCTCTTCAGTATCAACATATTCTTGAAACAAAGAAGAAAATTTATTGGCAAAAAGCTCAGCTAATAAAACTTTATCACTAACATTACTTTGTAAATAAGTTTCAATTATATCCTCTTTAATGCCAAGGTTTTTCATTCTTCGTCTAAGAGCGAGATGACTCTCTGCTTTAGAATTACGTCTGGATTTTATAACAAATTCAGCCATCTCGTTATCAGATAGATAGCCATCTATATCAAGTTGTTGTAGAACTTCATCAATAATATATTTAGGGAAATTATCAGCTGCTAGTTTTTTCTGGCATTGTCCTGTACTTCTAGTACGTAATGCTAGATACTGAATAGCAGCTGTTCTACATTTACTTAATAATTCTTGTTTTTCTATATCTTCATCAGATTTTTTTATTTGATTATAATCCCAGTATATCATCGATTAGATCTTCTTCGCTCTTGCCTTGTCCATCAGGAACTTCAAAGTTATCAATATCTTCTGTGTTTGTAGAAGCGTCAGAATCATCATCTTCTTCAAAATCATCCAAGTCATCTTCAAGAATTCCGTAAGCTATTCTAACTTTTGTTGATATTTCTTCAAGAATTTCTGGATTTTCCTTAAGCCAATTAATGCTGTTTTCTCTACCTTGAGCTATTTGCTCATCGTTATATGAGTACCAGGAACCAGATTTTACAATAATATCTTTCTCCACTGCAAGGTCAACAATGTCACCAATTTGAGAAATACCTTCACCATAGATTAGGTCGAACTCAACTTCCTTGAAAGGAGGTGCCAATTTGTTTTTAACAATTTTGACTCTAGTTCTATTACCGTAAGCATCTTTACCATTCTTTAAGGTATCAATTTTACGTACATCTAGACGAATTGAGGAGTAGAATTTCAAGGCACGTCCACCTGGAGTTGTTTCAGGACTTCCGAACATGACACCTACTTTCTCACGCAATTGGTTAATAAAGATAATTACAGTTTCAGACTTGCTAATTATACTTGTCAATTTACGAAGTGCTTGAGACATAAGTCTAGCTTGCAAACCGATATACTGATCACCCATTTCACCATCAATTTCTGCTCTAGGAACAAGTGCTGCAACAGAGTCAATA
>QWCJ01001255.1_pt1 | contig 11944 bp, 10 predicted proteins | sample 1972501 | NCBI WGS metagenome assembly QWCJ01 (sample SAMN09866711, study PRJNA288562) | Human vaginal metagenome isolate term2_vaginal, whole genome shotgun... | isolation source: vagina | host: Homo sapiens | place: USA: California
AAAAAATGGATTGAACTCATAAAAAAACATAGGGATATAAAGAAGCTGGACAAAGAAACCTTAAACGAACTCATCTCAAAAATCTATGTTCACGAAAAAGAAGTAGTGAATGGAGAAATCACCCAAACAATTGATATTTACTACAATTTCATAGGAAATACAGACACACTACAAGTATTTTACAATCTCTAATTAGGCATAAAGCAGCTTATGGCAGAATAAGGAAGAAAATAAAAAACAAAATCTCTAAAACAAAACACTAAATCAATGTAAGATTAAATGACGCAATATTTATGATATGATCAAAGAAATTAAGAGGTCAAAGAGGGCTTATATGAATAATAAAAACAACATAGATAGGGTTCATGATGATGTTTTTTATAGTATAAAAACATTGATGGATAGGGCAAGGAATGAAGTTGCAAGAGAAGTCAATAATATTTTGGTGCAAACTTATTGGGAGATTGGACGTATCATCGTAGAAGATGAGCAAGGCCGCGAACAAAGAGCAGAGTATGGTAAAGAGCTACTTAAAGATTTATCAAAGAGATTAACTAGAGAGTATGGGCGTGGATTTTCAGTATCAAATTTGCAATTTATGAGAAGATTTTTTCAAGAGTATGAAATTCAACAGACAGTGTCTGTTAAATTGACCTGGTCCCATTATTGTGAACTTTTATCTATCAGCGATGAGAAAAAGCGAAGCTTCTATGAAAAAGAAAGTATCAACGCAAATTGGTCGGTTAGAGAACTTAAAAGACAAATTAAAACCTCACTTTTTGAAAGGTTACTCTTATCTTCTGGAGAGGAAAATAAAGAAAAAGTCCTAGACTTGGCCCTAAAGGGTAATGAAATAAATAAGGCAGCTGATCTTGTAAAAGACCCTTATGTATTTGAATTCTTAGGCTTGCCCGAAGAAAAACCAATGATGGAAAGCGATTTAGAAAAAGCACTTATAGACCATATCGAAAAATTTTTGCTTGAGCTTGGTAAAGGTTTTATGTACGTAGGTAGCCAACAAAGAGTAACTTTAGGCAACACCCATTATTATGTGGACATGGTTTTTTATAATAAAATATTAAGGTCCTATGTCTTAATAGAGCTAAAAACAAGTAGGCTCATGCCAGAAGCAGTTGGTCAAATCAATATGTACCTCAATTATTATAAGGCAGAAGTCAATGATGAGATGGATAATGAACCGATTGGAATAATCTTATGTACTGATAAGGACGGAGTACAAGCAGAATACGCTCTAGGGAACTTATCAAATAAAATATTTGCATCAAAATACACCTTGTATATACCAAATAGAGAAGAGTTGGAAGAACAAGTAGAAAAAGTTATTGAAAAATACAAGGGAAAGTAAAATATAAATTATGAAGAAAGCAGAAAAATCTAGATCTTTTATATTACAAGGAGGAAGATCTAAAACAATAAGAAACAAACGCTATTGACTGCATTAGCGATAAGTGCTAATATTTAACCATTGATATACGCTAACTAATAAGAGTGGAATCTGACTTTCCGCTCTTTTGTTTTTTGTAACATTAAAAAAGAGGTAGATATGGCAAGTATTAAAAAAGACATCCAAAGCAGGGTTGAGAGTGCTATTAGAGATGAGGTGGAAAATCAAGGAGTTGAGCTTTTAGAAGTTAAGTATCTAAAAGAAGAAGCTAAATGGATTTTGCGTATAATCATTGATAAGCGTGGTGGCATTAGTTTGGATGACTGCGAGAGAGTAAGTAGAGCTATTGATCCAATTATTGATGAAGAAGTAGAGATCAAACAGGCTTATTACTTAGAAGTGCAGTCTCCGGGTATAGATAGGCCGCTAAAGACAGCTGCGGATTTTGCTAGATATGTAGGTAGTGAGGTTGAAATATCTTTTTACCAAGCGCAGAATGGTCAGAAAAAGATCGAAGGAATCCTACTTGGTAGCGAGGATGATAATCTTAATATAGAGGTAGATGACAAGCCGGTAAGTTTCCTTTTAGAAGATATAGCAAAAGTTAAAAGAGTTATAAATTTTAAATAATTAATGCAAATTAAATAAGGGGTCATGGAAATGAATATTGAATTAATTACAGCAATTAGAGACCTTTGTAAAGAGAGAGGTCTAGATGAAGATGGAATATTCACTGCAATAGAAGAATCTTTGGTTGCAGCGTGTAGACTAGCTGCTCAAGCTGCAAAGAGTGCCATTAATCAAAGCTTAATATCTGCTGAACGCCAAATGATTCATGACGAATTTAGAGGTAGAATTGGCGAACTTGCAAGTGGTACAGTACAACGTGCAGACAAGAGAGAAGTTATTGTAGATATAGGTCGTGCAGAAGCTACCTTGACTAGTTTTGAACAAAGTAGTTTGGACACATATGAGTTTAATGAGCGCATGCAATTCTTAATCAAGAAAGTTGATGAGCGCAGAGGTAGACCTGTAATTTATGTATCAAGATCTAGTGAGAAATTGGTTGAAAAACTCTTCGAAAAAGAAGTACCAGAGATAGCGGCAGGCGTTGTAGAGATTGTTAGTTCTGCTCGTGAAGCCGGTTCTAGAACTAAAATTGCTGTACACTCACATGATGAGAATGTTGATGCCTTAGGTGCATGTGTTGGTCAAAGAGGAATTCGTGTACAAAATGTAATGGACGAATTGCGAGGCGAAAAGATAGACATAATTGAATGGGATGAGGATGAAACAGTATTTATCAAGAATGCTATGAAACCTTCATCTGTATTGAGAGTTGATCTTGTAGAAACAACAGATGAAAATGGTGAAGCTGTAAGAGAAGCTACAGTTGTAGTACCAGATAGCCAATTGTCTTTAGCTATTGGTAAAAGAGGACAAAACGCAAGACTAGCAGCCAAACTAACTGGTTGGAAGATTGACATTAAGAATGAATCTGAAGCTAGAGAATTACTTGAATCTGATTTTATGGCAGAATTCTCAGCTATTGCTGATACACTAGCGGAAGAACATGATGCAGAAACAGTAGAGGAACTTGATGAAGAGTTATTAGATGTTGCTGAAGTAGAAGATGAAACAGAGGCAAGCATTGATGACTTAGCTGATCAGATTCTTTCAGCAGGAAATGAAGATGATTCTGCTGATGAGGATGAAGCTGAGGCAGAAGCTGAGTAAGTCAGAAAAGTTTAATAATTAGGAGAAATGTGTGTATGAAAAAAAAGCATATTCCTACGAGAATGTGTATAGCTTGTAGAGAGATGCGTGAACGTCAAGAGCTATTTAAATTAGTTAAGATTGATACAGGTATAGTGGTAGATCATCTATATAAAATGGACGGACGTGGTACATATATTTGCAAGGATGAGAATTGTATTAAACTTGCTTTTGCTAAAGGTATGTTAAAAAGATCACTTAAAGCAGAAGTAGATCCGAGCTTAGAAACTGAGCTTTTGGACTTTATCAATGAAGCCAAGAATGAAACAATAAAAGAGGGGAAAGTATTTCGCCTCAATAAAGATGGAAGTGTTGAACGCTTATGATGAGGATTCCAGAAGAAAAAGAACAAAATGTTTTTGGATTACTCGGGTTGGCTCGTAGAGCTAGAGCTATTACTATAGGTATGGATGCAACTCTAGCTGCTTTAACCAAAGCTACTGTAAAAACTATATTGGTAGCCAATGATATAGGCAAAAACTCGCTTAAGAGAATAAGCAAAAATATAGACACATTAGAAACTGATATGAATCTAGAAAAAGGTAGTATCCCTTTGATTGCTTTCTCAGATGCAGAGCAATTAGGAAGAATACTAAACAAGGAAACTGTTTCAATTATAGGAATCATTGATGAAGGCTTTGCCCAAGGTATACTTAAATTCGCAAAGTGAGAAGATAATAGTTAATTAATTAGAAGTAGAAAAACTAAGTAAATTAAGATTACTTATGGAGGTAAGAGGAAAAGTTATGGTAGATAATCAAGATGCTAAGAAGCAAGATGTTGATGAAAACAAAAATAATGCCCAATCTATAGATAATTCTGAACAAGCAAAAAATGATAACGCTACTATTGGCCTTAAAGGTGTTTCCGGTAAGGTAATTACTGGTACTGTAAAAATTAAAAAAGCCAATAAATCTGACAAAGCTAATAAGGAAAAGTCAACTGATGCTACTGCTGCGATTGCTAAGGAAGATGTGAAAAGCGAAGATGCAACAAGTACCTCAGTTAAACCTCGTAAGTTAGGTAACATAAAAGATTTGCAAGAAGAGTCTAAAGTAGCTGATGCTGTAGAGAGTTCAACTACAAGCGAAAAAACAGCAACACCTGCAAGAAAAGTTGCTAAAAAAGCAGATGAGACTGCAGGTAAAGAAGTAGCAAAAACTGTAGAAAGTTCGAAGGCTAGTGAGAGTCAGGATGAGAAGAAAGTAAGTGCTAAAGAAAAATTAGCAACTGCACCTGCTCAACCACGAAAAATTAAATCAGCTGCTCAAGTAGAAGCTGAGAAAGCAAAACAGGCTGAAGCTGCGAAAGAACAAAATAAATCAGTAGAAACTGAAACAAAGACCGCAAGCAAGTCAACTACAGAGACAAACAAAGATGCGAAGACACCAAGTGCAAAAACTGTAGGTCCTAGAAAGTTAGCTTCTGGAGATAGTTTTGCGAGCAAAGGACCTCGTAAGATTAGTAGTGCTACAAATGATTCATTAGCAGCTACTGCAAAAGCTTTTGCCAAGAAAAAAGAAGAAAAAGAAAATAATAGGCAAAGACCAAAACGTAAATTCCAAGATAAGAGTAATGAGTTCTCTCCTTACGACAAAGATAACGATGAGGAAGAGGACAAGAGTGCTCGCTCAAAACCACGTAAACGTAAGAAAAAAGATGTGGTTGAAGATTTACCAGTAAATGATAACCAAAGAGCAAAAAGCAAGTTCAATCATCGTTCAAGAAGTTTTGAGAAAGAAAGAACCAAACAAGATAAGTATCGTGAACGTGAATTAGAATTTACACGTAAGCATAATCAACGAAAGGAACAAGAGAAGAAAGAGCAAGATAATAAACCTGCAGCAAGTACTGTTACCCATGTAGCTTTACTTGATACTATGACAGTAAAAGAATTTGCAGAAGCTCTATCTAAACCATCATCAGACGTAATTATGCACTTAATGCAAAATGGTGTTATGGCAACTCTAAACGATAATATCGACTATGAAACTGCTGCAATTATTGCTGATGAATTTGGCGTAACTACAGAGAGGCTAGAGGACGATACAGAAATTACCACTGACTTATTCGACGAAACCGAAGATAAGGAAGAGGATATGGTTAAGAGACCTCCAGTTGTTGTAGTTATGGGTCACGTTGACCATGGTAAGACTACCTTGCTAGACCATATACGTAATACAAAAGTTGCTGGTGGTGAAGCTGGTGGTATTACTCAAGGTATTGGTGCTTATATGGTTGAAGCTAATGGTAGAGAAATTACCTTCTTGGATACACCAGGACACGAGGCCTTTACCACAATGCGTGCTCGTGGTGCTCAAGCTACTGATATTGCAATATTAGTTGTTGCTGCCGATGATGGAATCATGCCACAAACTATTGAGGCAATTAACCATGCTAAAGCTGCTGGCACAGAGATTATCGTTGCAATTAATAAGATGGATAAGCCAACTGCGAACCCTGATAGAATAATGGAGCAATTAACTCATCATGAATTGGTTGCAGAAGACTGGGGTGGTGACACAATAGTTGTACCAATCTCAGCCTTGACCGGACAAGGTGTAGATGACCTACTAGAAATGGTCCTCTTAACAGCTGATGTCATGGAGTTGAAGGTAAACGATAAGAAGCAAGCCAAAGGTATTATTATTGAGGCAGAGCTAGATAAACATCGTGGTGTAGTGGTAACAGCATTGGTACAAAGAGGACACTTGAAGCAAGGTGATACAATTCTAGTAGATACTGTCGTAGGTAATGTCCGTGCAATGAAGGATTCTTTGGGTAATGAGATCAAAGATGCAGGACCATCAGTTCCAGTTCAAATTCTAGGTCTACCTGAAGTTCCAGAAGTTGGTTCTCAATTCTACGTTGTTGAAGATGAGAGAAAAGCTAAAGCTTATGCTGAGCAAAAAGCAAGCCAAGAGCGTGAAGAAGGCTTTAGAAAATCTCAAGTTATTACCTTGGATAACTTGTTCACACATATAGAATCAGGTAAAGTACTAGACTTTAACGTTATTATTAAAGCAGATGTTGTAGGTTCAGTTGAAGCTTTGCAAAGCTCATTAGAGAAATTAAATAATGATGAGATTAGAGTTAATGTAATCCACGGAGCAGCTGGTGCAATTAATGAGTCAGATATTAGATTGGCTGAAGCAAGTAATGCTGTTGTAATTGGATTTAATGTTAGACCAAACAATACAGTTATCGACCTGGCGAAAGAATTAGAAGTTGATATCAGACTTTACTCAGTAATATATCAAGCGATTGAAGAAATCGAAGCTGCTATGGTTGGTAGACTCGATCCAGAGTATCAAGAAGTTATCTTGGGTCACGTTGAAATTAGAGAGACATATAAAGTCAGCAAGATCGGTACAATTGGTGGTGGTTATGTTACAGATGGTAAAATCACACGTAATTCTAAGTGCCGCTTGATAAGAGATGGAATTGTCGTTTATGATGGTGAAATTAATTCTCTAAGACGTTTCCAAGATGATGTACGTGAGGTTAATACTGGTTACGAATGTGGTTTAACAATTACTAACTATAACGATCTAAAGGTCGGAGATATAGTAGAAACTTACGTAATCGAAGAAGTTGAAAGGGTATAAAATGGCTTTTAAGAGAGAAAATAGAGTTGCAGATGAGGTTAAACGCCTCACTGCAGAAATTATTAGAACTGAATTAGACGATCCAAGAGTTCCTGTATTTACATCAATTACTGATGTTACAGTCAGTAGCGATTTTAACTATGCTGACTTGTATGTGAGTGTTTTGGCGCAAGACAAGGACAAGCAAGCTGAGGCTGTAGAGGCATTAAATAGTGCCAAAGGATTCTTGCGTAAGACATTGTCTCAAAGATTGAAACTGAGAGTAACCCCAGAGTTGCGCTTCCACTTGGATGATTCTTTTGATAAAGGTCAAAGAATTGATGAAATTTTGGAGCAAGTTAAATCTGAGAAAAATGATAATGTTGATGTTGAAGAAACAGAATTGGAAGATCTAGATTAGTAGACTAGAAGATATTCATTGTGAATGAGGAAGCAAATTTCCGAGTTTACTTAATAATGTAATTATAATTAGGAGTTTTATGACTAGAGAAACTAGAAAAATAGGGCTAGAAGCTTTAGCTAAAAAAATTCTTAGCAAAAGAAATCAAGATGAATTGATATTAGTTTATCCACATGTAAGAGCTGATGGCGATGCCTACGGCTCTTCTTTTGCATTAGTAAAAGTTTTTACTAAATTAGGAATTGAGGCAGCTGTATTAGCAGAAGAAGATCTCTCAAATGAGATGGCATATATGAGGGCAGAATCTGAATTTATTAATTGGAATGAATTGTCTGAAGAGGATCAGAATGAGTTCAAACAAAAAGTAAGTTTATCCATACAAGTAGATTCATCTGAAGATGATAGATTGGCCAATAGACTCGGAATTTTCCAAGATAGCCCTGAATATGCAATTATAGATCATCACATTAGTAGCAAAGATAATGGAGGCTTGATTTTCATAGATCCAGAAGCAGGAGCTAATGTTGAACTGGTATATACATTGATTTTGGTATTGGAAGAATTTACTGGCGAAAAACTATTTGATAAAGATATTGCTTTAGACATATACACAGGGTTATTAACAGATACAGGAAGTTTCTCATATGATAATACAAAAGCTGAAACGCTTAAAATTGCTGCAGAATTGTTAGAGTATGAGATTAATGTAGCTGAGCTAAATAATCATTTGTTTAAGGAAAAACCATGGGATAGATTGATTGCAGAAACTAAACTTATCCAGCATGCTAAACTAAGTGCTGACAAGCAAATTGCATATTTAAGCGTATCTCAGGAGTTTATGAATGCTAATAATATTACAGATGCTGATTTAGAAAATTTGCCTGCTGTATTAAGAAATATCAAGGGTGTTATAGTTAGCCTTGTATTACGTGAAACAAAAGAAGGGACAGCAAGGGGCAACCTAAGAAGTACTGGATCTAATGATATCTCTGTGATTGCTCGAGCACATAATGGCGGTGGGCATTTAAATGCTGCGGGATTTACTATAACTGCTTCAGAGTTAGGGGCAAGCGATTTGGACAGCATTGCGCAACAAATTATAGCTGAAATAAAACATGAATTAGGGTTATAGATTTTGGGGTAACATTATTTTATTAGCTTAGGATTTATTTATGAGTAAAAAAAATAGAGAGAGTTGTAAAGGTGGGTTGCTTAACATCTGGAAACCAGCAGGGATAACATCTATGAGACCTTAAGTCAAGAGTCTAGAGTTGGTCATGTAGGCACTCTAGATCCTTTTGCTGATGGGGTTTTGCCTGTTGCTATAGGTAAGTCTACAAACATGATTAAATACATGGATGATTATAACAAGACCTATAGAGTAATGATTAATTTAGGCGAAAGTACTACGACCCAAGATCTCTCTGGGGAAGTTGTAAGAAATGATAAATTAAGTTTAAAAGACTTAGAAGATTTTGGACTAAACAATTTTGAAAAAATAAAATCTGCAGCTGGAAAATTAACAGGGGAAATAACTCAAGCAGTTCCATTGTATTCTGCGGTAAAACTTGATGGTAAACCAATGTATTGGTATGCAAGAAATGAGATAGAAGTTCCTGTTAAGACCAGGGCAGCTTACATATATGAGGCTAATTTTATTGCTGCCGGAGTGAATCCTAGAGTTCTTGATGTTGAGCATAGTAAAGACGTAGAACAGCATGATGGGGAACAGCATGATGGGGAACAGCATGATGGGGAACAGCATGATGGGGAACAGCTTAAATTAGCACAAGAGACAAAAGGAAACTTTACCTGGGAAGCATTCGAAAGATTATGTCCTGAACAAGCTCAAGCTAGAAAAGATTATTTCCCAGGACTTGATCAGAGTTTTTCTGATTTAGATACAGCTAAATATGTAAATTTACCTAGAGCCTGGGCTATTTTTGATTTAACTGTTTCAAGTGGCACATATGTAAGGACTTGGGCAGAGGATTTAGCGAAAATATGTGGTTTATCTGCTTACGCTTTTAGCTTGAGACGATTAGCGAACGGACCATATAAGTTAGAAGATAGTATAAAATTAGAAGGCTTGGAAAACATTGTAGAAGCGAGTGATTTACAGGATTTTGATAATAGTAAGCTATTATTATCTCCTGCAACAGCACGCCCAGACTATCCTGTGCTAAACTTAGAGTATCAAGATGCAGTGAAATTGCTCCAAGGCCAAAAGGTGAATGCAAAAAAATATTTGAAATCGCAAGAATTTCATACAGACAATTATTTTAGATTATTTTTTGCTGAAAAATTTATTGGTTTAGCTAAAATTATAGAGACTGATAGAGGAAAAGCATTAACGGCAGAAAGGATGTTTACTGAAGTTGAAAGTTTTAAATCTAGATTTAAGTAAAATTAGAGAAGATGATAACCATTCAAGATTTCAGAACCCAAAGGCTGTAGCCTTGGGCTATTTTGATGGTGTGCACCGAGGTCATCAAGAAATAATCAGGGCAATGGTACAAATTGCAAGAGAGAAACGCTTGGAAGCTAGTGTCTTGTCCTTTGATCGTTATCCTAAACCAATAAATGCAAATGCTTATCTAAAAGTTGTTGTTCCAGGGATGACTGGCGAAAAAGAATTATTAACATCTCCCTTGCCTAATGTTGAGAGAGAGTTCAAAGGACTTTTGCAAAGTGATGAACAACGAGATAGGACTCTTGAAGCATTAGGTGTTGACTCTGTAATTCTACAAAAATTTGATAAGAATTATGCAAGCTTAAGTCCTGAAGAGTTTTGTAACGATATATTGAAAGATATACTAAATTGTAAAATACTTTTCGTTGGTGAAGACTACCATTTTGGCAAAAAACGTGCAGGTAATGTAGAGTTTTTGCAAAACTGGTGTGATGCTAATAATGTTGAGCTAAAAGTTATTAAGCCTGTTTTATACGATGGCGAGATTATATCTAGTGAAAATATTCGTGAAAATATTGTAGATGCGAATATGGAAAAAGTTAGTTCACTTCTAGGTAAACCTTATACTTTGCCAGGAATTGTCATTCATGGTAATGCTTTGGGTAGAACTATAGGTATGCCTACTGCAAATATACGAATCCCTGAAGGCATGGTAATGCCAAAGTTTGGTGTGTATAACAGTAGAACAAAAGTAGGTGATACTTATTATAATTCTCTTACAAGCATAGGTTTGAGACCGACTGTAAACCATACAGATCCTTATCCACTAGTTGAGAGTTATATTATAGGTGAGAATTTTGATTTATATAATAAATATGTTGAGATAGAGCTGTTAAAATTTGAGAGACCAGAAGAAAGATTTCCTAGTTTTATAGCAATGTCAGCTCAATTAGATATAGATCTGAAAAATGCATTAAAATACCATAACAATAATGAGGAGTTTAGACTTTTTACTGATAGAAATGGAATCCCTATATATATTTCTAGATCTGAGAGATTTAATACTTCATATTTGTATGTAGAAGTATATACACCATTTGAAGAAGATGAATTTCTAACAAACCAACTCCTAGCTAATGTGTTAACTGCTACAACTCCAGATTATCCTACAAGACAGGAGTTCATGGCGTTTTTAGACCATCAATTTGCGAGTAGGATAGAGACAGATACAGAACAGGTTGGGGACTTACAAGTTGTTAGATTTAAGCTTTCTGCTGTTAATAGAGGCTTGGAAGAAACAGAAGTATTTAAGAATACAAGTAAACTCTTGCTTGATTTAATAGTTAATCCAGTTTGGGATGAGTTCTATAATTTCCCTCTAGAAGTTATAGAAGAAGAGAAGCAGAACATGATTTATGATTATCAGAAGTTTTATGCTTCAGATAAGAATAAAGCACTTTTATTTGCTAAAGAAGATTTATATAAAGAAAATGCTAGGGCTCACTCTGAGAATAATTCAATTTCTGAATATATAAAGAAAGTTCAAAATATTACTAATGAAGATTTTCAACAAGCTTGGATGCGTATGTTCTCAAAGGGGCATATAAGGGTCATCACTAGTGGAAGGTTCACAGATAACGAATTTGCAAAAAGTATTGTGGATAAATTGTCTAAACTTCCTAGGAACAGAGATGCTTTGCAAATTTTGCCAGGAGTAAGTCCAGGTTTTAGTAATTTCACAGCTGTAGCTAGTAAAGAAATGCAAATTGACTCCAAATTAAGTCACCTTGCGATTGTTTTTGGAAACTTACCTGGCCCATACTCTATTTCTGTGCTTAAGGCTCAGGTTTTAAGTGCATTAATTGCAGGTAAAACTACATCCTTGTTTAATCAATATATAAAAAATGAATTAAAGTATATTTACAAAATAGAGTCGTTCTATCGCTCTGATTCTTCCTTATTATTTGTTTATGCACAGGTAGAACCTGGAGATGAGGATAAGGCACTAGAGCTGATGAATAAGGTTGTAAATTCTGTTAGAGAAGATGATTACTCGGATTCTGCTTTTGTGAGTGCATTGAGGTTTGTTGAGAATCAGTATTCAGCAATAATCGATGATGGAGAGTCTAGAGTAGAATTTAATAGTCATAATTTAATAACATCTAATAAATATAATGCTAGAGAAGCAATTGAGCATATTAAGAGTATTTGCCGCGAAGATTTAGCAGAAATTGCTAGAGAAATGAAACTCTTATTAGATTATAGATTAACACCGAAACATGATCTGGAGGATGAGGATTAATATGCTGCAAAGACATGGCTTATATAGTTATCAGAGAAGA
>QWCJ01000595.1_pt1 | contig 11903 bp, 8 predicted proteins | sample 1972501 | NCBI WGS metagenome assembly QWCJ01 (sample SAMN09866711, study PRJNA288562) | Human vaginal metagenome isolate term2_vaginal, whole genome shotgun... | isolation source: vagina | host: Homo sapiens | place: USA: California
ACGGTTCGGGCAAGGTTGAAATTCAATCCCCTCAGGTGTACTCAAAGCGCGATACTGCAGAGCGCATTAATGCCAACAACATGCTTTTCGCTGAGGGGATTGCCGGTCGGGTACAAGGCCCGATTAGGAAACACGGGATCGGCATTCGTGCTACCTGCCTAACGGAGGAATACAAGCCTCTGGGGGCGACCGAGGTCAAGCCGTACTCAGATGCTCTCGAGCCTGAGTACAAGGATATCGAGGTTAAGCAGACGGATACCGCCACTTCGAAGAATGCCGCGAAGGTTCCGGAAGGAACCACTTACGCTAAGGGCGCCAACGCTCCGGAGTGGGCGACCGTCGGTCAGGACGGCACCGTCACCGTCAAGCCAGACCCGGACGTGAAGCCTGGCGACTACACTGTCCCGGTCGTTGTCACCTACCCCGATTCTTCTGTGGACAACACCGTTGTGAAGGTGAATGTGAAGGAGAAGCCTCTCGCGGAGCAGCACGATCTGCAGTACGCAGATGTGACTGTTAAGCAGCTGGATGAGGAGACTGTCGAGGCTCCAAAGGATATTGCCGAGGGCGCAACGTTTGCAGCTGGAGAAAATGCACCGGACTGGGCCACCGTTGCTGAAGATGGCACCGTCACCGTAAAACCTAGCCGGGAAGTGAAGCCGGGCGACTACACTGTTCCGGTTGTCGTCAGCTACCCGGACCAGTCCAAGGGCGACACTGTGGTTAACGTCCACGTGAAGGTCACGCACACCAACGAGTTGCACGACCCGCAGTTCGGTGAGACCACCGTCGAACAGGAAAGCACCGCCACCATCCCTGCCCCGGAGGGACTGCCGGAGGGCGCGAAGGTTACCCGTGGTGAGGGCGCGCCGGAGTGGGTCACCGTCAACGAGGACGGCTCCATCGAGGCAAAGCCGACCCTGGAGACCGAAGACAAGGAATATACCGTTCCAGTTGTCGTCACTTACGACGATGGGTCCACCGACGAAGCAACGGCCAAGGTGACCGTCACCGAGAAGCCGGACAACCAGATTTACTCCCCGGAGTTTGGCAGCATCACCGTGCAGGCCAACCGTTCCGCAAAGACTCCTGCCATCGAGGGCTTGCCGGAGGGCACCAAGTTTGCCCTGGCTGAGGGGGCTCCGGACTGGGCGTCTATCGATGAAAAGGGCGTTGTCCAACTGAACCCGGGCGGCGAGGTTGATGCGAAGGACTACACGGTCCCGGTTACCGTCACTTACCCCGATGGAACTACTGACAATGCCGAGCTGAAGGTCACGGTTACGGAGCGCGCCATCAACGAGCTTCATGATCCGACCTACTCGGACGTGACCGTGAAGCAGGGCGACGAAGTGACCGCTCCGGCTCCGACCGATGTCGCTGAGGGTGCGACCTTCAAGGCTGGCGAGGATGTGCCGGATTGGATCACCGTTAACCCGGATGGCACCGTCACCGCCAAGCCGGGTCTGGAGGTTGAGGCCAAGGAGTACACCGTCCCGGTGAAGGTCTCCTACGAAGACGGTTCCGGTGACGATACGACCGTGAACATCACCGTTACCGTGAAGCCGACCAACGAGAAGTACAACCCGACCTACCCCGCTGCTGAAGTGAAGCAGGGTAGCGACATCACCGTCGACCCGCCGGCTGACGTGGCTGATGACGTGGAGTTCGCTCGTGGTGAGGGCGCCCCGGAGTGGGCGACCGTCAACCCGGACGGCACCGTCACCCTGAAGCCGAGCAAGGAAGTTGAGCTGGGCGACTACGATGTCCCGGTCGTCATCACCTACCCGGGTGGATCGACCACCACCACGACGTTGAAGGTGACCATCAAGGAGCAGGACAAGCCGAATGACAACACCGGCAGCACCGGCTCCGGCGATGGCCTGTTCGGATCTCTGAGCGGCTCTAGCAACGGTTCCAGCGGTTCCAGCAGCATCACCGGTTCCAGCCCATTCGGCTACTTCCTCGCCGCCCTGTTCGGAACGGTTGCCATCGGCGCTGGCCTGTTCGGCCTGTACAACTGGGCCCGCGACCACGGCTACGTCCGCTAACTGCGGGCGAGCTTAGTTGCGCACGAACTGCCCATCCCGCAGGTGGCGGTAAAACGTCACCGACTTCAGCGGGCGGGGATGGCGCACCCCATCACGGGTGACCGCCAGATCCACCCCGCCGGCCTGTAAGGCCCGCCCCCGCAGCACCGTCGGAGAGACGGTAACGCGGGGCTTCTTTATGCGCCCAAACCATCCCTTACGGGGCAACGGCGGACGCTGCACCGCAGCCAACCCCGGAGCATCCGGCGTGGGAACCAATCGCACACCATTATTGAAATCGCTGGTGCCCGCCTTCGCCTGCTCGTACAGAACCTCGGAATCGACGATCACCTCGCCGATCATCTCCGCCGCATCCTCGGACTCGCCTTCCGAGCCTGCCTTGCCCGCCGTGCTAACTGGCCCAGTGACCTCCGCCGCTCCCAACGTCACCACGCCGTGGTCGTCGCGGATCACCGGAGTCGGCACTGCCGGGGAAGCCAGCGCGAAGGTGAGGTGCTCGGCGGGGGAGAAGGTGGCGTCCAGACCCCACGAAAGAGCAACCGCCGAAGAACCAGAAGGGATAAAACCAACCTCGACCCACAGGGCATCAATGCGCATCAACTTGGAAACCACAGCAGCCAGGGCGGCATCGCTACCCTGCACGATCACGCGCACGCGCTCGCTGACCTCGTGCGGATCCGGCTGCGGGGCGCCCAAGTGGGGAGCGTCGGGGCGCTGCATCATCTCCTCCAACGACGGGGTGGAACCCACCACGAAGCGCTCCAGATCATCCAGGAAACGCAGCTCCTTACGCTTCGGAACGGCAGACAGATCCAGGCACTCCACGGCCTCACCCGGCAACACGGGATCGCGCAGCCGATCGCTGGCGGGAACATCGCAACGCAACATAAACAACATAGAAACCCACCATAGCTGTGCCACAAGCACCGGCGAGGTACTAGAATGGAGAAACGTCTAGGTGCCCCGCCCGATCTCTACCTGAAGCGACAGAAGCCACAGTAGATGCAGCAGATGCTTGGAGCGGGGCTACACCCATGAGTACAGAAGTACCAACGCAGAGGACGTGTTTTAGTTTCCATGGCAGCGATCATCGTCGTAGGCGCCCAGTGGGGCGACGAAGGTAAGGGCAAAGCTACCGACATTCTGGGCGGGAAGGTCGACTACGTAGTCAAGCCCAACGGCGGCAACAACGCCGGCCACACCGTCGTCGTCGGCGGCGAGAAGTACGAGCTCAAGCTGCTGCCCGCAGGCGTGCTTTCCGAAAACGCCACGCCCATCATCGGCAACGGTTGCGTGGTGAACCTGGAGGCACTGTTCGAGGAGATCGACGGACTGGAAGCTCGCGGCGCAAACGCCTCCCGCCTGCGCGTTTCCGCCAACGCGCAGCTGGTGGCGCCCTACCACGTGGCCATCGACCGCGTGGCCGAGCGCTTCCTGGGCAAGCGCGCCATCGGCACCACCGGCCGCGGCATCGGCCCGACCTACGCCGACAAGGTCTCCCGCGTGGGCATCCGCGCCCAGGACCTGCTGGACGAATCCATCCTGCGCCAGAAAATCGAATCCGCACTGGATCAGAAGAACCAGATCCTGGTGAAGATCTACAACCGTCGCGCCGTCGACGTGGACGAGGTCGTGGAATACTTCCTCTCCTACGCCGATCGCCTCAAGCCGATGCTGATCGATGCGACGACGGAGCTAAACCAAGCTCTTGACGCCGGTAAGTCTGTGCTGATGGAAGGCGGCCAGGCCACGATGCTAGACGTGGACCACGGCACGTATCCTTTCGTGACCTCCTCTAACCCCACCACCGGCGGCGCGTGCGTGGGTACGGGCATTGGGCCGACGCGCATTACCGCATCGCTGGGCATCATCAAGGCCTACACCACCCGCGTGGGTGCGGGCCCGTTCCCAACGGAGCTGTTCGACAAGTGGGGCGAGTTCCTGCAGACCACCGGCGGCGAGGTCGGTGTGAACACCGGGCGCAAGCGCCGCTGCGGCTGGTATGACTCCGTGATCGCCCGCTACGCCTCCCGCGTGAACGGCTTCACCGACTACTTCCTGACGAAGCTGGACGTGCTGACCGGCATCGGCGAAATCCCGATCTGTGTAGCCTACGACGTGGACGGTGTGCGCCACGACGAGATGCCGATGACGCAGACCGAGTTCCACCACGCCACCCCGATCTACGAGACCATGCCCGCGTGGAACGAGGACATCACCGACTGCAAGACCTTCGAGGAGCTGCCGGAGAAGGCGCAGGATTACGTCAAGCGCCTGGAGGAACTGTCCGGCTGCCGGATCTCCTACATCGGCGTAGGCCCGGGCCGCGACCAGACGATCGTCATCAACGACGTCGCGGAGAGCTAGGGCGCTGCGCTAGAGCGCGCTAGAGCGTGCGCAGGAAGTCGGCCAGCAGTTCCGCCGCGCGGGTGAGGTTGGCCTGGAACTGCTCCGGCTGCTCCGCCTTGTCACGGTTGAAGGTCAGGCAGTACTCGATGCTGGTGGCCTTCGGCGTGTAGTTCACGCCGAAACCATTGGGGATAGTGGGGGCGAAAACATAGCGGATGATGTGCGCATCGCTACCGATCGAGGTGGTGGACAGGAAGTCCGTGCGGGCGGCTTTGACGCCAGGATCCGCCAGCAGCGCCAGGGGAGCGCCGGACTGCTTCTCCGAGGTGAAAGACAGCGCCCACAGGTGGCGATCGATGCCACGACCAGTCTTGCAGCCAATCACCCAATTGCGGTGGGCATTCAGGGCCTCCTGCAGGGCCTCGACAGTCGGCTCGCCGGCGACGAGCTGCTTGGCGAAGGCCACGGCCTCCGGGGTGACCGCGCGCAGGCATTCCGTGCGGCCGGCCTTGTACTCGCGCATATCCACGGCCTCGTACACCGCGCGGATGCGGCCGAAGGTCAGCAGTTGCGCGATGGATAGAATCAGCTGGCTCATCGCATCGGCACTGAACTTGAAAGGCAGCTCCTCCTTCGCCAGTTTCGGCACCTCGATGATTTCTACGGCGTATTCGTCGCCGGTGGGAATGGAGGCGGCAGGCGTAACCGGGGATAGTTTCAGCGGGGTGACATCAGCTGGGGTGACATCCGCGTCGGCGCTTGGGGACGTAGGGGCGTCACTATCCACAGCCTCCTGCACCCGACGCACCGCCTCCACGAGCGTGGCTCCATCGACCGTCGAATGCTCCACGTGCATGGCCGCAAAATTGCTGGCCAGGTTGATTTCATACGTCAGTGGCTTGTAAACCCAGGCGTGGCCGGGGGCGAAAGTGAGGTCGCGCAGCAGGTCGGCGTCGGTGGCCTGCGCATCGTCGATCAGGTGCAGCGCGAAAAGTTGATCGCGCAGGGTGGCCTGAGTCTCCGCGGGGAGCGGAACCTCCGCCAGAGCCGCGGAGCCGAGGTAGGAAAGGCGAGTATCCAGGGCGGGAGCGGCAGGGTCGCCGGTGGTGCTCCCGGCGGTGTCGGAGTTAGTACGCAGCACCTCCAGGATGGCGCGCAGCTGCTCCCGAGAGGCTAGGCGCCCCTGCTCGTCCGTGATGCGCAGGTCGAACACGTGGCCATCCACGATCACGCCGATGCTGCGGGATGCGGTGCCGAGCTCGCTGAAGGTGACCTCATCGCAGTCTGGGCGGGGGATGCGCAGCGCACCGTTGAAGCAGCGCCACTGGTTGGCGTCCAGCGGATTGCCGCGGCCGTCGACCTCCTCCGGCATCGAACCATCGGCCTGCTTCAGGTGCACCAGCGCCAGGGCGCGCAGGATGTCCACGGCACGATCCAACCCAGAGGTCTCCGTGCGCAGGTTGATCTGGAAGCCCACGTTCGAGGTGGTCTGTAGCGGCGTGCGAACGGTCAGGTAATCGCGGAGCCAGCGGTCTGCCAGCCAGCTGCTGTTCGCGGCGTCGCGGTCGGCGGCGAAGGCCTCCAAGGCGGACTGCAGGGCGGGGCCCTGGTTGGCTTGGAAGTCCTCGATGGTTCGCTCCGTGGCGGCCAGCGTATCGGCATCCGCGACGGCAGAGACCGCATGGCGGAGCGCGGGCAGCGTGGCATCCAGCGGTGGTACGGGGAGAGGCTTGAGGTGAGCGCGATTATCCTGCATGACCTCGAGTCTACTGAGGAGCCACGGGGGTGAATGCCGGGAAGATCTGAATATTTTTAAAAGGAAAATACTTGTTCGGCAACGTGATGCACGTCACTCGCTTAAGGTTTGTCTTAAATTTGCAAACGCAGCCCCCGGTTACGAGGAGTGAAACCATGCCGATCCAGAGCCCACAGCAGGAAATCGACATCCCGAACAGCACAATCTACGACGTACTTTTCGGCAACATCGCCGAAGAAGACCTTGGTCGCATCGCCATCACGGACGACGCCACGGGATCGCAAACCACCTACGGGGAACTCAAGGCTCTTATTGACGCCTTCGCGGGCGCACTGGCCGAACGCGGAGTCAAGCCAGGCGTAGTCGTCGGGCTGCACTGCCCGAACAGCCTCGCCTTCGCGGTCGCCTTCCATGGAATTCTCCGCGCCGGGGCAACTGTTACTACCTTGGGGTCACTACTGAACGCTCACGACGTGGCAAAACAGCTTAAGGACTCAGGTGCGACGTATGTGCTGACGACCAAGCTGCTGGGAGAAGCGGGCGTCCAAGGTGCAGAAGAGGCAGGGATCGACCCGGGCAACATCATCGACCTCACCGGCGAAGCAACTGGCCTCAAGGCGCTCGTGGGGGAGGGCCGCCCCGCGCCCGAAGTCACCATCGACCCGGCGACCCACGTGGCGGTGCTGCCGTACTCGTCGGGCACCACGGGTGTGCCGAAGGGCGTGCGTCTGAGCCACCGCAACCTCGTGGCGAACATTCTGCAGATCGGCGTGCGGCTCGGCCCCAACGGCCTGGACCGCGACTCCGTGGTGATGTGCGTGCTGCCGTTCTTCCACATCTACGGCATGAATGTCCTGCTGAACTCCTGCCTGTACGTGCGCGCCCACGTGGTGACCATGCCCAGCTTCGACCTGGAGAAGTTCCTGGCAGCTCACCAGAAGCACGGCATCACGTTTACCTTCATCGCCCCGCCGATCGTCGTGGCGCTGGCCAAGCACCCGCTGGTGGACAAGTTCGACATCGGCTCCCTAGAGACCGTACTTTCCGGCGCGGCGGCCCTGGACGGGCAGCTTGCAAACGCGGTAGCCAACCGCCTGGGCGTGCGCATCCTGCAGGGCTTCGGCATGACGGAAACCAGCCCCGTCACTAGCGTGAGCGACGTCGGAGTTACGCCACTGGATTCCATCGGCCTGCCGGTCTCCAACACGGAGGTGAAGATCGTGGACATCACGACAGAAGACCTCGAGGAGATCCACCCGCCTGCGAACGAGGGCGAGCGTTCCATCGAAGGTGAAATGTGGGTGCGCGGCCCGCAGGTGATGCTCGGTTACCTCAACAACGAGGAAGCCACCGCCAACACCATCACTCCCGACGGATGGCTGCGCACCGGCGACATCGCGAACCTAGACCACCTGGGCAATGCCTACGTGGTCGACCGCATGAAGGAACTGATCAAGTACAAGGGTTATCAGGTTGCCCCGGCCGAGCTGGAAGCGCTGCTGATGACCCACGAGGCCATCGCCGACGCGGCCGTGGTCGGTTACCTGCGCGAATCGGACGGCGAAGAGCTGCCGCGTGCATTCCTGGTGCTGCAGCAGGGAGTGGACCCGAACGACCCGGCCGTGAGCGCAGAGGCGCTCATGGAGTGGGTTGCCGAGCGCGTGACTCCGTACAAGAAGATCCGCATGGTCGAGTTCATCGACGCGATCCCGAAGTCCAGCACGGGCAAGATCCTGCGCAAGGATCTGAAGAACGTGCCCGTGGCAGCTAAGGCCTAGCGGCGCTAGAAATCCCAGTCATCCTCCTCCGTTGATTCCGCCCGCCCGATCACGTAGGAGGATCCGGAGCCGCTAAAGAAGTCGTGTGTTTCGTTGGAATCCGGCGCCAGGGCGGCGATGATCTCCGGCTCCGTTTTCGCCGCTTCTTCCTCGTATTGCGGTGGATACCCCAGATTCATCAGCGCCTTATCCGCGTTGTAGTGCACGAAGGCCATCACGCCGTCGATCAGCGATTTCTCGTCGGCTAAAGCTTCGCCGTACAGATCTCCGGAGTACTCCTTCTCTAACTCCAGAAGTTCCTCCACTAGTGTGAATGTGAACTCCTCGAGTTCCGCCGAGCGCTCCGGGTGGGCCTCCAGTCCTCGCTGGAATTTGTATCCCGAGTAGTACCCGTGGACGGCCTTGTCACGCAGGATCAACCGGATCATGTCGGCTGTATTCATCAGCGTGCCACGGCAGCTAAACCACAGCGGTAGGTAGAACCCGGCATATAGCAGCAGGGAAGACAGTAGCGTGGCGGCGACCTTCCGCTTGAGTGGGTCGTCCCCGTAGTAGTGCTGCATCACTGCCGTCGCTCGGCGCTGCAGGGCTGGGTTACCGATGGCCCAGGAATAGGCGGCGTTGATTTCCTCGCTGCTGCACATCGTGCTGAACACACTGCTGTAGCTGCGCGCGTGAACGGCTTGCATAAAGGCGATGTTTGCGTAGACCGCTTGTTCGTGTTCGGTGCGGGCATCCGGGATCTGGCTGATCTCACCAACGGTCGCCTGCACAGTATCCAGCAGCGTGAGCCCGGTGAATACCTTGGTGGTCAGCTCGCGTTCTGCGTCCGTCAGTGCGTTCCAGGTTGGCAGGTCGTTGGACAGCGGTACTTTCTCTGGCAGCCAGAAGTTGCTGGTCAGCCGCTGCCAGATCTCCAGGTCCTTCTGGTCGTCTAGCCGGTTCCAATTCACCGGCCGTAGCGGCCGGGCGGGGTCGTGCGGCCATTGGGGTGGGGTTTGGGAGCGCGTGAGGTAGCTCATTTTTTCCTTTCTGATTGTTCTCGATCGTGTCGTTCTGCTTGTGTCTTATTGCTCTGTCTTATGGACGCCACATCTCCCCGCCAGTCCGATCCCAGAACTCCCGGATGCCTTCCCGAACACGGGCAACATCGCGGGCTGTGCCGAGCAATTCAAAGCGATAGAGCTCCGGTACTCGGCACTTGGCGGCGATGGTTGGTCCGGCGCAGCAGTAGGCTGTGCCGAAGTTTCTGTTTCCGCTGGTGATCACGCCCCTGATGAAGGTGCGGTTATGCGGATTGTTGAGGAAGGTGATGACTTGCCTGGGCACCGCTTTCCGCGGGTCGCCTCCTCCATAAGTCGGGGTGATGAGCACATAGGGCTCGTCGACGATGAGCTCCGGCTCCTTGCGCCGCAAGGGGATGCGGCGGGCGGGAATGTCCAACTTGTCGACGAATCGGCGGGTGTTTTCGGAGGCAGAGGAGAAGTAGACGATGCGCGGCTGCGAGACCGCGATTGGTTGCATTGGGGGAGAGGTCCTTTACAGCTTGTTGCTAGTTGGAGCTGGTTGTTCGTTGGGGTGAATATCCATAAAACTAGCTCCAAAAGTTCAATGACACGAACTTTACAATAACAATGTATTGAACTTTTGTGTAGGGTGCCTGGTGTATCCAAGTTCACACCGCGTACGCGGCTGCGTAGTGCGGAATATGCCAGAGAGAAGAAAGGAAAAAGCTCGTGGCGAAGCTAACCCAAGAAATGAAAGACATGATCGATGCACAGCTGCCGTACCTGGCGACTGTGACCGACGGCGAGACGCTACTGCCGGACATCGGCCCGAAGCGCAGTCTGCGCGTGTGGGATGACGAGACGCTGATCTACAACGAAAACACCGGCCGGCAGCACCTGGAAAACCTACGGGCCGGTTCAAAGGCCGCTGTGGCGGTCGTGGATTGGGCAGAGCTGGACGGGTACCGGTTTATCGGTCCAGCAGAGTTGTTCCACGAAGGGCCGGTGTGGGAAGCAGCGGTGAAGTTCGCTGAGGAGAAGGGGCACAACCCACCGAAGATGGCGGTGCTGATCCACATTGAGCAGATCTACACCCTCATGCTCGGCAAGAATGCTGGCCGGTTGTTGGCCAGCGATGACGAGTCCCTGATGGTGGACTAGGGGAGTGTTGCGGCTACAGCCCGTATTCGCGGGCCGTAACCGCCGCCTGGTTAACGATCCACTCCACCATCTCCTGCGTCGGGGCGCCGGAAATGGCCTGGTTGGAGGGGTTATTCATAACGCGGCGCACCACGCCCTCCACGATGATGGCGACCTTCCACAGGCCCAACACGTGCCAGTAGGCCAGTGCCTGCCGGTCGCGGTCGGAATCCTTCCCGGCCTTCTGCAGGTAGCGCTCCGCCAGCGCCTCCGGGCTGGGGAAACCGTCGGCCAGCGCGGCCTCGAAGCCAGGCAGCTGCAGGCCATTCTTGACCGGCCAATACGCCATCAGGGAGCCGATGTCCGACAGCGGGTCGCCGAGCGTCGTCAATTCCCAATCCACCACCGCGTTGATCTTTCCGGTATCCGGGTCCGCAATGATGTTGCCGATGTGCAGGTCACCGTGGACCAGCACGGTCTCGTCCTGCTCCGGGATCTTTGCCACCAGCAGCTGCGTCAGTTCGTCCAGCGCCGGCAGCTCGCGGGTCTTCGTCTTATCCCACTGGCCCGTCCAGCGCCGTAGCTGCCGTGGGGCGTAGGGCTTGTGGGACGCCAAGTCGTCCAAACCCACCGACTTCAGATCCACGCTGTGGATCGCCGCCATCGCGTCGATCAGCCCGTCGGCGATCTTGCCGCGCACCTCGGGCGAAATGCTGTCCGCAACCTTCATGGAGTTGACGGTCACACCGTCGATGGCGGACATGGCGATCACCGGCACGTCGGCTACCTGCTCGCTGCCTTCGCCGTGAGCTTCACCGCGGCTTGCACGGCGGCTTTCCTCCCAGTCCGTCGAGCTGCCGTAGATCTTTGGCACCGGCACATCCGTGTTCTCTAGTGCTGCCATGATCTTGCCCTCGCGGACCACATCGTGAGCGCTGGCGGTCAGCGTGCCCAATGGCGGACGGCGCACAACCACGCGCTTGCCCTGGGAATCCGTGGCCAGGTACGTCAGGTTCGATTGCCCCGCGCCGATGCGCTGCAGGGAGATGCCGTCCACGCCGCCTTCCAGTCCGGCTACGTCGTGCAGCCAGCTGGCCAGCTGGGCGTCAGAAAAAGGGCTAGAGTTACTTGTCACGGTACTTCCTCAATTCAGCTCGGGCGATGGTCATGCGGTGCACCTCATCGGGGCCGTCGGCCAAGCGCAGAGTGCGCAAGCCCGCCCACATCGCGGCCAGGGGAGTGTCGTCGGTGACGCCCTCCCCGCCGTGCACCTGAATAGCCTGATCAACGATCCGCAGCGCCATCGCCGGGGCGGCCACCTTGATGGCGGCGATCTCCTGGCGGGCTGCCTTGTTTCCGACGGTGTCCATCATCCAGGCGGCCTTCATGGTCAGCAGACGCGCCTGCTCGATCTCGATGCGGGCCTGGGCGATCTGGTCGCGGATGTTGTCACGGTTGGCTAGAGGCTTGCCGAATGCAGTGCGGGACATAGCGCGGGTGCACATGAGTTCCAGGGCGCGCTCGGCCATTCCGATGGCGCGCATGCAGTGGTGGATGCGGCCCGGCCCCAGGCGATCCTGGGAGATCTTAAAGCCCATGCCCTCGCCGCCGAGGATGTCCTTATCCGGTACGAAGACATCCTTGAAGTGGACCTCCGCGTGGCCTTCGCGGTCGTGGTAGCCGAACACCGGCAGGTTGCGCACGATCGTCACACCAGGCGCGTCCGCGGGCACGGCGAGCATGGATTGCTGGCGGTGGACCTCCGCATCCGGGCTGGTCTTGCCCATCACGATCATCACCTTCAGGTGCGGGTGCATGCCGT
>QWCJ01000596.1_pt1 | contig 11888 bp, 11 predicted proteins | sample 1972501 | NCBI WGS metagenome assembly QWCJ01 (sample SAMN09866711, study PRJNA288562) | Human vaginal metagenome isolate term2_vaginal, whole genome shotgun... | isolation source: vagina | host: Homo sapiens | place: USA: California
AGCTAAGCTCCTCGGGATCAACGGTGTCCGAGGGTTCCATCTCGAAAGCAAGCGAGAAGGGTATGACTTTGACCAGCAGTTCTAGCGATAAATCTTATAAGCGAAGATATAGATTAGTTAACCTTTGCTAAGAAAGATTTATACGGTTATCCTACTCCTTCCTAGCATCAATTACAGGGGAAGCAGCAGTTCCAGGGAAACAGCCGAGAGGAGACTGTCCACTTTCAGCCACAATATCCAGACACTTATTCGTAAGCACATCCCCACTCAGGGACTCCTGGATACGACGGTTTGCGTCCGCCTCCTTCTCCGCAGTCTTCTGCTTCTGCTCTGCAATCCTGGTTCGAGCAAACTCAGTCTGTAATTCGTCAATACGCGCCTGGGTCGCCTCGTCATAGCTAATAATCGGAATCGTTACAGAACGAACATCAATCTGGTCGCCAATCTTTTCAGCCATGATCTTCTTGACCCCTTCAGCAAGCTGATCCCTAGTCGTATCCTCGCTGTCAGGATCAATATTCAAAGGATCATACGACCCCATCACGGTATTAAGCGCATCCCGGAAATTACGATCTACCAGGTTCGAGCGAATCGCATCCATCTCCCGGTAGTCGTAATAGGTCTCCATCATCCCCTCGGGCTTGAGCTGCCACTGAATCGAAGCATCCGCGCGAGCCTGAGAACCGTTAGCAAGGCGCACCGTAACCGGACCACGGCCACCTTCTCCTTCCTGTGCACCGTTGTAAATATCGTTTTGCATCGCCAGGTCAAACTTCTCCACACTTGCCCAAGGCTTAACAAAGTGGGGACCATTTTCCAAAACTGCCTTCGGCTGACCAAACTCTACTGCCACACCGACAGTTCGAGCCTGAATAATTGAGAAGCATGGCGCAACGATGAACAGCAGAGCAACGATTCCGGCAACTGCCGAGGCAATGAGGTCAGCACCCTTCCTACTCCCGAAAACCAAGAATGTAATACAAGCGATGAGGCAAAGCACCCCGATGCAAAAGGCAATAAGTCCAATCATATATATCTCCTTTTCTTTTTCTTCAGTATGGAATTCCAAGGATATATACGATGATGAGAAAAGTCAAGCTGAAAATTGTAGAGGGGTGGAATAGTGGCCGAGGAGGGTTGCGCGAAATTGAAGGAAAAGGGGTGAAAATTAGAGACTTATAGAAAAGGAGAACCCTGCCGTATGATGACGGGGTAAAGACATAAGCACCCCACCATGTAAAATGGTGAGGTGTTGATATTCAAGGTCAAGGTTAAAGCTTAAACTCGTCGGCCACGACCCTCACCTTCACCTTGCCGTCAATCACATTCTTGACATCTGCTTTGACATTGTAGACCTGCGTATTCTCCTCATTCAAACCCTTCGCCCTTAAAATATCCTGGCTTCCGAGATATGTATATCTGCTCAAATATAGGTAGTCCTTACTTCCACTGTAGGCCTCTACCTCCCTGTCAGTAATTTCTCCGTTTTGAACCACTGCCCTCCGGAGAGCCTGTGCACCGATTTTGCCAAGCGTTACACATGAGTCAGACGATGCATCTGAGTCATTAATGATTTCTGAAATGTCCACCCATACATCACGGCGCTTATAAGGTTCGTCATCTAAACCCCACGGAATAAGACAAAGTTCATCCCCTTCTTTATTTTTCTTAACCTCCTCCTCGTAGGAAGAAACAGCACTCATTGCGTATTTATCGACGTTACCCGACTGTTCAAGATGGTAGAAGAGCCAAAAATTCAATGCGCTTATCATTATGGAAACTAAGACAGTAATCCATGTGAAGAGGGATGGATGTTGATTAGCAATATCTTCGAGATCGTTTTTGAACACTAACGTAAGGCCAACCGCTAGAATTGCTAGGAAACCTGACCCCACTACAACGACAATTAAGAATAAGATTGCTGGCCAAGAGAATTCGAAGAATGAAGAGTCATTCACAAAATTGCCTGGTGGCGTAAATACAACTGAAAAGTCCAATGTCGTCTCCTTTTTATTTTTAGAAATTCACCCTTTTACTGTATTGGGAGGAAACATAAATGTCAAGGTATTAAGTCGTCGATTAGGTTGCGCGAAAATCAGGGTAAACTTTGAAATCCGCGCAATCCCTCTTCTCTCCACCGATCTCTACCATTTTCACCAGAGTCACCTACAAAAACCGCGCAACACCTAGATACTATCTACCCACTCCTTCGGTTTCGCCCTAGCCTCAAATCTTCGCACCTTCACACTCTTCTCGCCTCCCATAAATCATAGTATGAACTTCTTGAGAATTTCACCTCAGAAAGCTACGATGCCTTTATCTTCGAAAGATTTTGAGATAATAACCATAGAGCAACATCGTCATCAAGGAAGAAGAAAGGTGTATTTGCATGAGTAGAGACTATCGTGACCAGAGGGGCGGTCACCCCTCGCGCTATTTCATCTCAGACAAGAATCACGCCCAATTCGCCAAGTATTGCCGTCGCAGCGCCCGCGCACGAGCAAAGCAAGCATTACGCAAAGGCTACGAACCGGAGCCACGCTATCCTATAGATCGGGAATACTACGACTAATCAGGTGATGTGAATCACGCGAAACCACGACCTCTCATTTCCCTATATACTCACATTTCACCCCGACCCTTGAAATCCGCGCAACCCTCCTCATCTCAATGCCCCTCCACCCTAAAAGAGAGGTCTTAAATCACCCTAGAACTTGACCAAGCCAAAAAACGAAGGTATGATCCCATTAGGAAAAACATTAACCCCTAAGGAAAGAGAGAGTAGTTATGTCAATCCCAGTCGGAGGAATCTGGAATATCGAAGATTTCACATTTGAAGAAAACGAAGACGGAACAGCCACACTTACCGGACTTAGCGAAACCGGATCAAGCAAGGTGAAAGACTACGATGAATACAATACTGATGGCGACTGTTGGTATGTAGACTTTAGTGATGCCCCAATCCTTCATATCCCAGCATATGACCCTAATGGTCGTAAGGTAACGAAGATCGCTCCTCGTGCATTCTCCGGTAAGGACAAGGTATACAGTGGGATCTATTCATGGGAGAACATCGTAGAGATCGGAGCGTTCGCATTTGAGAATCTCTATATATCTCAGATCCCAGAGACCTGGGCAAAGGTCGAGGTTATTAGTAAAGGGGCGTTGAGGGTCAACCCTATTGAAAACCTCCCTAGAGACTGGGGGAAGATCCGAGCAATCCGCAATGGAGCATTTTCTCACCTCGAAGTAAAACGACTCCCTAATGACTGGGGAGAAGTTGATCTAATTGAGTCTTATGCTTTTGCACATTGCAGGAACCTGAAGATCATACCGAAGAAGTGGGGTAAGGTTCACACGGTTGCACCATTAGCATTTGAATATTGCAACATTGAAACCAGGATTGAGGGATCAAACCGTCATCGGAGTATTCACGCAAGTGCATTTGAAGGAAATAAGAATATGAAGCGCATCGTTAATGGTGGCCTTATTTTTGCAGATGACGAGCTTCAGATCGACAACAAGGAAAGCAAGAACGTCGGAGGTGGCTGGTGTGTGGAAGACTTCCGGTTTGTGGAAAACGCAGACGGCACCGCAGGCCTTGCAGGTTTCAGCTCCTATGGTATTGGAAAGATACAGAACATGGCGGTAGATGTCTCCCCTGTTCGCCCCGACCTGGGAAAGTTCCTCGTAAACCTCTACCTTCCCTCTTATGACGATGCAGGGCGCAAGGTCACCAGTATCGAAGAGTTCGCATTCCATGACCAGGTTGGATTAATCAGATCAATCTGTGGAGGTTGGAATTTCATCACCACAATCGGCGAATACGCATTTGCTGGAGGAGGACAGTGGAATCCTTCAGGTGGAAATATCCGATCAATCCCCTCGGACTGGTATGGTGTTACCTCAATCGGAAAAGGTGCTTTTGAATACAATCGGAATCTGCGCCATATTCCATCTCTATGGAAAAATGTCGTCGAGGTTGGAGATAGTGCCTTTTACGCCTGTGCCATTACTGAGGTGCCTGAGACGGTTGGGATTGTTATGCGACTTGGTGACGAATGCTTTGCACGAAACAAAATCACCTTCCTCTCCGACGACTATATCTATGTTCCTAAAATCGGAGAATATGCATTTGCCTACAACCGTCTCGAATCAGCCCCGAGCAAAATTATCCCCGTAAACCTTGGGGATAGAGTCTTCTATGACAATTGCATTGACATTCGCCCTGAAATCCTAGGGGTTAACCCCGAAGACATCCTGAAGGAGACCATGCGACTTTTTGGCAGGAACCCCTTTGTTACCGGGCGAAGAGCACTATGATACCCTAGTATCTTGCTGTGAAAATAACCCTATACTTGAAACGACAAGGAGTATGACATGACGCTTATCACCACTTTTGAAGTAGGAGACTTTGCATTTAGCCAGTGCGGAGACAACGATGCAATCCTTGAAGGCTTTTCCATGCAAGGAAAGGATAAGCTCTACAAGTGCGAAGAAGACCCAGATGTTACCGTTTCATTTGCAATCCCTCAAGTAGACTATAGTGGCAAAAAAGTCGTAGCTATCGGTCGAGATGCCTTCGTGGCAGCATATGGCATCGAAGAAATCACCGACTGGGCAAACGTCGAGGTCATTCACGGCGGAGCATTTAGAGACTCCACACTTAAAACCATCCCAGGCGACTGGGGGAACGTCAACACCATCCACTGCGATGCGTTTGCACTCTGCGATCTTACACGTATCCCAGACGACTGGAAGAATATGAGATACGTCGGAGTCGGCGCTTTTATGGACAACGACATTCAAGATGCACCCTACACATGGAACGACGATGAGCTTGTCATCGAGGCATCTGCATTTCAATTTAATAAGAAACTTGAACATCGTTTCAGGTCAGAAAATGGAGTCCTCGTTCCAAGATCAGACTTCGACAATGCCCCTTATGTCCTTGAGGGTTTAGAAGACTTCACTTTTTCGAAAGAGAAAGGTGAAATCATCCTCTCAGGACTTTCTAGAAAGGCTCTCCGAGAAATAGGTGACCTTCTTCCTGATAAAGAAGTCCACCTTCGCATTCCGGCAGTAGACTACAACGGCAACGAGGTCACCCGTATTGCACCATATGCCTTTTCTGAGCAGAAACATATAACCAAAATCCTCGACTCGTGGGAAAACGTCGTTGAAATCGGTGACCGCGCTTTCGAGGGAGCAGGGATAGAGGGGGTCCCTCCTACATGGAGTAAGGTGAAGGTAATTGGAGAGCGAGCATTTGAGTATTGCCGGATTATCAAGCTACCGGACTCATGGAGACCACTAGAGGAAATCGGACATCGAGCGTTTTGCAACATGTTCACCCTGGAGTCATTCCCGATTCTCAAAGATGCTCCGCTATTAGTTGGAGGGTCAGCGTTTGATAACAGTGCAAAGCCCTATGTTCTCCAAGACATTCCGGAAGAATGGAGACTCTAAGAGGAACTCATCTGCCCCACCAAAAATGGTGGGGTTTTTCTTTTTCGCCTTGACGAGAGGGGGCTTTGCTAATACCCTAGGAGACAAAAGGAACAAAGAAAGGACACGCTATGCACTTTTTCACATACGAAGATTTTAGCTTCGAAGCAACAACTGAGGCTACCTCGACGCTCAAGGGTTTTTCTCCTCTAGGGAAAGAAAAGGATCGGGTAAATCGACGAAACAATAACCCTGCCACACTTATCATCCCCATCTTCGACAACGAGGGGCGAAGGGTCACCAAAATCAAAGGGTCAGCCTTTACCAACGCCTGCATTAGAGAAATCCAAGTAGGATGGAATAACGTCGAAGAAATCGGAGGCAGAGCCTTCGCATATTGCAGACTAGAAGCAATCCCAAGATTCTGGGATAACGTCCGAAATATCGGAGACCACGCATTTGCAAACCAGCAAGATAACAAAGAACTTCGTATCCCACCACGCTGGAGCCTTGTAGAACTTTAATGAGCGCTTGCGATCTCCCATCTCTTAACGATTTAACGTATAGGTAGGTAGATGAAAAGCGCTTTACTTGATTCCTATATTTTCCTATGATACAGTTATTAGAGTCCGGTAAAGAACACATTGGACACTGTAGCTATCAAGGTTAATCATAAATAAGTCTAAAGTCATAAGGAGGAGGGTTGAGAATATGCTAACTCACAATTGTTATGTTTTTAGAATCTACCCTACCTCCGAACAGGAAGAGTTCCTCTTTAAGACTATCGGGTGTGCTAGGAAGACCTATAACCTTCTTTTGGATAGATACAATGAGCTATATGAACAAAAGGAAAAGGGAGAATTAAGCGATGACGAATACGTCAAGCTTAAGAATTCTCTCAACCCTTCATTCTTTAAAAATAAAGAAGAATGCAGCTATCTGAAAGAAGTGGATAGCACCGCTTTAAAGTATGCTCAGATGCATGTAAAAAGCGCTTTTAAGAACTTCTTCGACGGAAGAGCTGATAAGCCGAAGTTCAAGTCGAGGAATAAATCCAAGTGGTCCTACACAACATGCAGAGCATCAAAGGGTGCGAGAAATCTTCGCTTAGAAAAGGGTGGAAAGCTCTACCTTCCTAAGATGTCGAAGTCCCCTATTAAAACGGTTGTTAGCCGTAACCCTAGGGGGACGTTGATCTCTGCAACCATTGTGAAGTCTCGCTCAAACACATGGCATGTATCTCTAATGTATGAGCATCATGCTCCCGCTGTTATCTACCCTGAGACTATTGAGGCTATGAAAAGCCCTATCGGAGTAGATGTCAACCTTGAGGACTTGGTAGTTACTTCAGTAGGAGAGGTATTTAAGAACCTCCGCTTTTCCTATAAGTCGAAGGAGAAGGTGAAAAAGCTTGACCGTATTCTTAGTAGGAAGCGGGAACAGGCCAAAAAGGACGGAAGGAAGCTAGAAGATTGTAAGAACTACCAAAAGGCCAAGATCAAAAGGGCAAGGGCATACGAGAAAGTGAGAAATCAAAGGGAGGATATGCTCCATAAGTTGTCAACAGCGTTAGTTAAAAACCACGACTTTATCGCTATTGAGAACTTGAGTGTCTCCAATCTTCAGAAGAATCACTGCCTCGCCTTTGCTATCTCAGATGCTTCCTGGAGGTCGTTATTCACCAAGTTGGAGTATAAAGCAAAGAGGGCGGGTGGAATCATTCAAGTTATTGATCGATTCTATGCCTCTACTCAAACCTGTTCCTCCTGTGGTGAGAAGTGTGGACCAAAGGGAGAGTCTAGTCTCAAGGTAAGAAGTTGGACCTGTTCCAATTGTGGCGAGGTCCATGATAGGGACCTTAATGCTGCGAAGAATATTGTAGCCCAAGGGCTACAGGAGTTTAGTGCCGTAGGGACTACGGTAGCCTACTCTGTAAAGAAGGCTTAAGCTTTCCAAATAGGGAATCATTTCTCCCTATTCGTTAAGAAAAGTTTTAGAAAGAGAAAGATTTAGTTCCTATCTCTCTAGAATCTTCCACATCTTAAGCGCGTTAGAGCGTAGGTGGGAGTAGTTCAACCAAGTAAAAACAATCGGACGAGGATCCTTCTACTTCAACGAAATCGAGACAGTGCCAGACTTCTGGGATGAAGTAAAAAAGGCCGGGGACTTCGCATTTCTTCGCAATAAGATTCAAGTGCTCCCCACAAAGAGCAAGAAGCGAGGGATCAGCAAGATCGTATTCTTGCAAAACCCGGGGGCACCAAAGACAGGCTGGCAGAAAGTCATTGAATACAGTAGCTCAGGGGCATATTAGGGGTTTGCCTACTGTGTGGGCGATTCGTCGATAAGTATATATAAAAAGGCTCTAGGAATTTTTCCTAGGGCCTTCTTATGATGTCTATAGAGGTGTGGGATAGAAGTGAGGTATAAGGGGTTGCGCGGAAATGAAGGTAACAGGTGAAACCTAGTTGGGATGGTAGATAGTATCTAGGAAGGTTGCGCGGATTGAAGGGGGTGAGGTGAAATTTGAGGAGACTGAGGAGTGGGGAAGCGAGGAAGGTTGCGCGGAATTGAGGGTTATCCTAGAAAAGTGGAGAGGCAAGGAGTTGAGGCACGAGGTGGGTTGCGCGAAATTTAAGGAGCACACTGAAAATATAAAAACCACCTGCCTCCCTATACAGAAAGGTCAGGTGGTCGTGATATATAAAGTATATCAAAGGAAACCGTTATCGCAAACTATCCAATAAGACCACAAAGAGATTGAAGGAAATAGTTCACTCTGAAAATGAAAAACCACCCAACTCTATTCACCAAGAAGTCGGGCGGCCGTGTTGATTCAAATTATAACATATTAAGAAATAGCCCGCAAGGAACAAGTGGGTGGATTAAATCGACTCAAATAAGGCCCCTTAGAGACCTCTGGAAGCTTCGACACTCATCCCCTGAACATTCCCTCATCCCAGGTCTTGTCTCACCCTGTAAGGACACAGAGAGACGAGTGGAAGCAATCTCTTGAACTACCCATGAATCTTATGTCTCTGGCTCCATATTCCTGTTTTCAGGGTTCACTCCAGATCCGCGCATCCCTCCATCACCCCGATCATTCCCCGCCTTCAACAATTCCACCTTAGCACCTCAATTCCGCGCAACCCTCCTCGCTTCTCTCTTCTCCGGTCTCCCACAATTCGACACCTACTCCTGAAATCCGCGCAACCCCTCGACATCTATAGCCCTTCACCTCTCTCATTTTCGAGGAACACCCTGAAATCCGCGCAACCCCTCACCTCTCCAATCTCAAGTAGATACTATCTGCAAAACACCCTCAATTAGCCATAGACCTAAACGCTTGACTTTCCAGCTACATCGCCCTACAATCTCAAGTAGAAAAACAAACAGCCAAAAAGGAGAAAGATATGAAGAATACGCAGGATATTCAGCGTAGAATCATCAGAGGAGAAAAGGACTTCACGAAGCTCGACCTTACAGGGCTACGACTCGAAGACACTGATCTTACAGAGGTAGACTTTTCTGGCTCTAATCTGCAAGGTGCCTCATTTTCATCGTGTATCTTCAACGAGACGGACTTCTCACGAACAAACCTTGAAGACGCATTTTTTGCAGATTCAAGGATGGAAACCCCCTATTTCGACATGGCAAACCTCACCAACGCCACATTTTACAACACTGACGTTAAAAACGCCGAAATGTTTGCTGCAAACTTGACAAATACGGAATTTTCCAACTCCAAGCTCATAGACTGCAATATCGGAGCCGTCAACCTGGAAGGACACGGATCACACCTTCCGGAAATGTCGCAAGGCATGGCTTCCTACATTCTACATATTCAACAGGGGGAGCTTCCAGTGCTGTGCTACCCAACTCCATCAAACGGCTGGAATATCTACTTCTGGCTTCCAGGAGAAACAGAGCCGACAAACATCCCTCGATATGAGCTAGAAAATGCCCAATACTTCTATAACCTCCCCCATACTGGTGTGCTTGTTATCGAGCTGATCGAAGAGCACATGTCAATCTACGACCTTATGCTCTATGACATGAGGACATTCTTCCCAGACAACTAGAGGCACAAGAAAGGGGCACCTCAAGGAAATCTCTGGAGTGTCCTTTGTTTAGCATTGGACCCTGAAGCCTATATGACCAATATCTTAATCAAAGTCGAAGACGCACGCCCGAAACAAAGCAGCTTCGTGATCTGTATTGGCAAACGAAGACCGGAGAAAATTACAATGCAGAAACTTCGCTCCCTGAACCTTTGTTTCCTCAAAGGTTGCATCACGAAGAAAGGAAAAATAAAATACGTTCCCGGAAAGATCAGTATGGGAAAACTTCACACCGTCGAGGAAACACCTCTCAAACACAGAACCAGGAAGATCAACACCCTCAAATACAGAGCCGGTAAAATCTACCTTTTCAAAGGTCATACCTGACAGATAGAAATCCTTAAAAAGACAACCGGAAAGATCAAGCACCTCGTCACTTTCTCGGTCTTTCCAATGCGCAGTCACAAGATCATAGAACTCATCACGATCAACGACTCTTAAGTCTTCCTTGTTCTCCATAGCGCTTTCCCTTTCTTGTTCATCCTAGAAGATCCCAACCATTCTATGACATAAGAATCGACAATGCAACCTATCGGAAGCCTGGGGAATCACTTAAGCTAATCCCTGAGATAAAAATCGCTAGGGTGCGGTGAGCCTGCAAGTGCTCATTGAAGTCAATTAGTGCTACAATCAGGCTATTGCCACCTGTTAAGACAAGATCGGAAGAACACCCTAGGATTCCAGCCGGAAGACTGGACCTATGGTATTCGTATACCTTTAACTAAACCAAGCAGAATTCCCCGCCTTCTTAGCGCAAGCGTAAGCCGGGGATGAATACCAATTTTGACAACTAGAGCACCTCGTGCTACTATTATCAATAGCCGGGAGGAACACCCGGTCATGGCTCTGGGGCTACTGGATCTTTCCAATAGCTCACGAGACTACGGTAACAGCGAAACTCCTGTAAAGGAGTGCTGCTCTGCCAGTGGTCAGGACAAGAGAACAAAGAATCATCAATTCGTCTGTTGAGTTGCCCTGACCTCTATAGGTCGAGGAGGTTCACGGCGAGAATGATCCACTTCTTGCCGGTCGTTGGAACTCCTTTCGAAAAAAGAAAAAGACACCTGGACCTGATGAACCCAGGTGTCTTTTCTTATTTCAAGACACTAATAACCAAGTGAGGAAAGGGGAGCACCATCCAGATCAGATTCGCCTCTTGTATCGTCATCCTCACGCAAAGGACAAAGGCGCACGGTAGCGTGAAAAGAACCTCGATCTATCCCACTACTATCGTAGAGCACAACATGAGGAGACCCCTTGACCACGGCCATAGAGACAGCTCCTAACTCCTCAAGGTCGAGACCATCCCTATTCCTCTCTCCAGAATACAGGCGAGTGAAAAAACCTTCGTCTTCCCCGTGAAGCATCTTGCAGAGAGGTAAATCATAGGCCGGAAGAGCCACCCTATCATCATATCCCATATATCCCATCCTCCCGGTCGATGCCGTGCAAATCTCCCCAAGGGTTACCCCTGCACCATCAAGAAGCTGCTCGCTTACAGAATGTAAAAACTCCTTCTGTATACGCTCCTGGCCCTGAGCAGAGGCAGATCGAACAAATGAAAAGAAGGAAACAAACACCACGAGAGCAATGATGATAAGGGTCACCGCATTCCTTCCAGTGCTCTCATATTCGTCACCGGGGCGATATACGCGATCTTGTCTTCGCTGTCTTTTCACATCGTAAACGGCAAGCGCAGGAATTAGCACTGCAAGACCTATCAGCACAGCGCTTAAAAACATCCCTAGAGAGGAAGCGAGAAAAGGCACCTGGGAAGCAAGAAAGCCCACATGGTCCTTCACCGAAAAATCAATCGTCGCCGTCTCCATATTTCACCTTATAAATTTACTAATAGGGGCTAGGGAATACATACTTAGCCATTTATTCTATCGTGATAGTTAGAATTCTTATGGCCGTGAGGAGGGCTGCGCGGATTTAGTGGGTAAGGCTGGGCTTGCAGGACTCTGGGATTTGAGGACGAAGTGTTGCGCGGAAATAGGGGGGGGTTAACCTGAAAAGTGGAGAATCAAGAAAATTGGTGCTGATGGAGGTTGCGCGGATTTCAAAAGTCGGGGTGAAATGTAGGGGCGTAAGTTTGTATGTGTGGCGAGGAAGGTTGCGCGAAATCGAAGAAAACCCCCAAAAATATGAAAACCACCCGTCTGCCCTTATCGGGGAGTATCGGGTGGTCGTGATATGAAAATTATAACATATGAAGAAAGAGTAGAAAAGTTATTGAATCAAGCTACAAGAGCTATATCTTCTTCTAACCTTTCTATTGTGGCTGCTTTTTACGGTCACGGTTGAAACTTGCTTTTT
>QWCJ01000719.1_pt1 | contig 11846 bp, 10 predicted proteins | sample 1972501 | NCBI WGS metagenome assembly QWCJ01 (sample SAMN09866711, study PRJNA288562) | Human vaginal metagenome isolate term2_vaginal, whole genome shotgun... | isolation source: vagina | host: Homo sapiens | place: USA: California
GTTCGCCGGGGCCATCGGCAGAGTCCGCAGCTGCCTCGGGAGCGGCCTCCAGGGCGAGGCAATGGGTGTGCGGCGCGGCGATCTCGCTGGCGAAGGCTTCCGCTGACCAGGGGGAATCCTCGGGGAAGAGGATCTGCTCGATCTCCGCGCAGGCGGGCGCATCGGCGGGAGTGAGCAGGCGCACGCGGGCGGACTGGGAGCCTGCATGCGGACCTTCCTCCACAACATCGCTATCGGCGCCTGCCGCAGAGACCTGGGCGCCCAGCTCGTGCACGCGGGAAAAGTCCAGCGCCTTCGAAACTGCCTTCGCCTTCGGCTCCTTTGCATCTGGGCGGCGCAGGTAAAGCGCACGCAGCGCGGGCGCGTCGGCGAGCAACCCCGGAACCGAACCGAGAGACTCTAGCGCAGCGAGTACCAGCCCACGAGGCGTTGGGTGGGCATCCACGCTTTCGATCTGGCAGCCCTCCTGGGAGCCAAAAAGCCCTTCCGCCTGTTCTGCTACCGCAGAAGCGCTGAGCACCCGCAGCGGCCAACGGTCGAACTCACTCTGGATCTCCCGCACCACATCTGGCGCGTGAACGGAAGCCGGAACCTGCACTTCAGAGCACAGCCGCCCTGCCAGCCCGGGAAAGAAACTCATACGCGAGTGGTAGAACTCGCGGCGGCGGGCGTCGGAGACAATCAAATAATCGCCGAAGGCTTTAGACCCGACCTGGGAGGTTGCATTCTCCCACGCCGTGGCGGCCGCGCTGGGAATGCCGTGGACTGGGATCGAGAGGGCGTCACCAAAAGCAGCAGCGGTAGCCATGCCAACCCGTAACCCCGTAAACGGCCCCGGGCCGGTGCCGGCGACGACCGAGTGAAGATCCCCAGGGGAAAGTTCCGCCTCGGCGAGGCACGCCTGGATGTTCGGGGTGAGCAGCTCCATGTGGCCGCGAACGTTATCCACCAGTCGTTCGGAAAGTACGTTCACCTGGCCATTCGCGGAAATCTGGACGATTCCGCAGGTGACATAGTTGGTAGAGGTATCGACGGCCAAGGCGTAAATCATAGGATTTATTCTATGGCGGATGGGAGCGGTGGTGAAAACAAGAAGTCCCCGAGAGGCTCTCGCAGTAAACCTCTCAGGGACGGTATACGACTGGCGGGTTGATCAGGCCCGTAAATGCCAGCGTCTTGTGAAACACCCCTCACGGTGATTCGTCAACTATCATTGCACGGCCAAGCTCCTCAAAGCAACCCCGTCCGAGAGGTTCCCCAGTTTTTCCTAAGAATTTGCCAGGAAGTGTCCAGTCGCTCCCAGTCGAGCTAGACCCAGCGCCATGTGACGGTGCGCGAGTCCGCGTCCGCAGCAGGGGCTTCCGAATCGGCCAGGTCGGCGGGGCTGCCCACGCTACTCCGGTCGATCTGCACGTCAAGCACTTTATCGCTTAGGGGCTCCACCACTCCGCGACCCCATTCGGCAACCACGACCACGTCGTCGATATCCGCGTCTATGTCCAAGCTCTCCAGGGCGTCTAGCACCTCGTTGCGGTCAATGTGGCGCCCCGGCTCGATGCCCTCCTCCACGTCCGCGCCCAGCAGGCGGTATCAGGGTCGTCTTGCCCGCACCCAGCGGACCGGAAAGCACCACAACGGTCCCGGCATCCAGCTGCTTACCCAGCTGCTCGCCGAGAGCCCGCATGTCGTCGGCGGTCGCGGCCGCGCAGGAACCGTCAGCGGAGAAGTCCGGGCGGCCGCCCTTAAATACCCTCTTGACCCTCGGCCCCCGCGGCATCGTCAGCACTTCGTAGCTAATCGTGCCCGCCAGCTCCGCGAACTCGTCTGCACTGTTGCCACCCTCGCCGAAGATCACCGCCCAATCGCCCGGCTTCACGTCCGTTTCACCATCGGCAGCACTGGCAGCAGCATTGTCGACTGGCCCTAGCTCTACGACAATCTGGTCCATGCACACCCGTCCGATCTGCGGGTATGCCTTCCCGTTGATCGTTACCTGCATCTGCCCGGACACGCTTCGCGGCAGCCCGTCAGCGTAGCCGAGCGCCACCACGGCGGTGCGGGTATCGCGCTGCGCCCGCCAGGTGTGGCTGTAGCTCACGCCCTCGCCCTTCGGCACCACCCGGGTTGTGGTGACGCGGGCGCGCAGTGTCATCGCCGCCTTTAGTTCAACGCCCACGCCGATTGGGTCGATGCCGTATAGTCCGACGCCCGGTCGCACCAGCTCATAGGCGAGATCAGGACGGTGCAACGTAGCCGGTGTGTTTGCAATGTGATTGCGGGACACCCGCAGCCCACAGGAACGGCAGAACTCGATAGCTTCTGCGAAGCGGGCGGCCTGCAGGTCGTTCGCTGCCGACTTGGGGTCGTCGGCGCTGGCCATGTGGGTCATCACGCCGGTGACTTCCACCAGTTCTTTATTGGATGCCAGCAGCTCGACCGTTTCCTGCCACTCGGCGGGGCTCACCCCGGAGCGGGAAAGACCGGTATCCACCATGAGCGTCGCCCGCACGGAGCCACTGACCTGCGCCTCCTGCTGCGCCTTTTCGGCCTGCTCCACCAGGGAACGCGCGTGCGCCAGCGAGGGCACGCCAACGTTAATGTCCGTGGCGAATACCTCCGCCAGGTCATCGTCAGGAGTCCACATCCAGGCAGTAATCGGCGTGGATGCGTAGCTCTCCCCCAGTTCCGTGAGAATCTCGCGTAGGTGCAGGGCCTCCCCCAGTGTGGCCACACCCAGCTCTTCCACTCCCGCGTCCAGCATTGCGGGCGCCACCACGTCGACCCCGTGGTTGTACGCATCGGCCTTCACAACGGCCAGCACCCCGGCGGGAGCCGCCGCCTCCCGGAACACACGCACATTGTGCGCGATGGCATCCAGGTCAACGACTAGTTCCGCAAGGTGACGATCCGACATGTTCATAACCTTAGCCACCCCTCCTGGGATTCCAGGAAAAGGGCACGGCAGGGGGCGTCACTAAGAAAGAGCCCCGAACTATTCGACGGTGACGGACTTGGCCAGGTTGCGTGGCTTGTCGATGTCCTCGTTGCCACACTGGCGCGCGATGTCGGCGGCCAGGAACTGCAGCGGCACCGTGGACAGCAGCGGCTGCATCAGCGACGTGGTGCCCGGAATCTCCAGCAGCCAGTTGGCATACGGGCGCACGGCCTCATCGCCCTCTTCCGCAATGACGATGGTCTTCGCACCGCGGGCGCGGATCTCCTGGATATTGGAGACGATCTTGGAGTGCAGCACCGGGCGGCCGTTCGGGCTGGGCACGACAACGACGACGGGCAGGTCATCCTCGATCAGAGCGATCGGACCGTGCTTGAGCTCGCCGGCGGCGAAGCCCTCCGCGTGGATGTAGGCCAACTCCTTCAGCTTCAGCGCGCCCTCGAGGGCGACCGGGAAGCCCACGTGGCGGCCTAGGAACAGCATGGTCTTCACTGGTCCGAGCTCCTCGGCCAGCTGCAGGATCTGCTCACGCAGGCCGAGGGTCTTCTCGATCTTCTCCGGCAGCGCCTCCAGGGCGTAATAGATCTCCGCGATCTCATCGGCGTACTTGGTGCCACGAGCCTGAGCCAGGGCCAGGCCCACCAGGTAGTTGGCGGCGACCTGCGCCAGGAAAGCCTTCGTGGAAGCCACGCCGATCTCGGGGCCGGCGTGGGTGTACAGCACGGCATCGGACTCGCGCGGGATCTGCGAACCGTTGGTGTTGCAGACGGCCAGCACGCGGGCGCCCTGCATCTTCGCGTGGCGCACGGCCTCCAGCGTGTCGGCGGTCTCGCCGGACTGGGACACGGCCACGACGAGGGTGCGCTGGTCCAGCACCGGGTCGCGGTAGCGGAACTCGCTGGCGACCTCGATCTCTACGGGCAGGCGGACCCAGTGCTCGATGGCGTACTTGGCCAGCAGGCCGGAGTGGTAGGCCGAACCGCAGGCGACGACGAAGACCTTTTCCACTCCGCGCAGGTCCTCGTCGGACAGGCGCTGCTCGTCCAGCACGATATGGCGGCCGTCGAAGTGGCCGGCTAGGGTGTCGCGGACCGCGGCGGGCTGCTCGTGGATTTCCTTCATCATGAAGGAATCAAAGCCGTCCTTCTGCGCGGCGTCCAGATCCCAGTCGATAGTGAAGGGTTTGCCTTCCACCGGGTTGCCGTAGAAGTCGTAGATGTCATAGGAGTCGGCGGTGATGACCACTGCGTTGTCCTGGCCCAGCTCCACGGCGTTCTTGGTGCGGTCGATGAAGGCCGCCACGTCGGAGCCAAGGAACATCTCGCCCTCGCCTACGCCGACGATCAGCGGGGTGGAGCGGCGACCCGCGACGATGGTGCCCGGGTGGTCGTCGTGTACAAACAGCACCGTGAAGGCACCGTCCAGGCGGGAGAGGACCTTCAGCGCGGAGGCCTGGAAGTCGCCCGCGGTTTCGCCTTCGTTGTAGGCGAGCGCCAGCAGGTGTGCGGCGACCTCGGAGTCAGTCTCGGATTCCAGCTCGATGCCCGCGGCCTCGATCTCCGCGCGCAGGGTGGAGAAGTTTTCGATGATGCCGTTGTGGACGATGGCGGCCTTGCCGTCGAAGGAACGGTGCGGGTGTGCGTTCACGTCGTTCGGGCGACCGTGGGTTGCCCAGCGGGTGTGGCCGATACAGGTAGAGCCGTGGAAGGAATCGCGACCGACCTCATCGATGCGGTCGATGAGGTTTTGCAGTTTGCCTTCCTTCTTTTCGAGGTGCAGGGAGCCCTGCTCGACAACTGCGATGCCAGCGGAATCGTATCCGCGGTATTCCATTCGCTCCAGCGCATCCAACCCGATTTGGAGGGCCTCGGAGTCACCTACGTAGCCAACAATTGCACACATGCCTCTGACGATACACAATGGCTTGTCCGTTTCGGTAAGCTGTGGGGCTGTGGCAGATAAGATGAAGAACCTGATTACTCGTTTGGGCAAGCGTGGCCCGCACCGCGTGATGGTCGGTGACCTGAACTTCGCTGGTATTCCGGGGCGCGTTTACACCCCGGCGGAAGGCAACGGCATCCCCGGCATCGCTTTCGGGCACGACTGGCGTGTCGGCGTGGATGCGTACCACGCGACGCTGCGCCACCTGGCCAGCTGGGGGTTCGCAGTGGCGGCGCCGGATACGGAGAAGGGCCTCTCCCCGAACCACCGGGGTTTTGCCGCTGACTTGGAGACCGCACTGCAGATCCTGGCTGGTGTGCGCCTGGGCAACGGCAACGTCACAGTGCAGCCGAACGAGCTTTACCTGGCTGGCCACGGCATGGGGGCTTCGGCTGCCGTGCTGGCTGCGACGGGCCGCCGCCACCGTAGCGAGCTGAAGGGCTACGATACTGAGCCCACCATCAATGGTGTGATGGCCGTGTACCCAGCGGATACTTCCCCGGATGCGACGGAGGCCGCGAAGTATGTGAAGGCTCCGGGTCTGGTGCTGGAGGCTGGCCGTTTGGGCGAGACCCCGATGGGTAACGCCAAGCGCATGGCCGCCCACTGGGGCGGGGACGTTGTCTACCGTGAGCTGCTGGGTGCTTCCTCCAGTGGCTTCCACGAGAAGTATGGCCGCAACTTTGCCCTGGGCGCCGGCCTGCCGCAGTTCAGCCAGCAAGAGCTGGCTCGCGGCCTGATGACTGGCTTCGTTCTGGCCGAGGACGAGAAGAAGTACGCCTCCTTCCGCGATAGCCACGCCGAGCTGAAGAAGACCCGCACCGCCACCCAGCACGAGCTGTACAAGAACCTGCCGGAGAACGTGGATCTGGACGAGCGCCTGGCGGCGATCTTCTAGAGCTCAGCTTCTTAAGGTTTGACCTCTTAGTCGAAGATTCGCCCGCGCACCCCGCGGGCGCCAGTGCTCGCGGTCGCGTTCACGTTCGCGCTTCCGACCGTCTTATTTGCTCTGTCCCCCTGAGCCTTCTTGGCCTCCTCAAGTTGGCGCGTGCATTCCTTGAGTGTCTCTTCGAACTCCCGCACCGATTCTTCGACCTCTGCCATGTAGTCGTCGACGATGCGCTGGTAGCGCGCCGTAAGTTCTTCCCTGCCGGTCACCACTCACCGCTCCTTTCGATATTGACGCCCACTGCCGCAGCCCCCGCAGCAGCCAATTCCACAGAGGCGCCTGTCATTTCAATGGATGCAGCTCCCGCTGCCGATACCCACACGTCCGGAGTCCACTGCTTGGAGGGCGCCGGTTGAGGCTTTGGATGATTTTCAGCGTTTGGTGCCGGTGCTGGTTCCTGGCTGGGTGCCGCGGGCGTGATCGGTTCGCCCTTCGTATCGCTTGACGGTGGTGTTGGTGCTTTGTGCTCCGGTTTCGGTTCTTCGCATTGCTGCGGTGGTTCCGGCTTGGGCTCGGGCTCGGGCTCGGGCTCCAGTTTCGGTTCGGGCTTCGGCTCCTCGCACTGCTGAGGTGGTTCAGGTTTGGGCTCCGGTTCCGGCTCTGGCTTCGGCTCTGGCTGCGGGTTTCCGACCGGCTTCTGCTCCACCTCCTGCTCTGACTTTTCACAGTGCTCCGCCAGCTCGGGCTTAGGTTCCGGTTCCGGACACGGCTCCGGCTTCGACTCCGGGCACGGCTCAGGCTCTGGCGTTGGTGGCTCTGGCGTTGGCTCCGGTGCCGGCTCCGGGGCAGAAGCTGGACAGTGATCCGCCGGTGGAGCCAGCGCCTCTGTCGCACAATGCACGATCTGCTCCCACAGCCTCACCGCACCCTCGACGTTGATCTGCAGTGAGCCCGCCAGCGAAGGCGCCAGAGGGGCCGGCGGAGCAGGAGGCGGAGGCGGCGGCACCAAGGACTGTGCGGGCATAGGCGGCGGTGCAGGCGCGGGCTCTGGGGCTGGCACAGGTGCAGGCGCGGGCGCCGGTTGCGGCGCCTGAGCCATAGCCGTCTGTGTGACCACCTGAGCCGCCGCCTGTGGAGTGGGGTGCTGTGCAGCCCCCGTCTCACACGGTTGCTCGACCGCCGGAGGGGGCGTCACTACCTTCTTCGGCGCTGGGCAATCACCTTCCGGGGCCTTTACAGGCTCCGGGCACTTGGTCTCGGCGGGCTTGGGATCCTGACAGACCGGCTTGTCCGAATTGCCGGGCTCGGCGGAGGGCTTCGCATCGCGGATCAGCTGATCCATGGTGGTATCCAGGCAATTGTTGCGGCTGCGCAGAATGTCCTCCGAGAGCTTCCCCGCCAACTTCGCCAGCAGATCGAGCAACGGCTTTCCACCGCTGATCAGGCCGATCGCCGCCATGCCGAAAAGCTCCAACTTCTCGGCAATATCCTCGATCAAACTCACCGAGTTCTCCGAGGTCGTGTTCATGATCTCGGCGGTATCCCGCACCGCCACACAACGATCCTGCACGCAGTGTTCGTGGTTCAGCTGCTCCTTCCCCGCCTTCTCCGTCGCCGTCCCCGGCTGTGCATCGCCCGTGCCCGTCAGGCTCTCTTTCACGCACGCCTCGGCGGCTAGCTCCGGCGCCTGTTGTTTCTGGTTGCTCGCCGGCCCAAGCGACGTAAGGATCGTCTCTGGGTTCATGCCGTTGGTAAATGACGCCGCAGCCTTCGCCCCCTCCACGGGAGCACCAAAGCCGGCCATCACGGCAAGCGCAGCGTTCAGCCGAAGATCCAAAGAGCCCGTCATGCCCAGCCACCCCCTGCGTTCAAGCTGGCGGAGTTTTCCTGTTCGGCCTGGCCTACGCGATCCACCAGGCCCGAAAGGTCCTCGCCTGCCTGAGCCAGCCTGTGCGCGTGGTTCACACGCACGTTATGCCCCTGATCAACCAGGTCCAGAAACTGCTGTGCCTTGGCCTGCAGTCCCGTACCGAATGCGGCCACAGGCACGTTCGGCCGGTTACTATTCAAATGATTTGCCCAGTTCAGCTGCGCATCGCGCAACCCCGCCACCCGCTCGGCGGCCGGTACCGGATCTATGTGCAACTCCCCCACGGTCTATTCCCCCTTTGAACTCCCCGGCAGTGCTTAGCGCCCACGGCTCGCACAAGTTCCCCGCACAAGCACCTCGCACTGCACAACAAAACATCCGCACAGTTAGACTGCGCGGATGTTAAAAAGGTTCGCCGGAGTTTCCCGGCACCGTGAAGGGACTAACGTGGGGTCTAGAGCCTAGACCTCCGCCACCACGGCTGCGAGCTTCCCCGCGATGCGCCGGGCGGTGCCCGGATCAGCAGCCTCCACCATCACGCGGAACAGCTCCTCGGTTCCGGAGGGACGCAGCAGCACGCGGCCAGCGTCGCCCAGATCCTCCTCCGCCTTGGCGATGGCCTCGACCACTCGCTCGTCGTCGGCGATCACGGACTTATCCGCCACCGGCACGTTAATCAGTGTTTGCGGCAGGACCGTCATGACCCGCGCCAGTTCGGATAGCGGCTTGCCGGTCTGTGCCATGCGCGCCATCAGCGTCAGCCCCGTCAGGGTGCCGTCGCCGGTAGTAGCGTGCTCGGAAATGATGACGTGGCCGGACTGCTCGCCGCCCAGCGAAAGATCAGAGGCCAGCAGCTCGGCCAGCACGTAGCGGTCCCCCACCTGCGTCTCCAGCACCTTGATGCCGTTGGCCCGCATGGCCAGCTTCATGCCGAGGTTGGACATGACGGTGGCCACCAGGGTGTTCTGCTTCAGCTCCCCGTTTTCCTTCATCGCCACAGCCAGGATCGCCATGATCTGATCGCCGTCTACGACATTGCCCTCGGAATCCACAGCCAGGCAACGATCCGCATCGCCATCGTGTGCCAGCCCCAGGTCCGCCTGGTGTTCCAGCACAGCCTTCTGCAGAACATCGATATGGGTGGATCCCACCCCGTCGTTGATGTTGAAGCTATTCGGGCGGCTGTGGATCGCCACGACGTCCGCGCCAGCCTGGCGGTAGGCTTCCGGGGCGGCAGTAGAGGCCGCACCGTTAGCACAGTCCACCACCACACGGATGCCATCTAGCGGGTGGTTAATCGCCGTGCCGACATGGGCCAGGTAGCGCTCCAAGGCATCGGAGGATTCATCCAGGATGCGACCGATCGCCGCGCCGGTTGGGCCCGTCTCGGGCAGCTCCAGCATGGTGGCTTCGATCTCGTCCTCCACGTCATCCTGCAGCTTGCGGCCACCCGCGGCAAAGAACTTAATGCCATTGTCTGGCATGGGATTGTGGGAGGCAGAAATCATCACGCCCATGTCGGCGCCGAAGTCGTCGGTGAGGAAGGCCACGGCGGGCGTCGGGATCACACCGACGTCCAACACATCCACGCCCTGCGAAGCCATGCCCGCCGACAGTGCAGCCGTCAGCATCTCCCCCGATACGCGCGGATCGCGGCCCACCACAGCGGTCGGGCGACGGCCACCCACTTCCTCCTTGGATACCAACACGCGCGCGGCGGCGGCACCCAGCTTCATCGCCAGCGGCGCGGTCAGCTTCCTGTTCGCCAGGCCGCGCACACCATCAGTTCCGAACAATTTACCCATAGGGCGAGATCTTACCCGGCCACCCCGCAGGTCGGGTGGGTGCCACTCCCGTGTAAAGGCAATTCATCCGAAAGCTAGACAAAAGGGAAACCCCCACGTCCCAACCGAAAAGTTGATCGGTTGGGGCGTGGGGGCGTCGCCACCAAAAAGATGGAGCGATTTAACGCTTGGAGTACTGCGGTGCGCGACGTGCCTTGTGCAGGCCGGCCTTCTTGCGCTCCACGGCGCGAGCGTCGCGGGTCAGGAAGCCAGCGCGCTTCAGGTCGGTGCGCTCTGCCGGGTTGTACTTGTTCAGTGCGCGGGCGATAGCCAGGCGGAAAGCACCAGCCTGGCCGGAGGGGCCGCCACCGTTCAGGTTGGCCTGGATGTCGAACTGGTTCTCGCGGTCCAGCAGAACCAGCGGAGCCTTGATCAGCTGCTGGTGCAGCTTGTTCGGGAAGTAGTCCTCCAGGGAACGGCCGTTGCACAGGAACTCGCCGGAGCCCGGAACCATGCGGACGCGGACGACGGCCTCCTTGCGGCGGCCAACGGTCTGGATGGTGCCCTCGAAGACGACCGGCTCAGCCTCAACCTGCTCAGCCTCGTCCTCGGAAGCGATGGAGTCACCGATGGTGGCAACGAACTCTTCGTTCACTGCGTCGGTAGCGGTGTACTCGCCCTCGAAGTTCTCCTCGACAGCAGCGTTCTGCTCGTCGGTTACGTTCTCGTTGTACTCAGTCATTACTGTGCCACCTGCTTGATCTCGTAGGTCTCAGGCTTCTGGGCCTCGAAAGTGTGCTCCGGGCCAGCGAAGACGCGAAGCTTCTTGATGGACGCGCGGGACAGCTTGTTGTGCGGCATCATGCCCTTGACTGCCTCCTCGATAACGCGCTCGGGGTGCAGCTCCAAGGAACGACCCAGGGACATGGTCTTCAGACCACCCGGGTAGCCGGAGTGACGGTAGCGCATCTCACGCTCGCGCTTGTTGGAGGAAATGTGGACCTTGTCCGCATTGATGATGATGACGTTGTCGCCGCAGTCAACGTTTGGTGCGAAGTAGGGCTTCTTCTTGCCGCGCAGCAGGTCAGCTGCGGTAACAGCAAGACGACCCAGCACCACGTCGGTGGCGTCGATGACGTACCACTTACGGGTGATGTCACCGCTCTTCGGGTGGAAAGTAGTCACAGGGGACTCCTTAAAGTCTTGATCTTGGAACTGCCAGCCAGATGAACACTTAAACGTGAAGTACGTGAGTGCTTCTGCGGCGGCCGGTTGGGACCCGCAGAAATGCATGCGCCCGGGCAGGCCGGGCACTGTGCACACAACCCTTGGGAGTTTAGTGCAGGTTGGCGCGCAGACCAAAACGCCTACCTGGGCGCGCGAGCTGGTCGCCGCCAACGTTGCACAGTAAAGAACCCCGGCTTTAGCTCTCCCCTGCCATTGGGGAGGGCGAGCCGGGGCTCTGTCGCTGAGTCCTTGTTGTTACTTACGGACGTCGCCGTCAAGGTTGGAGTCGATCTGCTCCTTGCGGACCTCTTCGGTGTGACGCTCGGTCTCGGTGATCTGCTCCTTGTTCAGGGATACCTTCTCCACCGGGACGGTCTCCTTGTTCACAGAGACACGTTCTTCGTTCAGGGTGACAGAGGCTTCCTGACCAGCTTCGTCGATGTTGCCCTTGAGGTTAGCTGCTTCTTCCTCGGAGATCGGAGTGCGCTCGACGCGAACCTCTTCGCGGGTGACCGGAACCTCTACGGTCTCGGTGTCGGTGACTACGTACTTGCGCAGGCGAGCCTCGCCGGTCTGCACCTTGTCCTTCTGAACATTCAGGCGCTCCTCGGAGCGGATGATCTCGCCCTCATTGTTCACGGCAGCCTCGCGGTTGGCGGCGTCAGTGTTAGCAGCTTCGCGCTCGGTGGCACCCGCCTGGTCCGCGTTCGCACCTGCAACGCCTGCACCAGCAACACCTGCGCCTGCAGCACCCACGCCAGCGCCAGCAGTGGTGTTACCACCGGCAGCCTCGTGGCGATCCAGGGTGGAGCGCTCCTCGCCTGCATCCTTCGCGCCTGCATCCTGGTTGCCAGCGCCCTCGCCGTAACGGGTGGTGTCCTCAACATTGTCAAGGCCGTAGTGGCGGTAGATCTCGTTCTGCTGCTCCGGGGTCAGAGCCTGGTCAGCGTCGAAGTCCGGCGCGTCCTTGACGCGGTCCTTGGCGAAAGCCAGGTTCAGGTTCTCGCCGTCGAACTTGTGGCCGCGCATCGGAACCAGGCTGGAGTTCATGCCGAACAGGCCGTGGTTAACCTCAACGAAGGTGGGCTGGCCGGCCTTGTCGTCAACGAAGATTTCCTTGACGCTGCCCAGCTTGTCGCCAGCGTTGTCGTATGCGGTTGCCTTGAAAAGATCCTTGATGTC
>QWCJ01000599.1_pt1 | contig 11827 bp, 14 predicted proteins | sample 1972501 | NCBI WGS metagenome assembly QWCJ01 (sample SAMN09866711, study PRJNA288562) | Human vaginal metagenome isolate term2_vaginal, whole genome shotgun... | isolation source: vagina | host: Homo sapiens | place: USA: California
CCGAGAGATGCAGACAACCTCTCGCTACGCTTCGAGAACGTCTGCATCTCTCGGCGAGGGGGGGACTCTTTTATTGCACTTCGTTTTGGAACTTACGCCCTGATCGATTTCATGAGCAAAGAGAAGCTCTCCACCTTCATCACATCAGACATTGTCAGCGAGGTGTATGGCCTTTGGAACAAGAAAGGACTGCTGCGCACAGGCGAATACTAAAGCTATCACACCGTCCTTTGGAGGCGATATATAGACAGCAAACAAGCTGCCACTCTATTTTTTATTAAACACATTATGAAATTAAGAAAATACCTGCTTTTGCCGGTCTTTTTTACCACTGTGCTCCATGCACAAGAAAGCACAAACGTGAAACTCTCCGTGGAGGCACGCGCAGACTACCAGCGAGAATCGATCGATGGAGTGAAAAATGCGAACAACACCGGTTTCAAAGGAAACATCTTCAACATCCTCATCAACGGTAACCTCTCGCCCAAATTCTCCTATAAATATCGGCAGCGGCTCAATGGCATCAACAAAGAATACACTTTCTTCGACGCCATAGACTGGCTCTTCCTCACTTACCACGTCAACACCAACTGGACTCTGTCGGGTGGTAAATGGGCAGTGCTTTGCGGACCGTGGGAATTTGACCCCGCCCCCATAGATTGCTTCCAGCTTTTCGAGTTTTGCTACAACTTTCCATGCTACGAGTGGGGCTGGTGGTTGGGCTACCAAACCACCAACCGTAAAGACCAATTTTTCTTGCAAATGGTGGAAAGTCCCTTCCAAAAGGTATACAACCGACGTGGCGGCAAGGCCTCAGACATGTATGCCTACAACCTGATATGGTATGGCAACCACGGCATATTGCACACCGACTGGTCTGTCAACTTCATGGAGTACGCTCCCGGAAGATTTATCAACTACCTGTCTTTTGGTAATAGTCTGCACCTGACGCGCAATTTACAGCTTGGCTTAGACTATATGAACCGAGCCACTACAGGCCAAACATTCCTCTTCAAAGATTGCTCCATGACCGCTCGTGTGGACTATCAGCCCACGCCACAACTCAACCTATGGGCAAAAGCGAGCTACGACGTGAACCATGCGGGCAAAGACACCGACCCGTCCAAGCCCACGCCAGAAAAAGCGAGCAACCAAAACAAGCCACGCGTAGACCTCGCCCTGTATGAAGGAACTGAGATTACGCGCGTAGGAGTCGGCATGGAATATTACCCACTTAAGAACAAAAACGTGCGATTGCACGCCAACTACAGCTATTGCTTTGGCAAAAACACCAATCCCAACGGCTACTTACAAGACAAACATTCCATACTCGACCTTGGCGTGACATGGCGCGTCAATGTCATCAAGTGAAATGCCCACACTCGGGCATAGCTATTGGCACGCCCACCCCACTCCATGCGCATAAGGCCCAATCAATATACGATTGGGCCTTAAACATTTGACCATTAAAATGTCATCTTAACTCCAACCACATGCTCACAGTTAATCGGCGACGCATCTTAACAAACTGTTGATAGAGAAAGATGAGCAAAAAGAAGAGTAAACTAACAGACGATTTGTTAAAAAAAGAATTATACTGCTAAAATATTTGCTTTCTTGGAAAAGATAGATTATATTTGCTTTTGGGTTATTACGGCAATTTCGTTTAGTGATTTTAATTAAGTTTTTTCAGCGAAATAGACCGTTTTGAGGTTGGTAGCATCCTGCGCCAACCTCTTTTTATGTCGCCAAGCGAGTGACCGCGCGGCCAGCTCACTTCACTATCTCGGCAGCCTCAAGCGGCCGGTTGGTGGTGATGAAATCCACCTTGAGGTCGCGCATCTGGCGCGCCACGTTCATGTCGTCAACCGTCCACACGTTGACGGTCATGCCCAAGGCGTGTGCCTCAGCCACCCATTGTGGGTTTTTCTTAAACTCGTTGTAGTGGTAGTCCATGCCGTTCACACCCTTGGCCTTGAGCTCGGCAGGCGAGAGCTTGCCACCAAGATATGACACCGACGCATTGGGGGCGAGCCGGGCCAACCGCGCGCACGCGCGCATGCTGAACGATATGTAGTCGGTTTGCTTCTCCATGCGCATGGCCTTGATCATGGCCACTACCTTGTCCACCATCAAATCCTCGGCGGCCTTGTCCACTTGCTCTTTTATCTCCAATACCATCTTGAGCTGTGGCAACTGTTTACCGGCCTTGAGATACTCCTCGAGCGTGGGCAGTGGCTCGCCGTTGGCCAGTTGCAGCTTGCGCAAGTCGGCCAGCTTGGTCTTAGCAATGATATGCCCTTGGTAGTCGGCATCATGGTTCACGACGATCTCCTTGTCGGCCGTGAGCTGCACGTCAAACTCCGATCCGTACACGTTGATGGCCGCAGCAGCGCGCAACGCGGCAACGCTGTTCTGAGCGGCGCCCTCAGATTTCCAGTAGCCACGATGGGCCACCACTTGGGTTTGTGCCGAGGCCACGCTGGCAATGCCGACGGCGACGACAGACAGTAAGAATGACTTGATATTCATAACGAGTTTATGTTTTTAAATAGATGGGGCAAATAGCTGCCGTTTTTCACTCGCAAAGATACGAATATATATGCTAACGAGGCAACTTTTTGGTGATTTTTAGGTTATTGGCGCACCGTTTGGCCATTTTTTTTTACCTTTGCATGAGTCATTAAAAAGTTTTAATATGCAAATCATCCCTACCGCTCTCGAGGGCGTGGTTATCATAGAGCCACGGGTGTTCCACGACGACCGCGGCTATTTTTTCGAGGTGTGGAACCAGCGAGAATTTGATGAGCGGGTGCGACCCGTGCACTTCGTGCAAGACAACCAGTCTAAATCCACCTACGGCGTAGTAAGGGGGCTGCACTACCAGCGCGGCCGTCACGCCCAAGGCAAACTGGTGAGGGCCGTCGTGGGCACGGTGCTCGACGTGGCCGTGGACATCAGGCGCGGCTCGCCCACGTTCGGGCAGTACGTGGCTGTGGAGCTGTCGGACGACAACCAGCGACAACTGTTCGTGCCGCGCGGCTTCGCGCATGGCTTCAGCGTGCTGAGCGAGACGGCGGTTTTCCAATACAAGTGCGACAATTTCTACGACAAGGAGAGCGAGGGGGCCATCGCGTGGGACGATCCCGACATAGGCGTCGACTGGCGGGTGCCGGCCCAGCAGGTGACGCTCTCGGCCAAAGACAGCCACCACCCGCGCCTGAGAGACGCGACCGACCTCTTCGATTACGACAACGATTTATACCTTTAAGACATGAACATATTAGTGACCGGGGCCAATGGGCAGTTGGGGCGCGAGATGCAGGCCGTGACCCGGGAGAGCAAAGACCATTACATCTTCACCGACGTGTGCGAGGGATACACGCACCTTGACATCACGAGCGCGGACGACATAAGGCAAATGGTGCGACAAAACCAAGTGAAGTGCGTCATCAATTGCGCCGCGTGGACCAACGTGGACGCCGCGGAGACGGCCGGCGACATTGTGGAGCGGCTCAACGCCACGGCCCCGGGCTATCTCGCCGAGGCGATGGCCGAGGTGGGCGGACTGCTCGTGCACGTGAGCACCGACTACGTGTTTGGGGCCGAGCCGTACAACACGCCATGCCGCGAAGACCAACAAGGCACGCCCACGGGTGTGTACGGACAGACCAAACTGCACGGCGAGCAGCTCATAAAGCGGTCGGGAGCCGACCACATCATCATACGCACGGCATGGCTCTATTCTGAGTTCGGGCACAATTTTGTCAAGACCATGATGGGCCTCACGGCCTCCAAGCCACGACTGAACGTGGTCTTCGACCAATGTGGCACGCCCACCTATGCGCTCGATTTGGCCGCGGCCATCTTCGACATCGTGGAGAACCGCAAGTACGTGGGCCACTCGGGCGTGTACCACTACAGCAACGAGGGCGTGTGCAGCTGGTACGATTTTGCCGTGAACATAGCCCGGTTAGCAGGCAACACAGATTGCGACATACGCCCATGCCACAGCGACGAGTTCCCCTCGCCGGTGAAACGCCCCGCCTACTCGGTGCTTGACAAGACAAAGATAAAACGAGTTTTTGGCCTCGACATTCCCTATTGGACAGACTCGCTGCGGCAGTGCATGCAGCGAATGAAAGGCTAACGCGGCCGAACGCGGCACGAACGCTAAGCCAAGCGCCCCAAAAAAAATCCACCGCTCGTAAGGGCGGTGGATTTTTTTAGGCTTTGCGGCGGGCGTTATTTGCGCACAAACTTCTTGCCGTTTTGTATCACTACACCCTTGTAGCCGGCACCCACACGCTGTCCGGCCATGTTATAGGCGGGAGCGTCGCTCTCATGGGCTACCTTCACGCCATGAACGCCAGTGGCGATAGGAGCGCTGATAGGCTGGATTTGGGCTTTGCCATTATGGACAGACAATATGCCCACGATATCCTGATGCTCGCCTTCGGACAATTTGAGGCCGAGATGGAAACCGTCATAAATCTGCATTTTGTCAGCGCCAGACACGGCAAAGAATATTTTGTTATCTTTTACTATGCTGACATCCGTGAGTTTCACCAAGTCAGAGAGGTTGGCTTCAGCCTCACCGATAGTGATAGCCTTGGGCTCCGCGGCGGCGCCGTCGGCGAAGGTGAGCTTATCGGCGGTGGTGGCATCAGCCTTTACGGCCTCGATTACTTTATAAAATTCAGCTCGCTTCAGCGTCACGGTGCCGTTGAGCGTCTGGTTGGCCTTGAGATCAAGGCCAGTGTTGTATAACATCAGCGCACCCGTAGCATCGCGCACGAAAATCTGTGTATTGCCTTTATTACTTGTCCATGTGTAGAGCACCTGGGCGTTGGTGAGCGTGAGCTCGGCCACGGTGTTGACAGGAAAGGCCTTGAAAGCGGCGATGTTGGCGGCCTTCTCCACAGATGGCGCAGGCGGTGGGGTTACAGTTCCACCTTCTAATGTTACGACAACTTTAAAAGCACGCACCTGTTTAGTGGCTTTCAACGTGACAGAAGTAGCCTTCCCAGTCCATGTGGCTAATGGGCTTGCCAGAACCAGTCCGTCTTGCGGCGCAAAGTTAGCAGCCGCATACTTTTTGTCCCCAGAGCATGTTATTTCAACTTTTGTAATGTTTTTATCAGCCGAAATAGTTACGCTCGAACCTTTATAAAAACGGTACTCTCCCTTTTTTGTTTTATAATTTACTGCGGCCAATGCAGCATCGGTGCAAGAAATAGTTACACCATCTTTGGAAACTTGGTCTGGTTTTCCATTTCCTGTCTGGTTTCCCTTGTCTACACTGGAATCAAAGGTTACCTGCGCAAAAGTAAAACTACTGACCAATGCCAACAAGGTCATTACTGAAATGCGTAAAATTTTGTTCATAAACGTTATATTTAATGGTTAAAAATGTGCTATGATACAAAAATACGAAAGTTATTTTATTTTTCCAACCAATACGCCATTAAAAAAATATGAAGATTTAATATATTTCGCCGTAAACGTAATAAAAACCACCAGCGCGGCGTTATCACCATATATAAACACAAGCAGCCTATGAAAAATTCTACGCTCAAGGACCCAAGACCCTCTGACATGTCTATCTACATCGTGCGCAACATAGCCCACACCTATAGCGCCAACGACGCTCTCGACAACCCTACACAACAATGCATGAACTGACGAAGCCCCACACGCACCGCACAAGGGCAGACCGCACGCGGCTCGCAAAGAGAGGCTTCAAACTCGCAATATGTCATGCGCAACCTAACATATCGTAATTCTCAAAATCTATATTTGTAATTGATTATTTGTTACCCAAATATCATAATCTTAATTTTCCAATGCCTACTATTGTCTCTCCATCCATGCTCTCGGCCAACTTCGCCAATCTGCGCGCCGACATGGACATGATAAACCGCAGCGAGGCCGACTGGCTGCACTGCGATGTGATGGACGGCACATTCGTGCCCAACATATCGTTCGGGTTTCCGGTGATGGAGGCCGTGCGCAAGATATGCGACAAACCTCTGGACGTACATTTCATGATAACCCAGCCCGAGCGCTACGTGACGCGAACGGCCAAGATGGGCGCGATGATGATGACCGTGCACTACGAGGCTTGCGTGCACCTGAACCGCACCATACACCAGATACACGAGGAGGGCATGCGAGCTGGCGTGGCGCTCAACCCCTCTACGCCCGTGGCCATGCTCGAGGATGTCATAGAAGACGCTGACATGGTGTTGCTGATGAGTGTGAACCCGGGATTTGGTGGGCAGAAATTCATTGAGAGCACTATCAGGCGCACGCACACCTTGCGCCGCATGATAGCCGAGAGCGGTTCCAACGCCCTCATACAAGTGGATGGCGGCGTGAACGGCGAAACGGCACCACGCCTCGTAGACGCAGGCGTGGACGTGTTGGTGAGCGGCAGCTACGTGTTTGGCGCGCCAAACCCGGTGGAGACCATCAGCAAGCTGAAAAGCCTGCTACCCACCAAAGAGCTGTGAAAAACGCCCCGCGCGCCAACCACACTACCTATCGCCTCTCTTACAAGCTACATCATCTGCAGGTGCACATGGTGCTCACGTGCCATGCGCCGCATGTTGAGCAGGGCGTAACGCATGCGTCCCAAGGCGGTGTTGATGCTCACGTTGGTGGTGGCGGCTATCTCCTTGAACGACATCTGCTGGAAGAAGCGCATGAACACCACCTCACGCTGCGTGGTGGGCAGGTGCTCCATCATGCGCTTAACGTCGGCAAGCACTTGGTCGTTGACGTAACGGCTCTCCACACAGCTGTCTAACAGCATGTCATGGCTGATGTTAGAGAGGTCGTTGCCCTCTGTGGGCTCCGTTATGTTGTCGGCCTTTTTCTCTCTATACCAATCCATTATCACATTGTGAGCCACACGCATGCACCATGAGCTGAACTTGCCGGATGGCGCATACTTGCCATTTTTGAGTTTGACAATGATTTTGACAAACGACTCTTGGAACAGGTCGTTGGCCGCATCTTGGTTGCGTACCACATACAATATGTATGAAAAAATCTTCGATTGGTTGCGCGCCAACAATATATCAAACGCCTGATTGTTGCCGTTCATATAGCATAATGCCAACTCCTCGTCGGTCATCGTTGCGAGATTCTTCATTTTCTTAACGTTGATTGATGAAGTAAATGTGCATCGATAGGCAATATTCTAACAAAAATGGTGAATGGTTTAACAAGTGCAAATATATAACTTTTCTGTCGCTCCGCCAAATGTTTAGCGTAAAAAAGCAACAACCGCGGCCCACAAAACAATGTCGTGGGCACGCGAAACGAGCGAGTGTGTCGCGATGGCGACTATCAATTGTCAAAAAAACCTTTGAAACCCATGGCGAACATCGCGATGAAATACAGCGTGATGACCACCAAGCCGCACCAAAAACCTATCTTGGTCCACTTGCCTGCCGATTGGCTCTTTTGCAGGGCCTCTTCGTACCGGCCAGCCGTGTAGGCTCCGCTCACGGCAGCGGCGTTGACAATGCCCACGATGCCGAAAGGCAGGCAGCAGAACAATGTAACCAAGATAGACTCGGCGAGCCATGTCTTGGGCATAGGAGGCGTGCCATAAGGCTGCTGCGGCGATTGATAACCCGTGGTGGAGGTGCCACAGCTACTGGTGGGGATGGGGTCGGCCGCAGGATGTGCGGTCTGGTTGGTGTAGGAAGCGTTGGGGTCGCTCGCGCCCATATTGGGCTGCTCGTTGTTAGACGAGGGCTGGCGGCCATCGTCATAAAAACGACCGTCGGCGGGGGTAATGTTGTTTTGGTCCATAGTTTTTATTGTTTTATATCGTGATTGTGTTTGGGTTGCAGCTCACAGTTGCAGTGCGTTGCGCGCCACCCACCACAGGCATGTCACGGCGAGTGTGGCATAGATAGCGGCTTGGCTGTTTATGCGGCGGTAAAGCCTCGGCCACCGCTCGCGATTGGTCTCGGCCACGAGTGCCGTGGCAACGAAAGGCAAAGAGAGCGTCAACAGCAAGTTGTAATGGGCAGCACGGACTATCTCTCCGTGAAGCAGGCTGTGCAAGGCGCGTTGCGAACCACACCCGGGGCATCGCAGGCCGGTGAGCGTAAGAAATGGGCATCGGGGAAAAAGGTGCGAGCTGGTGGGATCGAAAGCGAAATACACCACGCCGAGCGCTATTACCACCGAAAGGACAATCCATAGGGTGTGTCGTTTCATCTTGCTGCCTTTTGTCGCGCCCCACCCTCACCCTGCCATCGGGTCGCCTCACGCTGAGCAGGCGCACGATACGCGGCGAGCACGATGATTGGGTCTCGTCACTATCTCTGGTGAAAAATGGGGCGACCCAGCCTTGAGGGCTGGGTAAGCACGGCGACTGACGTTTAGCGTTTGCCTACGAGTCCGTCTATGATAGCCACGCCTGTCTGATCGCTGTGGATGAACATGTTAAGAATGCCACGCACAGAGGCCTCTTCCTCCACTTGCTCGTCCACATACTTGTCCACCAAGTTGATAGAGGCGCGATCGTGCTGGGCCTCGGCCTTCTCTGCCAACTGGTATATTTGCTCTGTGATATGCTGCTCATGAGCCATCACAGTATCGAACAGGCATTTAGGGCACTCCCAAGTAATCTCCACCTTGGGCAGCTCGGTGAGGGTAACCTCGCCACCGCGATCGGTCACGAAATTGGCCATCTCTATAGCGTGATCCTTCTCTTCCTCGCTCTGCTTGAAAAGCCAGTGCGCGAAGCCTGGCCAACCTTCTTTGCGGCACCAGTATGCCATCTGGAGATAGAGGTGAGACGAGTACAATTCTTCTTTGATTTGCGCGTTAAATGCGTCTTGCATAGTTTTGTTAATATCCATAATATGTTATGTTTAGAAAATTTCTATATAACGACATCCGCTTGGCGCAATGCCATCGCTGCGTTGTCCGCGCCGAGTCGCATCCCTCACGCTCGACAGGTCGAGGCGGAGCGCCAAATGGTTTTAGCCACGGAGAAAGCCACGCGGAGCGTCGATGGTGGCACTACCAAATGACGGTCTGACGACAGGATGTTGCAATTGCAATATTAAGCAAAATATTTCTAATAATCGACATTCTTTTAATAAAATAGTTAAAAAAATACATTTACTTGCCTCTTTCACCTCATTAGGCGCGCTCGGGGTTGGCAAAACCTTCACACCCGGCACGTGGTGAAGAGCGCATGTGAACAACCGACGGCCGGTGCGCTGATGGAATGGCGATGGGCTGAAGAACTGTCAACCTTTGATAAAGTGTGGGAAAAGCTCCTCTCCATAGTTCGGTCTATACCGATAACCATCCAGCTCAAAACCGTGCAACTCCTCGATGGAGCATGGTCTGTTGAGCAATATGTATCGCGTCATGGCGCCCCTGCAACTCTTGGCGCGCACGACGACCGTTTTCAGGCGCGAGCCGTCGTCCTCGTAGAACAATGGCTGAACCACTGTCAGCTCTTCTTGCACACGCCGCCAATCGAAAAGACGTTTCATCTCTTCGGCCGCCAAGAACACCAATATGCCATCGTCGGCCTTGACACTGTCGATGAGCGCGCTCGTGAGGCGCGTGCGCCAATAGTCGAAGAGCGTTTTGCCATCGGTTACCTGTAGCCTGACGGAGCCTTCCAAACGATAGGGCATGATGGCGTCAAACGGGCGCAACAACCCATACAAGAATGAGCATATCCACAAATGCCCGTTCGCGTATTCTTGTTGGCCTGTCGAAAAGGTCTCGGCCTTGAGGTACTTGAACACCTGCCCATGGTACGCCAGCGCGGCAGGCATGCCGTAGCCAGACAGTGAGGCTGCCCCACCGGCGTGGGCAACGATACCTTGATAGCGCAAAAGGGTCTGGGCCGCTATTTGCGTATTGCAACGCAGCGCTCGCGCCACGTCTTGCGCCGACCAACGAGCCATCTCGCCGGCTATGGTCCGGGCCTCGGCCATAAAACGGGGACTGCTCATGGGAGGGACTTGGGGATTGGTGCGCTCGATCATCGTCTTGGCGCACGATATGATGACTTGCATGGTTCTGACATTTATGTGTTTGCTTCACAAAGATAGCAACTATAAATCAATACGCAAGCGGGAGGGTGTGTTTTTTTACCATGTTTGTCGCCACGCTCCCCTACCCCACCTCACCACGCGCGCGCTCCGACAAGTCGCGTCGACAACCGCCCAGCGGCAACCTCTTCTACCCCACCTCACCACACGCACGCTCCGACAAGCAGCGTCGACAACCGCCCAGCGGCAACCTCTTCTACCCCACCTCACCACACGCACGCTCCGACAAGCCGCGTAGACAACCGCCCAGCAGCAACCTCTCCAACCCCACCTCACCACGCACACGCTCCGACAAGCCGCGTCGACAACCGCCCAGCGGCAACCTCTCCTGCCCCACCTCACCACGCACACGCTCCGACAAGCAGCATCGACAACCGCCCAGCGGCAACCTCCCCTGCCCGACATGTGCTGGCAGCATTCGACAGCGCGAAAAACGTTAGAATGCGAGCGACTGTTTAAAAATAAGGAAAAGGCACACCCTGCTTGCCCATGGTGCGATTAGGTACTAATCGTTATGCGTTTAAGCACCAATCACGACGCGTTTAAGCACCAATCACGGCGCGCTTAAGGCTTAAACGGCGCACGATTAAATACTAATCACTACGTGATTAGATAGTAATGGCAAGACTTTCGGCGTTGGCGCCTGTTTTTTAGCCTATTTTTTCAGCACATTTTTAGTGTACGAAAAATGGTTGTCGACGAGGGGCTGACAACTTGTGCACGATTGCTTTTTGATATTTATTAAGGTAGACGGATGATTGGTGCTGCTACCAATTGTATTTTACAGTATAACACAATGATTACAAATGTATTATAAATATGAACGCTTCAATATTTCGGGATATGGATGTATGCTGTTTCGGGCCGATTGGCATGAAGGTATTGAGTGCTCAAATGTAGCGAAAAACATGGCCACGCATGATGTTTTTTGAGAAAAAAGCCTGCTTATTTCTCGAATATTTTGAGAGAACAAGGTCTTCGGTCGAAAATAATCGCTCTTTGAGCCATCTTTTTAGGCATGGGCAAAGAATTGGAGAAAAAATGTCTTCTCTTACCATTTATTACGCATAAATAATGGAAATAGTTCTACATACAATCATTTTTGTAAATAAAGAAGAACATACTCCCTATATGTCGCCATCTTTGCGATTTCGGTTTACACCCTACCCTACCAATATGTCGCACTTGATCATAATGCACTTATTACAAATTAGTTACAAATTATCATATTTTGATATATAATTTATCACTCAATTGCTGGAGCAAACAATATAGCATGATTTTGTACCAATTATGTCAAGATATTATCATAAATACATCATCATGCTCCCAATTTGTCGCCAAGATGCTCCCTATATGTCGCGATCTTCTGAAACATGCTACTAATATGTCGCAGCAAACTTACTAATATGTCGCACAAATGCTCCCTATATGTCGCACCACCTTACTAATTTGTCGCCGAGTATAGTTGTAAAACACAATGTATCAATCATTTACACAATCCTACTAATATCAATGAACTAAAGACATATATAATGATATAATAATCTTATGAAAAATTTATTTTTATTTTTTTTGTTATTGATTTTGTCACCGTTGTGGAGTTGTGAGTGTAGTTTTATCCATTCTGTTATATAAATATATATAAAAATATAAAAACAAAAATCCATTTATATCTATATTTGTAGATATTTATAATTATATATATAAAAATATAATGG
>QWCJ01000601.1_pt1 | contig 11779 bp, 9 predicted proteins | sample 1972501 | NCBI WGS metagenome assembly QWCJ01 (sample SAMN09866711, study PRJNA288562) | Human vaginal metagenome isolate term2_vaginal, whole genome shotgun... | isolation source: vagina | host: Homo sapiens | place: USA: California
GTGGGAGTGAGGTTGATACGACGTACGCCGACACGTATGTCAGGGTAGATTTTACCATGAAGATACACTTTCTCCGAGTCTGGATAGGATATTTTGATGTTATTTTCCATGTTTAGTGTTTGTTAGTCGTTGTTTATCGCTGTTTGATGGTTGACGTTCCCGTCAAGCGCGGCCATGAAACGCCGAGTTTCCGCTGTGGGGTTTTCCGCTTGGAGAATGGCTCCACTGATAGCTACGGCTTGGACGCCAACTTGTCGCAATGTCTTGATGTCCGCCAAGGTGATGCCACCTATGGCCACCAATGGAATGTCAATGCGTTCCCGGCGCATGGTGTCGATGATTTTCTTATAGCCATCAACGCCAATGATTGGAGCCAAGCGGTTTTTGGTGTGGGTAAAGCGAAAAGGTCCGCAACCAATATAGTCCACCCCCTCGGCCACCAATCGACGAATGTCCTCTATGGTGTTAGCGGTGCCGCCGATGATGTATTCGCCTTTGGGCAGCAACTTTCGAGCCTCTGCCACGGGCATGTCGTTTTTGCCCAAGTGCACGCCTTGTGCCCCAACCTCGCGCACCAGAAGCGCTCGGTCGTCGAGAATGAGAGTACCACCAAGTTGTCTGCAGTGTGGCAACAATTGTCTGGCGGTTTCCGCGAACTCAGTGTCGCTCGCATCTTTCATGCGCAGTTGTATCCATTTGCAGCCGCCACGCAGGGCGGCTTGGGCTCCCTCCGTGTAGCTTACACGCTCGTTGGTGTGCGTGATAAATTGCAATGGTGTCATCGCTTGATGAGTTTTTGAGGATTAAAAAAATGGTTCACGGGGCCGTGTCCATGTCCTATTGCCACGTCCGCGCCATGGCGCAACGCCTCGCCAACGTATGCTTTCGCCTTTCTGACAGCGGTTGGCAGGTTCTCTCCTTGGGCCAAGAAAGCCGTGATGGCAGACGAAAGCGTGCAGCCCGTGCCATGTGTGTTGTTTGTCCGCACGGTTGGCGACGTGAGCCTTATGCATTGACCGTCATCGGTGAGTAGCAAGTCTGTTTTCTCCTCGCCGTTGGCATGCCCGCCCTTGACAAGCGTGGCGTGGCATCCCATGTGCGTGATGGTCTCGGCGGCGCGGCGCATGTCGGCTTCGTTCTTGATGGGCATGCCAGCCAAAATCTCCGCCTCTGGAATGTTAGGTGTAAGCAACGTGGCGCGTGGCACGAGTCGCTCGCAATATTTTTTGAGCGTGTCGGCTTGCATCAAGCGGTCGCCTGAGGTTGCCACCATTACTGGGTCTACCACCAAAAGAGCGGGCCATTGGCTGGAAAGCGTGTCGCATATGGCGTTGAGCGTACCAAGGTCGTTTACCATGCCTATCTTCACGGCCTCGGGCGACAGGTCGTCCATGACGGCTCTGATTTGTTGGGCTATAATACTGGGCTTTACATTCTGCACGGCCTTGACTCCAAGGGTGTTTTGTGCCGTTATGGACGTAATGACCGAGGTAGCGTAACAACCCAGCGCAGACATGGTTTTTAGATCGGCCTGAACGCCTGCTCCACCACTGCTGTCTGATCCAGCGATGGTCAATGTGGTGATATATCTCATACTTGTCTTAATATAATGTGCACAAGTCTAAGAAGTGTGGTGAGGAAGGCGCGCCCGGACGAGCGCATGAAAAATCAGATGTCGTTTCACATTCCCTACGGCAGCATTATCTGCATCAGGTTAAACGGGTATGATCTCAGCAAACCAATGGGTTTGCACCCCTCGACAGAACACTCTGTTTATTTTTTACAAAGATAGGTACTATTTGTATGAAATGCAAGCGACAGCACCTATTTAACAGTAATTAATATTCGCTGGCGCATGGATGGGTTGATGCCTTTTGTTTAAAAAAAATCAATAAAATAGTGTCTTGCCACACGTGTGTTTTAGCGTGAAAAAGGGCCATCTTTTTAAACATGGCACACTCTGTGTAATGCGCTAAAATAATAATACTTTCATGATTAAGGCTCAATCACGTGCGGTTTGGTGCCTAAACGCTTTGTCTTTGGAGCTTATTGGCAACGCGTTTGGCATCTAAACGTGCCATGATGAGGCACTAAAGGCAACGGAAAAATATGAATATTGTTTGCCAATGTCTCGTTTTTGGGCATAAAGCGTTCATGTTAAGGCAATTATGAAACGGGTTCATTTTGGGCGTATTTGTGGCAGCCGTGCTTGCTGTTTGTAAATATGCGAGTTTCAAGAGGGGTTTTGTCATGTATTTTCACTTGCGTATACATCTCAAGTCACGGTGGGTTAGCGTGTCGCCCCTGTCATAAGGTTGAAGAGCGACGTGCCCTTTGTGGGTTTGGGGGGCGTGGGCATGGTCATCTGTTGGGGACGCGATGATAGTTGACGCACGTTTGAAAATATTTTTTTCGTGTAATAAAAAAAGAGACGAGCGTCGCGAAACGGACACTCGTCTTCTCTTTTATAGGTTTGCCAATGAAATGACGTTACGCCTTGGCAGCATCTAAAAGAAGCTCATTGAGCGTTGGGTGGATATGGACGATATCTACCAATTGCTCGCGTGTAACGCCGAAATTCATGAGTGAGGCCACCTCTTGCACGATGCTCGAAGCACCAGCTCCGAAAGCGTGGCAGGCGATAACGTGATTTGCCTCGTCGAAGAGCAGCTTAACAAAACCGTCTGTTTGCTCCATAGCTTGCGCTCTGCCGTTGGCGCGACAAAGCACCTTGCGTGCGGTGAAAGCTATGCTGTTGTTTTTGCAAAAATCGTCGGTCGGCCCTACGGAGGCTGCCTCTGGATAGGTGAACACGGCCGCTGGCATGATGTCCAGACGTATGTTGTCAGTTACACCAAGTATGTGGTTCACGGCGCGCCTGCCTTGGAACGTAGCCGCGTGAGCCAGCATCTGTCTACCGTTCACGTCGCCAATGGCATAGATGTGTGGCAGATTGGTTTGCATGTTGTCGTTGGTCACGATACCCATCCGACTTGTCTCAATACCAATCCCTTCCAAATTAAGATCCTCCGTGCGTGGCTTCCTGCCCGTGGCAACAAGTATGGCGTCGGCCTCAACACAACTCTCAGTTCCCTTCTTGGTGTCCTTGATGACTACTTTGTTGCCATCTATGCGCTGCATGGCGGTGGCGAGATGGAATTTGATACCCCGTTTTTCCATGATTTTGCGTAGGCGGCGCGCTATCTCGGCATCCATCGTGGGTAGGCATTCTTTTAAGAACTCCACCACGGTGACTTGTGTTCCGAAAGCCGCAAATATGGACGCCATCTCCATGCCGATTACACCTGCGCCAACGATACAAAGTGATGATGGCAATTCCTCTCGGCTGAGCAGTCCCTCAGAGGTTACGAAATATGGGCTCACGGGTTGTCCGTCGGCCCCCAACCCTGGCACGGGGGGCAACTTGGCGGTCGACCCTGTGGCGATAATGATGTTTTTAGCCTCTATCTCTTCGCCGTTTACGACAATGGATTTGGCTGTCTTGAAAGAAGCGTGCCCCTGCATAAAGGTTATGCCGGGTTGCTTCATCAAGGCTTCCACACCCTGCCTAAGGCCAGCCACGACCGCATCTTTGCGAGCGATGGCTGCACGGAAAAGTTCCTCGCCGTTTTCGCGCCCTAACACTTTCTCCGCGTCATGCACAAGAGATTTGGTAGGTATGCAACCACAGTTGAGGCATGTGCCACCAGCGTATTTCTCTTCGACGATGACCACTTGCAGCCCTTGCGAGGCGGCATAAGCGGCGGTCTCGTATCCACCGGGACCGCTGCCGATAATGATTAGATCTGTTTTCATTGCGCGCTCTCCGGGAAAATTAAGATGGGATTGCGTGCGGCCATCACGTCATCCACTCTTGAAATGGGCGTGTGTTGTGGTGCGCCCTTGACAATTTCTGGCTGTTCGGCGGCTTCTTTCGCGATGCGTCGCATCACGTCAACGAAACTATCGAGCGTTTCCAGGCTTTCATTCTCGGTGGGTTCTATCATCATGGCCTCGTGGAAAAGGAGCGGGAAGTAGATGGTGGGCGCGTGGAAGCCAAAGTCGAGTAGGCGTTTGGCCACGTCCATGGTTGTGACGCCGGTTGACTTGTCACGCAGGCCATCAAAGACAAACTCATGTTTGGACAATCCCTCGATGGGCAAGTCGTATACATCTTTGAGACGAGATTTGATATAGGTGGCGTTGAGTGTGGCCAATGGTCCAACCTGCTTGATGTTCTCTTTGCCGAGGGTTAGGATGTAGGTAAGCGCGCGCAGTTCCACAAGGAAATTGCCATGGTATGGGTTTACCATGGGGAAGAACTCTTGCAAGCCCTCGCGAACACCCACGGGGCCGCTGCCAGGACCGCCGCCACCATGGGGGGTGGAGAATGTCTTGTGCAGGTTTAGGTGAACCACGTCAAATCCCATATCGCCAGGCCGGCATACGCCGAGTAGGGGGTTGAGGTTGGCGCCGTCGTAATACATCAATCCGCCACGGTCGTGAACCATCTTGACAATATCCTCAATATCGTGCTCGAACAGTCCCAAGGTGTTGGGATTGGTCATCATCATGGCTGCCACGTTGTCATCGAGCTTGCTCCGCAAGTCGTCGATATCCACGGTGCCGTCCTGTTTGCTTTTAACTTCGACAACCTCAAGTCCACATACTGCCGCGGAAGCGGGGTTGGTGCCGTGCGCGGAGTCTGGAACGATAACCTTGACACGCTTGCTGTCGCCGCGGCTCTCATGGTAGGCCTTGATAATCATCAGGCCTGTAAGCTCGCCGTGAGCGCCTGCGCATGGTTTCAACGTGAAGTCGGCCATGCCGGTAATGGAAGCCAAAACTTTACGCAAGGTGCACACTGCCTCTTCTGCTCCTTGAGTGGTAGATTCGGGCTGAAGTGGGTGAAGGTTTTGGAAAGCGGCACTTGCAGCTATCTCGTCGTTTATCTTAGGATTGTATTTCATGGTACAAGAGCCCAAGGGATAACAACCGTTATCCACACCGAAGTTGTTGCCGCTATGGTTGGTATAATGTCTCACTACGGTGAGCTCGTCACATTCGGGCAGGTCGGCTTGCTTTTCTCTTAACGAGCCTTTGGGCAAATCGTGTTGTGGAAATTCGCTCTTGGGCAGGCTGTACCCTTGTCGTCCGGGGTGGCTAAGCTCAAAAATGAGATGCCCATATAATTTGTTATTCATAGTCGTTGCTCCTCCTTATTTAATCAAACTCACCAATGTGTCTATCTCGTCCTTGGTTCGTTGCTCCGTCACGGCGAGCATCAGTGTGTCGTCAGAAACCTTGATGCCACCGAAAAATCCGTTTTCGAGCCATAATTGTTGCAAGGCTTCGAGATCTCCATCGTACTTGACACAGAACTCATTGAGAAACTCTTGCCCGGGAAACGCGTCTTTGAAATGCCCCGTGGCCACGAGTGCGTCGTGCAGATAATGCGCTCCGTCACATCCTCTTTGCGTCACTTCTTGCAGTCCCTTCTTGCCCAGCAGAGACATATAGAGCGTAACCCAAAGCGTCATCAATCCTTGGTTGGAGCAAATGTTGGACGTGGCTTTCTCACGACGAATGTGTTGTTCGCGTGCCTGAAGGGTTAGCACGAAGACCCTGCGCCCATCTTGGTCGACGGTTTGGCCTACGATACGTCCCGGCATTTTGCGCATGTGTTTTTGCGTGGTGCACATATATCCAAGGTATGGACCGCCCCATGCCATAGGTATGCCTAAGCTCTGAGCCTCTCCAACGGCAATGTCGGCTCCCCATTCGCCCGGCGATTTGAGCAAGGCGAGGTCGGCGGCGACGCTGTTGATGATAAGCAACGCTTTCTTGGCATGGCATGTGTCGGCTATGCCCGAGAAGTCTTCGATGTTACCATAATAGTTGGGTTGCTGTGCGATGACACCGGCCACGCCACCCTTTGCCAAAGCGTCTGGAAGTGCGCCGAAGTCGGTTACGCCGTTTTTCTGTGGTATCATCTCGATGTCAATGCCTTGGAAATGGGCGTAGGTCTTCACCACCTCAACCACTTTGGGATCTACGGTCTCTGATATGAGCACTCTGTTGGATTTCCTCACGGAGGCGCACGCCATCATCGCGGCTTCCGCCGTGGCGGTGGAACCATCGTACATGGAAGCGTTTGAAACCTCCATGCCCGTGAGACGGGCCATCATGGTCTGGTATTCGAAGATGTAATGGAGTGTACCTTGTGACACTTCAGCCTGATATGGCGTATAACTTGTGAGATACTCTGAGCGCGAGGTGATTTGTGGTATTACCGCTGGCACATAATGGTCGTATGCTCCCGCACCAGCAAAGCAAATGGTTTGCTGGTTCTTTTCGCCTAATTTTTGGAAAAATTTACGTATCTCAATCTCACTCTTGGCGCTTGGGATGTCGTAGTCTCCCTTAATGCGCACGTCTTTTGGTACGTCTGCGTACAAATCGTCCAAAGACTTTTTCCCGATGACATCAAGCATGTGCTGGATGTCATCGGGAGTATGTGGAAAATATTTGAACATATAGTTGTTAAGTCTGGCTTATTGAACAGATGCGAGATAATCCTCTTCACTCATCAGGTTTTCAAGTTCTGAGGGGTCGGTGAGTTTAACTTTGATGATCCAGTTAGCGTTGGCATCTTTGTTGATGAGTGCCGGCTCGTCTTCCAAAGCCTCGTTCACCTCAACAACGACACCGCTTACCGGAGCGGTCAAATCGCTGGCAGCCTTTACGCTCTCAACGGCTCCAAAGTCGTCTCCAGCCGAAAGTTCGTCGTCCACGTCGGGCATATCCACGTAGACAATGTTACCTAATGCTTTCTGGGCATAGTCTGTAATGCCGATGTAACCAAATTCGCCCTCTACGCGAACATATTCATGTGATTCACAGAAATAAGTCATAAAATAATATTTTTAGGTTGTTTTATTTTTTGTAATGCTTCTCGTAGAATTTCTTTTTAACAATCGTTCCAGGCACCTTTTTCTTTCTAATCTGTATCTCCAAGGTGTCGCCAAGTTTGAATTCAGGATCAACCATGGCCACCGCGCAGCTCTTGTCTGTGGAGATGAGCCGATAGCCGGTGGTTACTTCGCCCACTTCACGGTCGCCTTTGAACACTTTGTAGCCATGACGTGGAATAGCGTGCCCTTCCAATTCGATGCCGCGTTGGCGTTTGGCGGGGCCTTCTGCTTTCTGCTGAAGTAACGCTTCCTTGCCGATAAACTCAGGTTTGTCAAACTTGCAGAACATGCTTAAGCCAGCCATCACCGGTGTGATGGTGTCTGAAAGCTCGTTGCCATAAAGTGGCAATCCAACCTCAAAGCGTAAGGTGTCACGACATCCTAATCCACATGGCACACAGCGTTTGCTTGCCATGAGCTTGTCCCATTGGTCGACGATGAACTTGTGCGAGCCGTAAATTTCAAATCCATCCTCGCCGGTGTAACCCGTTCGGCTGACAATAACCTCGCCATCATTGTCATCAATGGTCTTTGCGGTATAGAATTTCAGGTCTTGGCAATCTATCCCAAGTACCTCTTTCATCACTTGTTCAGCCTCAGGACCTTGTACGGCCAATTGCCCGTAACGGTCAGACGCGTTGTCAATTTGCACGTCGAAACCATCTGCGTTCTTGGTAACCCATTCCACATCCTTGTCAATGTTGGCTGCATTCATAACGATGAGAAACTCTTCTTCGCCCAGTTTGTATACCAAAACATCGTCCACGGTGCCACCATTGGGATAAAGCATCATGCCGTAAAAAATTTGGTAGATGGGTGCGTTGGATACGTCATTGGTATAGATGTGGTTGACAAAACGCTCAGCATCTTTACCTTTTATAAAGAGTTCGCCCATGTGGGAAACGTCAAAGACACCACAATGCTGGCGTACAGCGTTGTGCTCTTCTATGATGGATGAATACTGGATGGGCATGTCGAAGCCCCCAAAAGATTGGATGAGTGCACCCATATCGGCGTGACGCTCATAAAGACAGGTTTTTTTATTCAAGGTTATTGTAGTATTATGGTTTTTGTTTTCTCAATTTTAAATGCAGTGTCAATGTTATGCCAATGCAAATTCGTATCAGATTTAAGATTGTTGCCCGTCTAAACCTCTGACATGAGGATAATGATGTGCAATGCTCTGTGATTTTTCTATGTCTGCAAACTTAAGAAAAAGTTTTGAGATAAATAGATATTAATCATAAAAAAATGTCAATATTCTAATCTTTTTTGGAAAAAAAATAATGCGTTCAATATATTGGACGCATTATAATGTGGCATATTGATAGTTGTGGGTACTTTTCTACGCCAGTCTATTCGTTTCTTATTTGTTCTGAAGTTGCATAGTGAAAGATATATCGCCATTATACTATCATCAAGATTTGCTTGTCATTTGCACCAAAAAAATATCCTTTTTTTTAAGTTATTCGCACATGACGACCTTGAGTTTATTTATATGATCATATCACTTTCTGCAAAAGAGAAGAAACGTTTTGTCACAATTCTATTTACATTTTCTTTCGGATAGGACACATAAAAAGGCATATAGGGCTTATACGTTGGCAATGCTCATGATATTGGCGAATACGCCAGCCGCTGTAACGCTCGCTCCGGCGCCATAGCCTTGGATTTGCATGGGATATTCTTTATATCGTTCAGTGGTGAGCATGACGATATTATTGCTTCCTTCCAAACGATAGAAAGGGTGGTTACGGTCCACTGCTTGCAAAGCGACTCGCGTTTCGCCCCCCTCCATTGTGGCCACAAATCGCCAGCGTTTGTGCTCAGCCTCGAGTTTGCTGCGCTTCTTTTCAAAATCTGCGTCAAGCTGTGGCAGCCTTTGCCAAAAATCCTCCACCGAGCCCTCAAAATATTCGTCGGGTACAAATAGCGATTTTTTCACGTCGGCCTGTTCCACTTGATAACCTGCCTCGCGAGTCAAAATCACCAATTTTCTTATAACGTCTATGCCGCTCAGATCTATTCTCGGGTCTGGCTCGGCATAGCCTTGCTGCCTTGCTCTCTTTACGGTTTCAGAGAATGGTACGGTTGCTGACAACTCGTTGAATATAAAGTTGAGCGTGCCACTAAGCACCGCCTCTATCTTCAAGATTCGGTCACCGGAGTTTCTCAAGTCGTTAATAGTCCCGATAATGGGCAGGCCGGCGCCCACATTGGTTTCATAAAGGAATTTTACTCCACGTTCCAAGGCAGTGTCTTTCAAAAGTCTATAATTCTCGTATTTGGAACTGGCAGCTATCTTGTTGGCTGTCACCACACTGATATTATGGCTTAAAAAAGATTGATACAGTGTCGCGATGTCTTTGGATGCGGTGCAATCCACGAACACGGAGTTAAAGATATTCATATCGAGAATATGCTCGCGCAACTTCTCCGGGGTACTTGGCACAGACGCTTTCAGTAATTCGCGATAGTTGTTAAGGTCTAAACCTTCACGGTCGAATATAGCATTTTTGGAACTTGCGATACCCACCACATTGAGTTTCAGTTTGGAATGTTCTTTCAACTCCTCGTATTGAGTACGGATTTGCTCAATAAGTTTGCCGCCAACAGTACCTACACCACAGATGAAAAGGTTGAGAACGTTATACTCTGACAGGAAAAAGGAGTCGTGAATAACATTGAGTGATTTGCGTAGATACTTCGTGTCAACCACAAATGAAATGTTGGTTTCTGAGGCACCTTGCGCAAAAGCTATGACGGAAATGCCGCTTCGGCCTAATGTTCCAAATAGTTTTCCAGCTATTCCGGGCGTGTGCTTCATATTCTCGCCCACTATGGCAATGGTGGCCAAATTGCTTTCCGCTTGCATTGGCACCATCGCACCATCGTCAATCTCGGCCTTAAACTCTTTATTGAGCACTTTTACGGCCGCTGCCGCATCCTCGTCTCGCACGCCTATGGATGTGGAGTTTTCTGATGATGCTTGCGCGACGAGAAACACGCTAATGCCTTTGTCGGCGAGTGCGGTGAATATTCGTCTGTTCACACCTATCACACCCACCATCGACAGACCGGACACGGTGATCAGTGTAGTACCCTTAATACTTGAAATTCCACGGATAGCCTTGCTGTTATTCTCTATTTTGCTCTTAATAACCGTACCCCTGTTTTCAGGATTAAAAGTGTTCTTGACATGTATCGGAATGTTTTTAATACATACAGGATATATCGTAGGAGGATAGATGACCTTTGCGCCGAAGTTGCAAAGCTCCATAGCTTCCAGATAACTCAGTTCGTCAATAGTATAAGCTGACCGTATAACCTTGGGGTCGGCAGTCATAAAACCGTCTACATCTGTCCATATTTCTAAAGTTTCTGCATCTAATGTGGCGGCAATAATAGATGCCGTGTAATCAGAACCTCCACGCCCAAGATTGGTGGTGTCGCCCGAATTTTTATCTGTGGCGATAAAACCCGGCACAAGAGCAATACGTGGCAACTCTTTAAAAGAGTCTATAACTAATTTGGTTGTCAGCTCACTGTCAAGTGTGTTTTTACCATTTAAGACCTCTGTCTTGATAAATTCGCGCGCATCATAGAGTTTTGAGCCCCGAACAAATGTGCTCACTATGTTTGAGCTTAAGCGCTCTCCATAACTCACGATGGTATCTAAGGTTTTCTTGCTAAGGTCGTGTATGAGATATACTCCGTAATAGATGGAGTGGAGCTCAGTAAACAATGTGTCTACCTTATTAAATAATAGCTCGCGATCTTTGGTGTTGGTGATGATAGTATCGATAATTTTATGATGGCGCTCCACCATTTGCTCGTACTCTTTTTTCCAGTTTTCATCACCCTCAACAGCCAGTTGAGAGGTGGATATGAGTTTATCGGTTATTCCGCCGAGTGCGCTTACAACGACGATAACAGGTTGGTGTCGCGCCTCTTTCTCTACAATGCGTTTTAAACTGTGAATACTCTTCACGGAACCTACTGATGTTCCGCCAAACTTCAATACTTTCATTGGTTTATCAAAACTTTAGTAATGTGATGCCACCCCTGAGACAAACAGGGCCGAAGCAAAACTTGGATGCAAAAATAATAATAATAATTGTGATGTGCAACGGAAATGTTGACAAACTGACAGCATGCGTAAACAAAAAACTATAAATTATTTATCTCGTTCCTAACAAAATGGTATTTACATGGCATGAACTAAGAAACGATTAGTATTCTGTTTTCGTAACTTACGTAAGTAATAGAGAAGTTTTTGACGATGATAATAGGCTGGTTCTAAAAAATAGACGTGTCGGTTTTGAGTTTATTTCTGAATTGGAAAGAAACAGAATGTGACAGGATGTTAATCATGTCTTTTTTTATACTTTATGCAGGGGTAATTTTTAGCCCCAGCCTATTAAGGAAGATAATATTGCCTTATTGTTTAAGGTGGCATGACAATCAAAAAAATTTAAATAAGCAAAAAAAATTTTTTCGTTTCAAAGGGCGGCATTAGATGATCTTGTCGTCTACTATTCGCCTAATATTTGCTCTGCGTGCTCCTTCACTTTGATCTGCTTGGGTGTGAAGATCTTTTCTATGACACCGTTTTCATCTGTGACGAATGTGGTCCGGAATGTTCCCATATAGGTTCGGCCGTACATTTTCTTCTCGCCATAAACACCTAACGCCTCCACTAATTTTTTATCCCAAATCGGTCATTAGGATTTCTCTGTGTCGTACGGCAAAGAGAAATCCTTTAATTTTTTCCATATGGACAAGAATGATTGTCGTGTTTTTAG
>QWCJ01001961.1_pt1 | contig 11723 bp, 9 predicted proteins | sample 1972501 | NCBI WGS metagenome assembly QWCJ01 (sample SAMN09866711, study PRJNA288562) | Human vaginal metagenome isolate term2_vaginal, whole genome shotgun... | isolation source: vagina | host: Homo sapiens | place: USA: California
ACTCTAGTTCGTCATAGGATTTGTCTTGCTTTCTAATTTCGTATCCTTTTGCTAATACGTCCCAGAAATAAACTTCGGGATGATTGGCAGCAAGGTCAGCAACATAATCCATGTTTATGAAGTTTTTGACAAAATTTATCTCGCCCAAGTTAGCCTCAACTTTATCAGCAGTAGCCTTAGAATAAATTACTGTGTTGCATTGAGCTCGCTCAAGGTTATTAAGAATCTCAGCTGGGCCTAAATTCTTATCTAGTGGAACTATAATGGCTAAACCATTAACTGTTGCGAGATATGACACATACCATTCATAGCGTGTTTCAGCAACGATTGCGACCTTATCATTAGATTGAATACCTAGAGATTTCAAATAAGAACCAAAGGCTCTTACATCGCTCGCATACTGCTTGAAACTAATCGATCTATACTCATCATTAGGATTTGGCTTATATGCTAATGCAGCTTCAGACTTTGGCTCAACTTCACGTAGTGCAACCGGATCTTTAATTAGAAAAGCAGCTCTCTCTCCATATAGCTCCTCTGATGTGTTTAGCATCTCACGCAAATCTCTAACCTGACGTAAGTCCATAAGAGGATATTTATAAATACCGTACGACATACAATACTCCTTTAATTATTAGATTTAACAGACTCAACTGTATCAACATTTCGTTGTGCTTTGTTTCTCAGAATTTTTCTGGAAGTGTTTCTTGGGAAAGGTTCATCCCTTAGTTCTACAGCCTTGACACGTTTGTAAGGGACCAAGTTTAAGTTGGCTGAATTAACAACCTCACGCACTCTTTTTCTAACTTTTTCTGAGGTCAAAGCTTCTCCCTTAAGATGTGGATCTTTTTCTATCACTTCTGCGTTTGGATAAACTTCTGCAGTAATGACCTGCTCACCGGAAGCATCACGCTCACCGAAAACGACAATCTCAGCAATTATTGGGTGCTCTTGCTGAATGACAGATTCAATCTCTTCAGGGAAGATGTTCTTACCATTTTTTGTAACTATTATATTAGCTTCACGACCTGTAATGTAGACGAAGTTTCTATCATCGATATATCCGTAGTCTCCAGTGTGGTAGAAGCCATCTTCGTCTATAGCTTTTTTGGTCAATTCTTCATCCTGATAGTAGCCAATCATAATGCTTGGACCACGACCAATAATCTCGCCTATGCCTTTGTCATCTGGGTTAATAATCTTAACTTCAGTGGTAGGCATTGGCAATCCTGTAGCTGCATCTTCATGATAATCTGGTCTATTAACTGCAAATATAGGAGATGATTCAGTTAGTCCATAACCTTGGAACGCATTCAAGCCCCAATCATTAAGCTCACGTAAAATTTGAGGTTCCACTGCGGCACCACCACAAATTATATAGCGTAATTTGCCACCGAAAGTATCATGTATATTTTTGAAAACTTTTTTACGAATATCAATATTAAATTTATTTAAGAATCTTGTAACTCTAACAGCAAGATTGAATTTCTTTTCTAGGTTTTCGTCAGCTTCAATTTTTTTCTTGACTTGTCTATGTATAGTTTCCAATAACAAAGGTACAGCAATCATGACTGTAACTTGGGCCTGTTGCATATTGTGGGTAATATGACGCAGACCATCACACATAGCAACTGTACCACCGAAGTAATGTGGAATCAGGAAACCAGCTGTAGCTTCATAAGTATGGTGCAATGGTAATACAGAAAGCACGGAGTCATTTTCATCGAACTGAATCATTCTACAGGAGTCCATAACGTTGGTGATTAAGTTCTTGTGGCTAAGCATGACCGCCTTGGCTGTTGATGTAGTTCCTGATGTGAAGAGGAGTACTGCCAGAGCCTCTCTATCTCTAGCTTGGCTCCTTCAGGCAAAGCTGCCTTGGTTTCTTCGTTGGGTAAATCATAAGAAATAAAGTGTTTAGCGAATTTTAGATTGTCCTTAATAGCTTTAAGCTTGCTTTCTTGCTTGCTAGTGAAGAATATTGTGCTAGCTTCAGATCTGTTGAGTAAGTTCTCCAACTCATTATCCATTAAAGCAATATCCATTGGACAGACAACAGCAAGTCCAGAAACGGTGGTTAAGTAACTAACGTACCACTCATAACGGGTCTCGGATAGGATTACAACTTTCTCATTCATATTGAGACCTTGATTGTGCAAAGCAGTTCCTAGAGCAAGTCTATCGTTATTAAACTCAGAATAGCTTACCCCTCTATAATCGTCCTTAGGATTTACCTTGAAATTCTGTGCTTCTGGAGATCTAGGATCTAGCTCTCGCAAGGCTACAGGATCTTTGAGCAAATAGGCATTCTTGTCTGCAAATTTCTCTGCACTGTTTTCTGCCATCTCACGTAAGTCGTTTAATTCAGTAACTTGGTGTAAAGGATATTTATATATTCTTTCATCATTTCTAAACATAGTTTTCTCCATAAGTATAATTGTAAACTAACTATTTTAATTGCTCTTTTAGAGTCCATTTAATTAGTTCTCAAGAGCTCGACACCTATTATTCTATAATTTTAATTTATTTTCTAAGTTTAACTAATGCTTTTAGTGAATCATGTGCTTCTTGTTTATTAGTTTCGATTAAATTATCTAAGAATTTAATGTAGACTGCAAGAGAATAATATTCGCCAGTTTCTTCAACTATACTTGCCTCAACTGAGACGAGATCGCCTTTGACCAATTCGCTCGTGTAATTTACCTCGAAATTTTCTATGTCTAAGCCTAAATTGAGAAAGTCCACAGCGTTTATAACCATATTTATATAGCGTGTATTATTTACGTGATTGTTAGCATCGAGATCGCTATAGCCGATTAGGTATTTATAGCTAATTTTATTGTCATCTTCAGGAAGGCTTGCTTTAATACTTTTTAGTTTAGCATTTGTAGTTTTGACCGGAAGGATGAACGGATTTTCTTGGCTTGCTACTATCTCATTACTTGGGATAATTGTCCTGGAACTTAGATCCATAATTGACCAGAAACTTCTAGCTGCAATTATTGCTTCATTATTTTCATTAAATACTAAGAATTCACGGTAAAAGCCGACAGAACTTTGCTTAGATTGCCAGGTGTATATTGTAATGTCATCGTATTTGTTGGGTAAATACTTAATATCCAAAGCAATTCTATTCAATATCCAAGTTTGATTCTTGCTACGCATGTCAGCATAGTGAAAACCAACGTTCTGGCTGTGTAAGCCTGCAATTGTTTCGAAGAACGAAAATATATATGCCAAGTGAACCTTGTCTTTGTTATCACTTTGACTAGATTCGATGTGATATTTTTTGTAATCGAGCTGATTCTTTTTTGCAAAGTAATCCTCAATATTCTCAGAACTTAAGTATTCTTCTTCAAGGTTATAACCACTATCAGTAGCTAGCTGCTTTAGAGCTTCCCTAAATTCTTGTAGATTATTAAACTTCATACGCCAATTCCTTATCTAATAAATTAAATACATAGCCAAAATTCTAACACAGAGTAAACACTATTAGTGTTGATTTGCACTCACTTCACAATTGTTAAAGAAAATGTAAAAACTCCGAATCTGGCCTAGTACAGAAATTATTGCCAAAATTATTATGGTAAAATATAATTAAACAAGGAAAACAAAACTCTTCCTTAATTTTTAGGATAGGAGGTTATTTATGGATCAAGCTTGGATTTTTTGGTTGGTTTTAAGTCTATTATTTTTGGCAGTTGAATTAGGAACAGTAGCACTGGTAAGTATATGGTTTGTTCTAGGAAGTTTGGTCGCTTTGTTCGCATCACTTTCTGGCATGAGTCTTACTTGGCAGATAGTTTTAATGTTAGTTGTTTCGGGAATAGGTCTAATAATTTTCTTGATGGTTAAAGATAAACTAAAAATAGGCAAAAACTCACATGTCCCAACTAATGTAGATGCTTTAATCGGCGAAGAAGCAGTTGTAATTGAAAAGATTAATGCTCTGGATAATAAAGGTTTGGTAAGAGTGAAGGGCAGAGAATGGAGAGCGGTTGCTAATCCAGAATCTGAAGAAATAGAAGTAGGTGAGATAGTTAAAATTCTATCTATACAAGGGGTTAAATTAATAGTTTCTAAGTAATAGAAGAAATCAAAGAAAGCAGAAAAAAACAAAAACAAGAGAAACATTTAGCGAGAAGCAAAGGAGGTAATAAATGAGTTTATTAATTTTTGGAATTGGTGCCATGGATATATTCCTGTTGATACTACTTATATTGGTAGTCTATTTGGTTCTATCCTGCGTCAAAATTGTTCCACAAGCACACGTTAAGATTATCGAGAGGTTAGGTTCATACCTGACAACTTGGGAGGCAGGTTTACACTTCAAGATGCCTTTCGTAGACAAGGCTGTTCACACAGTCTCTCTAAAAGAGCAAGTTGCAGACTTTAATCCACAAGCAGTTATCACCAAAGATAACGTTACCATGAGAATTGATACAGTTATTTTCTACCAAGTAACAGACCCTAAATTGTTCACTTATGGTATAGATAACCCAATCAACGCTATTGATAATTTATCATCAACAACTCTGCGTAACATTATTGGTGATTTGGAACTTGATGAGACTTTGACATCTAGAGACGTTATCAATACTAAGATGCGTGAGATTCTTGATGATGCTACAGATCCATGGGGTATCAAGGTTAATCGAGTTGAGTTGAAGAATATTTTGCCACCTCCTGAGATCCAAGATGCGATGGAGAAACAGATGAAGGCTGAGCGTGAGAAACGTAAGAGTGTCTTGATTGCCCAAGGTGAGAAAGAATCTGCAATTCTAAGAGCTGAAGGTGAAAAAGAATCTGCAGTCTTGAGAGCGGAAGCTAATAAAGAATCACAAATTCGTATAGCTGAAGGTGAAGCTCAAGCTATTCTCAAAGTTTACGAGGCACGTGCTAGAGGTATGGAATTACTTAAAGCAGCTAAAGCTGATGAAGCAGTTCTAAGCTTACGTGCAATGGAAGCTATGGAGAAGGTTGCTGATGGTAGAGCAACTAAGATTATCGTCCCATCAGAATTGCAAAATATGGCAGGATTAGTTTCAGCAGTGAAGTCTATAGCAGATACACCAGAACCTGTACTAGACGAATCTGCAGTGGAAGAGCTCAAGGAAGATACATCCAAGAGTCATATCCCTAACGTAAGTTTGGATATGGATAGAGATTTGGATAGTGATGAATAGTAAATGATTTTAATATATTAAGTTACAGTATAGCTTTAGGAGCAGATTCTTATCTGCTCCTTTTTAAATTCAATGAATTTGCTTCACCCATGCTATGTTTAATCTTTACTTAAACTATTTCAGCTTCAATATATTGTATAATGAACTAGCTAAATATAGGAGAGGTTAGTAATGGCTAAGGATAAATACAAACATAATAGTGAAGAGAAATTAGATTTAAAGATGGCTGGAGTAGAACCTACAAATGCCAATTCTGAATCTGACAATCCTGTTCTAGAAGAATTTCTTAAGAAACGTAGAGCAAAAAGATTCCTACTCATTATCGTAGTGATTTTTGCCCTAGCATTTCTAATCTTCGTAACTCCATTTAAAAAAGGTGAAATACAGAGAACTTATAAAGCTTACGATGTCATTAATAATAAAGAGATAACAGTTTACCTCAATATTTGGCAAGAACATAAACTACTTGGAAAGAATTCAATAAGCGGGCACATAACATTATATGAAGCTGCCGATGAAACGAGGCAGAAAAGTTTAATGTTTACTGGGCAAAGCGCTTACGATATCTATACACGAAACCGTGAACTACAAAATGCGAAAATGCCAAAATCAGCAGGCAGAGCAGATCGAATAGAAGCAGCTTTGGAAGCTAATTCTGAGATTGTAAATGATGAAGTACAAATTAAGTCAAGGTACTCATATTTATATGTAGATAAAGGTTTAGAACACCTCATCCTACTTGGCGATGCCGAAAAAGCTGAAAATGATATTTTTATTATTGCTAGAATAGATGATGTGATTACAAACGCTGAAGTAATAGAGAAAATGCAAAACACTATCAAACTTTATCCTGACGATATACAATTTATGCAAGATATATTAGCTGCAAATACTCAGGTAATGAAATAATGCGAGGTTATGAGTGGAAAGATTAGAATTATACGATGCAAGATTATTAATAGCTATTCAACAATTATTTAAGAATAAATATTTGGACAAGTTTTTTAAGATTTACCATACGAGAAACACAAAGAAGTAAGGCTGTTAATAAAAACGCAAAAAGACACATCTTTCCCTTCTGGACATGCAGCTTCATCAATAGCTTGTGCCACAGTGGTAATGATTACTGCTGGGGGAAGTATTGGTATTCTTTGTCTAGTTTTGGCACTTTTAATGGCATTTTCTAGAATATATGTTGGGGTACACTATCCTTTAGATGTAATAGTTGGTAGCTTGCTAGGATTTATAATTGCAGCTTTAACCTGCTTGATTTTTTACTTGTAAATCACGATTATAAAAGTTGTTTGTCGTTCTGCTTCAATGCCCATAATCTAGGCATCAAGCTATAGAAAGAAACTTTTGCATACACAAGCAAAATGAACTTATAGTATAATAAGTTTTAATCGTAAAAGTAGATTTACCTGCCTTGGTTTTAATAACTTGAATTTTATTTAGAACAATAGGGTAAAATACATAATATCTTAGATTTTTCATAATATCCAAAAATATCAAGGAGGCAGATATGAGAAACGTAGAACACATTAATAAGAACATTAAATTAATCTTAGAGCAGAAAGGTGTAGATACAGTAGCTTTCGCTGAAGAATTAGAAGTAGAGCCAGCTCTTGTAGAAGCATGGATTAGTGGAGCTGAATTGCCAAGCTTAGAAATATTACCAACGATAGCTGAAGCACTTTCTTTAAGCATTGATGATTTGTTTAGAGAGAACTTAGAGCCAGAAGAAGCTGAGTCTCATTCTGCTAGTGAGAAGAGTATTATCTATGCAGAGGACGAACGTGATCCTAATAGAATCGACTTAATCAATGAAATCAAAAATGTAGACTTGATCCTAGATGGTTCCAACAAAGTCGTAATCCGTGAATCAGAAGACGGAAGATCTCGTTTGCATGTATATGGTGATGATGACTTTAGAGATGCAGTTTCATTCTCAGAAGATGAGGAAACACTTAAACTTAAGGTTATGAGTGGTGTTGAGAAGGGCACATTCCTAGGTATTAGCTTCGACTTCTCAAGTAGTGGTTCAAACAATCTCGTAATTGTAGAACTACCAGCAGAAGTAGAGAAGGTAGTAAGAGCCAGCATTTCTGGTGCTCCAGAGTTAGAGATTGAGACCAATCTAGAAAAATTAGAGTTTGAGATTAGTGGTTCAGCTGACGTTAAAGCAGACCAAGTTACAGACTTTATTAGCAAGATTTACGGTGCAGCTGATATAGAGGTAGATAAAGTAGATAACTTCGACCTAGATATCTTGGGTTCTGGTGATGTTAAGATAAACTATGCACGTGGTAATGGTAATGTTAGAATCCAAGGTTCTGGTAACGTAGAGCTAGGTGATAGTGTTATGGAAGACTTGGATATTTCTATCAGTGGTTCTGGTGATTTCAAATCTGATGTCAGCGTAAATAACGTTGTAGCTAATGTTATTGGTAGTGGTGACATTGTAGTTAGAGAAATTCGTGGTGAAAGAAGTTTCCACAACTTAGCTGAAGAGAATTTCACTGTTAAATCAGAGTAGAAAGTGAGTAGTTTCACTAATGAAACGAAATAACAGAAATCAAGTTGCAAAAATAATTTCCATAGTGCTGGTAGGAGTTCTAGGTTTAGGACTAATATCAGGTGCTGTGATTAGTATGGTTGCAATGCTTGGAAATTAAAAATTGAATAAATTAAACATTAAATAATAAAGCACAAGAAATGCTGAGAGGTTGATATGCAAAGCTTCGAGAATTTAGGAGAGTTTTATTTAGGTAAAGTTGTAGACCTAGAAACAATGAAGAGCAGTGAGCAGTATTACCTTTACAAATCAAAAGATCTGACTACCCATGCAATCTGCGTGGGTATGACAGGTTCAGGTAAGACTGGTCTATGTATAGACTTATTGGAGGAAGCAGCAATAGATGGTATTCCTGCTTTGGTTATTGATCCAAAGGGTGATATGGGAAACCTCATGTTAGCTTTTCCGGATTTTTTAGCAGAAAACTTCGAGCCTTGGATTGATACTGTAGAAGCTAGTAGACAAGGATTAACTACTCAGGAAGCTGCAGCACAAGTAGCAGAAAACTGGAAAAATGGTTTGGCAGATTCAGGCATTGACGGTGCTAGAGTTCAGAAATATTTGGATAGTGTTGAATTAAATATTTACACACCAGGTAGCAATGCAGGTAAACAATTATCAATAATAGATGTAACAGACTTACCTAGTGATGCAATTTTAAATGATGAAGAAGCTCTTAATAACTACGTAAGTTCAACCGTATCAAATATTTTGTCCCTCTTGAAGATTGATAGTGATCCTTTGACATCAAGAGAACATATTTTATTATCATATATTTTCTTAGACAAATATAAAAAACGTGAGAGTTTAGGTATCACGGAATTAATTCAAGCGATACAAAACCCAGGATTTGATAAATTGGGTGCCTTGGACTTGGAGTCTTTTTATCCGGAAAAAGATAGATTTAGACTTGCAGTTCAACTAAATAATTTAATGGCCTCACCAAGTTTTGCTTCTTGGCTAAAAGGTGAAGCACTGGATGTTCAAAATCTCTTGTACACAAAAGAAGGCAAGCCGAAAATATCTATAATCTCCATTAACCACTTATCTGATGAAGATAGAATGTTTATTGTAACAGCTATTCTTAATAAGGTTATTTCTTGGACAAGAGCTCAAGCTGGTACTTCTAGCTTGCGTGCTATCTTGTACATGGATGAGATTTTCGGATACTTCCCACCAGTCAGCAATCCTAGTTCAAAACAAGCTTTGTTAACTCTGCTAAAACAAGCTAGAGCCTTTGGTTTGGCAGTAGTTTTGGCAACTCAAAACCCAGTCGATCTAGACTATAAAGGTTTATCTAATATTGGATCATGGTTCATAGGAAGGTTGCAGACTGAGCAGGATAAGAACAGATTACTCGATGGTCTACAGAGTGTTTCCAACGAATCTGGAATGAACTTTGATAGGAATCAATTATCTGAGTTGATATCAGCTTTGCCAAAGAGAACTTTCTTGGTAAATAATGTGCATGAGTCTGGACCTGAGTTATTTAAGACACGTTGGACTATGTAAAGAAGATGAAAGTAACGAAAATACAAATTCTCTTGCACCAAATGCTCATTTGAGCTCTAACAGTGCAAACAATATCAGGAAAAAGGTTCCTGACAACATTGATATTTATTATCAAAAAACAGATGAGCAAGAAGAAGTTATCTATAAACCAGCTTTGCTCGCCCATGTCGATGTAAGTTTCGTAGACAAGAAACATAATATTAGTGAAGTCCAGAATCTGAGTTTCGTAAGTGAGCTAAAAGATGAAGTAATTGCTGTAGATTGGTCAGAAAACTTAGCTGAAGATTCTAATATAGAGACAGTCAATGCTCCAGTAAGTTCAGCTAAGTTCCTTGAAATGCCAGATGCAGCTGGCAAAAAAACTAGCTATACCCAATGGGAAAAAGATCTTAAGGATCTAATTTATAGAGATGCAAGGCTAGAACTCTTTTCTTATGATGCAAGTGGTTTAGTATCTAGACCAGGTGAATCTGAGAGTGAATTTAATTTGCGAATAGAGCAATCTGTGCGTGAAACAAGAGATAAGGCTGTAGAAGATCTTAAAGCAAAATATGAGAAGAAACTGCAGGCAGCTGAAGAGAAAATTAGAAAAGCAGAAGCAAGACTGCAACGAGAAGAAGATCAGGCAAAACAATCTAAATTATCCTCTTGGATAGACATAGGATCAACTGTACTAGACAGTTTCCTAGGCCGTAAGAAGTTTGGCAAAACTACTATGAATAAGGCTGCACGTTCTGCTAGATCTGTAGGTAGAGCTAATCAACAGGCTGGTGATGTTCATAGAGCTGAAGCTGACTTAGAAACTTACCAAGCAGAATTGGAGAAACTCGAGCAAGAGCTAAGTGCTGAATTAGAGAGCTTAAGCAATAAGTTCAAAGAAGCGGCCAATAATATTAGCAAATTCGATATAGCTCCAACAAAGGGCAATATCAATGTCAAAGTTCTGGCAGTAATTATGTTGCCTTATGCTGAGACAGCGAATGGTCTAGTGCCATTATTCTAGTTTGAATAAAATTGAATTTTTAAATTACATTAAAAACAAATTAAAAATATAACTGTTATACTGTTATTTAACGAAAATAATAAATTAAAGCAAAGAAAGGAAGAAATGATGCTTACAGTAAAATTAAATCAAGATACTGGACTAAAAGTACATTTACGTCCAACAAATAGTGATTGTTCTATGGTGAAGTTCGCTAGTGAAGTCTCAGATTTCTCAGCAAAGAAAGGTGAACTATTCTTCTGGCCAAAAGAAAACTCCGAATCTGTATTATTAGCAGGTTTAGGTGAATTATCTGAATTGAAGTTAGATGACTTGCGTACATTAGCTTTCAAAATTGTTAAGGAATTGGTATCACACAAAGTTAAAGAAGCTAGTGTGAAACTTCCAGAATTAGAGTTAGATGCAGAACAAGCTTTAGCAGCATTTTTTGAAGGTCTAATTCACTCTGACTACAAATTCAATAAAGGAACAAAAGATAAGAAAGAGCAAGAAATAACAATTAATGTTGAAACTGAAGTTGCAGACGCAGAAAAAGTTTTAGAAGAAGTTCAAAATGTTATGGAAGGTGTATTCCTAGCTCGTGACTTAACAAACTTGACTTCAAATGAGATGCACCCAGCAGATTTGGCTAACTGCGCAAAAGAGAAATTAGAACCTCTAGGAGTTAAGGTAACAATTCTTAACGAAGAAGAAATGCTAGAAAAAGGCATGGAAGCTGCTTACTCAGTAGGTAAAGGTTCTAGCTTCCGTCCACAATTCGTTGTATTAGAATACAACGGTGACGACAGCACAAAAGAAAGAACAGCTCTAGTTGGTAAAGCAATTTGTTATGACTCAGGTGGTTATAGTTTGAAACCAACAAGCGGTATGATAACTATGCAAGCTGATATGGGTGGTGCAGCAAGTGTTATTGGTGCATTCCTAGCTTTGGCAAAGAACAAAGTTAAGGCTAACGTAATTGGAACATTTGCTCCTGTAGAGAACTTAGTTTCAGGAACAAGCTATAGAGTTGGTGATATCATAGGTTCAATGTCAGGCCAAACAATTGAAGTTGAGAACACAGATGCTGAAGGTCGTGTAACCCTAGCAGATGCTATTTACTACGCAACTTCACAAGACAATGTTACACGTGTAATTGACATTGCTACATTGACAGGTGCATGTGTATCAGCCCTAGGTACAGAATTTACTGGTGCTATAACAAACAATCAAGAATTCTATGATGAATTTATTGAAGCTGCAGATTTAGCTGGAGAGAAAGTCTGGCAATTACCTATTTCAGATGATTTCAAGAAAGCTAATAAATCTAAGGTTGCTGATTTCACAAACTCTGCTGGTTTTGGTGGTGGTACAATTACAGCAGGTCTATTCGTTGGTGAGTTCTTGGCAGACAAAGATCTACCATGGATCCACTTAGATGTTGCTGGAACAGCATACTTGGGTAAAC
>QWCJ01000602.1_pt1 | contig 11718 bp, 9 predicted proteins | sample 1972501 | NCBI WGS metagenome assembly QWCJ01 (sample SAMN09866711, study PRJNA288562) | Human vaginal metagenome isolate term2_vaginal, whole genome shotgun... | isolation source: vagina | host: Homo sapiens | place: USA: California
ATTGATACCTCCTTGTGCAGCAATAGAGTGTGCACGGCGAGGCGAGTCTTGAATACAAAAGTTGAATACATTGAATCCCATCTCGCCCAATGAAGCGGCGGCACTGGCACCTGCTAAGCCTGTACCAACAACAATGACATCCAATTTTAATTTATTCTTTGGGTTAACCAAGCGTTGGTGAGCCTTGTAATTGGTCCACTTCTCAGCTACTGGTCCTTCAGGTATTTTTGAATTTATTTGTGTCATAATATTCTTCCTTACATGTAATCAGATTAAACAATTACGCACAGCACAAACTTGGCGCGCAGCCAAAGGCAAATGCGAGAACAACAACAAGGAAGCCCAGCATCAGCAACGTAGTGTACACCTCGCCGATGATCTTCCATCGATTGAACCAGATTTTGTTACTGATTCCAAGTGTTTGCATCGCACTCCAGAAGCCATGCGTGAGGTGGAACCAGATGGCAACCAGCCAAATGACATACAGCACCACATACAGAGGTTGTGCGAATGTTTCACGAATGTAACCAAATCCGTCAGCAGGATTGCCTAAGGGATCGGCAATGTGAAAGATCTCGGCAAACATCATGTTGTACCAGAAATTGTACAAGTGAAGAAGTAAGCCCAAAAGAATGATGATGCCTAACACCAACATGTTTTGAGATGCCCACTCTACCTTAGAGCTTCTTTGCGTAACGGCATAACGTTCGTTGCCGCGAGCACGCAGGTTTTGTGCCGTCAGGATGAATGCGTAGACGATATGACAAACAACCAAAGCTGCAAGTGCTATCGTAGCTACCACCGCATACCAGTTGGCACCCAAAAGTTCACAAATCATGTTGTACGCTTCTCCTGAAAAGAGGGCGACAACATTCATTGACATGTGAAATGTCAGGAACAGAATAAGCGCAATGCCGGTAACCGACATGACCACTTTTCTACCAATAGATGAATTGATTAACCACATAAATGATTGATAATTAAAGTATTTAAATGTTAGTATATTGATGTGTGCGTTTAAATAGTTGTTCCTTGGCTGGTGTTCTTTACAAATGTTCATCACCAAACATCCTCATTTTTAGGTATCAGATACCGCCAGCCGTTGCAAAAATACTACAATTTAGTGATAACTCAAAGCTTTTCGTTAAAAATACGAGAAAACTCATCAAGGGGACGAGAAAGAAAAAGATGAGGAGCCGATTTTACGCAGATACGTCTTAACGAAAACAGCAAGAAAACGTGAAAAAAGTTTCACGAACGAACCGCAGTCTTTAACACATTCGCTGAAGAAAGAGCCACCTATCGACAGAGAAAGAACTATCTATCGCCAAAGGGAGCACAATCTACGCTTCCCCCTTGGTACCTTCAAAAGGAGCAATGGTGCGGCCAGCCATCTCTGGCAGTTGAATCTTGCCGAACTGCTGCTCGTATTTATAGATGTTCTCCTGTAAGGCCATGAGAAGTCGTTTGGCATGTTCGGGTGCCATCACCACGCGACTCACCACTTGGGGTTTGGGGATACCGGGCAAAATACTGGTAAAATCAAGTACAAACTCTGAACTGGAGTGTGAGATCAAGGCCAGATTTACATACTTACCCTGAGCCACCTCGGGATTCAACTCCAATTGCAATCCCTGCTGCTGCGTGTTATCTTCCATATCGACAAAACAATTTTTAGTTATTTCAAAATGAATGTAAATATAGTGAGTTTTTTCTATATGCAAGGCTGAACTTCATGATTTTAACACTTTTAAGGTGCACATCTGATTTTATTCGCATATTGTTGGGTGCGTAATGCGGCGAAACATGGTGACAAGGCTCAAACACGACAACCGTTTGATGAAACATGAAGGCTATGCTATAAAATGCGATTGAACACGCTCCTACTGGTGAAATATCTTGACAACACACTCTCTTATAATTTGCGTATTTACGAACAGCCTTCACTTTCGTCGCAAATACGCCCAAAATGAGCAACATCCGTATTCTCTTGACATACAACATCTTACAAAATCAAGACACGAATATCATCCCATTTACGCGCTATTTTAAGCACAAAAGCATAGCTTTTAGGCAGATATTTGCATGCTTTTGCCACATAATACCATGTTTATTGGGCGGCAATATCATGCATCTAACACCTTAAACGCATTGCTTTTGCCTTAAAATCTTATTTTTCTTGCTTCATGATAGCTTGTTTGCATCCTCCTTGCCTATTGATTTTTTCTAGATTGAAAGTTTTGAAGTGCCATTTTAGGGTGGTTTTTTAGTAAAGAAATGGAACATTTTTGCACGAAACACCATCAAACCGTTTTCGGAAAATAGCTCGAGCGCATCCCACGAACAGCTTCATTGGAGTTACGGTTCACACATCATCAGCACATTTTAGGGGCAATGCGATACAGATAAACTACTTTTTCGTAACTTTGCCGGCAACTTCATTTCGTACCATCCAAGGTACAACAAGGAATAACAAGACGCTAAAAAAACAAACTCACCATGCCAAGAAAAAAGAAATCAGAACTGAAAGATTACGCCGTCATCACACTGGCCATGCTCATGGGTAGCTTAGGCCTAACCGTCTTCTTGTTGCCCAACCACATCGGTATGGGCGGCATCACAGGTATCTCGTCTATCATCTATTGGGGGTTTAATATTCCCGTAGAGGTCACTTACCTGGTCATCAACGCCACCCTGCTGGCCTTTGCGCTCAAGATTCTGGGGTGGCGATTTTGCGTTAAGACCATCTATGCAGCCCTTACTTTCGCCATGTTTGTGTGGCTCATCAGACAAGTGACACACGATGAGGCAATCATCAACGACCAACCTTTCATGGCGGCCATTCTGGGAGCGGTGCTCATGGGGTCAAGTATCGGAATGGGATTGTCGAGCAACGGCAGTACGGGGGGAACGGATGTCATTGCGGCCATGATTAATAAATATCATGACATCTCGCTGGGAAAGGTCATCCTTCTCTGCGATATCACCATCATCACATCCAGCTACCTGGTGCTGCACGACTGGGAGCAGGTGTTGTATGGCTATGTGGTGCTCATTGTTTCTTCGGCTTGCGTGGACAAAGTGGTGAACATGAACCGGCGGTCGGTTCAATTCTTCATCATCTCAGAAAAATACGAAGAGATAGGTAGGGCCATCAATACGACGGTTCAACGAGGATGTACCACGCTCACGGGCAACGGATTTTACTCTGGACGCGACATGAAAATGCTTTTCGTGCTGGCCAAACAAACAGAGTCGTCCATGATTTTCAGAACGATTGACGAAATAGACCCAGAGGCTTTTGTTTCTCAGAGTGCGGTTATCGGTGTGTACGGACTGGGCTTTGACAAGTTCAAGGTGAACAAAAAGAAGAAATCACCACGAGTGGCGCAAGCTAAAAAAGAAGAACCCACCCGTTAATCAAGGCCAAACAAAAGACGATGTGCTGATGAATCGGCATAAAAATAAGGTGTGTCATCAAACTGGCACACCTTATTTTTATTCGTTACTTGCGGATGATTTCAAAGATTTCTGCGTTGCCCTCGATGGTTAGGCGGGTAGCTTTTTTCGCGACATCAAGTTGATGGAAGGATGAGCTAACGGTAGTTTCAGCCACAACACGTCCCTTCTTGTCATGTTGTTTCACCTTGACCGACTGATTTTCAGGCAGCTTCATCAGTAAAACATAACGCTGCGTATGCTTGGGAATGCCAAACGAAAGAGTGCCAGCGAGATGGAAAGAGGTCAAAGGTTGTTCATCAAAAGCACAGATGGCCTTCTCGCCTTGGGCTGTCTGTACGTCAAAATCCAGGCGTGACAACGTGATAGGATTGACCTTGAACGTGCGAATGGCCAGCCAATGGGTCTTCTCTGAAGGTAGTTTGCGCAAGCGTACATAGCGTCCCTGCACGCCCTGCCCCGTCCAATGAATATCGTACTGCTTCTGAAGGTCGGCGATGAGCGGGGTCCAGGACTGCCCATCAGTTGAGCATTCGAGGATGGCATGGTCGAAATAATCTACGTCATCTGTCGCATTGCGGCCTTGTTTGAGGTCAACTTCCCAAATCGGCATCACCTTTCCCAGGTCCAGTCCAACCCAATCACCCGTCTTTTGTGCGATGCCCGAATGATAGAATGAGAGGGAATCGGCATCCAACATGTGCTTGCTCTGCGTGGTATACACGCTGGGATAAGATCCGATGGGACGCTGTATGGCTGACTTTTTCCCCGCGAGTTGCTCATAGAAGGCCTCGCTCATGTCCTCCATGGCCTTTTCATAAAACGGCTGTAGCTTCATGGTTCCCGACCGATGGGCATCGTAAGTCTTCTTGTCTTCCGCACTCATGAGGTTCTGCACATAGCTGTTCCAGAATGCCTCCGGGGCTTCATGCTTAAACATCTCCATGAGTTTCAACGCATTTTTACCGCGCGTTCCCAGCTTGCCGAACTCGGTGAGCCATGGACGCAACTCGTTGAACAGCCCTCGGTTGGCCAATCCTTGTTCCAACTGTGCCGGCACCTTCTCTATCTTTTCGAACTCACGCATGAGGTCATCATATTGTTTTGGGGTGTAATGGTCGAAGCTGAAGGTTGTTGTTTCCCACGATTCGTCACGTCGATAACCCGTTTCTGTGTCGGCAGAATGGATGGCAAAGGTGCGGTATGCGTCCTTTGCCTGCGGTGCCATCACCGCCAATCCGCGCTCCCAACTGTCCAATGCGTTATAGGCTGTGGGGTTCCAGGCATAGTCAGCAACACTGTACAAGGCAAGTTTAGAGGCTTCGCCATGCTCCATAGGGTTGCTCAGCAGACCGGTCATCTCGCCTGCGGTGACGGTGTTTTCCAATCCATAGACGGGTCCTTGCAACACGATGTGGCGCACATAGTCGGTCACGGGATAGTTCCACCAAAAGAGAGCCGGCCGCTTGATGCGTGAATTGACCCACGCTAAGGTAGTTCGTGTCACGTCACTGCATACGACATCACCTGTCCAAAACACCCTCACCGATGGGTCTAAGGTTCGACCATACACCGACAAGCTGCCTTCGGGCGTTGGGTTGGCCCAGGCTCGGCTATAGTCTGTGGGACAAATGATGAGTGGCGAAACGTCTCCTTTGACCTTGACAAACTCTTTTGTCAGGCGGTTCAACAGCTCTACTTGCCTGGCTGGATTGGTTCCATCACCCGAGATGTCATCAAAGAAGATGGCAAACGAACGGACTCCCAGTTGGTACATCAGGTCGAATTTGTGCTTCAGGTTGTTGTAATCTTCTTCATTCCACTTGATGTCTTTGCCTGGATGAATGGCCCAAACAAACTCTACCCTATTTTTATCACAGGCTTCTACCAGCTCATGAATGTTCTTAGCTTCGTCCGCGGGATAAGGTTTTCGCCAGTTGGGTGAACTGTGATAGGGGTCGTCTTTGGGTCCGTAAATATAGGTGTTCAACTTGTATTTGCCATAAAAATCGATCAACGATAGGCGCACCTTGTGTGACCAGGGGGTTCCATAGAATCCTTCAATGATGCCACGGTATGGGAAAACGGGATAATCATTGACCTCTAAATAAGGCAGGGTCTTGCCATTTTGTGCGATGGGGCTTTCCATAATCTGGCGCAAAGTCTGGATGCCATAGTACACACCGACATCATCATAGCCCACAATATCAATTCCTTGCTGGTGAATGCGCAACGAATAAGCACCGCTGACGGGCTTCACATCGTGGCTCCCAGCAGTCTTTTCCAAGGCAATGTTCAAGGGAATGCCAGCGGATTGCAAGGAGAGAAAGGACAAATCTTCTTTGATATCTCGTTTTTGCTGACCGAGTTTAGTAGATAGTTTCACCCCAGTCGTTACGTCTATTGTCCCACTAATGGATAGATTGAGATAGTTTGGTACTGGATTGATTATCAATCCTTTGTGATCAACTTGATGCCCTGTCAACTTTGGTACGTCTGCACTTTCCTTGCGTTGTGATGACAAATCGAAATCAGACACTTGTGACATGCTCACATGGGAGGACAAAAGTCCTACGAATAAAATAGTTCCAAGTTTAAGATAATTCATAATTTAAAAAGATAAGGGGCGGTAGAGGTTCAATCCTACCATTGTTCTACCGGGATGTTCCACGACAATTTGACGCAAAGATAGATAAAATAAACTGAATAAATCGGAGTAAAGAGGGTTTTTAATTCGTAATCAAGTCATAATTAAAATTTATTGCGTACTTTTGCGATGTATTGTGTTCTTTGTTTATCAGACATTTACAATAATGCCTGCGCAACGACACAACGATTCGAAAGGATAACAGATTTGGGCAACGAAAAGGCCTTGTCAGGCTCGTAGAAACAAGAAATGCCCATGGAGAAGAAAGGTAATTGATCAATATGAAATTCAAATACGACGTTATAATAATAGGTGGTGGACACGCTGGTTGTGAGGCAGCAACGGCATCTGCCAACATGGGAGCCCGTACATGTCTCATCACTATGGACATGAACAAGGTGGGACAGATGAGTTGCAATCCTGCCATTGGCGGCATAGCGAAAGGACAAATCGTTCGCGAGATTGACGCCTTGGGGGGACAGATGGGCCTCATTACCGACGCAACGGCCATCCAATTTCGAATGCTCAACAAGGGTAAGGGACCTGCAGTGTGGAGTCCTCGTGCCCAATGCGACCGAGGAAAATACATCTGGGAATGGAGAAAGGTGCTGGACAACACGCCCAACCTTGACATTTGGCAAGATGAAGCTCGGGAATTAATCGTAGAAAACGGAGAAGCCGTTGGCGTAAATACCGTTTGGGGAGTTGAGTTTAGAGCGAAAAGCGTGGTCATCACAGCAGGAACTTTCTTGAATGGTCTGATGCATATCGGGCGACATCAACTGCCAGGCGGACGTTGTGCCGAGCCTGCGGTGTATCATTTGAGTGAGAGTATTTCGAGACACGGCATCCGTGTGGATCGCATGAAGACGGGAACTCCTGTCAGAATTGACGCGCGAACGGTGCATTTTGAGGACATGGAACGGCAAGATGGCGAGAACGATTTTCATCAATTCAGCTACATGAGTGAACATAGAAAGCTGAAACAACTACCCTGCTGGACATGTTATACCAATCAAGAATGTCACGAAGTATTGAGGCAAGGATTGTCAGATTCTCCCCTTTTCAACGGACAAATACAAAGTACAGGCCCTCGTTATTGCCCTTCGGTGGAGACAAAGCTTGTTACTTTTCCCGACAAAGACCAACATCCACTGTTTTTAGAGCCAGAAGGAGAATGCACTAACGAAATGTATTTGAACGGCTTTTCATCGAGTATGCCGCTGCATATACAGTTGGAAGCAATCCACAAGATACCTGCTTTTCGCGATGCAAAAATCTACAGAGCTGGCTATGCCATAGAGTATGATTACTTTGACCCTACGCAATTGAAACTAACGTTGGAATCGAAGGTTTTGAAAGGTTTGTTCTTAGCTGGGCAGGTGAATGGTACTACCGGATATGAAGAGGCGGCCGGACAAGGTTTGGTGGCTGGAGTGAACGCTGCACTGCATTGCACCAACAGCGAACCTTTCGTCATGCACCGCGATGAAAGCTACATCGGTGTGCTGATTGATGACTTGACAACCAAAGGAGTTGATGAGCCTTATCGCATGTTTACATCACGCGCTGAATACAGAATTCTATTGAGGCAAGACGATGCCGATGCACGATTGACGGAGAAAGCGTACCAATTAGGACTGGCAAGTCGTAATCGTTACGATTGGTGGATGCAGAAGAAGGAAAGCATTAAGGTTCTTCTTGACTTCTGTGATCAAACACCGATTAAACCGAATGAAATCAACAATTTCCTTGAAAGCATAGGAACTTCCCCCCTTCACGGCACCTCCAAGATATCTGACCTCGTGGGACGACCACAAGTATCGTTGACACAACTTGCCGAACACATCACAACTTTGAAAGAAATGCTCAACAAACCTCGCAACCGAAAGGAAGAGATTGCAGAGGCAACAGAGATAAAAATCAAATACAAAGGTTACATTGAGCGTGAAAAACTCATGGCCGAAAAGATGCACCGTCTAAGGGATATCAAGATAAAAGGACGCTTTCAATATAGCGAATTACATGAATTATCTACGGAAGCCCGCCAAAAGTTAGAGCGAATCGACCCCGAAACGCTCGCACAAGCCAGCAGAATACCCGGCATTTCACCAAGCGATATCAATGTTCTTCTGGTTTTATTAGGGAGATAACTTATATCGAAAGGAATCACATAACAGACATGTTTCACATGAAACAACAAGATATTTAATAACAACATAACACATTAATAATGAACAACAAATTACTTTTGGACAATTTGCGTAGCATACAAGATTGGCCAATCAAAGGAGTGAACTTCAGAGATGTTACTACTCTATTCAAAAATCCTGAGTGTTTACTAACCATCAGCGATGAAATGTACGAATTATACAAAAACAAAGGCATCACAAAGATTGTGGGAATCGAGAGTCGTGGCTTTGTGATGTCATCCGCCATCGCTATCAAATTAGGTGCTGGAATCGTCTTATGTCGCAAGCCAGGCAAACTTCCTTGCAAAACAGTGCAAGAAAGTTACGCCAAAGAATACGGCATCGACACCATCGAAATCCACAAGGATGCTATCAACGAGAATGACATTGTTTTATTACATGACGACCTGCTAGCAACCGGAGGGACAATGAAAGCGGCCTGCGATCTGGTGAAGAAGTTCCATCCCAAAAAGATTTATGCGAACTTTATCATTGAACTCAAGAGCGAGTTCCCACACTGCAGAGAGCAGTTTGACAAAGACATCGAGATTGAATCACTGTTGCAATTTTAATCAACAGTAACAAATGTAAGCGGTAGTGGAAAGTAAACTCCACTACCCTCTCACGATATTTGCGCCGGAGCGCTCCGTGATGAGGGAGGCGTAGATGTTTCACATGAAACAATTAGACCATCATTTCCTGTGATACAGGGACTTATAGCGATGAACAAAGAGGAAAACTTAAAGAGAATTGACCACCTAAAAAGTATAGCAATGAGCATGCCTGGGAAGCCTGGCAGCTACCAATTCTATGATCAAGACCACCAAATCATCTATGTAGGTAAGGCCAAGAACTTGAAAAATCGTGTTTCTTCGTATTTCCGAAAAGAAGTAGATCGCTACAAAACCAAAGTTCTTGTCAGCAAAGTTTGGGACATCACGTACACCGTAGTGAATACGGAAGAGGATGCACTGCTACTCGAAAACAGTCTTATTAAGAAGTACAATCCACGCTACAACGTACTGTTGAAAGACGGAAAGACCTACCCAAGCATCTGTGTGACGAAAGAATATCTACCCAGAATCTTCAAAACCAGGCGCATTGACAGGCGATTTGGCACCTATTACGGCCCCTATAGCCAAATCACAATCATGTATTCTCTTCTTGAACTCATCAAAAAACTCTACAAACCACGCACCTGCCGCTTCCCTATCACACCAGAAGGAATCACTCAAGGCAAATACAAACCTTGTTTGGAGTATCACATTCACAACTGTAAAGCGCCCTGCGTGGGAAAACAGACACATGAAAACTATCAGGAAAACATTGCTCAAGCCCGTGAAATATTAAAGGGAAACACCCGAGAAGTGAGCAAAATACTCTACCAACAAATGATAAAAAAGGCAGAAGAACTGAAGTTTGAAGAGGCAGAAGAGCTTAAGCAAAAGTACGAAATGCTCAACAGTTTCGTTGCCAAGAGTGAGGTTGTAAGCAACACCATACAAGACTTAGACGTGTTTACCCTCACGGTTGATGACCAGAAAAAGAACGCTTTCATCAACTACATCCACGTCAAAAACGGCACCATCAACCAGAGTTTCACCTTTGAATATAAGCGAAAGCTTGATGAAACCAATGAAGAACTGCTCATTACTGCCATTCAAGAAATCAGAAGCAGGTTTAAAAGCAAGGCCAAAGAGATCATCGTACCCTTTGAAATCAATTGGAGTTTGAACAATGCTACCTTCTTCATTCCCCAACGTGGGGACAAAAAACACCTGCTGGACCTGTCAGAAATGAACGGGAAACAGTATAAGTTCGACCGCCTCAAACGATCGGAAAAGCTCAATCCGGAACAAAAACAGACTCGTTTGATGAAGGAATTACAAGCCAAACTAAAGCTCCCAAAGCTGCCCTATCATATCGAATGTTTCGACAACTCTAACATATCCGGCACCGATGCCGTAGCAGGCTGCATCGTATTCAAGGGCATGAAGCCCTCAAAGAAAGACTACCGCAAATACAACATCAAGACCGTGAGCGGTCCAGACGATTACGCTTCCATGCAAGAGGTGGTGCGTCGCCGATACAGCAGGATGATGGAAGAGCAGACACCCCTACCCGACTTGATCATCACCGATGGCGGAAAAGGACAGATGGAGGTAGTAAGAGAGGTGGTAGAAGACGAGTTGCACCTACAAATACCCATCGCAGGACTGGCTAAAAACGACCGACACAGAACCAACGAACTTTTGTTCGGTTTTCCACCGCAAGTCGTTGGTTTAAAAGCAGATAGCGAACTTTTCCACCTCCTCACGCACATTCAGGACGAAGTGCATCGGTATGCCATCACCTTCCATCGCGAAAAACGAAGCAAAAAGGCACTACACAGCGAATTAGACGACATCAAGGGCATCGGTCCCAAAACGAAAGAGCAACTCCTAAAAGCCTTAAAGAGCGTTAAACGAATCAAAGACTCAGACTTGGAAACGCTCACCGAAATCATCAAAGAAGCAAAGGCAAAAATCATTTTCAATCACTTTCACCCCAACAATCCATAAAAAATTGCTTATCTTTGCGGTCAATAGGCTGCGCAACGGCAATTTGAAGGCAATCTCATAGCCGCTGACAGTAGTACACACTACCCGCATCCTTTAAAAACAACTTATCAAAAGACGTCAACTGACTGATGAAAACCTGGATACAAACCCTTCTGCTTTTTCTGGTCCTACAGCTTGGTAACCAGAACACTTGCATAGCACATGCCAACGTTACGAGACCTGGCATGGCTGAAGATGGCGGCACATCCAGGTATTCCGATGAAGAAAAGAACAAAGACCGCATCTACGAAAACACGATAGAACCTGCTCAACGACAAACCGCACTCATCACCGACACCAGTCAAACCGTACGCCTGTGCAACACCCGTCCACAGCGCATCCTGCCCTCGTTTACAGCGAAGCCAACACATCTGCTTTGCCGAAACATGTTTCACAACAGGTTTTACTCCCTACATTTTCAAGGAATCGACCGCTTTCTCACAACGGTCACAACCCCTATTCCATCCTCAGCCGCATGCGATTATTACGTCATCGCATTGAGGCAAATCATTCGTTGACCAATCTTCTTTCTATTCAGTACGCACATCGTAACCAATCAAATCCTGTGCGTACAATGAGATTTCACTAAAATATCGTAAAAGCTGCTTCGAACATGTCGATAGCAAGGTAGCCAACCACTCGCCCACAGAGAGGTCATAAACATGGCTACCTTACCTTCAATCGGTTCAAAACGTCCGAAAAGAAGCGCCAACAACCTGTATATCGAGACCTCTGCAAAACTCATTGTTCAAGATTTGCTCATTTCATCATATTTTTGTACCTTTATAGTATGAAACAACGTCCTTCTTCTCCGAGTTTT
>QWCJ01000712.1_pt1 | contig 11698 bp, 6 predicted proteins | sample 1972501 | NCBI WGS metagenome assembly QWCJ01 (sample SAMN09866711, study PRJNA288562) | Human vaginal metagenome isolate term2_vaginal, whole genome shotgun... | isolation source: vagina | host: Homo sapiens | place: USA: California
TTCAACTCAAGGCTTTTAATTATTAATTTCTGATCTTCTACAATAAGTATCTTTTTCATATTTTTATTATATATTCTCATTTCTAATTGTTGCAATTATATTCTGAGATTTAATCTTACCTACAGAGTATTTCATGATCAAGAATATGATAATGAAGGTTGTTAAAATGCTTACTAGTAAAGCTATCCACGGTATTTGGTAAGTCATAGCTTCTATGCTACTTTTCATTCCAATGAATATTAGATAGTTTGAAGCAAGACCTATAGAGATTCCCCAGAACAAGGCTTTTATACCAAGTATCAGGCTTTCATAGAAGCTCATTAAGTTCATTTGTCTACTACTCATTCCTAGAGAGATTAAAGATGCAAATTCAGTCTGTCTGGAGTATACATTACTACTAATTGCATTAAACACATTAGTCAAGGCTATTAAAGTCATTACTGTCATGAATCCATAGGCAAAAATTTGAATCAGCAAGAGCAGATTATTAACCATCTTTTGTCTCGCTCCTATATTGTCAATCCTATAGTCATTAATATTATTTTCGCTCAAAAATTTATTTATGTTGTCAAAGGTTTGGTCGTTATTGTCTGTATCAATTACAAATGTATAGTATGAGTAATCTACATTGTCTCCCAAACTTCCTTTTCTAGTAAATATGTCTATTGTAGAACCTTTAGTATATGCATCCATACCTGGCAGTAACTTATCAACTTTATGTAATTCTATCTCCTTCTCAGAAATTAAATTAGGATTATTATTCTGAACAATTTTCACTTTATTTTCTGCCAGTTGATCAAACATTAGTATTTTACTATCTTCTGTCTTATATTGGACTTTATTAGTAAAGACGAAATTAACATCTTCACCAAGCTCATTTTCTACTAGTAATTTATCAAAACTTTCAGCATTAACCTCATGGATTTTAACATTTATATTAATTTCATTTGTTATCCTAAGTATTTCTTGGAAGTCTTGACTTAGATATTTGCTACTAATAACCCAATCTGAAATCTCATAAATAGCATACTTCTCATTATCCAAAACCTCATTAACTATTCGTTTTGTTACATTTAAATCATCTTGATATAATTTTTTCTCATCAAGTTCAGGATCTGATTTATATCCACTAGCATAATGAGATAAATTGTAATTTGTCTCTTGTTCAACAGTATTTGCTCCGTAAATCATTGAACTAACAAAATAGTTTATAACTATAAAGACTGCAACACTTAGTGCTAAGGATATTACTGTGGGTCTATATTTTTTCTTATTTCTTTTTATATTTTTCTTGGCAATTGAACCACTCACTCCAAGAAGTTTATCAGTTAATTTTAGATGTTCTAACTTTTTTGGCATTGAGTTTCACATCTTTTACAGAGCGAATAGCTTCTATAGGACTTAACTTAATTGATCTTCTAGCAATTAATATTGTAGATAAGTAAATTGTTATTACTGTTAATCCTAAAGTTATAGCAAGCGCTTGCCAAGATAATACAAATGCAAAACTTACATTAGCAGCATCAGCTCCTAGAGCATCCATTGTCAAGACATCTACTATTCTAGAGAGTATGAATGATGCTATTACTCCAAGTATTATTCCAAAACCGAACCCTATTCCCCCAAGTACGAAGCCTTCAAATAGAATATTCTTTTTAACTTGTTTATCTGTCGCGCCTAAGCTCTTAAGAATTCCATATTGTTTAGTTTTTTCTACTATCAAGATAGAGAAACTATTTTTAATAATAGATATTGAACTTATTATAATAATTCCTAAAACCACAGAAGCTATAATAACTATTGATTTATATTGATTAAATTTCAAACCAGACCCTGAAATTGCTAGTAAGTCACTATTTCTTTCTAAAAATATTGAAGGTTCTAAAATTGCATTTTTATAAGTGTTTTTGATGTGTGCATCAATAATTTTTGGGTTTTTTAAGCTATACAAAACTTCTGTACTACGTACCAAATTTCCAAGTTCAGGTGAATCTACAGTGAACGCACTGTAACCTGGTTCAGAAAAGGACTCTACCATGGTATTTGGTCTCTGGATTATACCTACAATCTTGAACGTCTTGCTTTTTACATCTTCAAGATGCTCTGTCTTGCTATAGACATGTTTCAGTTCAATCTGTTCTAATAGCTCTAACTTTTTAAGATCTTTAGTGTTTATCTGGCTTAGGTCTTCTTGAGAGAGTCTTCTATTTCCTAAGTCCAAGTTAATAGTTTTGCCTGGTTTTAAGTCCTCTGAGTCTCCCTTATAGTTATTGATCAATTCTTTTGACAAAACTATCTCATTAGTATTCTCTGGAAGTCTACCACTGATTAGTTTTAGATTATTATCAGTCAAACCAGCTTTACTCGTAGCAATTACCCTTATATAAAGCATGTCCTCGTTTTTAGAATCTATCTTTGAGTATCCTAAAATCTTGTTAACAAGCAGCTCATCCACATCAACATTGGCTTCCAATACATCTTGATACTCTTCTCCCAATATATTCACTAAATGATATTTACCACTCATATCTTTAACTATATCTTCTACTGTTTTTCTAACAGAAAAAAGCATGGTCAAAACCGTAAACATCAAAGCTACTGACAAGCAAATTCCTATTATAGTTGCTACTGATTTTTTCTTATTCAATCTTATATTTTTTAATGTTAATTCATTTAATAGTTTCATAAATTCACCTAAACTCTAATATTTTTTGAACTCGATAATTAGTTTTTAAAATCGGACTTTATTTTTCCGTCTTCAATTTCAATAATTCTATCGGCAACATTAGCGACCTCAAGGTTATGTGTGATGAGAATTATTGTTTGCTTATATGTCTTGTTATATTGTTTCAGCAAATTAACTATCTCTTCACTTGCTTGACTATCTAAGTTACCTGTTGGCTCATCTGCTAGTAGAATGCTTGGTCTATTGATTAAAGCTCTACCTATAGAAGTTCTTTGTTGTTCACCACCAGAGAGCTGGTTAGGTAAGTGATTTCTTCTTTCTGATAGACCTAAAATTTTCAAAATTTCATTCATATCTTCTTTTGCTACTGTTTGACCATCTAATCTCTTTGATATGCTAATATTTTCTTCTACCGTTAATGTTGGAATCAAATTATAGAATTGATATACCAAACCAACTTGTCTACGTCTATATACAGCTAACTGATCACTGGATAAATTAGAAATATTCTGACCATCAACTATAATTTCTCCACTATCGGCCCTATCCACTCCACCTAATAAGTGCAGTAAAGTAGATTTACCTGATCCTGAAGCACCTACTATTGCTAGGAATTCACCTTTTTCAACAGAGAAACTAATGTCATTACATGCTTTAACTGCATTCTCATTCTTACCGTATGTTTTATTTAAATTTTTAACTGATAAAATTTCCATCTCAATACCTCTTTATACTTGTTATTTATAGATTTATTCTAGCAAGTCAAACTTACAGTAAAGTGACAAGAAAAAATCTCTTCTATAGAGAAGAGATTTTATGAATTTAAAATTATTTTTATACTAGAACCAAATAGTATCGTAATTAATAGGAGAATAAAAATTCTTTTCTAGTTCTTCTTTGCTATTATTCTTATTACCTAAAACCCACATAGTTTTGGCAAAAACTGCCTCTGGTGTCATATCGTAAGATTCAAGAAAGTTTGTTTGAGCTTTAATCTTATTACCGACCTCATAAATACTCATGTTACTACCTTCTTTTGCAACTTGAGTAGCCATGATAATTAGTTTATCTGGATATATCTGGCAAAGCTCAATAAATTCCTCGTTAATACTTGCGGGAATACCACCTACACCAAAACTTTCAAAAATTAAGCCATCATACTTCTCAAAAAGATATTTCAGTATATCTGGACTAATACCTGGTGTTAGCTTAAGCAGATAAACGTTTGAATCCAGTTTGGTATAAAAATCAACTTCACCTTCATGCTTTTCTGCTTTAATGTAACGCATAATTTTATTATCTTGAATCAAAGCTAGATAAGGGAAATTTATACTTGAAAAAGCATTATAGCTCTTTGATCTTGTCTTCTTCGCTCTAGTACCAGCTATTACCATCGAAGCAAACACTATAGTTACACCCTCTGACTCATCATCAACCGCATAAATAATACTGTCCCTTAAATTCGCTTTTGCATCTGTTACGTCTAAATTAATAGGTTTTTGGGAACCTGTAATAACAATTGGTTTTTTAGAATTTTGTATCATATAGGATAAGGCTGCAGCTGTATACGCCATTGTATCCGTGCCATGAGTTATTACGAAAGCATCATAATTCTCATAAGCTTTTTTTATATATTCAACTATAATTTTCCAATGTTCTGGCCCAATGTTAGTGCTATCTAAATCTAAAAGCTGATGATATTCTATATCAGCATATTCTAGCACTTCAGGAATATATTGGATTAACTGCTTGGGATTAATTCCAGGTTTCAGACCATTGTCTGACTGAACTGAAGCTATAGTTCCTCCTGTAGCTAACAGAAGAACTTTTTTCTTTTTCATGGTCATAGCAAAATCTCCCTCCTTATTACAAGTATATTTTATATTATTTCATACTAACTTCACATTGCTAGATTATTATTTAAGTGTAGTTTTTTGATATACAGTCCTCCAAAACGTATTATAAAACCCCGACTAGCTCCTTTACTCGGGGTTTTATTTTATCTAAACATCACATCTAAAAAGGGAGCTATCTCTAACTCCCTTAATAAATTTAAATTTTTGCTAGCAATCCTTAATTTTGCTTAGCTCCTAAATTTTCGGCTAAAACATTAATAATCTCAGCATTCTTAGCTTCAATCTCTTCACTACTTAAAGTATGATCTGAGGATGATAGCTCATATCTTAGCAAAATACTTTTCTCATCTTTTGCCATTTCTGCACTACGATAAATCTCTAAGAACTCTAATTTTTGAACTAGTGGTTCTACCAATTCAGCAATTTCAGACCACTTTACTTCATCTTTTACCCAAATATTTAAGTCTTGTGTTACTACTTGATATTGATTCAAGCTTTCATATGAATTAGTTCTAGAATCCAAGCTCTCAATATGATCTAAGTCAAATTCTGCAATTAATACATAGTGATTTTTTACACCACTATTTTTCGCAGTTTTTGGAGAAATCATTCCTAGGTCACCAATAACTTCGCCATCTTTATCCAAGATATTTAACCATACCTTTGGATCTGCCCAGCTAGGTTTCTCTTCTTGAGCGAATGAAATTCCAGTACAATGATTATATCTAGCCATTGATTCTAAACTACCTTTAAGATCACGGAATAATAGCTCTGGTGAATCTCCAGCTGCTAATAATCCTAAGTAGTTCTTTTGTTCAGGAAGTACTTCATCTGGACTAGATGGTGTCCTATATCCTTTAGCAAAAACTTGTGCTTGTTCGAAAATCTTAAACTCTGATTTATATCTTAAGTTCTTGACCGCAGCTTCTAACAATCCTGGAACTAGACTTCCTCTTAACTTAGATTGAGTAGGACTTGGTGCATCTTGTAACTCTAACCACTCGCTCGCATCAATATCTGCTGCTTCAATATAGTGACTGTCTACCCATGGATAAGTGTACACTTCTTGGAAACCACAGCGAATCGCAAAATACTTGTGAAGATTATGGTTTAAATTAACTTCCCTTTGGTTAATTGCTGCTTCTAGTTCGATGCTTGGAGCAATTAAGCTAAAGTTCTCGTACCCTATCATTCTAGCTATTTCTTCGAGAATATCAGCGGCCATCTGGATATCACCAGTAGATCTCCAAACTGGTGCTAAGACCGTAAACTCGTTATCATCCTCATTAATAATTTCGAAACCTAAAGGTTCAAGACTATCATGAATCTCTTGGCTAGTAATTTCACGACCAATTCTTACGTTGAGATAATCATATTTAACTGTTATCTCATTACGTTCAGTCTCATGTTGCTTTGCTTGACCTTTTGCAATAATTTTTGCGTCCGGTAAGAGTTTATTTAACAAGTTAAAGGCAAGATTCTTAGCATCTTCCATTCTTGCTGTATCAATATCTTTTTCATATCTACTAGAAGAATCAGTTCTAACATTATGTCTCTTAGAAGTTCTTCTAACTGCCAATGGACTAAATGATGCAATCTCTAGAAGCATACTATCTGTATCTGCTAATATTGAGTCTTGCTTACCACCCATAACTCCACCTAGAGCTAAAGGTTTCTTACCATCAGTAATTACTACATCTTCTGGATCCAAATCAAGAATAGTGCCATCTAATAGTTCAAGTTTCTCATCTGAATTAGCATCTCTAACTAGTATTCCTGATTCAACATGTTTGTAATCAAAACCATGTGTTGGTTGACCAGTGGTTAACATTACATAGTTTGTTATATCTACTAAATTATTCTTTGGATTTACATCTACTGACCAAAGTCTAATTCTCATATCTAGAGGAGATTTTTCGACTTTAACATTGTCGATTACATAAGCTGAATAAGCATTACAATTTTTGGTGCTTATTTCTACAGGATAATTATCTAAATTATCTGTAACTTCAAAAGTTTCTAGTTTTTTTAACTTAGTATTATAAATAGCAGCTAACTCTCTTGCTATACCATAATGTCCCCAGAGATCCGGTCTATGAGTCATTGATTTATTATCAATTTCAATTATGTAATCATCTAGGCCAATTGCATCTGCAATGTTTACACCAGGTTGAGCCTTTTCTAGATCAGATAAATCCATAATATCGTGTTCAGCAGCTGGGAATATTACTTCCAAATCGAGCTCATTAGCACCACAGATCATACCTTCACTCAAGACACCTCTTAATTTAGTACTTTTGATCTCTACAGCTTCACCTTGACCATGCCAACGTACCATAGCTCCAGGTACTGACACAGCTACTTTTTGGCCAACAAATAAGTTTTGTCCACCACAAACTATTTGAAGATCTCTTTCTCCACCAACATTAACTTTACATACCCATAAGGTATCGGCATTTTCGTGCTTCTCAATACTGAGAATCTCACCTACAACAATTCCAGAAAATCTGTCCTTAAGACTCTCAACATCCTCGACTTCAACAGTACGCATAGTAAGATCGTAGGCTAAGTCTTCAATGCTCAAATCTTCTGGTAATTCTACATAATCTTTTAACCAATTCAATGATACTTTCATGATTCACCTCTCCTCTTACTATTTATATTGTTCTAAGAATCTTAAATCAGTGCTATGGAACAATCTAACATCATCAATACCGTATCTCATCATAACTAATCTATCCAAACCGATGTTAATGTAGAAACCTGACCACTCTTCTGGGTCAAGGCCTGCTGCTCGTAATACGTTGGGATGAGGTACACCACCAGGCATAACTTCTAACCAACCAACTTGGTTACATACTGAACATCCCTTACCAACACAAACTTGACACTGCATATCAATTTCAAATCCTGGTTCAACAAATGGGAAATATCCAGCTCTCATTCTAACTGGCACATGATGTCCAAATACTTTTTCTAATATAGTTTCAATTAATAATTTACCTGAGGCAAAGGAGAAGTCTTTATCAACAATTAAAGCTTCATATTGGAAGAAAGCTCTCTCGTGTCTAGCATCTGTGGTCTCATTTCTGAACACCTGTCCAGGATATACAAATCTTGCAGGAGCACCATTCGCTTGTAAATAACGCACTGAAGCTCCAGTTAAGTGAGGTCTTAAGCATAAACGTTTACTGGCCTTCTCATAATCTTCTGTACTCAATTCTTCTAAAGTAGCACCTGGTTTAAGCCAATAAGTATCCATTGACTCTCTAGCTGGGTGTTCTTTAGGGAAATTCAAGTTATCAAAGGCATATTGCTCGCTTGTTATATCATCCTCAGAAAACAACTCAAAATTCAGAGATAAGAAGGCATCATTTAAGTCATATGCCATCTGTGTGATTGGGTGCAAACTTGCTGCCTGTATTTGAGATCCTGGAAGAGATACGTCAAAATCCGTATCTATATATGAACTATTTTCCAAAATCTCAACTTCCTTAGAATCTAAACTTGCTTGAATACTATTCTTAACTTCATTTCCTAATTTACCAAGTAAAGGACGTTCTTCTGCAGAAGCTTTACCAATAGATTTTAAAATTACACTTAATGTTCCTTTTTTGCCAAGAAATTTCTGTTTAAGCTCTTGCAACTTAGAATTAGTCTGAGCTTCATTAATTGCTGCAACTGCTTCTTTCAGTAAAGTTTCAAGTTCTTGTTGTAACATCAATTATCCCCTCTTTTCCTGATTACTTTTATTAATTAAAATTGTCTTTTAGATATTATAGCCCAACATTATATAATCTTTTGATTTTTTTACAAAAAGAAAGTGCCCTTTTTACGGAGCACTTCCATTAGTTTTGATTTTCGAATTAAGTTATTCTTAATCTTCTAGCTTTCTACGTACTACAATTATTACGCTAGCTAAGCTTAAAGCTATTAAAGCTAGAGGGATATAGTAAGTAATAGCACCAGTTTTTGCTGGAGTAGACTTAGACTCAGACTTAGCTTTGCTTGTTGCTTCTGTAGCCATGCTTGAACTTGCTGTAGTATTCTCTGACTCAAGTTTCTCTGCTGCAAATATAAACTTAGAGAAACCATCTGTTTCAAATACAACTTGTCTACCATCGATCTTAACATCTAGATTTTCGCTAGTGCCATCTGATTTAATATGTGTCAAACTTAACTTCTCGTTCTTATCAATATCGAATCCTATTGTTATTTCAAGACCAATTTTAGATTTTGGCTGAACAGAATTACCATTTTTGTCTAGCAGTTTAATTTCGAAAACTTCTTTTTTATCAGAAGACTCTAGTTTTTCTGCCCATAATGTGTAACCTTTATGTTTACCCTCATCACTTATGATATTGATATCTTTGAATGGTGAGTTTGGATCTAATTTTAGGGGCTCTGAATTAGCTTCATTGTCCTCTGGTTGTTCAGTCTCCGGATCTTGTGGCGCTTCTGGTTCCTGTGGAACTTCTGGTTCTTTTGGCTCTTCTGGAACTTCTGGTTCTTTTGGTTCCTCTGGCTCTTGTTCACCAGGTTCTTCACTTGGGTTTTCTGGCTCTTCCTGACCTGGATTTTCACCAGGCTCTTGCTCACCTGGTTCTTGCTCTCCAGGTTCTTGTTCACCTGGTACCTCTGGATCAGGAGTCATCTCTTTAAATTTAAGACCATTTAGCGCTTCGTTAAGTTCTGTTGTTGCTTTTTCTACTTGTTCTTGGGTCAAACCCTCTAACTCATTTAACATCTTAGCTTCAGCTAATTTATTTTTGAATTCAATTAGATTTTCATCTTCTTTAACATTTTCAAGATCTACAGCTTCAGCTTCTGCTATAGCTTTTTGTAAATCTGCTTTACTTACTTCACTTACATCTGTTTCGGTCTTTTCAACTAGACTGTTTATAGCTTTTTGCAAATCTGCTTCTGCTTGATCTACCTTTTCTTGTGAAGCATATTTTTCATTTAATACTTCTTTAGCTTTTAATTCTACAGCTTTTAGATTTTCAATAGATTCTTCAGTTTTATCATTTAGGTCTATAGTGTCTAACATGGCCACTAGATAATTCAACTTATCTTTGTTTGCTTCTGGCTTTTCTACCAAGGCATCTATAGCTTTTTGTAGCTTATCTTGAATGTTGCTTACTTGACCTTTATTTGCCTCTTCATCAGCGAAAATCATCTCTGCTTCTTTAACAACTGCTAACAACTCTGATTTTGTCTCATCTGTCCATTTAATATCTTCTGACTCAGCCTTTGCAGTTTTAATCAATTCTTCTAACGCTGATTTATCTACTGTGTTGTCACGCTGTCCTAATAAACGTATTTCAGATAAAGCCAGTGATCTATAATATCCTGTACCAGCTACTTCAGTGACTTTCAGTTTCCAAATATTCTTTTCGTAGGCTTGACCAAAGATATTTGTAATTTCTTTAAGTTGACTTGAATCAGAGAAGCTAAATACCTTTTCCCAGTTATCGTCATTCTCTAGATATTCAGAATTTGATAAATTAGCTGTATCTGGATTAGTTTCCTTTAAGACATACAATTCTCCAGCTTTAGCATTCATATCCTTTAGCATATATGCATCAGCTTTTGTAGCATTCCAAATCTCAAGTTTTTGAACTTTGGCACCATCACCTAGATCAAATGCAACCCAGAATGGACTCTCTTCTATATCTCTAGCACCTACGGTAAATATACCATCACCAAAACCATTTAATTTATTATCAAATAGGTTAGGTACCAGCGCCTTATAATCTCTAATCATTGAAGAAGTTCCTAATACTTTTGCATTTTCAGCTAAGTTGATCATGATTTCTTTTTCAGCACCAACCACATACTTAAGCTCATGTGCAACTTTATTATTCTCATCAAAGTATACTACTCTATAAGTTTCCTCTTCTTCATTGTTTATGATTGAAGAACCGGAATCTCTTGTATCTGAGAAGATTTGATTATCATGAGTAATTATTCGAGCATTATAATTTGATATATCATACTTAAATTCTTCAAATGTATAATCATTTGCTACAAATTTAGTTCCATTAATGCTTTCTTCCTTGAAAGAATTAAACTCATTTTCATCTTTTACTACTCTACCAGTAGAAGTTTCTTGAGATTTAATGTATTTAAACACATCATTTGCTTCTGAGTCTTTTTCTACTTCAACATTTTTCTCTAAAATTGCTGAGTTAAAGAAAGATCTTGGTTTTTGATTATCAAATAATGTTAACAAGGATACATCTCCAGCGGAAGTGTTGTTCTTAACATGCTCTATTAATGTATCTAAAATCTCTCTATTTTTGCTGCCTTCATAGAAGTCTAATAAGTTGTTGCTTAAATTAAATTCTAATAATGAAGTCCATGCTTCAACTCCAGAGAACTCTAGAGTTTCAAGGTTCAATCCTGATAAATCTAGTTTTTCTAAAGAAGCAAGTCCACTTAATTTAAGTTTGCTAAATACTTTTTCATTTTTTGCTTCAGGAATTGTATTTGCTATATTATGAGGTAATAAATCTTTATTGATTTCTTTTACCTTACTTAAACCATTTAGGCTTAAGCTTTTTACATTTTGCATCAATTCCAAACCTTGGAGACTTTCAATTTCAGGGTTATTGATTTCTAAATCTCTATCATACAATCTGAATCTTCTTAGGTATGGACCTACCTTTGACTTAATCTCTTCAAGTAAATTTTTATCAGGAATATGTTTTTCAGTAAGTAAAGTATAATCCCCAGATTCTTCCATTAATTCTCTGAGCTTAGCACTATTTGAAAAATCACTTTTGACAATATTATTGTCTCCGTGAGCTACTCCATCTCTTTCGATAGCATATGAGAATACACCAGCTTTGAGACCATTGTCAGGTTGCCATTTAACATGCTCTTGTACTGCTCTACTGTTTAAGAACTCTTCGCCAAAACCTGGTACATCAAACCATTGGTTGCCCTTTGGAGAATTTTCTTCATACCAAGAAAATCCTACTAAATATTGTTCAGGTCTAATATATGGCTTATATGTTTCCCAGAACTCATTGAAGTCTGCTTCTTTTTGTCCATATGATTGCATTAATACAAAATCAAAACAATCGCTTATTCTTGGGAATAATTTATTGACTCTCTCATAGTTTATTCTATCCAACTGAGTAGCTTTCAT
>QWCJ01000606.1_pt1 | contig 11691 bp, 9 predicted proteins | sample 1972501 | NCBI WGS metagenome assembly QWCJ01 (sample SAMN09866711, study PRJNA288562) | Human vaginal metagenome isolate term2_vaginal, whole genome shotgun... | isolation source: vagina | host: Homo sapiens | place: USA: California
TGACTGTCGAGGGAGTTGCGGGGGTTGCCGATTCGCTGGGGGTCGGTGCTGCTGACAGACCGGGAATCGGGAGGGAAGGCATGGGCATCGTCTGGCCAGCTTCAAAAGCGGCCTGGCGCTCACGCAGGGCAGCGAGTACTTCGGGCTCATTCTTGTTCACGAGCCAGTCGAGCAGGCCGGTGTAGGCCGCGGGGTTCTTCGCTATCAACGGACGCAGTTCCGCATTGGTCGCCAGCTGTTGTAAATCCAAACCGGGAGTAGACGGGTCACTAGCTTTGGCACGCAGTTCATCCATACGGTTATTATTCCACAAATTCGCGTTTTTCCACCTGTAACTTGTGGTTTTTATGGGCTGTGGGGTCAACCGGCGGAACCGCGAAACTCAAAATGCGTAAACATTGCCTTCAGCTCACCAGCCTGGGTCGCCAAGTCAGTCGCAAAAGATTTGCTTTGATCCCGTGCACAAAGCTTTTGAAATTCCGGGCGCGTACCGTCGGGGCGAGCCTGCTGCAGCGCTAAGCGTTCCACCCCGCGCTCGTGCAGGGCACGTGCCAAAGCGGGGAGGGCCGACGGATTCGTGTCGCCCGCGTCAGTGCCGGGATAGGCGGTGACGCGCACCTCGTAATCCGGCAGGGTTCCGGCCCGGTGTGCCGCCAACACCAGGTCCAGCGCCCGCCAAGCGTCCGTGCCGGCCTGACGGGCTTGTGCACGGCCCACCACTTGGGGATAGTTTTGTGGCAGGCCTTTCACGTCCAAGCCGACCCAGTCGAGCAACCCGGCGTCCAGCAGCTGCGCCAGACGCTGCGGATAGGCCCCTCCGGTGTGCAACCCCACCAAAAAACCAAGGTCACGCGCCTGCCGGGCGGCGGGCACCAGCGCCGCCTGGCGAGTCGGCTCCCCGCCGGAAAACACGACCCCGTCGAGCAGACCGCGCCGCCGTCCCAGCAGCTCCCATAGGTCCGCCTCTTCGTAACCGGCGGGTGCCCGCGGGTCAATGATGGCAAAATTTTGGCAATATCCGCAGTTCCAGGGGCAGCCTTGCAGGAACACGCTGGCGGCCAGTTTCCCCGGCCAATCCACCGTGGAAAACGGCGTCACTCCGGCGATAACCAAACCCGTGAGCGGGCAATCGGTTTCATTCTGGTCATCAATGCAGCCTGTGTTCACGATGGGTCTTTCTAATCGTTGCTAAAAATGCCCGGGAAGCCCCGAGATGGGGCCTCCCGGAAGCTATAAACTTAGATTCTTTCGTAGTCGGTAATCATGAAACCTTCAATCGGGACTTGATATTGCACGAACATCAGGTTAGATGAATCCGCTGGCAAGGTGTATTCCCAAGTGGCTTCGGCTGGGCTGTCCACACCGCAAGCGACTTCGCTGAGTTGACCTGGTTGATCGTCGCCTGCGTCCTCAATCTGCGGAGCAATCCACACTTTGATATTCGCGGGTTTAACAGTCTGACAATAGAAAGTGACCTTGACCTTGTCTCCGGTCTTCCAATCGTCATTAGCGTTTAGGTACAGTCGGTAGCTAGAGATTTTGTCTTTATCGAAATTGGCAAAAGTTGGCGAAACGTGGGAACTGGTGTTCTCGATTCCCTTTCCTTCCGCGAACGCTTCGCCTTCCGCTTCCCACTTGTCTTCCAATGCGTCCGCATCGTTGACTTTTTCCTCAGCTTCTTCTTGGTCAGGTATGGCCACGTCCTCGGTCGTGGAAATCAGGCCGGGTTTCTGATCAGCAGCGGGCGCCTCGGACGGGGCTTTGGCGTCCGCAGTGGGTTTCTCGTCCCCACCGCCACAAGCCGACAGGCTCAGGGCCAGGGCGAACGCACCCGTCAACGCAAGTAACTTTTTCATGAGTTTTCCTTCCATTTGTCAGGCTGAGGGGGCTGGTTGCCCCGGATTGATAAACAGCCTAGGCAAACGGTTAAGGCTTGTAATCACCCAAAAGTACGGAAAATCTCGGTTCGCGGGTGGCGTGCGAAAACTGTCACCCGCGAACCCGGTCGACCCACGACCCTTGTGAAACCACGAGGGTGGTGAATCTGTCCCTAAACCAAGGCCGCTTCCGCCAAGCGCGAGTGCAGCTCACCGTGGGAGGCAGCCGCCGACTCGTTGAAGTACTGCCGCTCAGCGAACTCGCCTTTCTTGCCGATGTTAAAGGACTGAACCGGCCGGAAGTAGCCCATGACCCGGGTCCACACCTCGCAATCTTGGTGCCGGCCCTTCGCTTCGCATTGCGGACAGGTGAAGTGTTCGCCGGAAATGTAGCCGTGCGTCGGGCAGATACTAAACGTTGGCGTGATGGTGATGTAGGGGGTGCGCCAGGTGGTCAGCGAGCGGCGTACCAGCTGCTTGCAGGCTTCCGCGCTGGACACGGCCTCGCCCATGTACAGGTGCAGCACGGTGCCGCCGGTGTACTTGGTCTGCAGTTCCTCCTGCAGTTCCTCGGCGAGGAACGGGTCGTTGGTGAACCCGACCGGCAGCTGCGAAGAGTTCGTGTAGTAGGGGTTTTCGGTCGTGCCGGCCTGCAGGATTTTGTCCCCGAAGCGTTTGCGGTCAGCTTTCGCCAGGCGGTACGTGGTGCCCTCGGCCGGGGTCGCCTCCAGGTTGTACATATGTCCGGTGGATTCCTGCAGCTCCACCATCTGGTCGCGCACCCCGTCCAGGATACGGGCCGCCAAGGCGTGTCCGCGCGGGTCGGTGATGTCATAAGCGTCGTCGGTGAAGTTGCGGATCAGCTCGTTCATGCCGTTGACCCCGATGGTCGAGAAGTGGTTGTCCAGCGTCCCTAGGTAGCGTTTCGTGTAGGGGAACAGGCCGTGGTCCATGTGGTACTGGATAGTGATGCGCTTACGTTCCAAAGTCACCGAAGCCAACTCAATGAGTTCACGCAAGCGGGCGCGCAAACCGTCCTCGTCGCTCTTGTGCAGATAACCCAGACGTGCCAAGTTGATGGTCACCACCCCGATAGACCCGGTTTGCTCCGCCGAACCGAACAGCCCGTTACCGCGCTTGACCAGTTCCCGCAGGTCGAGCTGCAACCGGCAGCACATGGAGCGAATCTGGCCGGGGTCCAGCTCCGAGTTGATGAAGTTCTGGAAATAGGGCAGCCCGTACTTTGCCGTCATCTCAAACAACAGGTTGGCGTTCGGGGAATCCCAGTCGAAATCCTTGGTCATGTTGTAGGTCGGAATGGGGAAGGTGAACACGCGTCCGTCGGCGTCCCCCTCGGTCATGACCTCCATGTAGGCGCGGTTGATGATGTCCATCTCGGCCTGCAGGTCTCCATAAGCAAAGTCGCACAGTTCCTCGCCGATGAGCGGCACCTCGTCGCGCAGGTCGGGCGGGCAGGTCCAGTCAAAAGTGAGGTTCGTGAACGGACATTGACTGCCCCAGCGGCTGGGGACGTTCAGGTTGTAGATGAGTTCCTGCATGCACTGCTTGACCTCGGCATACGTCATGTCGTCCAAGCGGACGAAAGGCGCCATATAGGTGTCGAAGCTAGAGAACGCCTGGGCACCGGCCCATTCGTTTTGCAGCGTGCCCAGGAAGTTCACGATTTGCCCGCAGGCCGAGCTGAAATGCCGCGGCGGATTGGAGGCAATGGCCCCGCTGACTCCGTTGAAACCCTGCTGCAGCAGCTGTTTTAGCGACCAGCCGGCGCAGTATCCGGCAAACATATCCAAATCGTGAATGTGGAAGTCGCCGTCGCGGTGGGCAGCACCGGCCGCGGCGGGGTAAATCTTGTCCAGCCAGTAGTTGGCCACCATCTTGCCCGCCGCGTTCAAAATCAGGCCGCCGACCGAGTAGCCCTGGTTGGCGTTGGCGTTAACCCGCCAGTCAGCCTGGCTCAGGTATTCGTCCACTGTCTCTATGGGGTCAACCGTGTGGTGGCGCGGGTTCGTTTCAAAAACGGGGGTCGTCTCTTGCTTCATTGCAGTCATCTTCTTCCTTTCGTCTCCTCATCTCCCAATATCGGGGACACAAGAATTTACTCTAGGGAGGTATTTCGCCAAATCAACTACATATTGTGCGTGTTGCTCAATTTTACCACTACATATTGTGTTTGCCCAGGTCTGTGGGTTGCGGGGATTCGTCGTTGTGCGTGTCGCGGTATCGTAGGAGGGTGAAATTTTCTCACCGGGTGGAACTGAATGAACCGAACGCCGTGACTGTCGCCCAGCGCGCGGCCCGACGCGACGGCACGTTGAAAATAAATCTGGCGGATTCCAATCCGACCCGCTGGGGGTTGGGTACATCGGGCCTGCCGCCCTATGAACCTGACCCGCGGGGGCCTCGGGCAGCCCGAGAGGCGCTGGCCGCCTGGCTGGGGGAGCGTGACGGTCGAGAGGTTAATCCACAAAACCTGTATCTATTAAGTTCAACTTCCCAGGGCTATGCGTGGTTGACGAAGTTGACGTGTGACCCCGGCGAGAGGCTCGCCGCCCCGACCCCGGGATACCCCCTGGTAGAAACGATCGCGGGGCTTGAAAACGTGGGGGTCGATTTCTATCCCCTGACCTGGGTGGGATCCCGGTGGGAACTGGACGACCTCAATCTGGGGGCGGTGAGCGCCGTGGTGGCTATCAATCCGAACAATCCCACCGGCTCTTATGTACATCACGAGGATCGTCAGCGGCTCCTCAACTACTGTGCGGACCACGGGGTAGCGCTCATCGCTGATGAAGTTTTTTTTGACTTCGACCTGCCCGGCGCGCCCACCCGACCCGCCGATCGCCAGCGCCTGGCGGGAACCTCGGAAGTGCTGACTTTCGCCCTGGACGGGATGAGTAAAAACTTGAGTGCCCCGGGGCTGAAAATCGCGTGGCTGGAAGTGTCCGGGCCGGAGCCAGACGTGGCGGCGGCGCTGGCCCGCCTGGATGTCATCGCGGACGCCTACCTGCCGTTTTCCGATGTTTTGGCCCAGCGTTTGGAGCAATACTTGGCCGCTGTGCCCGCCGCGACCCGCGCCACCCGGCAACGGTGCCGCGAGAACCTCTCCACCTTGAGGGACCTTGTGCGCACGGAGCCGAGCGGAACCGTGAGCCTGCTGGAACCCGAAGGCGGCTGGAACGCGCTGCTACGATTTCCCGCCCACGTGGACGAGGACGCGCTCATCACCGGGCTGATTGCCCAGCGGGGCATCACCATGCAGCCGGGATACTTTTTCGATATGCCTTTTGCCTCAGTGGTGTCGGTGTCGCTGCTGCTGGATGCCCCGACGTTCCGCCCCGCCCTCGAAGCCCTGCTGGCGGGCATCGCTGACCAGCTCTGATTGCCAGGCCGGTGGGGGGATGCGATTTTCGCTCAGCGCGGCAGACGGGCGCGCAGGGTGAAATGCGGGGTGGTGAACACGGACAGGGAGCCGCCGAGGGCTTCGAGCCGGGATTCCAAGTTGCTCAGGCCGGTGCCGTAGGTCAGCGTGGTCTCCACGGTGCTGGGGTTCGAGACTTCCATCCAGAAACCAGAGGCGTCCTGACCCAGACGCACCTCCATTTCTTTGGAAGTCGTGTGAATCAACACATTCGTGATGGCTTCGCGCAGCACATCCGTAAACATCCGGGCTTTGTCGGCCTGGGGTGGAAGGTCGCCGGAAATATGCAGTTCCAGTTCGGCCGCCGAGGCTAGATCTTGCAGGGTTTCCAGCCAAATTTCGGGGGTCGCGGTGACGCGATCCTGGCTCAGGTCGGAGGGCAAATCCTCCAGCAGACCCTGGAGGCGACGCAAGCGTTCATCGTCTGACACTTCGTCCTCCAAGAACCGGTGAACGAAAGAAATCCGCTGGGAAAGTGTGTCGTGAATGGTGGACCGGGTCGATAAGATGAGCCGACGTGACAGGGCCTCATCGAGCCGCGAAGTCTCACTGACCAGGCGTTTTTGGCGGGCCTGCAGGGCATCAATCTCTGCTGAAAGCCGGTAACTGAGCGTCATGTAGTCGCTGACATCGACGGCTAGCAGTTGAATCCAAGACCGCCGGCCGTCTCGAATTCGGCTATGGGTCAACACCCAGGTCCGCCCATCGGGTTCCGTGATTCGCAGCCGGGAGGTTCCGTCGTCATTTTCTTCCCAGCAGTTCGGGGAATCGGGGCCAGCTTGGCGGCTTTTCGTCTCAAACCTGAATTGACATAGTTGGCGTTCCAGTGTCCCGATGTTCGTCAACGACGTCAACCCCAGATGCCCCAAAAGCCCTTCCATAGCAGCGTTGGCAAACTTGCTGCGACCTCGGATATTCGCAAACGCTACGCCGTGTTCCAGCCGGTCCAAAGCCCCTTTGACACTGAAAGGACTGAGGTCGCGGTGCAGCAGCTGCCAGTCTCGCCACACTTGGACGCACAGCCAAGAGGTCGTTAGTGCCCCGGAGGTGAGCAGTACCCAAACACCTCCGGCAGCGATGAAGGGTGGCATTGCCAGGGTCAGCGTCACCAGCAGGGGGGCCTCGGCATAGCGGTAGTTGGTTCCCATTGTCGCGGCCCCCAGCACCAAGCAGACCACCACAAACCACCCGAAGTTATTGTCTTGGAGCAAGAAAATCCCGGTATGGGAATGGATAAAAACGGTGGCGAACGCCCACATATAGAAAGCCAGCAAAATCTCCACGCTAATCAGGAAGACCGTGGCTAAACGCCGCCGATGAATGAGCCATTGACCCATCGTGAGCAGGCACGCCGCCAATAAGCCCATACCCATCAGAGCGGTAGCGGCTCCCATCTGGACGGGGGTGAGACTGTAGAGCTGGTCACTCATGCGCCACCTCCACTGCCAAAGCGGGTTGACCAGCGCCGATAATCATGTTTAGGTGACAGGTGTCGTCCTCAACAAACATTTCGACTTGGGCGCGTGGCCAGTTCAAGAGCGGATTGAGCAGGGGAAGGTCCTGCTCGGCCAGGTCAATAATCAAGTTTAGCCAGGCTGTGTTACCGTCTGAGGCGACCTCGAAGTTCACGAACACGGCCACCTCTGAAGCCCCAATGAGCTGGTTAAAGGTGCGGTGCAAGCCCTCCAAACACCACAGGGCCACCTGGAGCTGCACGGTGCCGGTGGTCGGACCGTGCAAGCCGGCCACAGCTCCTGCGAAAGAAAAATCGGTACAGGATTGGCTCATAAACGTTGTCAGGGCGTTGACCGAAACGGTTTCTTTCTCAAAGTTCTGTAAAGTCAGTAGACCCGCGCGTTTGGCATAACCCAAGTCCATCTTGATGTTGCGCAAAATATCGGAGCGTTCGCTTTCGTCCAGCGATACGTTGAGCCGAGCGGTGTTGGCTTGAATCCGGCCCAGGGACGCGTTCATCAAGTCATCGAGCCGGTCAAAGAGGACGGGGGCATCGGCCGATTCCTCCATGTTTAACGTGGCTTCGTATTCGGCGCGCAGAATTTCGGTTTGGTGAGTCTCGCGGACGCGCAGTGCCGCCAAAGCCCGCTCCAAATCCTGCACCGCGGTGACATCCGTTTCCCACAGGACGTGGCCGCCGTCCACGGGACGGGTTTGGCAGTACACGGTTCGGTTCGGCTGTACCGAAGTGTCTGTGACCAGCACCGGTACCTGACCGTCCCGCAGCTGCTGACGAGTGTCTTGGTCCAGGTTGAGGGGCTGGGACGTGCGGTAATGGGGGAGCCAATCTCGGTTGACAATTTCGATGGGAATCTGGGATTTTTCAAAGAACCGCAGATAGCCGCGGTTTTGTCCAATCGCCCCGATAAAGAACAGAATCTCCCACGCCAACACAAAAATCACACAATACATTTGGACGGTTTCGGTGGTGCGGACCAGCGGGATTCGCACCGTGTACGCCACGGAATAGAACAACACCGCGAGGAACAGTACCCCTATTCCCGCCACCAGACGCAACCAATGTCCCTTCAGCGACCACGAACCGGCATAGATGATCGCCGCGAAAACCAGCAGCGCCGCCGCGTAATACAGGTAGTATCCCGGACCGTAGCTGTAATCCACCCCGGACTGCCCGGAACCAAAGCGCAGCACCAGGTGGTGCAAATCATTGGTGAATACCAGCAGAATCAGGGCCGCGCCGACCCCGATAATCGTGGCGCGCAAGAAACGGTAACCCGGCGGGCGCCCGCGGCTGGAGTGGGCCATGGCAAAGAACAAAATTGCGCAGGTCGTATAAATCGGGACGTAATAGTAGTACCAGGTGTAGCGCTCGAAAACCCCAAGGGAGGCGTGTTTGATAATCCGCGCCATAATCCACAGGACGAGTATTCCCGCTTGCACCAACACCGCCCAGCGCACATAGGTGAAAGTTGCTGTCCAAAACCGCCACCCTGCCCAAAAACTCAGGAAACACAGTAGGGCGATGAATCCTCCCAGTTCGTAGGCTTCATTGGTGTTTTCCCATCCCCAAGATCCGCCGTAGGTGTCGTTGTAGAGGCTGGCATCCCAGACAAATTCCTCGTAACTGTTCAGGTTCGTTACTGTTTCTGAGTGAATTTGTTCCCGAAAAGACGGGTTTGTGGAGGGGTAGTCTACGGGGTTGAAAAAACCGGGGGGTACCGCCGCCAGTGGCAAAGTTCCGTTAATGCCGTTGGGACTATGCTGCCAGATGCCGATTTGTGCGATGAGGGTGGGGGCGGGGGCGTAATGAACTGAGTGGCCCACGGCGGATTGAGCCGAGCGCCGATCTGTGGTTAGGCAATACCAGCCGCGGCGAAGCGCCTGTTCCAAATCTTGCGGGGAGGTTCCGGTCTGGAGCCTGCCCTGGCGGTTGATGTTATTCAATAGTCCTTTCGCTTGAGCTGCGGAGAAAACTTGCGTTCCCGCGGAGTCGTGACGCAAAGCTAGGGCGCTCATCAGTTCCAGCCGGGAAACGCCTTGATCGAGATAAATAGTTTTCGTGCCATCAGCTAGTTTCTGGAAATCGGTGATGGACTTGACTTTTGTGGCGCGCGAGGCCAGCACAATCGATTCGGGATAAAGTTTCGTGAACCGTCCGTCCGGTTCGGATTTCTGTGCCGAATTGGCCATGACTTCGCTGGTAATCACGTAAGCGGGCCCCGAACGCAGCAACTTCAGCAGTGACCACTCGCTGTGAGGCTCGACCTTGATTCCATTTCGTTGATAGTAGTCCGTCAGACGCTGGTCAAAACCCGTAGGGACCGCCATGGTGTATTCGGTTTGAAAGGAAATCGTGCGCAGTGGGGCAAAAATCAAAACCAACGCAATTAATCCCAAGCCGAGAGCAACGCTCAGATGCGTCAGCCAATCGTGCACCCAGGTGGGTCCTACCGAAACTACAGAAGGTGAACCGGGAAACCTATTGCGCGGATAAGCCGGCGGCGAGGCAGACATGAAATCCCGATTCAGCCACAGTCCGCGTCATTGTCTTGGACCACGATATAACCGCTGGAAACCGCCCACAACGCCAGGCGTGCCACAGAAGAAAAACCGCTTTTCGCCAGTAACTGGGTGATGTAGGACTTGATGGTGTTTTCGCTCAAATACATCTTTTTCGCGATTTCCTTGCGCGCATAACCCGCGCACACTAGGCGTAGCACCTGCATCTCGCGCTGGTTCAACTCGTTGGCGCCAAAACTGGGTAACGCCGTGGCGCCGGGGAAACTGGAGTTCCCCTGCATGGTTGAACGCAGCACAGCCAACAAATCGGGGGTGGAAATGTTTTTGTACACGAAAGAATCGACCCCGGCCTCTTGGGCTTCCTGGACGAAAGCCGCATCAGGCATGGCAGTAAAGATGACGACCTTGAGGTTGGGGTGGTCCCGCTTGAGTTTGGCCGATTCGCTCAGGCCAGAAGAATTTTCCGTCACCACGTCCATCAGCACCAGGTCGACGGGGTGAATCCGCACCGAAGCGTGAATCGCGGCAGCATCGCTGAGTTTGTCGACAACGGTAAAATCGTCCTCGGCATCAATCGCGGAAGCGAGGGAATCCAACAGGATAGTCTGATCCTCCACAATAGTTATCCGAGTCAATTGCCTTTCCCTTTCCGATTTTCCTGTCTGTGACCGCGGTGAAGCCCTGCCGCCTGTTGCTTGCAAATTTTATCAGGGCGCCCTGGGGATTTGGTTCGAATTGCCGCGAAAGGTGGTGGGGGAGCCGACGCGATTCCCTACCACCAACGCTTTCGCTACAGTGCCAGTTTTAGCTGACCGGCTGCACGACTTTCGGCTTGCCGCCGATATCCTCTACGGTAAGCTGATTGACCACTTGTCCGTCGGAAAGCGGTTCAAACAGGGGGTAAGAAGACTGTTCCACCACGCGGAAACCCCAATCACCATTGCCGCCCCACAGGTAGGATACGTAGGGGTGGCTCGGATTTGCGGGGTTGTAAACCACCAGGAACACCATCGTTCCGTCCACATCGCTGACATAGACGATGGCATCGGGGAAACCGTCAGAGAAATAGTCTCCACGGTGTTGAATGCTGATGTGTGTACCCGTCGGCTTTTGCCAGCAGGCATCCTCGCCTTGCGGCATTTGTTCCATCATGCCCAGAGATTCCGCCGCATTCCAACTCGCGGTAGAGCAGGCCTGATCGGTGCCGAGGGGGTACAGCAGCCCCTGGACCAGGGAATTGGTGATTCCAGCAGTTTCACCGCAGGCGGCAGTCTGGGCTGCTGCGTCAGAAACGACACCGCGTCCACCGACAACCGTGATGCCGTCCGCGTTCATCATCCGTGCCCATTCATTGATTCCCGAACCATCCGGCGGGGTCAACAGGATGACCCCATCGTTGAAGGCTCCGGCCACCATGGCATCTTTCAAAGCGTGACCGCTGGCCAGATAGACGTGGTGAACCGGGCGGGTTTGCGCCACCCAACTCGCAATGACTCGGGACGTTTCGTAACGATTCATCCCGCTGAGGCGATTCAGCTGTAAGCCTCCGGCCAGGATATTTGCCTCGGCAGCGGAAACCACCGCTTCACCACCCAGGATGACTACACCCTGACTGGGGTGCATTGCCTGGATTTTCGCGGCCGCGGCTTGCAGGCTCGCGGTGTTCGTGAATGTCAAGATGGGTCCGTCTCTCACCACGGAAGCGGCTACGGCATCGGGCGAACCGGCCCCGGTATTGCGGGTGACATAGACGTGAGTCGGTTGGCCGTGAACTTTTACCCAGCGATCGGCAATAGCAGAGGCGGTGGCATTGCGGTCAGGGCCTTGTAGCCGGGAGCTAGAAATGCCGTGCTCGTCAAAAAATGTTTCTGCCAGCTCCTCGACCGCCCCGTAGCCGCCAAGTATCGTCACATTTTGATATTTTGCCAGAGTCTCGAGGTTCCAACTCTTACCATCGGTGAGGAGGATAGGCCCCACGCCCAAAGCGCCACCGGGCAGCGCGTCAACCGGGTTTCGCGCGGAAGCCACCAGGAAATCGGGTGAACCCGCCGGGTAGGCGCGATTGGCCACCAGGTCGGAAGTCTCTATTGCGTTCGCCCCGCCCATGCGATCCCAGGCGATACAGCTGTTAGCGGCGTGGGTATCTCCGGTGTCGGCGCCTTGCGCCGCGGGTATCAACAAACCGGCGACAGCCAACGCCGCCACCGCGAATCCTGCTCCGGCACGACTGAACCGAGAGGGGAAACTTGAGAAAGAAATAATCATGGTTACCTCCTGATATAACGGACTCTCACAGGGTATCGGCGCGCCGTGAGCGAGTAACCACCCAAAAGGGTGAAACCGCCCCGGTCGGTTTTAATGGCGGGCTTGCGTGTTGAC
>QWCJ01000607.1_pt1 | contig 11675 bp, 13 predicted proteins | sample 1972501 | NCBI WGS metagenome assembly QWCJ01 (sample SAMN09866711, study PRJNA288562) | Human vaginal metagenome isolate term2_vaginal, whole genome shotgun... | isolation source: vagina | host: Homo sapiens | place: USA: California
TGGGGCACCACCATCCAATGGCAAGACCTCCACCACCAAACCCCATACCGACAGGACTACTAGAAATCAAAAATCAACAATTATTGTCCTATAACCCAGTTTTTGGTAAAATTTGGGGCGGGAAGGGGCACCCATGAAACATCTTATTTTCGCGGTAGTTTTGCTGTTAAGCGTGGGTCTGCTGGGGGCGTGCACCGGCAGTAGGGATGTCACGACAGCCACGGGCGTCACGAAAGCCACAGATACGCCTACCAACACTGCAGACACCCCCGGCGCTTTGCCACCGATGGTCAAGGTTCGGGGCGACGTTTATCAAGACACCGGCTACGTCAACAGCGGGGTGACGTGCGGAACTGTTGACGGCACGATACGTACCAGTGTCGACGTGACGAAAACCCCCAGCAAAAACGATGAATCAAACTTCGGGACGGGATTTGAATATCAAACTTGGGAACCCGGCTACCTGAGCGTAAAGAGGGGCGAACGCTGGATTCTTTTCCAAGACATCGCCATGAATTCGACACTTATGCCCAAAGGTGTCGCCAACTTCCGCGCTGAAGTAAAGGAAAGCTATACAGATAGGCTCATGGTGCAGGTAACTCAAGTGCCGCCGGAATATGCCTGGATCTTTACGAAGGGACAAAACCCGCCCGAGTTAGACGTGAACAGTCTCAAACCGATTGCTTTGCCGGTCGATAACTTGGATTACACGAAAGACGGGAAAACCGTAGACGGCACGGGCCTCACTGGGAAAACCGTCACGGTCTGGTTTGATGGCACCATCAGCGGCACCGAACCCGAAATGTCCTCCCTGGCTCAGCTCGGCCAGGTCTACAAAATCGAAGTCAAATCAGACGCCGATTAGGGCAGGTTTAGGGTTGCATACCGAACTGGGACATAAGTTTGATAAAAGTGTCTTGCCCATCGAGGCAAGTCTCCCGTAGGTAGCCTTTTTCGTTTTCCCACTGCGAAAGGCCACGATAGTAAAACAGTTTCTTTGAGTCCTCGATAATGAACGGGATGATTCCGCGACGTAGGCATTCTTTCAGGGCAATTAGACGGCCCACCCGTCCGTTCCCATCCTGGAAAGGGTGTATGAGCTCAAACTGGTAGTGAAACTCGACTATGTCATCGAATTCGACCCTGTTTAGGGACTCGTAACGTGACAGTAACTGTTTCATCTGGTTGGCGACATCTTGCGGTTTGGCAGTCTCGCGCCCGCCAACCATATTGGGGCGTCTTTTGTAGTCCCCAACGGCGAACCATTCCAAAGAGGATTCTGTGGTGCCCTGTTTTAGTATGCGATGCAGCTCCTTAATGATTTCTTCGTTCAAGGGTTGTTCTGCCCGGTCAATGACAAAGTCGATGCCGGGAAAATGGTTTACCGTCTCGATGATGTCGTCCACCTGGAGTCCTGAATCGGCACCAAGCGTGTTTGTCTCAAAAATGAGTCGGGTCTGGTCCTCACTGAGTTGGCTACCCTCAATATGATTTGAGTTATAGGTCAGGCGGACTTGCAGCTCATGGTACAGCCCCCCGGGCAGACGGATGTTTTTCTCATCGCGCAAGGTTTGCAGCAGCAAATTGTCCGTGCGACTTTGGCACAAATCCTCCGGGTTGCACTCCAAGAACGCCGCGATTCTGGCCAAGACGTGTCGGGCAATCGGTTCACCGCGTCCAATTTTCGCTATCGTCCGGGAAGAAATGCCCAGCTCGTGGGCCAGTCCAGTCTTGGTGAGGCCCTTTGCGTTGAGCCTGCGCATCAGACCGTCGTAAGAAATCATCAGCACGCACCCCCTCTACCTTTACTTATTATCGTCATTTTCCCCAATAAGTAAAGGTAAATTTAGCGCAAGTAAAGCTAACCCACCGCGACCACACTTGTGCGATAGTCCTCGCAGAATCCCGAACCGCCCCCCCCTTGAGCTATAGAAATCAAAATGGGAAAATGCCACCTGTGAAGGAATTAGCCAATCAGCATAGTAAAGTGTCGCGGTTCGCGACGATAGCAATCATTGTCGTTCTCGGTATTGCTACGTCGGCTGTTCTATTTAAGGTTTTGGGGGAGCCGGTCATCCCTCGGTGGTGGGCGGTCTTGTCTTTCGTAATACTGATTATGGCGAGCGTTCTGGCGGGGAAACAAACCGCGAATGTAAACCGACCATGGGTTTACGTAGTTGACGTGTTGCTGGCCGTGCTTCTCGGAATCGCATTTTTGGCATCTCAGGAAAACGAGCCTATTTCCGGCTTTGCCGCGTTTGCGTGGAACGTTTTGAGCCTGCTCGTCATCGCTTCTTGTGCCGCGCACTACCTTGACAAACGTCACCCGAAAGCTCCAAAAGATGCTGCGGCTTCCCCCGACCCCGAGGCGCCTAGCGAAAACTAGCACCCCCAGGGAACCGCCTTTCAGGGCGCACCGGCTGGCCCGCGTTCAGTTTTCCTATTTGTATCCGAGGTAGCCCACGATCCCGTTGCCATCTCCCGAAGAAATGGCATAGAGCCGGTGCTGGTGTTCGACAAAATAAGGGACATCTTCGTACTTCTGGCTCCACATTTTGACAAATGCTCCGTCCTTCCAGGCAAAGGATTTGAGCTTTACTCCCCCATTTTCCTCTTCGTCATCGTAAGTCTCAACGATAAAACCGCTGTCAGTGCGGTAGATGTCTTGGGCATCTCTCAGACCCCCCATCGGTACGGTTTTGCCGGTATTGGTATCAAGCACAAGTCCACTAAGATCCTCTGGGGCTCCGCCGCTGCCGCAGGGGAAGTCCCACCCCCAAATGAACTGTTTATCCACACCTAAGGCACAGCCGAATTCGGCATCCTCATTGGTCCAGAGTTCCTGACCGGTCGCAGGGTCGAGGCGCGTGGACTCTTCCAACTTGTCGTAGTTTGCAAACTCATGGGAAACCACCAGCACTACTCGTCCATCGTCTGCAAATGAGAAAAATGCGTTGTCATAGGTCTGAGAAAGTAGGTTGCCCTGTGCGTCAACTATGACAGCATGACCCATAGGGGTGTCCCCACCTGTTTCTGTGTAGTACTCAACAGCAAAGTTGCCTTTTGCTAACGGCGTGAATGAATAGGAATCTTCCTCCAGCTCCCCAATTGAGTCAATGAAAGCCTGAGTCACTGGAGGCTGCGAACCGTCCTGCAAGTTAAACAGCGGACCCCAGTCGTCGCTCTCCCATGTCATTCTGAGCCACCCGGAGTCATATTCCCGAATACCGTACCCGCAAGCCTCCACCGGCTGGCTCCACAGTTTGTTTTCGGCGCCAATCGCGCTGTCGTAACGGGTAAGCTCTCTGTTCTCGCAGGTCACGAGACTGCCATCCTTGAGTAACTCCATGAAAGAACTGGCTTCATCGGAATTAAGTTCTTTACTGGTAACAACTTTGCCGTCCTTGGCAGAAATCACGACATAATGGGCTGTTGTCTCGGAAGAGCAGCCTATCATCACCAAGTTGGGGTTCGATTCATCCCGGTCGGCAAACCAAGGATCGTATTCCAGGTCACAATTCAGTTCCTCTATCACGTCACTACTGCGCCATATCTCTTGTTGGGACTTAAGACTAAAAGCCCAAACCTCATCTCCGTCCGTAGCCAGCAGTATGTCCCCCACAAAGGCGTAATCCTTGCCGGGGTCATTGCCCATGTCTATGAGTTGCGGTTCTTTCTCTGACTGAGCCAGCCCGGTGATAACGTTCTTATCCGCCTCACCAGAAGCCTTGGAGCCACCAGGAACGGAACGAGCCCCGGAGAATAACAGGATAAAGAGCGTAATTGCCAACACGAGAACCAGCGAAGTAGCAACAATACCAATTACCAGCCCTCGGCGCGTCTTATCCACAAGAGTAGCCGTCATCTGCCCATTCGCAGCCGCGTAGCCCGGAGGTGCCTGATAGGCCGACCCATTTGGCACCGCCGGTTGGTTCTGTGGTGCCGCCCCCTGGTTTGAGTAAGCGGAGGGCACCGACCCAGAAACCTGCGGCGGGACACCGTTGGGAGGGGAGCCGGGGTATTGCTCAGAAGTCATTGCCGTGTCTTTCCTATTTCTATCTTTTCGCGTCTTTGACGATTCACCCTCACGGGGATTTGAAAGCCCAAAAAGCCAGCGAGCCCTGCGTGTTCCTCAGGGAATCACACAGCTACCACAAAACATTTTAATGCATCCACACAAACCATTTCGGGACTACAACCACCTTTTTCAACCCAAAAGCACCCCGAGCATATCCAGCCAACAACCACCCTTCTCCGCCGCGCCCGTAACGACAAACGCGACAGAACCGCCCTTGTGACAGAGACGTCAGCGCCTAGAAAAAACAGTAGCTAGCGCGAAAGCAGTGAGCTAAAATTGGAGTTAATCCTTCGCCCACCCCTTCTATCGAGGAGATATCTTCCGATGACCAAGTAATCTCTGCTCAGCCCGGCTGAGACGCTTCCCGTTAATTCTTGCGTCCTGGAGATTACTATGCCTGTCATCAACCTCGTTAATATTTCTTTTTCCTATGCAACTGTCCCGGTACTCAATGACATCAGTTTGCACGTCAGCGACGGTGAACGCGCCTGCCTGGTGGGACCCAACGGGTGCGGCAAGACTACGCTGCTGCGCATCGCTTCGGGCGACCTGCTGGCACAGCGGGGCAAAGTCGAGGTGACCGAAAGGGAGCGCTTCCGGGTTCCCAACGTCGAACAGTTTGATGGTAGCGTCAGCGACTACCTTGACGCCGCGCTGCGTCCACTTCGAGCCGTAGCCGACCAGTTTGCGGAGGTAACTTCGCGAATCGGCGAGGGAGGCGCACTTGGCGAGTGGGAGCAAGAATATGATCAGCTGCTGGCTCAGATGACGGGTTTTGATATTTGGTCGCTCGATGCCCGGGTGGCCGAAGTATTGGCCGGGCTTGACTTAATGTCTTTCACAAGGTCGGGGCGGAACCGGGAGCTGTCCCGGTTGTCTCCCGGTCAACGCGGCAGGCTGCAATTAGCGGCGACCCTCATCTTGAAACCGGTAGTGTTGATCTTGGATGAACCTACCAACCATCTCGATGCTCAGGCGCTCAGTTTTCTGACGCAAACGGTCAATAGCTGGGGCGGTCCGGTCCTGATGGCCAGCCATGATCGGGCTTTCATCGAGGACACCGCCACGGTTATTTACGATATGGACGTGGAGGTGCTCAATGCTTTGGCAAGGACCGAAGGGTCGGGCGAAACCGCAGGTCTTTACCGTTGCGCGGGGGCTTACTCCGACTATCTGGCTGAAAAAGCCCGTGCCCGCACCAAGTACGTGGAACTACACGCTGCCCAGCAAGATGAAGCGCGTAAGGTGCGGAGGCATCGGCAGGCGGCGGGAAAAATCTCTCGTGGAGGTGTGCGGCTCGCCAGCGCTCAAGGCAAAGCGAAGAAGTTTTTTGCCGACCGTGCCGCCGCGACCGCCACACGTCGGATACGAAACGACGACCAGCGCTTGGACACCTTAGCGGCGCGAGAAGTGCGCAAACCTCGTAACTATGAATTGTCCTTCGCGTTTGCCCAGCCTGCCAAGCGCGCCGGGGTGGCGGTATCTGTAAGGCAGGCAAGCGTGGAACGGCGTCTCGCGCCACTCAGTTTCGATGTCGTTTATGGCGAACACCTGCTGGTCACCGGTGCTAACGGGTCGGGGAAATCCACACTCTTGAACTGGATAAACTCTGGACAGCCCCCTGCTGACGCCTCGGCAAGCGGAACCATCACGCGCGACAAAGCGGTTAGCTTGGTGCCCCAACATTTACCGAGAGTCCGTGATTTTGGATTCACCACCGAAGTCTGGAGAGGGGGAATCGGCAAAGCCGGGAAAGGAATCTTGCACCCCGCAATGTGGGCAACCCCTATCCCCGAACTGTCTGCGGGCAACCAACGCCGCGCACAAATTGCCCAAGCCTTGTCCTCAGCCCCTGCCATCCTCATCATCGATGAGCCGACCAATTTCCTCGACCTCGACAGTATGCAGGCCTTGGAAGATGCGCTGAGCGAGTGGAAAGGTACGCTGATTATCGCCAGTCACGACCGCTGGCTCATCGACCATTGGCAAGGCTCGACGATTCACATCCAGTAATGAAACTATCGGCGCGTTCTCCCGTTTCAAGTAGTTTGCGCCATGAATACCGTATCCCGAAAGACGATAGTAATTAACCTGGTCAAGTAACCTGAACGCTTTAGAATCAGATTCGATGAACATTCCGCGCTCACGCAGCAAAGCTATCTGCTCGCTATGGGTTTTGAACTGCTTGACCTGAGGAGTAGAGCGAGACTGTGGCATCACGAACTCCTACTCGGCGCAGAAACGATGAGGACCGGCCCTGGACCCTCACGGGCGGAACCGGTCTTGATAACGCAATTCTAAGCGATAGTAACGGAAAAACAATACCGCGGCGTACCTTAGGTATTTTGAGCGCGAGGTCGGTGTGGTGCCTCATATAGTTTGAGCGCGAAGTGGGGGTTAGGCGCATTGCGGGCCGAGTCTCAAGGGAGAGTTCGTCCGTAACCTGACGTTAACCGACGTGAACACGGGCTGGATACATTTATAAGCCCTGAGGAATAACGCCCGGGGGCATATGCTCAAAGCTCTAGACTCTGCGATAGAAGCCATCCCGTACCAGGGCCTGGACTGTGATAACGGTAGCGAGTTCATTAACCGGGAAGTCATTAACTGGGCATCTAGCCTGGACGTATTCTTCACACGCTCGCGCCCTTACAAGAAGAACGACCAGGCACATGTGGAATCTAAAAACAACCATGTAGTGCGTAAATACGGCTTCCACTACCGTTATGACACACCCGAAGAATTGAAAGTCCTGCGCAAGCTATGGAAAACAGTGTGCCTACGTATGAACCTGTTCACTCCTACCAGGAAACCCATAGGCTGGAATCAAGACAGTGTAGGGAGACGTAAACGCGTCTACGACACACCAGCCACACCCCTAGACCGTTTACTAGCCTCCGGGATACTCTCAAGGACACAAATCAAAGAACTACAACCTCACGAACGTGGCATTCTATCCGTGGGTGATTTTTTTGAGGTTTCGAAGGCACAGCTGATATCCCCGATACCGGGAACCACTGCCCGACTCGTCAGCCAGGTTTTTGAACAAGCTCGCGGGTCAGTGCTTTTTATTGACGAAGCCTATTCCCTGGGGGATGGGGCAGCAGGCAAAGACGCAGTGGATGCGATGGTGAAGCTGATGGAGGATATGCGCGAGGAAATCATCGTGATTATGGCGGGATACACGGATGAAATGCGGGAATTCTTAGCTGCTAATACCGGATTCCGCTCGCGGGTACGCATCACCATCGAGTTTCCTGATTATTCACCGGCGGAGCTCACCAGTATCTTCACCTTCCTCGTCGAAGAGGATGGATACACCCTTGATCCTACAACTCCCGCTAAAGCCGCCGAGATTTTCCGTGCCATGGGATCGCGCGTAAGCAGCGGTAATGGTCGCTTCGCACGCCAGTTATTGGAAGAAGCGAAGCTCTATCAGGCAGAGCGGCTAAAGAAACTTAGCGACCAGGGACAGTCCCTGAACACGCAAGAGCTTGAGATGCTCCTGCCAGAAGACCTAGTTATGAAGACGGATCAGCTAGCTGCCAAGCAGAGAATAGGATTCATTAGCAAGTAGATTCACCCGAGCTGAGTTTTTTAAAGCATTCAAGTAGCTGCTCAGCTTTAGAAGAATTTACAATCTCTTCTGCACGAGCTTTCCACAATTCCTTTACCCGCTCAACGCATTCTCGGGGATTGTCATAGTCGGGCTTGTCTACTACCAACCTGCATTCTTGGGTATTGGACTCGTCGGACTCTATCTTTGTATAGCAACGAACACAGTGTCTATCAAGGAATTCCGGATCATCCGGATTATTCAGGTTCTCTTCTATATAGGAGAAGGCAAAATCATAACGGTCACCCTTATTGGACCCACGACCGATTTTTTTGGGGATAGCCCAAAAATTTGCCAGGCAGTGGTAGCCGTCAAAATATTCTTGAAGCCAGGGAGGAACTTCCCCGTTTTTTTCAGCTTCCTTCCGCTTAGCACAATGCTTAGGATTTCCGCCAAAGAATTGATTGGCCACCGATTTGTAGGAGTTCATAGTATCGCCAGCGAAATCATCACAACAAAAGTGCTTTTTACTATCAACGCTCTCAACGCTCTCAAGCATTGTCTTGCCATAAAGAGTTTCATAAAAGGCGATCGCGAGGTCGCTCATATCCTCATCCACAGTTTCATAACGTTTTCCGCTACTCGAGATTACGTTCATTTCTAAGACTTTAATCCCCTCACACCTAATGGGGGTAAGGAGCATTTTTCGTAACCAGTTGCGGTCAGATTCGTCAAGATTATTCATTTTTTCTCCCGGTATTTCCGTAAGGTTTCTTCCAATGTTTTAGTGATTTCTTCCCGCAGCTCCGGCGGGGAAAGCACTTCTACAGAACCGGCATACTGCAATGCCCACCACACCATGGCATTTGGTTGGGCCCTGACCCGCACTAGGTAGCAGTCACTGTCACCATCGGGCACAACCTGTGCATCTGGGAACCAAGAAAAAGTACCGTCAAGCCCGCCGGTTACCCGATATTCGATGTCAACTGCCTGCCCACTAAAAAAGTAGGGTCGCTCGTTTACGTACCTAACGAAATCAAAATCTTCGCTATCCACGTTGTCCGCAGTGCCCTCTAAAATCTTGATATCGCTGATCCTATCGATAACGAAATGATATATCCAGGTATTTTCGTTCGGGTGCGGATCTTTGCCCGCGAGCAGGTAGTAGTCCCCTCTTTTAAAAACCGTGGTATAGGGATAGTACTCGTGCTTTTTCCCATATTTCCCTGGTGCCTGGCGCCCCTCTGCCTCTGGCCGCAACATCACGTGCTTATAGGAGAAGCGAATTTTTTGCCCCCCACTTATAGCGCTATCAAGCTCAAGCAGAGTAGCTGGCGCCCCGCGGAACATGGGGCGCTCTGGGAAAAGTATTTGCCCGCTTTCAAGGTGTTCTGGCTTTACACCCGCCAGTGACGCCAGCAGGCTGCGCAAGTCGGCGACATCTTCCGGGTTAAATCGTGACATCTGCAGTGCATCGGAAAGCACTCGCATTTGGGCAGGGCTAATAATGGCGGTGGCAAACCAGTTGGTGCGCCTTTCCCCTGGGGGTACCAAGGTTTCGTCCTCTAAATCAGCGAACTGTTGAACCCGAACTCCGAACGGCAACTGGTTCCCTAAAGATTTGAGGTAATGCAGATATTCGCGCGCGGTTCTCTCCGAGATTTTAGGAGGGTTCCATTGCAGATCCCCGCTGGCGAAGTCTTCGGTCAGGCGGGACGCCCTCACTCCCTGATTAAAACTGGTATTTTCCAGCAAATACTTTAGGATAAAGAGCGCGTAACCGCGTTGCGTCTGCGCCTGAGACTTTTCCGATTTGCTGTTACCCATAACCCAAGGCTAATTCATTCGCGATAAAACCGGAAGAGTCTTTCCGTATTAGCTGTAAGAATTCTGCGCCTTCCGGCAGACGATTCCGAGAGCCAATAAAAAATTAGTTGCTTTCCAGACAGGCGCCCTAGGATTTTCGAAGACCCGCTAGCGCCATCGGAATATGACCCTAGCCGCGGCAAATAGCCAACTTACGCAGTGGCTGGGAAGAGATTTTAAGCGGGACTAAGCCGACACGATCAGTTCGGCCGCCTTAGCGGCGAGCTCTTCATCGATTTTCCCGTAAACCTGATCTAAGGAAGCATCCAAATCCGCCTTATCCAGTAACTCTGCGCCAGATACGGTCACTACTTGATCCGCAAATTTTGCAAGTTCTGCATGCGCCGCTGCCGCTTTTTGGGCACGTTTTTCCCCTTCAAAAGGAATAGGCGTGGTTACCAAGGCAGAAACCTTGACTCCCAATTCTTTGCCGATTTCGGCTACAAAAGGTGCCGCGCTAGAGCCGGTCAAGCCCCCCATTCCTGCGAGTACTACGACAGCGCTGGTGCCGTCAAGTGCTTTGCGAATCTGACCCGCATGCAAGCTAAGGGCTTCTTGCCAGCGATCATCGTCGACCTCGGAATCTCCCTCGATATCGGGGCAGGTTAACGCAATCTTTTCTTGAGCCTTCGCTTGATTTAGACTGTCCTGCGGCCGATTCACGACCATGGTTCGCACCGAGCTTCCAGTTGCTACGACTTCCTTCGCAAACTTCTGAGTGAAAACCTCAAGAACCCTGGTGCCCATTCCCCCGACACCGACAACTGCGGTTACCTTGCCCATGACTCCTCCAAAAACTTCGCTGTAAATTATGTCTTCCTAGCTTACAAGCTACGGAAATAATACGGCAGAGTTCTTCCATTTTACTGTTTTTCACTTACCATTAAGTATTATCCGGTTCCCAATAGAAGTATTATCCGGTTCCCAATAGCCCCACAGCAGGAAATCTATTGTTCGTCACCTCGGAAATAGTGAGCAGCATTATTTTCCCAGTAAAATACCACCAAGGAGAAAACCATGTTTTACGCGATGAGTGACATACATGGACACTTGGATGCTTTGGAAGACGCGCTGAAGCGTATTCCCGATTTGGAGGCAACCTTAACTGGCGACCCCGAAACACACAGGCTGATTTTTCTTGGTGATTATGTTGATCAAGGACCCCACAGCCGCAAAGTATTGCAGCGCATTTACGACCTGCAAACTACCTACCCCGGCAATGTCGTGGTCATCAAGGGTAATCATGACGAATGGTTTATCGAGTTCCTGACCACCCGGGACTCCCTGGCGACAACCACTTATATTCCCGAAACCCTACTGAGCTTTTTAAACGTTGCGGATCGCGAAGCGGTAAAAACCGAACTTGCGGACAGGGATCCCGAGACAGCCCTGCAGGCGATCCGCAACCGGATTAACGCCGATCACCCCCAGCTGGTGCGCTGGCTGAAAAACTTGCCTACCTACTGGAAAACCCCAACCCAGGTGTTTGTTCACGCCGGCATCGATGAGGACGCACAGGAATACTGGGAGCTGGGAACTTCCGAAGACGTCATGTTAAACAAATTCCCCGCCACTACCGTGCCGTTCCTGATAGATATTATTGCCGGTCACGTCGGTACCTACGCTTTAGCTGGTGACCAAAATTTCCATGACGTCTACTTTGACGGTTCTTCGCATTACTTAATCGATGGCACCGTCCAAGTATCTGGTCGCATCCCAGTTCTAACCTATGACCCCACTACCGGCCGCTATGGATCGCTCTAGCAGACTCATAGCCATAAAAATCCACAATCCACCCTGGTAATAAGGCTCGTGACCACTACGACCTGCGCAAACTATCGTAGCTATCTCCCACGGTCTAGGTGGAGGGTTTGATTCCCCAGTGAGCGAGTTTGTCGTTATAGGTAATACTCGTGTACTGAGATCCGTGGTCTGAGTGGTGGATCAAGCCAGACAGGTGTTCTTTAGCGTTCATGATTGCCTGCTCTTAGCCGCCAGGTAGCCGCGAGAGGTAATAAACCCTCCTTCCAGGCTCGCACCCAGTACCCGGCAAATCGGCTCGACCCCGAAACGACACCTATATTCGTCAATATAAGCAATCATCATCGGGCCGGACGGTCGAGCTCCGCTGCGAAAAAAGCCGAGGCAGTTTTCAAAATCTCATTCGCCCTACGC
>QWCJ01001396.1_pt1 | contig 11666 bp, 9 predicted proteins | sample 1972501 | NCBI WGS metagenome assembly QWCJ01 (sample SAMN09866711, study PRJNA288562) | Human vaginal metagenome isolate term2_vaginal, whole genome shotgun... | isolation source: vagina | host: Homo sapiens | place: USA: California
CATCCCACATGTTGCCGCCGCACGGCTTAAAGAACTGTGTGCTAAAAGAACCGCTAAACCAGGCGTACGCATCACCTACCGGGAACAAGGCCCCAACACCCTTTCCATCACCGACGATGCCACCACGATTGCCAACATGCGCGCCGTCTTAGAATCCACCAACACCACCGACCTCCTTAAAGCCGCCAACGACATCTTCTTCAAAGAAGGCACTGGATCCACACCCGCGGTGCGCACCCAAGTCATCATCACATTGAATGAGTTGGACCAAATCATTAACGGCGAGGGTGATGAGATCGAGCTCAACCTGACTAACGGCGGGCGCATGACAGGTGCTGAATTCCTCACCCACAAGTTTGCCGAAATAGGCTACGCCACCATCGTCCACCCTCTTGACGGGCCCATCAACACCTGGCGCCTATCGCGTGGGGCAAACCTCAACCAGCGTCTTAGCCTGCATGCTGAATTCCACACCTGCTCAAGACCAGGCTGCAACAAGCCAGCCGATTACTGCCAAGTCCACCACCTCATCCCCTGGCAAGCAGGTGGTTTTACCAACATTAAAAACCTGACCTTCCTGTGTGCCTACCACAACGGCATCAACGATGATGACCCTTCAAGGCCTACCGGGCGCGGCTACATGTACCGGCTGAATACCGGGGTTAGCTTCATCCCACCCTGGGGTGCACCGATAACCGCAATGCCGGAATATCAGGAAGCACTAGCCAGACTCAACACCGAAAAAGCAGGACAGCCACCAGAGGAACCACCCGACAGCAGCTAACCCCAGCCACCACACACAGCAACAACTGAAAGGAAAAGGCTCACTACCAGCGACAGCACCGCCACCCGCCAACCGAGTGAAGGTTCGCGGGCACATCGGCGATCCTTCAGACAACACCACCCACAAACCACAACAAGGTACGCAGGAAAATCGGCGAGCCTTATGCCAGCGCCACCCATCATCCAAAGCCAGACTGACGGGCAATCCGGCGACCCCAAGCCCGGCTTCACGTGCTGCCGGAAGCCGCAAGAGCTACGAGATCCTTAAGCCCTTAAAGGCGAAGCCAGGCTGGCAGGATCCCCGACTACGCTTCACAGGCCACGGGAAGCGGCATATGCAACGGGGACCCTTAGCTCTTAAAGGCGAACCCGCCAATCAAGGCCAGCCTCCGAGCAAAGCTCGGCGCACCAGGACTGATTAAAGGGGTGGCGAGGGAGGAGCACTCCAGGGCTCTGATTCGGCGAGGATAAGCTCCTTGATAACGCCAAACGTGTGCATGGTTCCGCGTGAGAGGTGAACGCGGAATGTGCTTCCGACTTCGCCTTCCTCGATGCGATGCCACGAGAAATCAGTGCGGATGAGCTCCCGGTTTTTGCGCTCGATGATATGCAGACCGTGGTCGAGGAGGATTGTTTCCGTTTCGGTGCGGATGAACCACACGCGGTCCCCCACGCTGCGGCGCTTCAATCCGGTCAAGCTGCGATGGTCTTCGCGCAGCCGGGTAACAGACTCGATAACACCAAAGCGGTGCTCGAAACCTTCAGTGTCTGCGAGGACAAGCGGGCGGCCAGGGCCCACCGGACGGAGTGCTGAGACCTGCCACGCCACAGGTTGCCCTCGTTGTCCTTCCTTCGATACCGGCCGTACGACTGCCACGCACGTGGCTCGATGCGGCTGGGAAGTAGAGGCGTTGTCCTCTTGAAACTGGCTTGGGATGCGCTGCTCATCGAGGCACCGTGAGGACTCGGTGGGAGCCTTGTCAACCAGGCCCGCCGGAAGCGCGGTGGGCACCATGGATACCGGGTGCTCTGTGGACTTGGTCGAAGCCGGAACAACAGGGCCATGAGGAGAAAAGGTAGGGACTGTGGGCATCACGGTAACGCGATGAGACGGGGTAACGACGAGCCAGAGGCCTTCGGTGATGAGGTGGCGGTCGAGAGGCACGAGCGGCGGGTGGACGGCTGCCATGGACTCTAGGCGGGCGGTGAGTTCGTCGTCAGGCACGCCCCAGCCGTATCCTTCCGCCGCCAGCATTCCAAACAGGGTTCCCAAAGGTAAGTCCGGTTGGCCTTCCCACGCGGCACGCAGGGCGGCGAGGGTTCGGTCAATACGGGTTGGGTCAAACATGACTCCTAAGCCTAGTAGGCCCACGATCACCAAAGCCGCCCAACCCCATCAGGGATTGAGCGGCTTACAGACCTGCTAATCAGGAAGAGCCTTAAGCCCTAGCGAGAATTAGCCGAGGATCTTGGTAACGCGGCCAGCGCCGACGGTACGGGAGCCCTCGCGGATAGCGAAGCGCAGGCCCTCGTCCATAGCGACCGGCTGGATGAGCTCTACGGACATCTCAACGTTGTCGCCCGGCATAACCATCTCGGTGCCCTCCGGCAGCTTGATGACACCGGTAACGTCGGTGGTGCGGAAGTAGAACTGCGGACGGTAGTTGTCCATGAACGGGGTGTGGCGGCCGCCCTCTTCCTTCTTCAGGACGTAGACGGAACCCTCGAACTTGGTGTGCGGGGTGTAAGCGCCCGGCTTGATAACAACCTGGCCACGCTCAACGTCCTCACGCTTGGTACCACGCAGAAGCAGACCACAGTTGTCGCCAGCCTCGGTGTAGTCCATCATCTTGCGGAACATCTCGATACCGGTAACGGTGGTGGACATGGACTTGTCCTTGATACCGATGATCTCGATGTCCTCGTTGACGTTCAGGGAGCCACGCTCAACACGGCCGGTAACAACGGTACCGCGGCCGGTAATGGTGAAGATGTCCTCGATCGGCATCAGGAACGGCTTGTCCAGCTCGCGCTCCGGATCCGGGATGGACTCGTCGCAGGCGTCCATCAGGTCGATGACGGACTGTACCCACTTCTCGTCGCCCTCGAGAGCCTTCAGAGCGGAGATGTGAACGATCGGAGCTTCCTCGTCGTAGTCCTGCTCAGCGAGCAGCTCGCGGATCTCCATCTCGACGAGCTCGATGATTTCCTCATCGTCAACCATGTCGCACTTGTTTAGTGCAACGAGGATGTACGGAACGCCAACCTGGCGAGCCAGAAGAACGTGCTCGCGGGTCTGCGGCATCGGGCCATCGGTTGCAGCAACAACCAGGATGGCGCCGTCCATCTGAGCAGCACCGGTAATCATGTTCTTGATGTAGTCGGCGTGGCCCGGGGCGTCCACGTGTGCGTAGTGGCGCTTCGGGGTGGAGTACTCAACGTGGGAGATGTTGATGGTAATACCGCGCTCCTTCTCCTCAGGAGCCTTATCGATTGAATCGAATGCGAAAGCGGTGTTCTCATCCGGGTAAGCGTCAGCCAGAACCTTGGTGATCGCTGCGGTGGTGGTGGTCTTGCCGTGGTCGACGTGTCCGATGGTGCCGATGTTCACATGCGGCTTCGTACGCTCGAACACTGTTTGTCCTCCTGGACTCTATGGCGGCTACGTATTTCGCAGCCACGTGGTTTGTATTGCCATTGGCACTTCGGGCCGAAGCCCATAAGCGCTAATGACGCTTTCTTACGTGCCAGTTACACGATCCTAGATTTATGCCGCAGTTTTTTCAAACTGCCCAAATAGGAGGTAACCCCGCCCAACACGTGCGGACGTTGACCCTCGACAAGAATCAATTTAAAGGATCCTGGGAGGGTAACGGCCGGCTCAACGCGCAAAAAGCTTTACGCACTCAGCGGACCGCTACCTCCCCAGCGTTGGGAGCTGGTGCCTACTGGCGAAGACTACCAGCCCCGCGAGGAAGGGAATCGATCAGATCCCCTTAAGCCTTAGGCCTTGGCGCCGGTGCGCTCCTCGATGATCTCCTGTGCCACGGAGGAGGGAACCTCCGCGTAGGAATCGAAGACCATGGTGAAGTTTGCGCGACCAGCGGTGGAAGAACGCAGGTCACCAATGTAGCCGAACATCTCGGACAGCGGAACCTTAGCCTTAACCACCTTGGCGCCGGAGCGGTCTTCCATAGCGAAGACCTGGCCACGGCGGGAGGAGATGTCACCGTTAACGGTACCCATGTACTCCTCCGGGGTCACGACCTCAACGGCCATGATCGGCTCAAGCAGAACCGGCTTTGCCTTAGCAACGGCCTCCTTGAGGACCTGGGAGCCAGCGAGCTTGAAGGCCATCTCAGAGGAGTCAACATCGTGGTAAGCACCATCCTCGAGGGTGGCCTTGATGTTCACCAGCGGGAAGCCAGCAACGAAGCCGTACTGCATAGCGTCCTGGATACCCGCGTCGACGGACGGGATGTACTCCTTCGGAACACGGCCACCGGTGACGGAGTTCTCGAACTTGTAGGTTGCGGACTCGCCCTCTTCCAGCTCTTCCGGATCCGGGTTATAAGGCTCGATGGTGACGATAACCTTTGCGAACTGGCCGGAACCACCGGTCTGCTTCTTGTGGGTGTAGTCCAGGGACTCAACCTTCTTGCGAATGGTCTCACGGTAAGCAACCTGCGGGTTACCGATGTTTGCCTCAACCTTGAACTCGCGCTTCATACGGTCAACCAAGACGTCGAGGTGCAGCTCACCCATGCCGCCGATAACGGTCTGGCCGGATTCTTCGTCGAGCTGGACCGTGAAGGTCGGGTCCTCTTCAGCCAACTTCTGAATAGCGGTACCCAGCTTCTCCTGGTCAGCCTTGGTCTTTGGCTCAATAGCAACCTGGATAACCGGATCCGGGAAGTCCATGGACTCGAGGATGATCGGGTTGTCCGGGTTACAGAGGGTATCACCGGTGGTGGTTTCCTTCAGGCCGATGAACGCGTAGATGTTACCGGCGTCAGCGTGCTCGACCGGGTTCTCCTTGTTCGCGTGCATCTGGAAGAGCTTGCCCACGCGCTCCTTCTTGTTCTTGGTGGAGTTGAGCATGTTCTCGCCTGGGATAGCCTGGCCGGAGTAAACGCGCACGTAGGTGAGCTTGCCGAAGAACGGGTGTACGGCAATCTTGAAGGCCAGTGCGGAGAACGGCTCCTGAACGGAAGGCTTACGGGTCAGGGTCTCCTCGCCATCGAGGGAGGTACCGTTGACCTCGCCGATGTCCAGCGGGTTCGGGAGGTAGTCAACAATGGCGTCGAGCAGCGGCTGAACACCCTTGTTGCGGTAAGCGGTACCGCAGAAGACCGGGTAGATCTCAGAGTTAACGGTCAGCTTGCGGATAGCACCCTTGATTTCCTCAATGGTCAGCTCTTCGCCGCCGAAGTACTTCTCCATGAGCTCTTCGTCAGACTCAGCGACGGTCTCGAGCAGCTTCTCGCGATACTCCTCGGCCTTCTCCTGAAGGTCGGCCGGGATCTCCTCGATGGTGCCATCGGTACCAATCTCGGTCTTGCCGCGCCAGGTGATGGCCTTCATGTTAATCAGGTCGACGACGCCGTCGAAGTCATCCTCAGCGCCGATCGGCAGCTGCATAACCAACGGCTTAGCGCCGAGGCGGTCGATGATCGTCTGAACGGTGAAGTAGAAGTCAGCGCCCAGCTTGTCCATCTTGTTGACGAAGCAGACACGTGGGACATCATACTTAGCAGCCTGGCGCCACACCTGCTCGGACTGCGGCTCCACGCCTTCCTTACCGTCGAAGACAGCAACAGCGCCGTCGAGAACACGCAGGGAGCGCTCAACCTCAACGGTGAAGTCCACGTGGCCCGGGGTGTCAATGATGTTGATCTGGTTGTTGTTCCAGAAACAGGTCACAGCGGCGGACGTAATGGTAATGCCGCGCTCCTTCTCCTGCTCCATCCAGTCAGTGGTGGCGCCACCGTCGTGGGTCTCGCCGACCTTGCGGTTGATGCCGGTGTAGTAGAGGATGCGCTCGGTGGTGGTGGTCTTACCCGCATCGATGTGCGCCATGATGCCGATGTTGCGGACCTTGTGCAGATCCTTAAGCACTTCTTGTGCCACAGTTAATACCCCAACTTAATTGTCGTCGACGCCGGCGTCAGTTATGCACTGACGCAACTTCAAATGACGTCTTCATGGATAGGTCTTGGTCTATTTTGCCACGTCTAGGCTTCTTCGTCAGCGTGAGAGCTAAAGCCCACGCCATAAAAAATAGCCCGAACAACGCTATTCAAGTTTAGGTTCCCCACTAGCTAGCGTGCAGAGCTCCACCAAAGGGAGCGAGAACACGCACTGTCAGCGCAGGTAAACGATGATATCGCTGTTCGAGCCATGATGCCATGTGGCGGGTTCTACCGGCGGGATTACCAGCGGTAGTGAGCGAAGGCGCGGTTGGCCTCAGCCATCTTGTGAGTATCCTCACGACGCTTAACAGAAGCGCCCAGGCCGTTGGATGCATCGAGGATCTCGTTGGCGAGACGCTCGATCATGCTGTTCTCACGACGCTGACGGGTGAAGGTCACCAACCAACGCAGAGCCAGGGTGTTGGAACGAGCCGGCTTAACCTCAACCGGCACCTGGTAGGTAGCGCCACCCACGCGGCGGGAGCGGACCTCGAGGTCCGGGCGGATGTTGCCCAGAGCCTTCTCCAGGGTGCCAACCGGGTCGGTACCGGTCTTCTCGCGGCAAACCTCAAGAGCGCCGTAGACGATGCGCTCCGCGGTGGACTTCTTGCCGTCACGCAGGATCTTGTTCACGAGCATGGTGACCTGCTCGGAGTTGTAAACCGGGTCCTTAACTACAGGACGCTTCGGTGCAGCATTCTTACGCATTGTTGATTACTGTCCCTTCTTTGCGCCGTAGCGGGAACGAGCCTGCTTACGGTCCTTCACGCCCTGGGTATCCAGTGCGCCGCGGATAATCTTGTAGCGAACACCCGGGAGGTCCTTCACACGACCACCGCGGACGAGCACCATGGAGTGCTCCTGCAGGTTGTGACCCTCACCCGGAATGTAGGCGGAAACCTCGATACCGGAGGTCAGGCGCACACGGGCAACCTTACGTAGAGCCGAGTTCGGCTTCTTCGGGGTGGTGGTGTACACGCGGGTGCACACGCCACGGCGCTGCGGGGAGCCCTTCAGGCCGGCCGTAGCAACCTTGGCCTTCTTGGAGTGGCGGCCCTTTCGGACCAGCTGCTGAATAGTTGGCATAAATCTAGTCTTTCTCTATGACTTCGGCTTGAACTGACCGCTTTCACAAGTCCAAACATGCAAAAATAGGGGCTCTTCTCCGGGGCCCTTCCGCATGTCCAGAACGTCCCTCAACCACAGGATGGTCGAGATACCGATCAGACTTTTCATCTCCTATAAAGATGAAACCTAGAACAGACTACCACCACCCCGCTGATCTGCTCAAATCCATGATGTGGCTGCTTGGCTTGGCACTCAAGCTGCAGTGAGTATTAGCGCCACTCCCAGGTCAGGTCCGCCTCCACCGCGCGCTCAGCGAAGTGCTCTTGTTCCTGCTTCTCCCAGGTGTCAAACCACTCTTCGTAGCCGGGGTCGCGCTCAAGGGCTCGCTCGCGGCGCTTCTCACGCGGCCCGTCGATGCGCACAGTCACCACTGAGCCGCGCTCTTGAGCCGCGGCGACGGTGGCCTCGGTGACAGAACCAACTCCTTCGACGATCAGATCATCGCGCTCATCCAAGCTGGCCCAATCCTTCGGCGCGTTGGCTTCCCAGTCCCAGCGCCAATAGCCCGGGTTATTCTCCCGCAGCACTTGTTCCGAGACCATCTTTGAGCCTTCTTGCAGCCCATGCCAACCAGGATAGAATTCGTCGAGGTGGACAACGCGCCATCCAGTGCGCTCCGCCAGCGCCACGGAGGTCCAGGTCTTGCCGGCGCCCGAGGGGCCGTCGATAAGCACGGTAATTGGGCGCATCGGCCGCTTACGTGCCGCCGCGAGCGACATCACATCATTCAAGAGCCTGTCCATCTCGGCGGCGTTGGTATCGGCAGTTCCCTTACCGCCTTCCCGATGGTCCGTGCGGTCCGTGTCCTGCATGTTGTCTTTCACCACTTCTGGGTTTGTCTAGCGTGCAGCTTTTAAGAGAGTCATCCTAGAGTCCAAAAAATCTCCAGGACCCACTGAGAACCGAAACTACCACCGGAAGCGCCGCAAGGCCGGTTCCCACCACCATCACCAGCCAGTCCCGGCCGGCGAGACGTGAGGGCCGCGCCCAGGTGCGCTGGCCACCGCCCGGCGGTGTGCGCCCAAATCCTCGCGCCTCCATCGCTGTGGCCAGTTTGCCTCCGCGGCGCAGGGCTAACACCAACAATCCGAAGGACATGGTGATGAGGTGCTTGATGCGGCCTTCGTCAGTAAGCCCACGCGCACGCCGCGCCATGGCCAGGTACTGCCAGTCTGATTTAAAGAGCGTCATCATGCGCACCCCGGCCACAGCACCGATAACGAAGCGTGAGGGAAGCTTGAGGATTTGGGAGAGCGCATCACCTAGCTCCGTCGGGTCAATATCCCGCGCGAGAACCACCATGGGCAGCGCCACCGCCAGCACACGCACCGTAATGGCGATGGCTAACTCTAGCGAGTTATCCGTGACTGTAATCAGCCACCAGCTGAAGTACTCCCTGCCACCGGGCGCACCGTAGAGCAACATCGAAATTCCGGACAGCGGCGCAATAAGAAACAGGAACCACCCAGCCTTAAATAGCCGGGACCAGGACACCCCACACAGCGGCGCGAAAAGCAGCGTCATGCCCAACGACACGACTGCGGAGACCCAATCCACCGAAAGCAACAGGGGCGTAACCCACACGAACATCAGGAAGATGCGCGTCAGCGGATTCACGCCACGCAGCAAGCCAGCGCTGCCCAAACGGCCAGCGCCCTTCATGCTCACCGAAGACGAATTAGCCACGGCTCACCTCCACTCGGTGGTCACCCAACGCGGAAATAAACAGCGGATCGTGGGTGACTGAAGCAATCGTCGTCCCCTCATCCGCCATGCGCCGCAGCAGCCACACCAGCTCTGTGAAGGTGTGGGGGTCTTGGCCGAAGGTGGGTTCATCAAGTAGCAGCACTTCCGGGGCACTCACCAGGGCCGTCGCCACCGACAAACGGCGCTTCTCCCCTCCCGACAACGTAAACGGGTTGGCGTTGAGCAGATGTCCCAGGCGCAGCGACTCCACGAGCTCCGCAATGCGCGCCTCCGGCACCTCGCGGTGCATAACCCGGGGGGTCCGCCAACTCCCGTGACTTCCACGTCAACGGCGAGCCTTTCAGCCCTCGGCGCACGTACTCTGCCACACCAATCTCTCCGGAGACTGCCGGAAGCAATCCTGCGACCGTCATCAGCCACGTGGTCTTGCCCGCACCATTTGGCCCAGTAATCACCGTGGACATCCCCCGCGGCAGCGCGTAGCTACGCGGCGGCCCAAAGCGGGTGACCAAGTCCGTACTCCACAGCGCCGCCGTCTCCGGCCCGGACACATGAGATACATCCGATCCCGGCACGACGCATCCCGGTACTTCCAACCTCGGCTCTACCGAGCCCGGCACTACCTCAACGCTGCTTGACGACGCCCCATAAATCCCCCGCGCCCGCGGCAAACCGCTATTAGAGCGCGAAGCGACAACAGTCCCCAGTGGCCCATCAGCGACAATGCGCCCATCCTTCAGCTCAACCGCTCGGTCGAGCACTCCCTTCCACGCCGCGTGCTGATGCTCCACCACGACGAGCGTGGCACCAGTGCGCTCCACCATGGTGGACACCGCTTCGATGACTTCACGTGCTCCCTCCGGGTCGAGGTTCGCCGTCGGCTCATCCAGCAACACCATGCCCGCACCCATCGCGATGACACCGGCCAAGGCCAGACGCTGCTTCTGCCCACCGGAAAGCTGCTCGGTGGGAAATGACAAGTCCACCGATGGCCCCACCATCGATAATGCCGCCGAAACCCGCTGCCATATCTCCGAGCGCGGGTAGGCCAAGTTCTCACAACCAAAGGCCACATCATCCCCCACCCGCGCGGCAATTACCTGCGAGTCCGGGTCCTGCAGCACCAGCCCCACCGGAATCGTGTGCCCGGGTGGCTCGACGTGACCGGAGGCATCCTCAAGAAGAATCTCTCCAACTCGAGTACCTTCGTCATCCCCACCAAGCACACCCGCGATGGCCGCCAGCAGCGTGGATTTCCCAGAACCGGAATCACCACACAGCAGCACCTTCTCCCCCGGCGATATAACTAAATCAATATCCGCCAGCGCCGGCGCACGCCTCCCCGCATGCGTCCAGCCATAGCCACGAGCCACAAGCTTCGTGGCCCCAGCACTACCCACATCAGCCATCAGAACCAGCCATCACAGTCAGCAACGTCAACCAGCATCAGTCAACACAAGCAACGCTTGTCTAAGCGTTGTGCTGTTCGCGGCCAACCGCAAAGCGATCCAGCGCACCAGTCTTCGCAAGAGCCTTAACCACGAAATAGCCCACGGCACCCGCCAGAATGGCTCCGGAAATGCTCAGCGTCACTAGGTAGATGATGTTGAACTGCAGAGTCTTACCCAGGTTTCCGGAGGTAAACAGCTCCAGCACGAAAGCGCCCCAGCCCGCAGCCATCCCGCCGAGCATCGCAATGCCCAGGCCAAAGCGGCGGTAGAGGAAGATTGCCAAGACGATCTCCACGCCAATACCCTGCGCAATACCGGAGTACAACGTACTAATCCCCCACTGGGAGCCCAGCACCGCCGACACAATCGCTGCCAACAGCTCCACGTAGAGTGCTGCACCCGGCTTCCGGATAATCAGGCCACCAACAACACCACCCAGCAACCAAATACCAGTAGCGATTCCGCCCAAGCCCGGCGTGAGCGCATCCATAGCCTGAAACCAGGCATAGCCCACCGTGTTCCACGCCAGGAACACAATTCCGCACGCCACACCCAGCACGGATGCCACCACGATGTCAACGACGCGCCAGTTCAAACTGCGCGGAGCAACACCGTTCGTAGATGCTCCGCTATTAACAAATCCATCATGAGATACAGAGTTCATGATTCCTCCCTTTCGCCGGCATTATCCGGATCAGGTTCGACGGTTCGCCGCCATGACGCGGCATCTCAGCCTCCTCAGCCAATCCATGCACAACCCAATAAGACAAAAGAAACGGAATTGGGCTAAGCGCATTCAAGGCAAACAAGGAAGCACCCGTGACAATGTGTAGTTAGAAGCCGCCAGCACCAAAAGAGCACCAGCTAAGCACGCTCAAAAAAGCACTGTCAGCTTAGCAAGACGTCCCTCACAAGAGCACATCTACCTCTGCCTCAAACAAAAGAGAAACACCAACAGGAGGCACTCTCAGAAGAAAAACGAAAGTACCCCGTCGCGTCCTCTGACCTACGCGACGGGGTACGTGCTCACCGGCTTCAAAAAGCCAGCGGCCATGAGCCTCTACACCGGTAGCTTAAGGAAAGGAAAAGCTTCGGCAGAGACCCAAGACTATGAGAAATAACCAAATGGTATTTCGGCACTATCAAACAAAATCGAGCAATGAGTCAGGCCACGCCACCGGGCTATAAAGCTCGGTGGCAGTGTCCCGCTTCATCAACTCTCACGTTGGGCGGGAGGTTAACGCACCTCCCGGGGCGGTGTTTTTAGAGGAAACACAACCTCACGCTTCGATTACTTGGAGGAACCGTTAGAGGAACCTGCACCCGGCGCACAAGCATCAGCGATAAGGCCAATAGCCAGAGCACCAGCAGCAATCAGAGCCACAGCGCCAGCAGCCTGCTGGTG
>QWCJ01000804.1_pt1 | contig 11665 bp, 8 predicted proteins | sample 1972501 | NCBI WGS metagenome assembly QWCJ01 (sample SAMN09866711, study PRJNA288562) | Human vaginal metagenome isolate term2_vaginal, whole genome shotgun... | isolation source: vagina | host: Homo sapiens | place: USA: California
TAGCCAATGGCAGCGTGTGCAAGCAGAACGCCAACGCAATTCTTTCCTCTTTTCGTTTTTAGCACTCGCTTCCTATATCATTCGAGCTGACGGAAAGGTGATGCACTCGGAAATGGAATTGCTACGAAACTTCCTACGTCAAAACTTTGGAGCTATCGCTGTAAAGCAAGGAGAAGACATTGTTCTGAAACTTTTTGAACAACAAAAGCAAATGGGGTGGCAACGATTCCAATCCACTATCCAACAGGCATGCTTTGAAATACGTAGCCAAATGGCTTACCCAGAACGTCTACAATTGCTCAATTTCTTGGTCATCATGGCACAAGTTGACGGTCATGTTGTAACCGAGGAAATCAATGTGCTCAAAGAAGTTGCCATCAATTTGGGACTTTCTGCCACCGATGTAGACTCAATGCTCAACCTTAAAGACAGTTCTTCCAGTCTGGAAGCTGCTTACCGTGTGTTGGGCGTCTCTCCTTCTGCCTCCAACGAGGAGGTAAAGAATGCGTATCGACAAATGGCGTTGAAGCATCATCCTGACAAAGTGTCTACCTTAGGGGACGATGTTCGCAAGGCTGCGCAAAAGAAATTTCAAGAAATAAACAATGCAAAAGACCTCATCTACAAAGCCCGCGGCATATAGCCAAACATCCCCTTAGCACACCAACGGCATCCGCAGTGGCTTCGTGACCTGACATGGTAAGGGCAGAAGGAGTAGAAACAGGAGCGATAAAACCCACTGCGCTTATTTATTTTTAGTGAATATTTTATAATTCATGTTAATTTTAAGGGGGGGGGTAAGATTGCGTTATCTAAGTTCATTATCTTTGTCATCGTTAAAATCAGGGTGGGTTTTATAAATTACCACCCCATGACATTCAAGTAATGAAGGGTTACGCCCTGTTAAACCTTAACAAGGCTAATTTATAGAATCCGCCTAAAATTTAATATCGACATGAGAGCAACCTTTCTGAAGTTTTCTTTAATGGCTTTGGCGCTATCAATGTCCGTGCCACAAACAGCCATGGCAACTCAGCGTCTGCAAGCTACTCAACAGGTACGCACGGTGCGAGGCACCGTAATCGATGCGGCAGACAACCAGCCTGTCATTGGTGCGAGTATCGTGTTAAGTGGCACGTCCATCGGAACGATCACCGATGTAGACGGAAAGTTCACCATCAAGACCGTAGGTAAGAATCCCAAGCTGGTTATTTCCTACATCGGGAAAAAGACAGTAGAAATAACAGTACCCGAATCGGGAGAAATAAGCGTCAAGCTTGAGAATACGGACGACCTACTCGACGAGGTAGTGGTAGTAGGTGCCGGTACGCAGAAGAAAGTGAGCGTGACAGGTGCCATCACCAGCATCAAGGGCAGTCAGTTGGCTGTTCCTTCCAGTAATTTGTCGACAGCCTTTGCCGGTAGGATTGCCGGTGTGGTGGCACGCCAAAACAGTGGAGAGCCAGGAGCAGGCGCCGAGTTTTACATCCGTGGCATCGGAACCTTTGGTGGCCGCACCACTCCACTCATTCTGCTGGACGATGTGGAGGTGTCGGCAGCCGACCTGAACTATGTGCCGGCCGAGAACATAGAGAGCTTTTCCATCCTGAAAGACGCTTCGGCAACGGCCATCTATGGCGCACGGGGTGCCAATGGCGTGATGATTGTAACCACCAAGGGAGGGGATTATAACTCAAAGACTAAGCTCAACATGAGGGTAGAGAACTCGTTCAACTACATTGACCAGTTTCCCAAGTTTGTCGATGGTGCCAGGTATATGGAGATGTACAACGAGGCAGCACGCGGAAGTGGACAAGCGGAACGATATTCGGCACAAGAGATTGAGCGTACGCGCACGGGCTACAACCCACTGGTATACCCTGACGTGAACTGGAAGGACGTGATGTTTAAGAACATGAGCATGCGCCAGGCGGTGAATGTAAACGTGAGTGGTGGCGGTTCTAAGATGAAATACTACATGAGCCTGAACGTGTCTCATGATGCTGGATTAATCAACACCAAAAAAGCCTATTCGTGGGACAACAACATCAACATCGTGAACTATACGTTCCAAAACAACCTGTCGTATAAACTCACGCCCACCACCACCATCCAGATGAACATGAATGCGCAGATACGCAACCGCAAAAGTCCAAACGTTGCCAGCAAAGATTTGTTCAATCTCATCCTCACTACTACACCCATTTTGTTCCCACCTACCTATCCTGCAATTCCTGATGATCCGATGTACGACCACATACTGTACGGAAACAATTATATCACCGGCAACACGATGTACACCAACCCCTATGAGCGCATGATGACCACATTCAAGGAACAGAACGAAAACATTCTCAACACCGTCATCAAGATAGACCAAGATTTAAGTTTTATCACTCGAGGATTGAATTTCAATGCTTGGGTAAATTTCAAAAACTGGTCAAGTTCAAGTTACGATCGGTCCATCATAGGACATAATTACCGTATCAAGGCAGGTAGCTTTAACGCAGAGAATCCCGAATCGCCTTACGAGCTGGAACTGTTGAATACAAATGGAACCGACTTTATCTCACAGTCGGATATCAGCAAGGCAAGTGATCAGACCATAGAGATGCAAGCCAATCTGAACTGGAACCGCCGTTTTGGCAAGCACACCATAGGAGCCATGGCACTGTACCGACAGCGCGAGTATCGAAACGCTGTGCTGCCCAACCGCAACCAGGGTATCTCCGCACGCCTTACCTACGATTATGATACGCGCTATCTGCTTGAGTTCAACGCAGGCTACAACGGAACCGAGCGACTGTCCAAGGAAGATCGCTTTGGATTCTTCCCCGCAGTATCGGCAGGTTGGGTGATGAGCAACGAGACATTCTTCAAACCTCTCAAAAAGATAGTCACACACCTCAAGCTGCGTGGTTCGTATGGTATTGTCGGCAGCGACGACTTGGCTAAGCCATCGGGCAGCTACTACCTGTTTATCGACAAAATAGCCAACAATGATCTGGCAAAACTAAAATGGCAATTTGGACAAGATGGCGAGATTCAGGGCGGCGGTCCCATGCTGACTTACTATGCAATGAGAGGCCTGGGATGGGAAAAAGTGAAGAAGTTGGACCTTGGTCTGGACCTGCATTTGTTCGACGGTCTGGAACTGACGTTCGATTACTTTCTCGACAAGCGTTACGACATCTTCATGCACCGTGAGGCATGGCCACAGTCATTGGCATACCATGAGGCAAAGCCATGGAGCAACATTGGTAAAATGAACAATGAGGGATTTGAGGTGAGCCTACGGTACAGCCGCCGATTCAGCAAAGACTTCTCAGCCTCGGCACAGGCCAACCTTACATACAACCAAAACAAGGTAATCTACATGGATGAGCCTGTCTATCCCACTGTTTGGAAAACGGCCATCAACAAGCCCTATGGCAACATCATGGGCTATGTGGCAGAAGGACTGTTTAGAAGCCAAGAGGAAATAGACAACAGCCCGAAACAGAACCTTGGCTCGGTGGTACGCGTGGGTGACATCAAGTACCGCGACATCAACGGTGACGGTAAAATCACCGATGACGACCAAATGATGATTTCACAATACAACGGAACACCACGCCTGCAGTATGGATTTGGCGGAACCTTTGAGTACAAGAAATTCGATTTCGGCATTTTCTTCACAGGTTCAGCCCTGCGCAAGATCATGACCAATGGCATGGATCCGTTCCAGGAAGGTATTGGTGTAGGTAATAGAAACGTTGTACAATACATCGCTGACGACTATTGGTCAGAAGAGAAACAAAACTGGGATGCCGCCTATCCGCGCCTTGGACTGAAGACAACTGACATCGCCAACAACACAAAACCCAGCACTTACTGGCTGCGAGACGGCTCGTTCATGCGCCTAAAGAATGTTGAATTGGGGTGGAGCTTCAAGTATGGTCGCGTATACATCAGCGGTGTCAATCTGCTTACCTTCTCGTCATTCAAACTATGGGATCCCGAACTGAGTGGGTGGAACGCCTATCCGATGCAGAAAACCGTCAATATGGGTCTTCAGCTACACATCTAATTCATGTCTTACCTTATTATAATAAATATCATTATGACAAACCTATCTAAAATGAAAGTACTATCAGATTCCAAGATTGTGAGCAAGATTGTGAGCATGACCCTGCTGTTTTCAGCGGCAACGCTGACAACCTCATGTGACTATCTCGACGTGGTTCCTCCAGAGCAGGCTTCCCTATCTGACGCCACAAAGAGCCACGACCGTGCCATGGGGTTTCTTTTTAGCTGCTATGGTGGGATAGGCGTAGACAACCCTTGTAATTATTTGGGCGAGGTAGCATCGTCCACTGACGAATACACATTACCTTACTCATGGTCGGCAGACGGAATGTGGGACGATTATGCCTGCAACACGGCATCAGCCACTAACCAAAGTTGGGTGTGGGGCACCACCTATCAGTATATCGGCCAGTGCCTGTTGTTCCAAAAAGAACTGGAAAAGATGAGGGGAAACTTTGTTTCCGATGCCGAGAAAAAGGAATGGCTAGCCGAAAGCAAGTTCCTCATTGCCTATTATCACTTTGCCACACTTCGCCGATATGGACCCATCCCCATCACCGACAGCTATGTAGCAATGGATACACCAACCGACCAGTATAACGGAAGGTTCCACTTTGACTATTGCGTGGACTGGATTGCCAAGCTGCTGGACGAGGCAGCTGAGGGACTTCCAGCCGTACGTACCAAGAGCGAAGAATGGGGACGCGCCACGTCGACCATGTGCAAGGCTGTGAAAGCTCGTATGTTGCTCTATGCCGCATCGCCCCTATGGAACGGAAAATTCCCATTCCCAACTTGGGAAAACAAGAACTTTGAAACACCTGGCTATGGAAAGAAACTGGTAAGTACCACTTGCGATAAAGGCAAATGGGATCGCGCTTTACAAGCCAACCTCGAGGCTTTCAGGCTGGCTACAGGCGAGGGCGACCGCAAACTCTACGATGACTTAGACTTTTACAAGCGCAACGAGCTGAAGCTGCCCTATGCCCCGGGTATCAGTGACGGAGACTACCCTACTGCGGAAGACAAGGCCAAGCAAGAAGACTTTCTTAAACGCGTGATGTTGATGCGTTATGCTGTTTCCACCCGAGAGGGCGACGGCAACAAAGAATACATCTGGGCCTCATGGAATATGGGATTTGACATAACCAGCCGCATGCCACACCATATCATCAAACTGAACAACGGCAACTGGCAAAATGGCTGGAGTGGCGTCGCTCCAACGCTCTACACCATTGAACACTTCTACACCAAGGATGGAAAACTGCCAGGGAAAGATAAGAATTTTTCACCGCAAGCAGAATGGTTTACCTCTGCAAACATCGCAGGACGAAAAGATATCATTAAGCTCAACGCCAATCGTGAACCACGCTTTTATGCATGGATGGCTTTCGACGGTGGTGACTATGGGTCTGTGTTCCGTGCAGGACAACCGCTAAAACTGCAGATGCGTAACCCAGAAGAACAAGGCTTTAGTACCCAATTCAATCGAGACAACAGCGTGACGGGATATCTCACGCAAAAATATGTTCACCCTAAATACGAATACGGCAACGCGGGTTCTGTAAATAGTGGAACAGCAGCTCCTACCATCCTCTTCAGACTGGCGGAGCTATATCTCAACATTGCCGAATGTTATGCGGCGTTGGACGATGTAGACAACGCTCTCAAATACCTCAATCCTATCCGTGAGCGTGCAGGCATTCCTGATCTAACTAAAGCAGATGTTACTGCCGACATGACCATCACAGACTGGGTTCGCAACGAGCGGTTCATAGAGTTGTGGAACGAAGGTCAGCGGTTCTTTGACGTCAGACGGTGGTGTGAAGGAGAGAAATACTTCTCGGCAGGCAAGCGAATGGGACTCAATGCCGAGGTAACCAAGCCGACGTTCGAGGAATTCAATGTTCCCACCAAGCCCAAGCATCCGTTTGTCTGGAGCAACAGAATGTATCTCAACCCGGTATTCTATAATGAGGTCTATAAAAACCCACAGATGGTTCAAGCACCTGGATATTAATGATTATATAATATATAATAAATAAAAATATGAAAAAAATAATTTTAGCAGGACTTTGTGGCATGATGCTTTTATTTGGATCATGTGAAAGCTATGACAACATCGTGCCAGAGAAGTACAATAAGATTATCTCACTGCAAAACGCAGGCGAGCAATCCTTGGATCTTTATCGCACAGGCGAGAATACCATCTACACCATCACGGCGATGAAAGGCGGATATACACCAGACGTTGCAGCAAAGGCTACCGTGAGCGTGATGAACGAGAGCGAATTTGCCGAATACAAGGAAATCAGTGGACAGGACTACAAGATTCTTCCGGCAGAGTGTTATACCCTGAGCAATGCAGAACTTGACTTCACTCCAGCCGACCGATGGAAGAAAGCCGAGCTGGCAGTGAATCCGAACATCGTAGACAAATATGTGAAAAACGGATCTGAAGGATATGTCATTCCACTGATTGCCAAGAGTGCAACTGACTCAGTGTTGTCCTCTGCCAACATAATCATACTGAAGCCAAATGCAGTGATTGACCCGTCTGTGTCATTCAGAAACCTTACGCAGAACACACTTACTACCGAGATGGGGCCTGAAGGCGGAACCATAGAACTACCCATGGCCATGCAAGTGGACAACTTGTGGGACTTTACGGTCAAACTTGAAGTAGACCCTGCAACAACAACCATGCCAAAGGAGAACTTCGAACTGGACAATGAGGGAAAAGTTGTCTTTGAAAAAGGAAAAAATGGCAAGTTGACCATCAAGGTTAAAAAGCTGGAAACTATTGTCAACAACAAAATAGGACTGAAAGTAAGTGGTATCGAGGGAAAATCGTTTGCCTATCCGAAGGATGCAGTCTGCGTGAATATTCTGGGACTGAAATTCCCACTCAAGGCAGACATGCTTTCTTCTAATGCCATAGAACCGTCTGAGGGCTCACTGGCAAACCTGCTGGACGACAACGTCTCGACCTACTTCCATTCAGCATGGAGTGTCTCTATTAGTGGGAAACATTGGTTACAGGTTAACCTACCAGAGAGTACCAACTATTTCCAGTTCAATTACACGAACCGACAAAACAATGGTAATGCTGCCCTGAAAGACTTTGACGTGTTGGTAGGCCCAGACGACTCGCATCTCACCCTGCTGCGCAACTTTACGCTCAACGATGGCTTACCAACAGGAGGTGCCGGTACATTTGTCTCGCCAGAGCTAAAGACGGAGCAACCCATCAAGGTGGTTCGCTTTATTTGCAACCAAAGTTTCGGAGGCAAGTTCTGGGTATGGAGCGAACTAAGCATTAGGCATCTATAGCGGTACGATGTTCAACAGCATACCCCACATATAATTGCGATGACGCCCACACACATTATTGTGTGTGGGCGACTTTTATAAACGATTGCTCAACTTGCATGTTGTTCACAACCAATACTTCTCCGTTCATAATCAATGGCGAGCGTAACCAAAATAAGCCAAAGTAAGACTGCTACCTTACTTTGGCTTATTTTATATATTTCCGCCGGATGTTCAAGGGACGTCACCCTTTTTCATCATGCCGGTTTGAAGCAAGCTATTTATCTTCTTCGTCTTTCTTTGCTGCTTTGCGAACGGTGCGCTTACGCTTCGGCTTTTCTTCAACCGCTGTTTTTTCTACCTCAACACCAGCCAATTCGGGGTCAATCATAATACGACCACAGTACTCACACACAATCACTTTCTTGTGCATCTTGATATCCAACTGCCGCTGAGGTGGTATTTTGTTAAAGCAGCCACCACAAGCATCTCGCTGTACATAGACAATCCCCAATCCGTTGCGTGCATTTTTACGAATACGCTTAAAGCTGGAAAGCAAACGAGGCTCTATTGTCACTTCTAAACCTTTGGCTTTTTCTTTCAGTTCCTCTTCCTCATCACGAGTTTCTTGCATTATTTCATCCAGCTCGCCTTTCTTTTCTTTCAGCGCAACCTTTCTATCACTAAGCAGTGCTTCGGTTTCTTTTAAGTCAGCTTCTTTTTCCTCTATCTTTATGAGTGCTTCCTTAATTTTCTTGTTACAGAGTTCTATTTCAAGACTCTGAAACTCAATTTCCTTGGTCAACGTGTCGTACTCACGGTTGTTCTTCACCTCATCAAGTTGTTTCTTGTAGCGCTCTACACTCGATTCCGCATTGGCAATATCAGCCTTTTTTTGAGATATAGCCTTCTTAAATTCATCTATTTCAGTCTGAATTTTTTCCATACGAGTAGTCAAACCTTCTGTCTCGTCCTCTAAGTCTTGGACTTCTAAAGGCAACTCACCACGCAAAGCACGCTTCTCATCAATAGACGAGAGGGTTGTTTGCAATTCATAGAGAGTTTTCAACTTCTCTTCTACCGATAAATCTGTAGGATCTTTTTTTGCCATGTTTTATTGTTGTTATTGAATAATTGATACTATGTAATTCAAAATATACCACTACATTTCTTTTCCCCCCCAATGACGTTTTGGTTTTAGAAATAGATAATGGGATTCGTGTTGATACTGGATATACAGCAATGTGCTTCTGGAAACTCTTTTTGAATAATCTCCTTAAAAATCTCACTCGTGAACTGTTCACTTTGATAATGACCAATTACCGCTAATTGAATGTGCTGTTCCATGTCAAAAAAGTCGTGATAACTCATTTCGCCTGTTACAAACGCATCAGCTCCTGCTTGTAGAGCATCACTCAACAAAAACGCACCAGAGCCTCCACAAAGCGCAACACGTTTGATAGGGCGACGCAATAGTTGGTTGGCTTGTACACATTCGACTTCAAAGACACGTTTCAGCAGGGAGATGAAATCATCGGCTGCCAGTCCTTCAGCAAAGGTTCCAACAATCCCCTCACCTCCTGTAACTCCGTCAACAATTTGCTCTTTGCCTATAAAAGACAAATTTTGCAACCCCAACTTCTCGGCTATTTTATAGTTTACGCCACCCTTAGCACTATCCATATTGGTATGCATCGCCACTATTGTGATGTGGTTCTGTATTGCCTTCATGACAGTACGCTGCACATAGTTTTGGTTGGAGATGCACGACAGTTTTCTGAATATCAACGGATGGTGTGCTACAATTAAATTACAGCCAAGCCGAATTGCTTCATCAACAATCGGTTCGGTCACGTCTAAACACAATAAAGCCCCTGATAGTTCCGCCTCTGTCAATCCAACTTGCAACCCAGCGTTATCAAAATCTGCTTGCAAGGGCAAAGGCGCGAATCGTTCAAGGGCACTCACCACTTCTTTTATCTTCACGCTATTATTCGATTAGATGCTGCAAAGATACTGTTATTTTCTATTCTGTCATTTTCTCTTTTATAGCTTTACCAATGCCTTCTTGGCTCTATTTTTTCTTTGAACCAATTCTCTACGAAAAGGTAATAATAGGTAACGTAGCACAAGTATTGACAAGGAGCAATCACAAAAGTGTCACGCATCCTTAAACAAAACAGTTCATTCTGTTTGTTGATGTGGCTCATCGCCCTTCAATCGATGATAATCGTCCAACAAATATCTGCGTGACACCACCACCGTGACAATGACAGAAATCATCGAAGCACTAAACATGGCTATCAACAACACCAACTGGAAAGCCAAGGCAGTAAAAACGCCTGCTCCTGCCAACATCATACTCCATAAAATAATAGGAGATACGCCTATTAACATCCGCCCCATAGTGGAGATGGTAGGAAGCGCTGCTCGCTCTATGGTGCGTCGAAACAAATAGCCAAGAGCCTGAGAATGTTTCATGCCATTCCCTAACAGATAATGGTAGAGCTGGCTGTGATGACGCAATCCTATGAAATAAATGTGCAACGCCTGACTGTTCACTTGTATCAAATGCCCCGTCAACAAACCGACAACAGGAATAAAGAAACGAACTTCCAGTGGATTTCTTACACCCATGACAAGCCACAAGACATAAAACCCAACTACCAAGACGCCTGTGAGCGTACCAACCATTACAGGTACAAACAACTGCCGAACTGACAACTTAGCTCGTCTCACCGTGAGTACCGCACCTATCGCCACCATGAGCAAAGCGAACAAAAGGGTTACACCCCAATGGTTCAGCACCATCACTTCATACAACAGAAATCCTAAGACAAGGAGTAACCCCATCATCCTAACGGTGGCTCTCACTGTCCTTGTGAGTAAGGTAGAATGATATAGGTACAACACATAACACGGGATAAGCAACAGCAAAAATCCCCACACATATTGCATGAACGTGATTTCCATTTCTTTACATTGTTAATTTTACTATTACATCAGCCACCTGAGCACTCTCCTCGTCCATGGTAGTGAAACATACGACGCTATCGTCTGACCTCAAACTTTTTATATATGAGGTAACCACCAACCGATTTTCTTCTGTTTGATACAAAGTTGGCTGATTCATAAGAATTATTTTTCGGTCTAACATTCCTGCCACCGATAGTACGATGCGTTGCTGAACATCAGCAGGGAGAGACTCCCATACTGCATCATAACAACTTCTCTCAATGGCTAAAGCTTCCCATTCTTTCCAAAGTGCTTTCTTCTGCTCTTTCATCATTGACAGAGAATTCCCCATGAGCGTGCGCAAGAGTTCAGATACCTGCATGTTTTCAAAGGCGAAATTTGCAGGAACATACGCTATCTTCTGCCTAAAAAAAGATGCAGAGAGTGGTATTATTTCTTCACCGTCGATGGAAACATATCCCTTATTCAAAGGAAGAAAACCCATAAAGGCGTGTACCAATGCAGTCAATGCCTCACTGTTACATCCCACAATAGCTGTTATTTGTCCTTCTCTTGCCATGAAAGAACAATCCTCGAGCAGCGTCTTTCCTGCTACGGTAATGGTGGCATCTTTGATTTCTATCATACATTGGCAAATTTACACAAAAAAAATAAACTGATTGTCAACTAACTTACAAAAACGATATGAATGTTTCTTTTCTGTGTGAATATCGGTGTGCATGATTAGAGGTACGCTGCTTGGAAGGAAATAAAATACTGAATTTTCTTTACAAAGTACCTCTCAAAACTCGCGTGAAAACAACCAACACCAAAGTTGGTCGCAAATACGCGAGAAATGAGCGACTTTCATAACACATTGTTATTAAGAGTATTACGTTTAAGTTTTCTCTTTTCATTCGTCTTTTTAACATTTCTTGCCGATTAAAGCATTGAGATAAGCTTACTATTTGCATGCTTTAAGCCGGCTGAAGCATGTGAATAACACCTCTAATGTGTGTTTCCAAGACCGTTAAATCAATGTTCCGACTTGAAAAGACATCTATTCTGTTAAAATCAGCCCATTTTTGCATGTCGTTTGCCTATTAATTTTTTCTATTTCGCAGATTTTAGATGGTCGTTTTTTGGTAAAATGATAGGACAAAAACAACGTATTTCATTACTAAATAATAAAATTAAAGAAGACGATTCTTTTCGGTATGAGTATTCGTGTAAATATAATGCACCAAACATAGGTTTTTGAAGAAATCGCACCACAACTCATTTTTTTCATGTATATTTGTAACAATTATTAAAAGCATACTTTATCTGT
>QWCJ01001338.1_pt1 | contig 11653 bp, 8 predicted proteins | sample 1972501 | NCBI WGS metagenome assembly QWCJ01 (sample SAMN09866711, study PRJNA288562) | Human vaginal metagenome isolate term2_vaginal, whole genome shotgun... | isolation source: vagina | host: Homo sapiens | place: USA: California
ACCGTGTGGTCGGTGCTGGCCTCCATCGTTGGCCTAGTCGTTGCTTACGCCTTCAACTACGGCATCAACTTCGTGCTCCCGGCCGAGGTTCCGCCGTTTGTGTACCTTCTCAAGCTCGCCGTCGTGGGCCTGGTCTTCGTGATCGTGACCGGCATCGTGCTCTCGCGTTCGGGCCTGCCGGAAGTCATCAACCTGGGCCGCCAGCTGCAGCGCATTCCGGGCATGTCCCGCTTCATCAAGATCGAGCATGCAGAAGCTATCGAGGTCGAAGCCCCGGAGCAGCTGGAGTTCCAGCCCATCTTCAGCGTGGACGCCTTCAACTCTTCGCCGGTGCCGCCGCCGATGTCTGCCGGTATCGTCCGTGGTCCGCGCCTGGTGCCGGGTGCGCCGGTCTCCGATGGCCGCTTCCGCCTCCTCAAAGACTATGGCTCTGCCGCGGGTACCCGCTTCTGGAAGGCGCGCGAGCAGGCCACCGGCCGCGTGGTGTCGCTGACCTTCGTGGACACCACAGGCGAAGCCCCGATGGCGCCGGCGACCCCGGCCGTGGCCGCCCGCCGCTCCGCCGAGGTCTCCCGCGCCACGCGCCGCCTAGCGGAGATGGAACTGGATGCCGTGGCGGAGAACATCGATATCCTGTCCTACCGCCAGGGCTGCCTCGTCGTGGCGGACTGGGTAGAGGGCACCTCGTTGAAGACAGTGTCGGAGGATGAGGACCTCGATCCGCGCGCCGTGGCCCACGCCTTGGTACCGCTGGTGCGCACCACAGCCGCGGCCCATGCGGCGGACCTCGTGCTGGGCATTGAAAACCGCAACCGCATCCGCATCTCTACCGAAGGTATTGCCACGCTGGCCTTCCCCGCGGTGCTGCACAGCAACGATGAGGAAACTGACCGCTCGGCGTTGGCCTCCGCAATCTCTCTCCTGGTGGACTCCACTAGCCCAACACCGGAGGTGCTACAGGAGATCGCTGCCGACGCCGAAGAGGGCCAGGACTCCGATCTCGAGGACATCGCCCACCGCTTGGCGGCCTTCGCCGGCGACGGCGAGGACGGCGAGGAAACCCTCCAGGTACCGGTGGAGGAGACCCCGCGCAAGGAGGACCCGAGCCCTGCACCGGGCTTCGGCGGCCGCGGTTATTCTGGCTCCGGGATCATCGTGCTCGGTGTGCTGGCTACCCTCTTCGTCGTGGCGATGGCCGCACTCAGCGTGTGGATTCTCTCCCAGGTAGGTAATGAGAAAACTTCCCCCGTGGTGACGAAGAGCGAATCCACGACGGAAACGACCTTCCCCAACGTGCCGCCGGTGATCCTGAAAGACGTAAAGACCACCTCCGTTCCGGAGGGCAAGGAAGTATCTGGTTCATGGTCCACGAAAAAGGCAGACACTGGACTCCTGCTCAGCGTTGACAAGCCCACGCAACTCCGCGCGCTACCGCTTCAGCAAAGCAAGTCCACGGGCGCCAAGTACGAGGTCTATGGCGTTAATACCAAGGATTTTGACCCCACGGATCCTGACTCCGGCAAGCTGACCGAGCTCGCACACGGCACCTTGACGAGCGCACGCCAGGACATCGAGCTCAAGGAGAAGCCCGTGGCCTTCGACGGCGCCCTCATCGTTTTCACCGACATGCCCAAGTCCGGCTCCGTCACACTGAAGGAGGCCACCCTGGTGGGTATCCCGACTAACTAACCCACCACCTCACGCATTCCCCCAGACCTCGATCCCGAAACTCCCTGCTCGCTGACTCAGACGCACCACGCGCTTGACGACGCCCACCTGCAGGTTTCGGGTTCTAGGTCTGGGGCTTTATTGTTCTTGCGATTTCTTCCCTTTACAGATCAGACACGGAGCGTATAATTATTGTTGTCACATCAACAATCTAGAGAAACCTAGAAGAAACGAGGAACCCATGACTATCACCGCAGGAACCTACACACTGGACGCAGCACACACCACCATCGGCTTCGTCGCCCGCCACGCCATGATCACCAAGGTGCGTGGCAACTTCACCGAGTTCGAGGGCACCCTGAAGGTGGGAGAGAACATTAACGAGTCCGCAGCTACCGCCACGGTGAAGACCGCGTCCATCGATACCAACAACGCCGACCGCGATGCGCACGTGAAGAACGAGGACTTTTTCGACGTTGAGAAGTTCCCGGAGATGACCTTCACCGCAACCAAGTTCGACGTGAACGAGGCAGGCGAGGGCATGGTCACCGGTGACCTCACCATCAAGGGCACCACCAAGTCCGTTGACTTCAAGGTAGAGGAGACGGGCGTGGCCGAGGATCCCTTCGGTAACACCCGCCTGGGCTTCGCGGCTAAGACCTCCATTAACCGCCTCGACTTCGACATCGACTTCAACGCTCCGCTGAAGACCGGCGGCGTGCTGGTCTCCGAGGAGATCAAGATTGAGCTCGAGGTCTCTGCCATCAAGCAGTAAGCCATCAAGCGCGAAACCTCGCCGTAGGAAGTAGTTCTAAGTTGTTGCCCGTAGTGCCCATTCCGGTACTGCGGGCAACAACTTTTTAACAACTAAAGGCCCAAAACCGAGTAATAAACAACTCTGAAACAACTCCCAAACAACTTGAACAACGCTCTGGACTGCATGTTCTAGATTAATTCTGAGTCAGAAGCTGCCATATTAGCCAATAGTTGTTTATTAGTTGTTGCGGAGTTATTTGAAACAACTCTGCTACACTACGGGACCATGAGAGAGGACGAACTCGAATTCATCATCCAGGCACTGCGCTCGATTGAAGCCGGCGCAACCGCCGATAGCCTGGAATCCGAAATTCTCGATTTTAAAGAGGATCCCGCCGTCCACCCTCGAAATCGCAATCCAGACGCGTCCCTTGTTGAATTCCTCATCGATGAAGCCGTGTGCTTTTCCAATGCCGATAACGGGAACGCTTTCATTGTGCTTGGAGTCGCAGACAAGAAATCTGGACCAGAGGCATTTACAGGCACCCAACGGGAATTGGACTGGCTCATAAGAAAGATCTTTGAAGGAACACAGCCCAACATCCACATCGAAGCAGAGGAGCTGGAGTGGTGCGGAGCCCGGCTCATCGTCTTACGCGTTCCCCGTGGCATCACGCTGTATCAACGCCCAAAGGGACAGGTGAGCAAGCGAGTTGACACTCGCTGCGTACCACTCACCGAGCATCAACGCCGCGCACTCTTCTTTGAACGCGCCAACCCGGATTACACTGCTCACCCCTCCCGGCGAGGGCTTGAGGAACTCGATATGACGGCCGTCGATCAGGCCCGACACCTCCTAGCCCAAGCGAGGGCAATGTCCGGTTCCCAGGAGCCTGTTCCCGCGACGGCCCGCGAACTCTTGGGAGAATTAGGACTGCTGGATGGCTCACTAAAGCCCACATACGCGGCCGAAATCCTTTTCATGCCTCCGGTATCCCAGCAGGTTACAGTTCGGCACCTCCTCCGTCTTGTCCCTGGCGGTGAGCCGAGAACAACAGAAATCTCTGCGCCCCTCATCACCACATACTTGCGGTTGAAAGAGCTAATTCGAGTCAATGCCCAGCAAGAAGTGGAGCGGATCGCCCTTGCCACGGGTCAAGAAGTATCGATCAAGGCTTTCCCAGACACCGCTGTCGACGAGCTTGTCTCTAATGCCTTAGCCCATCGCGACTGGGACGCATCGGCTGCAGTAGTCATCGACCAATCTCCCATAGCCTTCTCTGTATGGTCTCCCGGTGGTCTTCCCACAGGTGTACAACGCGATCGGGTTCTCACAACACAATCAATTCCCCGAAATCCCCGCCTTATGACGGCGTTAAGGATGCTGGGGTTAGCAGAGGAATCCTCCCGTGGATTCGACCGCATGTGGGCATCCATGCTGTCGAGTGGTCGCCATATTCCGGAACTTCGCGCCGAGGAATCCTTCGTCGAAGTTACTTTGTCCTCTGGGCGCGTTGACACCGCGTTCGTTAAGTCCTTGACCGAACTCAAAGGTGCTTTCGGCGCTGAGCCTTTCGACAGCGTCAATGGTCTCATCATTGCCCGTCACCTTATGGACAACCAGATCCTGCTGTGTCACACTGCTGCCCAACTCATGCAAGTCAGCGAAGATCAGGCTGCAGACACCCTACGGTGGTATGAGAGCCTCGGTTTCGTAGAACAACTACGTGAAGCGCGAGAGTGGATACTTACCACCAAGGCACGATCACTGATGGGGCTTCACATAGAGGGACACATTGCAGCAACGTCCGTTCAGGATTGGATCCTGGCTCAACTCAAAGAAGGAGCTGCGCTGAATACGCGTAAAGTCGCCGAAGAACTGGGAGTAGACCGGGCAATTGTCACAGGAATACTGCGCCACCTAAGAACTATAGGCCAAGCGCGCATCGATCCTGATGGCCCACAGCGCGGCCCCAACACGCGGTGGATTCTTTCATGACCACCCTGTGATACACACCGCAGCGAGGTTTAAGATGTAGCGCATGACTACCGCAAACCTCACCCATGCAGAAGCTTCCGCCCGCAGCGCCGCGCTGCGTCTGAGCACCTACGAGCTGCACCTCGACGTCACGAGTGCGCCAACCGACGCCGACTCTTACGAGGTCACCTCGCGCATTACGTTCACCACCACCGAACACGAGACCTTCGTGGATTACTTGGGCAAGGCCGTGCATACAGTGCACGTCAACGGCGAGGAGGTGGAGAACACCTTCGACGGCGGACGGGTTTACCTGAGCAACCTTCCAGTGGGGGAGGAGCTCACCGTGGAGATCACCGGCTCCTCCTATTACTCCCGCACTGGCCAGGGTCTGCACCGCATGCACGACCAGGCCGATGACACCACCTACCTCTACTCGCACCTCGAGCCATCTGATGCCCGCCGCATCTTCCCCTGCTTTGACCAGCCGGATCTCAAGGCCAGCTTTGAGGTGCACCTCACCGGCCCGGCAGGCTGGCAGCTGCTCAGTAACCAGCCGGAGGTCAGCCGCGAGAAGACCGAGGGTGGGGAAGTAGCGCACTTTGCACCGACCCCGCTGTTGTCGACGTATCTGACGGCGTTTGCGGCGGGGCCGTACGTCGCCAAGCACAGCACTTGGACTGCACCCGATGACTCCCTCACCGTGGAATTGCGCGCCTTCGCCCGTGCCTCCATGGCGGAGTATCTGGATGATGAGATCCTGCAGGTCACCGCACAAGGCATGGACTTCTTCCACAGCAACTTTGGCTACCCGTACCCATGGGGCAAGTATGATTCCATCTTCGTGCCGGAGTACAACCTGGGCGCTATGGAGAACCCCGGCCTCGTGACCTTTACGGAGCATTACCTCTTCCGTTCCGCCGCCACGCGCGCGCAGCATGCTGGGCGCACGAATACGATCCTCCACGAGATGTCCCATATGTGGTTCGGTGACCTGGTCACGCCGCAGTGGTGGGATGACCTGTGGCTCAAGGAATCCTTCGCGGAGTTCATGGGCGCGGATTCCTCAGTCCACGCCACCGACTACACCGAGGCATGGGTCAACTTCGCCGGCCAGCGAAAGAACTGGGCCTACCTGCAGGATCAGTTGCCCACCACACACCCGATCAAGGCCGAGATCCCGGACGTGGATGCCGCGCGCCAGAACTTCGACGGAATTACTTATGCCAAGGGTGCTGCGGTGCTCAAACAGCTGGTGCACTACGTGGGCCGGGAGAATTTCTATGCCGGCGCGCGTGACTACTTCCAGGAGAAGCACACCGACCGCGACCTCGACGCTTGGTCCACCGCGTGGCTGCGTACCTGGGGCCCGGACACGCTGACCCCGGAGTTACACGCGGACGGCGATAAGATTCACGAGCTCGCTATCACGGTGGAAGCCGAGGACACCACGCGCCCGCACCGCCTCAACGTAGCACTGTTCGATAACTCCCTGAAGAAGTACGCCACCCTCGACGTCGATCTGGAGGGCGAGCGCACTATCCTCGACGAGGCTTCTGGGCTTCAGGCACCAGCGCTGCTGCTACTTAACGACGGAGACCACACCTACGCCAAGGTCCGCTTCGATGAGACCTCCTTGAAGACCATTCGCGCGCGCTTGTCTGAAGTTCCGGATGAGCTCTCCCGAGCGGTCATCTGGACCTCCCTGTGGAACCTCACCCGCGATGGCGAGTGGCCGGTGCGCTCCTACCTCGACACCGTGCTGAAGCACGCTCCGGCGGAGTCCAACCCGACGCTTCTGACCACGGCCTTTGCCAATGCCCGCTATGCCATCGACCACTTCGTTAGCCAGGAAGAACGCGAGGAGATTCGCTCCGATTATGCCGAGCGGCTGTGGGAGGTGCTGCAAGACGCCCCGGCTGGTTCCGACGCGCAGCTCACCTTCGCCCGAGCCGCCATTCAGGCGCTCGCGGCCACCCCGGAGGAATCCGGCACGCAGCGCCTGCGTGCGCTTTACGACGGATCCCTCGACGGCCTCGCCCTCGACCCGGATATTCGCTGGGCCATCCTCCGCGCCTTGGCCGCCCGCGATGCCATCAGCACCGAGGAGCTAGAGGCTGAGAAGGAGCGCGATAACACGCTCACCGGTGCCGCCGCCTACCTGGGCGCCTCCCACGCCTTCCCATCTGCCGAGCTCAAGCGCGAAGTCTTTGACCTCGTGCGCACGCCGGGCACGTACTCCAACGCGGAGGTGGATTCCCTGCTCGCAGCGTTCAACGCACCGCGCTCAGCCCACCTCACCGAAGCCTTTGCCCAGGAGTATTTCGATTCTCTGGCGAATCTCTGGACGGAGCATCCCATCGAGATTGCCAACCGCCTCGTGCGCGGTCTTTACCCAGATCTCGCGATGGCCGACGCCGCCACCAGCGAATTCCTGAGCAAAGATCGTCCGCGCGCGCTGCGCCGCGTGCTGCTGGAATGCCAGGATGCACTGCGTCGTGCGTACCGTGTCCGTGCCGTGCAGTAAGCACGGCACATTAAACGCGGCACATGAGACGCTTCGCGTAGCGGATAGCAGAATCTTCCCGTAAACTCGCAACCACATCAACGGGGGGACAATCACAAACCATCGGCTTCGGCCGGGGACTGTGTTGACCCACGTGTCATTGCTCAAGTTTCCGGGGGGATTCTTAGTGTCAGCACAGCCGACCGATCGTGAACTCGTCGACGCCTTCATTGGTGGAGATACCAAGGCCTTTTCGGCAATCGTCGAAAAGCACCGCGCGCGCCTGACCGCCATGGCGCGACGCTATACGCGCAACGATGATGATGCGCAGGACATTGTGCAGGAGGCCCTGCTCAAGGCCAGCTGCAACATGGCCTCCTACCGGCACGATGCCACCCTGAGCACATGGCTGCACCGGCTGGTAATGAACTCCGGCTATGACTTCCTCAACCATCGATCGAACCGGGAGAACGCTTCCCTGGACGCGGAAATCATTGAGGATGACCGCAACTATGCACTCGCGCATAACCCCAGCGAGAACCTGGCGGAGCGCATCACGGTGGCTCAAGCGATGGAAACCTTGCGCCAGGACCAGCGCGAGGCGCTGTACCTCACCGACGTGGCTGGTTATCCCATCGATACCGTGGCCAAGGTGCAGGGTGTTGCGCCGGGCACGGTGAAGTCGCGCCGAGCCCGGGCTCGGCAAGTGTTGCGTGCGGCGATAGACTGAGGGCGAGTAGAATCTGAGTCTTACTTAAAAAGAATCGTTTCAAGGGAGTTTTTAGTGACTATCCACGATGTCGCCATCGTCGGCTCCGGCCCTGCCGGCTATACCGCAGCGCTCTACGCAGCACGCGCCGAACTCAATCCCATCGTCTTCGAGGGCTTTGAATACGGTGGCGAACTCATGAACACCACCGAGGTGGAGAACTACCCGGGCTTCCAGAAGGGCATCATGGGCCCTGAGCTCATGGAAGAGATGCGCGCTCAAGCCATCCGCTTCGGTGCCGACCTTCGCATGGAAGTTGTAGATTCCATCGAGCTCGAAGGCGAGGTGAAGAAGCTACACGTGGGCGACGAGGTTTATGAAGCCCGCGCTGTCATCCTCGCTACCGGTGCCGCTCCGCGCTACCTGGGTATTCCGGGCGAATCTGAGCTGACCGGCCGCGGCGTGTCGGCGTGTGCCACCTGCGATGGCTTCTTCTTTAAGGACCACAACATCGCCGTCGTCGGCGGTGGCGATTCCGCCATGGAAGAGGCCACCTTCCTCACCAAGTTCGCCGAGACCGTCACCATTATTCACCGCTCGGAGAACTTCCGCGCCTCCAAGATCATGCTGGAGCGCGCCAAGGAGAACCCAAAGATCAAGTGGCTGACCAACACCACCGTCGAGCGCGTCCTGGAGAAGGACGGCAAGGTCGGTGCCCTCGAAGTCAAGAACGTGCTGACCGGTGAGACCAGCGAGCTGGATTTGACCGCCATGTTCGTAGCCATTGGCCACGACCCGCGCTCCGGCTTCCTCAACGGCCAGGTAGAGACCGATGAGGCTGGCTACGTGGTGGTACAGCAGCCCTCCACTAAGACCTCGCTGCCAGGTGTCTTTGCCTGTGGTGACTTGGTGGATGACCACTACCAGCAGGCCATCACCGCTGCGGGCTCCGGCTGCCGCGCGGCGATTGATGCGGAACATTTCCTCGCTGAGAACCGTTAGTAATCACATGAGCAACATTAAAAACGTCACTACTGATTCCTTCCGCGCTGACGTCGTAGAGGCAGGCAAGCCAGTCGTCGTGGACTTCTGGGCCGAATGGTGTGGTCCGTGTAAGAAGCTGTCCCCGATCCTTGAGGAGGTCGCCGAAGAACTCGGTGAGGACGTCTCCGTAGTCAAGGTCAACGTGGATGAAGAACGCACTTTGGGTGCCATGTTCCAGATCATGTCCATCCCATCTGTGCTGATTTTCAAGGACGGCGAGAAGGTCGATGAGTTCGTTGGCTTGCGTTCCAAGGCCGACATCGTGGCGCAGGTAAAGAAACAGCTCTAACTGGTATTCTTTAACTCGTTGTTGGCGCACTGTAGTGCGCCTCCTTGATCACGAAAGGGGTAGGTGTGAACCGCGTTTTACGTGTAGGTGACCAGAGCGTTCGGGTCGCCGAAGCACGCGCAACCCTTGCCCGCCTCGGCCTGATGACTGACTACCAGGGGACGTTGTCCGACTGGAAGAAGCAAAAGTACTCCGAAGCCGATAAGCACTTTGATAGCGAGCTAGCGGAAGTACTTAAGGCCTTCCAACAATCACGCGGCATTGTGCCCAGCGGCGATATCGATGAACTCACTTTGCGTGAACTGCGCCAAGCCTCCTACACCTTGGGTGCGCGCGTGCTGGCCTATGAGCCTGGCAACGTGCAGGTGGGCGACGATGTCTCCCAGTTGCAGCAACAGCTCCAGGAGCTCGGCTTCTACCAGGAGCGCATCGACGGCAATTTCGGTGCCCGCACCTATGCAGCGCTGGCGGAATACCAATTGAACTCTGGACTGCGCAGTGACGGAATTTGTGGCCCGGAGACCATCAACGCGCTCAACCTACTGGGTCGGCGCATCACCGGCGGATCAGCGCACAACATCCAAGAGCGCGAGCGCGTCCGCAACGCAGGGCCCCAATTGGCCGGCAAGCGCGTTGTCATCGATCCCAGCCTGGGCGGTTTCAACAAGGGCCGTACGGTCAAGGGCCGCTTTGGTGACATCACTGAGGAAGAGATCCTCTGGGATTTGGCCGAGCGAGTTGCTGGCCGCATGATTGCCGCCGGCATGGAGACCATCATCTCCCGCCCGCGTACCGATGATCCCTCTATTCATGATCGCGCCGACATTGCCAATGCCTTTGGCGCTGACTTGGTCATTTCGCTCGCCTGCGACGAGTACCCCACAGAGAAGGCCAATGGCGTAGCCACCTTCTACTTCGGTTCGGAGTCCGGAAACTCCTCGCTCATTGGTGAAACGCTCTCCGGCTTCATCCAACGTGAGATCGTCGCCCGTACCGAACTGGGTAATTGCCGCAACCACGGCCGCACCTGGGCACTGCTGCGCCTGACCCAGATGCCGGTGGTGCAGGTCGTGCTGGGCTACCTAACCAGCCCCAAGGACGTGACTATTCTGGCCAACCCAGATCGCCGCGATGACATCGCCGAGGCCATCGTCGTCTCCGTCAAGCGCCTGTACCTTCTTGACGATGACACTGCCGTCACCGGCACCTACCGCTTCGACGAGCTGCTGCGCGCGGAGCGCTCTTCCTAACGAGCTTAGAGGAACCACCTGTATCTAGGCTAGGGCGCGGGCGAGGAGGTCCTCCACGGCGGCAGCCGTCAGCAGATCGAAAGCTGGGGGCAGCTCGAGTCGCAGGCGCGGGGTAATGGGGTGATCACGCTCCACCCTGAAACCGGCGGATTCCAGCGTTTCCACCGGTAGTAGGCCAATACGGCCGGGCTTAGCCCGCAGGAGATTTTCGGCGGCGCGAGCATCGCGGTAACCAAAGGCCTCAACGGCGCTAGCTTCGCGGGAGGTGAGGTGCATGATGGTGGCATCGAGAAGCACCGCCTCCAGGCCCTTCGCCGCGCGGTGCGATTTCACGAAAAGCGAGGACACCAGCACCGCGTCCTCCGAGACGGGGGAGGTGGGTAGCTTCGCGGCACCGGGGGCAAGATCGGGCGGGCAAAAGAACACTGTGGCCTCATCACCCACGGTAAAACCGCACTCACCACAGCGCAGCAGCGTGGCACTGATCCATGCTTCCTTCTCGAAAACAGGATCAGCGACCGTGGTCTTCAGCTCCCAGAAGATGGATCGAGCCGCCAAGGGGTTGATGGCAACACCTTCCTTGACGGCCTGAACGAGCATGGTCAGCTAGCTGCTTTCCTTACCCTCAATGAGGGCCAGAATACGCTCGAAATCTTCCTGGTCGCCGAATTCGACGACCATCTTGCCTTTGCGCTTGCCCATGGTGACGGTGACCTTGGTGTCGAAGCGATCGGCCAAGCGCTCAGCGGAATCAGTAAAGAATTGCGGCTGCGGGGCGGCAGGTTTCTTGGTTGGCTCGGCCGGCTTACCGTCCCGCTTATACAGGGTGACGGCTTCCTCCGTAGCGCGCACGGACAGGCCCTCGGCCACAATGCGGTTGGCAATGAGCTCCATGGCTTCAGCATCCGGCAGGCCCAGTAGCGCGCGGGCATGGCCACCGGACAAGGTGCCAGCGGCAACGCGCTTCTGCACATTGACCGGCAGCTTGAGCAAGCGGATCATGTTGGTGACTTGAGGGCGGGAGCGGCCGATGCGATCAGCCAGCTCGTTCTGGGTCACGCCGAATTCTTCCAGCAGCTGCTGGTAGGCGTGAGCCTCTTCCAGCGGGTTGAGCTGTACGCGGTGGATATTCTCCAAAAGCGCGTCCCGCAGGAGGTCATCATCCTTGGTATCGCGCACAATGGCCGGGATGGTGGCCAGGCCCGCCTTGGAGGAGGCGCGCCAGCGGCGCTCACCCATGATGAGCTCGAAGCCGCCTTCTTCGGACGGCCGGACCACGACCGGCTGCAACAGCCCAAATTCCTTGATGGAGTGGACCAGCTCCGCTAACTCATCCTCATCGAAGACAGTACGCGGCTGCTTCGGGTTGGGCATGATATCCCCGACGGAGATCTCGCGGTACGTCGCACCAATCACCGAAGGCTTGGCCTGCCGCTTCTTCGAGCCAGAAGAC
>QWCJ01000750.1_pt1 | contig 11640 bp, 7 predicted proteins | sample 1972501 | NCBI WGS metagenome assembly QWCJ01 (sample SAMN09866711, study PRJNA288562) | Human vaginal metagenome isolate term2_vaginal, whole genome shotgun... | isolation source: vagina | host: Homo sapiens | place: USA: California
CGGGATTCCTCTGGATGTAGCGCAGGCCGATGGCTACGAAAAGTTCCTGGTCATCCTGACGCGACCGCGTGATTACGTGAAGGAAAACCGTCTGCCCGATTGGACTTATCGGTCTTTGCTGGCACGCTATCCGCGGGCCGCCCAGGCCTTGGTGGACCGTCCCGCGAATTACAACCGGACCCGGGCGGAGCTGGAGTGCCTGGAGGCTGAGGGCAAGGCCTACGTCTTTTATCCCGAACATATGGGGGTTGCGAATTTCGAAGATGATCCCGCCAAACTGGAAGAAAATTTTGCCGCCGGATACGAACAGATGCAACGTGAACTCCCAAAGGTCAAAGAGTTCTTAGGGCTGTAAAGTCACGTGGTAGATTGCGTGAACTGCCAGAATTTCAACACACGGTTATGATTGGGGGGTGAAAGATAGCTGGCGGGTGTTCACCCGTGATGTGAAGCGGATTATTGCGGTTCCGCGGTCCCTGATTATCATCATCGGCATCTTAGTCACCCCAGCTCTCTACACTTGGCTGAATATTGCGGCCTTTTGGAACCCCTATAAGGCGACGGAAAACCTGCCCATAGCGGTGGTGAATAACGATGTGGGGGCGGCATCTGCACTGACTGGTCAGCTCAATATTGGCGACCTCATAGTCGAGCAACTCTCGGAGAATGAACAGCTCGGCTGGCAGTTCACGGACCAGGACACGGCCAACCACAAAATCAAAGCCGGGGAAGTTTATGCGACTTTTGTCATCCCGAAGACCTTTAGCAAAGATTTGGTCGATATCTTCAGCGGCCAACGCCACCAGCCGACCATCGAATACTATGTGAACGAAAAGAAAGGCGCTATTGCGCCAAAAATTACCGATGCGGGAGCAAATGAACTCGATATTCAAATCACATCTACTTTCCGAGGCCAGGTCGGCGAGGTCATCGCGCAGGCTTTGCGCGATGGTGGGTTAGAGATTGACGCGAATGTTGTCGGTGCTCAGGGTAGTGCTTTAGATGCCTTGGACGGTATCAACCGGGACCTGGCTGATACGCAAGTAGCCTTGGATTCCGCCAGTGCGTCTCTGAAGGGTTCCTTACAGACTATGAAAAAAGTCCGGGCTGCGCTGGCTGCAGCTGACCCGGCATTGGCTGATATTTCCGCGGCTTTGAGCGACGCCCATGACATTTTAGTAACGGTCGTTTCTGATGCTTCCGAATTCGCGGCCACGGCGGGGCAAGCCAGTATTGACGCCCAAAAAGCGCTCAATGAGTCCTCGGCGGCCGCGGGTTCGGCGATATCGAATGCGACGAGCAAACTCACCGAAATGAACTTGCAGCTGCAATCCGGTATTCAGCGGGCGAATGCTTCGACTACGAAAATGCGCGAGCAGATTGGGGTTTTGAAAGGTTACCCGCAGACCCAAAAGCTCGCTGCGAAGTTGAATTCCCAGTTGAACGACATGCAGAATCTGCTCGCTAAGGTCGGGAAAACCGGATCGGATGCGGAAAAGGCCAGCGAGGATTTGCAGGCGCTAATGAAAGCCTTTGATCAGACTCAGACCGATGCGCAAAGAGTTACCACTGGTCTGCGTGAACAGTCCAATCAGACGGCATCCACGTTAAACGCCCGAGTGACGCAGCTGTCGGCACAAATGGGAGCCATCAAATCTACGGTGAGTACCGCGCGGAATTCCCTGACGGAAATTTCGACGCTGACCCGCGGGGTTGATGACCAAATCGCGAACACGCAAAACGTGCTTACTCAAGTGCAAGGCAACCTGAATGGGCTGGCCAGTACGGCTCGCGGGGCGCAAACCGATGTGGCGACTCTGGCCACCGCGCTACGGGCGGGACCCTTGGAAAAAGTCATTGGCTTGGACCCGACCAATATCGGAAGCTATCTGACCTCACCTGTGGAATTTGACCAGCAAACGCTCTTTCCCATCAACTCTTATGGTTCGGGAATGGCGCCCATGTTTATCAATCTTTCCCTGTGGATTGGTGCGCTTATCCTGGTCATTATTTTCCGGGTGGAAGTCGATAAAGAGGGATTTGGCTGGTTGAGTTTGCGCTCGGCTTATCTGGGACGATTTATGCTCTCCGGTGTGCTGTCTATAGGGCAGGGGTTGATTGTCAGCGTGGGCAGCTTGCTGATGGGAGTTCAGGCGGTCAATGCTCCCGCTTTCATTGCTACATCCATGCTGATTGGGCCGTGTTATTTGGCAATTATCTATGCCTTAGCGGCCGCTCTCAGTCACGTGGGTCGAGCCCTGGCAATCTTACTGGTGGTGTTGCAGATTCCCGGTGCCTCGGGTATCTATCCAATTGAGCTGATGCCCAGATTTTTCCGCCAGCTTTCCCCGATACTCCCGTTTTCTTACGGCATCGACGCGATGCGAGAAACTATAGGCGGGTTCTATGACGGTCGTTTCTGGCATGTTATGGCGGTTTTATTGATTATGAGCGTCACGGTGTTCCAGCTGGGCTTTGTGGGTAGGCGTCGCTTGGGGTACTTTACCCAGTTGTTCTATGACGATTTGGCCCGCACGGAACTGGTCGTGAATGAAAACGTACAACTGCAAAGCCGCGGTTACCGGTTGAGCAACATCATTGCGCTGCTGGGCAACCGGAAAGAATTTTCCACTCGTATCAGGCGACGCCAAGAAATGTTCAATGCCCGTTATCCCGCCTTGATTAATGGACTGAGCAGCGTGGGGATTTTAGGGCTGGTTGTGCTGGGATTAATTTCCCGGCTCACCTCCGCCAGTAAGCCTGTGCTCCTGGGCATAGTAGCGATTTGGGGGTTGGTCATCATGGGGACACTGGTTGGTGTAGTTGTGCTAAAGAGCTCCATAGAACGAGCCGAAAGGTTGTCACATCTGACAGAAGATGAGCTTTTCGAGAGCCTTGCCCGTCAGCGAGACGTGAATACTACCAAAACCGCAAATGCGGCGGAGCATATTACTGAGGACCCAACGTGCGAAACTGATGCCTCCACAACCAGCGAGGAGGCACGATGAACAAAGTACGTTTTATCATTCGCGACGACTTCCGCCAGATTCGCAGCAGTGTCATGGTGCGGATTTCCATCGTTTTGTTGATTGCCGTGCCCTTGTTCTTTACTTGGTTCAACGTGTTGGCAACCTGGGACCCCTTTTCAAATTCGGGTCGGTTACAGATTGCCGTGGCCAGCACCGATGAGGGGTACACCAGCAAGATCCTGAACGTCAAAGTCAATGTGGGGGACACCGTACTCAAGGAACTGGCAGTAAATGACCAGTTTGATTGGGTTCTAACCAGCAAAGACCAGGCTTTGGAAGGCACGCGCTCGGGGGAGTATTACGCGGCAATAGTGTTGCCGACGGATTTTTCGCAGTCCATGTTCACGTTCTATGCTGGCGGGGCCGCCCCGGCAAATATCACGCTGTACACCAACGAAAAAAAGAACCCGCTGTCAGCCAATCTCACCACCCAAGGCGCTCAGGGTGTCACCGCGCAAATCAACACGACTTTTTCGCACACCTTGGCGGAAGTCACCGTGGGCATTGCCCAGGACGTATCCTCTTACCTGGACACTGCCGACACGCAGGCGGCTTTGGACCGGCTGAGTAACCGCCTCGAAACCCTCAGTACACAACTGAATTCCGGGGCGGACACAGTCAGTTCTCTGTCTACCTTGATAGGTTCGGCGGTGCCGCTGGCCAGCGGGGCAAAACAGCTGGCTGCGGGGGTGCAGGATTCTTTCGAGGGGGTTGTTGGCTCCTCATTAGGTTCCGGGGGCAGCGGCAGTGGGGGAACGGACAATCCCTTTGCGGTCGTCTCATCCGGGCTCGACGAAGCTGTGAGCCTGGCGGCAGACAATCTCACTAATTTGCAAAAACGGTTGGACAACTTGCTGGATTCCGCCAATAAAGCCACCCAAAGCAGTGCTGCCACATTCGAACAGTTGCAGACCTTGTTGGATAAACAAATCACTGGCTTTCAACAGACGCGGGACACAATCGAGCAGTCACTGGGGTCGGGTGGAGCGAATTTGCAGGGGAAAGAGCCGACCGTCGACCGCCTCCTGGCTGATCTGGACGCGGCAATTGCTCGCCAACAAAGCCTATCGGAGCGACTGGGCGATATTGCAGATGACCTGCGCCGGGGAGTAACTCTCGATTCTGACCTGAGGGATTCGGCTCGCCACGCCCTAGCAGACGCGCAACGGGCTATTGACACGGCTCGGTCTAACTATGAAAAAAACTTACAGCCAAAGATTGAAAGCCTACGTGAGAATCTGAATTCTGCCGGAGAAGATATGAAAGTTTTCCGTTCACATCTCAAGGCGATACAAGCCGACCTGTCGGAAAGCGCGGGCGGGATGATTGAGAGTATGCGCCGCTGCCAAAAGACCCTGGCTGATACCGCGCAAAAGATGCGCGACGGAGCCAGCCGCTTGAACCAGGCTCGTGAACAGATTGCGTCCACCCGGGCGAATGGTGACTTGAACCAAATCGCGACCACGTTGGGGGCTGACCCCAAAGGCTTTGCCCGCCTGATTTCTAGCCCTGTATCGGTACAACGCAATGCTGTGTTCCCAGTCGCCACCTTTGGGGTGGGTATGGCTCCGCTATTTACTGTCATAGCCCTGTGGGTTGGGGCTCTCCTGGCAGGGGTATTCCTGCGCACTGACGTTTCTCCGAATGTGGCGAAACGCTACCTGACCAGTATTAGTACCCAGAAACATCCTCATGGAGCCGCTGGCGGGGATAAGGATGCAACCAAATCGTCCCAGTCAGATAGATTCGGTGCGAAACCTGACGAAACAGCACCGACACCAACTGCGAAATCAGCCGTGAAGGCCGCAGTAAAAAAGCCTGTATTCACCGGGGCACAGGAGTATCTGGGACGTTACTTTATATTCTGGGTAATTGGGATGGCTCAATCCACATTGCTGATGGTCGGGCTGATCGTGTTCGTGGAGATTGAACCGGCGCACCCCTACCTGCTGATCTTGGCGGGCTGGATTATTTCCACCGTCTTTACCAATATCGTTTATACCCTGGTTGTGGCGCTTTCCAATGCGGGCAAAGCCGTAGCGGTGGTGTTACTGGTGTTACAGATTTCTGCCGCTGGCGGGGCCTATCCGCTGGAACTGCTACCGCAATGGTTCCAAAACATAAGTCCCTGGCTGCCCGCTACGTATGCAATTAACCTGATGCGTTCGGCTATCGCCGGGATCTATGCGGGGGATTTTGCTTATAACCTGGTGATAATCCTGGTGTTCCTGATTCCGAACCTGGTGCTCGGGCTGGTTTTGCGCCATACGATTGCCGGGCGGATTCACGATATGACCAAAGAGATTGAAAAAACGAGGGTCATGTAGTCGGGGCTAACCAAACTGCGGTGAACTAGGTGCCATGGCGCGTCACCGCCGGAGTTCTTCGGCGACTAATAATACTCATCGAATGTAATTCTTTTCACCCATTGGATGTGGTTTTTTACAGTGAAGCAGTTCCTTGCCGGTCAGTGAGCCAGTCAATGACGTGGAGCACGCGGATGCCGTCGAGGCGGATTCCGGTATGTAAATAATCCGTGGTCAGCAATAATTTGGGAAAAGCATCTTCGATGGCCTGTAGTGGTGTGAGCTCCCGGGTCATGACTTTTTCGTTGCTAACGTCATCGGCGACTTGGAAATAAACGCGTTCGCCATTCTTTTCCGCCACGAAGTCCACTTCCCCTTTAGGCAGCGCACCCACACTGACAGTGAAGCCACGACGGCGCAGCTCTAGGTAAACCAGGTTTTCTAACTGGTAGCCGACATCAGTCGGAGCGAAACCGGTGGTCAGGTTCCGTAATCCCGTGTCGACGGGATAGAACTTGCGTAATGGTCGCAAAATTTCTTTGCCGCGCAGCCCCATCTGTTCGACCGGATATATCAACAGCGCTCGGGATAGGGCATCAAGATAGGAGTCGAGGGTAACTCCAGATACGCGATAGCCCGAGCTTTTCAGAGTGTTCACGATGGAACGAGTGGAGAACAGGGACCCGGAAGTGGAAAACACATAGCGGACCAACTTTTCTAAGACGTTTAATTCACGCACCTGGAGTCGGGCTGCCACGTCGCGCAGGATTACGGAATCAAAGATGGTTGTGAGCTCTCTTGTCACGGTTTCCGTGTCTAATCCGGGAAGTTGGAACAGTCCTGGCATGCCTCCAAAGCGCAGGTAATCGGCAAACAGGGCTTCTTCACTGCGGGCGGTTTCCTGGCTGGTGGTTACGAAATCTAGATATTCCTGGAAAGACAGGGGGTAAATCTCAAGGATTACATAGCGTCCACTGAGTCGAGTTGCTAAATCACCGCTCAAAACATAAGCGTTGGAGCCGGTGAGATACACGTCCACTCCGGGACTGGTATGCAATCCACGGACGATTTTTTCCCAACCAGTAACATCTTGGACTTCATCTAGCAGCACGTAGAAGGGCTTGTTGGGGTCGGCGGCATCGAAGGCTTGTTGTAAATCTGCTTGCAGCCATTGTGCATTCAGATCAAGCGGCAGGGAAAAATCGTCGAAGCGCCGCAGATAAATGTGGCTTTCCGGTACTCCGGAATCCAGCAGTTCCTGTTTCCACAATCGCAGCAGAGTTGACTTTCCGCAGCGACGCACTCCAGAGAGTACCTTTACCGATTCGGTATCACGGTAGCGTCGCAGCAGGTCAAGGTATCGAGGGCGTGCCAAATCGCGAGAATACGAATGCGGTAGTGTGGAATTGCTAATCATACTTTACATTTTAGCTTTTTTACACATAAATGAAAAGTATAGTTTGCATTTGAAAAGGTCGGAGCTGGAAGCTCTTTATACATGCTCGTGGACTTGACTTCTCATTGTTGTAGGCAAGGCATCACAAAAGTTCAGTCTTTGATTGGGACAAATAGTCATCGTCTACCAACCTCATATTTTCCTCAATATGTACACGACTGCGGCGAGCACGCGGAGTGATTGTCAAGAAGATTCGCGGTATCAAAGAGAGGCGATGCTCAAGGAGTGCAAATTGATGCAAACCCGTAGTATTTCGTGAGTGGGATGAGATAGACGGGCAGGCTGTTTTTTCGCCAGCCTGCCCGTCTTTGTCGCCTTTAGGGGATTTTCAAAAGGGATTTAGCCCACCAATGCCGGGGTGGTGGTGTTTTCTGCAGTAGCGCCCAGCATCGGGTTTGCCGTGGCCGTTGCGGTGTTCTCCGGGGTTTGGCTCGCAGCCTGGCGGGCGGCTTCGCGTTCAGCCATGCGACGGTAGATGACCGAGAGCAACGCCCCGGACAGGTTGTGCCAGATGGAAAAGATAGCGCCGGGCAGTGCGGTTTCGGGGGTCATGGCAAAGTGGGTCTTTGCCAGAGTGGCAGCCATGCCAGAGTTTTGCATCCCGACTTCAATCGAGACCGTGCGTGACACTCGGTTATCTGCCCGCAGCAACTTCGAGAAGCCGTATCCCACGCCGTAACCCAGCATGTTATGCAGGATGACCGCGACCAAAACCAGCAGCCCAGTTGCCTTGATGGCGTCTACGGAGGCGCTGACCACACCTGCTAAAACTGCGGAAATACCCAGGGTAGAGATCCAGGGGAGAGCCGGCAGGATTCGGTTGATGAACTTGGGGAAAGCCAGCCGTAGCACTAAGCCAGCCACAACGGGAACCAGCACCATCTTGACGATGCTCAGACCATCGCCCCGCCGTCCAGCGGCATGTATTTACCGGCCAGCCACTGCGTCAGCAGCGGGGTCATCAAGGGGGCGAGCAGGGTAGAAATCGCGGTCATGGTGACGGACAGCGCCACGTCGGCTTTGGCCAGATAAGAAATGACGTTCGATGATGTGCCCCCTGGGGCGCAGCCGACCAGAATCACGCCCACAGCTACGGCGTCCGGGAGGCGTAAAACGTTAACGATTAATACCGCTAGCGCAGGCATGATGACGTATTGGGCGACGACACCGAGCAAGATGGGCAACGGCCTTGTGAATACCAAACGAAAGTCCGGCAACGTTAGGGTCAGACCCATGCCGAACATAATGACACCCAAGAGGATGGCGACGTGCGGGGTGAGCGTCCCAGCCGTAGCGGGGGAAATGAATCCCCACGCCGCTGCCGCAATAATCAGAACTGGGAAAATCGTCACAGCCCGCAGGGCACTGCGGTCTTCGGGGGTAAGCGCTTTTGGCGCTGCGGATTGGTTATCAGTTCGAGAATTGGTTTGAGTAGTCATGCTCCGACTATAGCCATTTTGTCCACATACCGGATAGCTGTTTCAATATATGAGACAAATGGTGTTACCAGGGCAAAGACGAGGCTAGAAATTGATTAAAATGTCATTCCTCAGTTGGTCAATGATTGATGAAGTTCGCTACGACGCGGTATGCCGGTGGGCGTGGGTGTACCTGATAGGTTCCTCTAATGGTTATGGAGTTTCCGTAGTGCCGAGTCGACAAGTTTCATTTTTGTGGGTTCAGATTGAACCATCCACGGTAAATATTTGTTGGTAATTAGAGCCATCTGTTCATTAAGCGTGAGTGAATTGGGGAAGTTGACCCGAGGAATGCCAGTGCTAGATTCATCATCGAGATACCAGCGGAGTTGATTAAGTAAATGTACTCCTTTGACGGTTCCTATATTGCCAAGTTTAAAGCCGTGGAAGTTATGAGTCGCTAATGCTTTAGCAAAAGCATCTACTTTGAGAAATGCTTTATCGTTTCCGATAAACTCTGCATCTGCATACATTACGCCCAACAGAGCTTTTTGAATTGAAGACAATGATTTTGCAATTGTATCGATACGAGATACGTATTTTGTAAAGGTGTCTGCTCCGTGCTTGAGGGTAGTTTTACCCAAGGTGTTCGCTGCATCTTCGATTTGTAGACCGAGGCTAGGACCTTCTTCGGGATCAAGACCGGTAAATTTGTTATATACACTGGCGGAGGCGTCAAAACGACCTAGAATACGTTTTAACGCATCTGAAAAACCGTCTAAATGAGAAGTATCTTCGAGGCGTGCTGCGGCGATTTGGTAATCATGTTGCCAAACTTTAATATCCAAGCGTGTAGCCCAGCGCCAATCGGATGAGGCATATTTAGCGGCAAGTACATCATTGTGAGGACGATTCTTACGTTCGTTTGCTTCGTTAATCCTGAGATTATCTTGCTGCATTTGTTTGGATGAAACTGTGCGGGCGAACACTTCTAGTTTGCGAAAAAAAGACGATCCGGTTAAGTCTGCAGCAGTGAGATATTGACCATGATAATCAGACCGTTGGTTGTTTTTAGTGGGGATGTTCCCTTTTGAATCGCTGAGAGCCTGAGTAAAGAAGCTGATGATATCGGTTTTGATGCCGTGAGCCTCTGAATCGCGCAGAAATAGTCCTTCGCTACCTTTATATCCGGAAATCCAATCCATAGCCACCAAGCTGGCGTCACTAGATGCTGCCTTGGTGGCGACGTTGTTGATGAGACCGACACAATCGTCGGCGTAGCTAGAAATGCGTTCCCTAAATTCAGAGTCGAGAGCTTCTAACAATTTATGTTCGTTAGCTTTATATGTCTCGTTGGCTGAGCAGGCTTTAAGTATTAAATCCCGGCGATGATTGTAATCTGTAACAAGTTCAGTTAGTGAGTCCTTTGAACGGTGAAGAATAGTATCAATTTTAGATAAATTACTAAAAGCGTCCGCGATAAAGTGCGCTTCGCTGTTAATGTCTATAACGTCGCCCAGAATAGCCCGCAAACGAGAATTGCTTAGATTCGACTCTAATGTAGAATCGATTCTGGAGTGAGAAATATGCTGGCTGTATATTGAAGGATTCTTGGATCCAATAAATATTTCGCTCACGTTTATGACTCCTCGTATTTGTATTTTCCGTTGATGTTTAGCAAAACTATGGAGTTTTTAGTATAGGTTAGAGTTTTCACTTTTTATGCGGTAACGCGACTCATCTCATTCTCAAAGCTGTCTGCTAATGCCGCTGGGTGTGTCAAGGGAACAACTCACGATAAACGCCGTGGCAAGGGTTAGTAGGTGTCGTGAAAAGTTAAACATTTTAAACATCCCTTCTGGCGCGCGCTGATAATATTTTACAGCTGGTTATTTCAAGTGTAAATACCCTATTTTCGGCGTTTAATGTCGCGAATGCTCAGAGTAACCTATGCCGAGTGCCTGGGGAATCCGCGAGGTTCCCTCACGGTGCCGCGGTCGGGGTCAATCTCGCGTTACCTGTTCATTCTGCCGGCACCGCACCATCGGGTGTACCTGGGGTTGACAGATTAGGATAATCCCGGTCTGATTCCTGACGTGCCCGAAACTCCCGAAGAAGATATTGATTTCCTGCTACACAACATCTACTTCGCCCTCGAACAGTCCCTCAGCCGCGACGATGTAATCGGAACTTTCACCGGACTAAGACTCCTTATTGATAGTGGTGAGGGAGGCTCAACTGCTGATATTTCGTGCAAGCACGCCCTGATTCGTTCCCGGGATGGGGCGTTCTCCGTGGTGGCTCAGGCGGAAATCGCCCGACTTTTGGAATACTTGGATGGCGCCGATGTGACCGGCGCTGAGGTGGCTTTTGCGTTGACTCACGAGGGGGCTATGAATGCTGCGGATATTTTGCAGCGTCCAACCAGGTTGGGGCTGGTGAAAGACGATGCTTCACGGGTGGATTAGGAAGTCCAGGAAATCATTGCTGAAGTAGCCGAGAAGGAGAATTACGATGTCATTTCCTAAATGGATGCTCATGTTGATTGCGAAGGTGCAGGCTCGTCATCCGTTGATGGTGGCCAGGGTGATACACCGGTTAACCTCAAAGAAGCATCACAGTTCTCAAAATGTCCCCACCAGTGATTCGCAGCTTCCCACTAAAGGCACGGCGCATCTGACTCTGACCCGCACCAATGGGGTGCTGGCGGCTAGTCGCGCCGCGAGAATCCCCGGTGCTTGAGAGATGCTCGCAACGAGTCTTCGCCCGGGAAAAGGCTCTCAGCTATACGGTTGGGGATTAGTTGCATCGTGCGACCTCATCAGTGAACGGTGGGGAGAGGACGTCACAAGGGTCTGGCGAGTGGGCTTAACGGTCAGATAGGGCCGTTCGGGGGTGAACGACCCTATCTGAATCTGGAAATATAATTTATATGGCTGTTGCTCAACCTACGCTCACAGGTGTGGCTTTCATGCAGCATTTAGTGATGTAGCCCGGAACTCTTCCAAGTAGTGCGATGCTGCCTAGGTAATCCAGAGAGGGGATAATGGAGCATAATTGGATGCGGATGGCAAGAAATCGAGTAGAAATGAGGCATATCATGAAGCAGTTTGTTACTGAAGATTCGTTTTGGGAATTGTTTCCTGAGGCACGGATAGGCATTGTTGTGGCTCAGAATATGCGCCAAGTCGAGGAAGTGCCAGAAGAGGACGTGACAACTATTCGGCAGCTCCTTGCCGAGGCAAACCGTACTGCCCAAAAACACCTCACCTCCGACACTATCTCCCAGAATGAAGTGGTGGCTGTGTGGCGCGAGGCTTTCCAGAAGTTCAAAACTAAGAAAGGCGCCCGCTGCTCAATTGAGAATTTGTTGAAGCGTGTATTAAAGGGAAACCCTGTCGGCTCAATTAACCCGACAGTAGACATTTACA
>QWCJ01000608.1_pt1 | contig 11630 bp, 6 predicted proteins | sample 1972501 | NCBI WGS metagenome assembly QWCJ01 (sample SAMN09866711, study PRJNA288562) | Human vaginal metagenome isolate term2_vaginal, whole genome shotgun... | isolation source: vagina | host: Homo sapiens | place: USA: California
TGGAGTTCGGCACAAGAAAAAGGTGTAGACGTGCTGTGCGCTCTTGCGCTTTGCCGACTGGCACGAAGCGGCAACTACGATGTGGTCGTGCTCGCTTCACGAGACACAGACCTAGCTCCGGCGCTCGATGAAGCGTACTCTTACGGGACAGCAAAGGTTGAAACTGTCAAATGGTATTCACCTACAATCAAATGGACACAGGGGTCAATCCACACCGAACATCGGATTTGGACCACCTCTATGAAAGAAAACGACTTCCGGGCTTCCCTCGATACACGGACGTATCAATAACCACACTGCTCCTTGGTGTGCACGGGTTTCCCGCCGCAACGGCCTCATGAACCCGCAATAAAACCTATTTAAACGCCTCGGTATGCCATATATGGCATACCGAGGCGAATTAATAGGATTAACGCGCGACTTCACCCCACAACCACTGCGACCGCCACGCCGGCGGGCCGCAACGCCCTTGTGAAACGAAAACCTAACGCGGGCGGTACGGGTTATCCTCGGCGGGGCGCAGAATCACGACACCGAGCGGGGGAATCCGCAAAGACACCGAGCAGGGCCGGTTGTTCCACGGAATCTCCTCAGCCGTCACCTGGCCGAGGTTGCCCACGCCGGAGCCGCCGTAAACTTCGGCGTCCGTGTTTAGTATCTCGTCCCACTTGCCGGCAAACGGCAGGCCGACCCGGAACGGATCGTGGGGGTTGCCGCTAAAGTTCGCCACCACCGCCAACAGATGACCCGAATCAATCCCCGAAGGATCCGATTCCGCCACGGACCGGCGCAGATAGGTGATCAAATTGTGATCCGAATCACTGGGCTCAATCCACTCAAACCCGCGATAGTCGTCACACCACAGCGCCGGATTGGACGCGTAAAGGTGGTTCAAATCGGTGACCAGCTGGCGAATCCCCTGATGTTCGGGAATATCCAGGTGCCACCAATCCAGGGACGCCCCCGAATTCCATTCCGCGCCCTGGCCGAACTCGGAGCCCATGAAGATGAGCTGCTTGCCCGGATGCGTCCACTGGTAGGCGAACAGCAGGCGCAATCCGGCCAGCTGGCGCCAGTAATCGCCGGGCATCTTGGACAGCAGCGAGCCTTTGCCGTGCACGACCTCATCGTGGGACAGCGGCAGGACAAAGTTCTCTGAAAAGGCATAGACCAGGCTAAACGTCAGCTCGTTGTGGTGCCACTTGCGGTTGACCGGATCCTCCGCCAAGTAGCGCAGAGTGTCGTTCATCCAGCCCATGTTCCACTTGAAACCAAAGCCCAGGCCGCCTTCGGAAGTCGGCTGGGTGACGCCGGGCCACGCGGTCGATTCCTCGGCAATCATGACCGTGCCGGGGCAAACCCGGTAGCAGGTCGCGGTCACTTCTTGCAACAGGGCGATGGCCTCGAGGTTCTCCCGCCCGCCGTACTGGTTCGGGTGCCACTGGCCCTCTTTGCGGGAATAATCCAGGTAGAGCATCGACGCCACCGCGTCCACCCGCAGGCCGTCAATGTGGAAGTCCTCCATCCAATACAGGGCATTAGCGACCAGGAAGTTCTTCACTTCGCGCCGGCCGTAGTTGAACACCAGCGTCCCCCAGTCCGGGTGCTCGCCGCGCTGCGGATCGGGGTCCTCGTACAGGGCCGTGCCGTCGAACCCGGCCAGCGCCCAGTCGTCCTTCGGGAAGTGCGCCGGAACCCAGTCCAAAATGACGCCAATCCCGTTCTGGTGCAGCACATCGACCAGATAGCGGAAGTCGTCAGGCGTGCCGAAGCGGGCGGTCGGAGCAAAGTAGGACGTGCATTGATACCCCCAGGACGGACCGAAGGGATGTTCCGCCACGGGCATGAACTCCACGTGGGTGAAGCCCATTTCCTTGACGTAAGGCACCAGGTGTTCGGCCAGGTCACGGTAGCCGTAGCCTTCTTTCCATGAACCAATGTGGCATTCGTAGATGCTCATCGGCTGGGCGTGAATCGGGTGGTCCTCCACGTTCGCGGCACGCCGCTCCATCCATTCGTCGTCGTTCCAGGTGTGGAATTTGTCGGTGACGACCGAGGCCGTGGCGGGCGGGATTTCAGTAGCGCGGGCCATCGGGTCGGCCTTTTGCCGCCAGTTTCCGTCCGGGCCTTTGATGTCGTACTTGTAGCGCGCCCCAATCTCGACACCGGGAATGAACAGCTCCCATACGCCGGACGCGCCGAGGCTGCGCATCGCGCACCCCGACCCGTCCCAAAAGTTGAAGTCCCCCACGACCTTCACCGCTTGTGCGTTCGGCGCCCACACCGCGAACGCCACGCCCTTCACGACCCCGAGCGGACCCTCGTACTCCTTAATATGCGCACCCAAAACGTCCCACAGGCGCTCGTGACGGCCTTCGGAGATGAGGTAGGTGTCCATTTCGCCCAAGGTCGGCAGGAAACGATAAGGGTCGTCCCCCAGCACTTCTTGGTCGCCGTAGGTCACTTTCACACGGTAGTCCTCAACTTCGGCGTGCGGGATGACGGCGACCCACACCCCGTCCTGTTCGTGTTCAGCAGGGAATTCGCCGTGTTCGGTGACGATGGTGACGCTTTGCGCCATGTGGCGCACGGTGCGGATGGTGACGTCATCACCGTCCGAGTGCGGTCCCAGCACCGAGTGCGGGGAGTAGTAATTCGCGTAGGCGACCTGGTTCAAAAGTTCCGGGGAAACGGTGATTTTAGCCATGGGGTAATTCTTTCATATTTTGCTAGGCGATGTTTGGGTTCAGTTATACAATCGCTACCTACCGCTTGAATACATGACTCAGGCGGCGAGCGCGTAGGCACACTGTGGGTGCACGTACATTTTTCTTGGCAACTTGTTGCCTAGAAAAATAGTGCAGAACCCCACCGCGACGCAGACTTTGGCAGCGCAAGCTTGCTTGCATTGCCAAAGCCAAGGAAGCGGCACGGAAAGCGGAGCTTTCCCAGTACCACGTGCCCTAGCGCCGCCGCGAGTCATGAGGCGCAGGTCTAATCAGCTTAGACACTGGGTTCAGTCGGGAATGGGGCTGAAGCTGAGAATATGGCCGGGGCCGGTATAGGGATTGAGCTGGACAAAATTATCCCGCCCCCAGGTATATTCGTCGCCGGTCAGCTCATCGCGCACCACGAACAGGCGCTGCCCCGCACCGGGCTCGGCCAGCTCCGGGAACTCCTCCGGGCACAACCCTAGTGACGGCAAATCCAGGTGCACCCAGCCGGTTTGGGTGTTGTGCGGATCGAGGTTCACGATGACCAGCACCGTGTCCGCCCGGCCGGTCGGGGAATGCGCGGCGTCAATATGCTTGGAAAAAGCAATGATGGCGTCGTTTTCGACAGCGTGGAACTTGATGTTGCGCAGCTGCAGCAGCGCCGGATGAGCGGACCGGGCCGCATTCAAGGTGCGCAGCAGGGAGGCGATGCCGTACTTGTCTCGCGCCGCCCAGTCATAGACTTTCACCTCGTACTTCGGGTTGTCGTTGACTTCCTCCACGCCGGGACGCTGGATGTGTTCGCAAAATTCGTAGCTGCCCCCGAGGATTCCCCAGGTCGGAGCGGCCGTCGCCGCCAGCAGGGCGCGGGCTTTGAACGCCCCTACCCCGGCCGTCATATAGTCGGTCAAAATGTCTGGGGTCATGGGGAACAGCGCCGGGCGCAGCACGTGGGCCGTTTCATAAGCGAGTTCCTCAAAGTACTCGGTCAGCTCGGTCTTGGAGTTGCGCCACGTAAAGTACGTGTAAGACAGGTGGAACCCCGCTTTTGCCAGCCCGCGCATCATCGCCGGAGCGGTAAACGCCTCGGAGAGCATGACTACTTCGGGATGGGTTTGGTGCAGGTCAGCCGCCAAGCGCTGCCAGAATCGCACCGGTTTCGTGTGCGGGTTATCCATGCGGAAAAGCGTGACCCCGTGGTCAATCCAAAACTCGATCACCCGCCGGATTTCGGCATAGAGTCCGTCCGGGTCGTGGTCGAAGTTCAGGGGATAGATGTCTTGGTATTTCTTTGGCGGGTTTTCCGCGTAGGCAATCGAGCCGTCAGCCCGGGCGGAAAACCATTCGGGGTGCGCCTTTACCCACGGGTGGTCCGGGGAACATTGCAGGGCAAAGTCCAAGGCAATCTCCAGGTGGTTGCGTTTCGCCGCCGCCGCGAACTCGTCAAACGCCTCAATCCCGCCCAAAGCCGGGTCGACCGCGTCATGTCCCCCGTCCTCGTTACCAATCGCCCAAGGCGAGCCGGGATCGTTTGGTCCGGCCACAAGCGCGTTGTTGCGCCCTTTGCGGAAAGCATGCCCAATCGGGTGGACGGGAGTGAGGTAAATGACATCGAAACCGTCAGCGGCAACCTCGGGCAAGATTTCCGCGGCCGTGCGCAAAGTTCCCGGCACAATCTGGCCGTCCGACCCGTAATAGGATCCGATGGAACGCGGGAAGATTTCGTACCACGCTCCGGCCACCGAACGCGCCCGGTCCACCCGCAGCGGGCACAGCCGGGTACGCGTGACCAAATCCCGCAGCGGATTTTCCGCCAAAATGTTTGCGACCAGCTCATTTGTGGCGGCCGACAGACGCACCTGAGGGCGGCGCTTTTTCTCGCGCAAGCCCGCAATCGCGCCCTGTAGCACCGCCGCGTCAGCCGCGGGCAGCGGAACGGCGGGAGTGGCCGTGTCCCGAGCCGAACCGTAGGCCAGCTTCGCCTCGCCCGCAATCGCGCGTTCCAGCAGGCGGGCGCCCTCCTCGAGGGTCAGCTCCACGTCGATGCCGGCGGGGATTTTCACCTTGGCGTCATGCACCCACGTCCCATAAGGATCAATCCACGACTCGACCGCGAACGCGTAACGTCCCAGGGCGTTGGGCTGGAGCCAGGCTTCAAACTGGTTTTCACCAGTGCCGATTTCATACATCCGGGCGCGATCCACGACTTCCCAAGCGGTTGGGTCCCCCGGGTCGGGAGCGCCCTCGGGGCTGCCCGCCGGAGCATAGAGGTCATAGCCCTTTTCACCGCGGCGTTTCGGGTCGGTGGGGCGCAGCAGCACCGCGTCGGCGCCGAAGTGGGAATGCCCGTCGACAAACACGGTGGCGTGGACTGGGAACAGCTCGCCGACCGCGGCTTTTGCCGGGAATAGCCCGTCCTCTACCATAGGGCGCAGCTCGGTGACGCTGATGCGGTTCAGTTCCACTTCAGCAGGCAGGTGGTAGAGATTCGGGAGGGTTGGCGGGGTTTCCGGGGTTTTAGCGGCGGATTTTGCGACAGTTGGGGTTGCTGGGGTTTCCGGGGTTTTCGCAGCTGCCGTGGGAACCGGTTTTTTCGTTGATTTCGCAGCGCTTCCCGAGGACTTTGCCGCGGGTTTTGTGCCAGAAGTCCGGGTCTTGCGGGCGGCAGTCGGCTTACTCGGCTTGTCAGCCGGGGGCTTCGCCGCCGGCTTCGTAGCCGGACGAGTGCTAGCAGTGGAATGACGCCCGGGTTTCTTGGCGTCGGAATTGCCCGTAGAGTTCGTCTTTTCGCTCACGTCTAAATCTTAAAGCATAACCACAGAATTTATAATCCATGAGTGCGGGGCATTTACAGCCTTAGTAAAGCCGGGAGCAGAGGTTCAATCAGCGCACCGGCCTCCAGAGAGAGCGAAACACCAGGAAAACTCGGCGCCACGCGCTTGTGAATACGGCGAAAACTCGACCCACCGCACTTGTGAGCCAATGGAAAACCCGGCGCAGAAAATCGGAACATCTAACCTGTGAACCCAACCGAAACCTGACGCAAGGCCCTTGCGAACTCAGCAAAACCCCGACCCACCGGCCTCGTGAGCGAACCGAAAACCCGGCGCAACGCCCTTGTGACCCTAAACAGCGACCCCCAGGAAGTGGCCGACCCCGCCGGTGATTATCATCGCCAGGGCGCCCCCGACCATGACTCGGATGACCGCGCGGAGCCGCGGGGCCTCGCCGCGCCACGCCGAAAGCCAGCCGACCAGCGCTAACGCGACCATCACCATGACGAATGTGGCTTGGATTTTCCACGGGCCGGTGAACAGCAGAATCGCCAGCAGCGGCACCAGCGCGCCGACCGTGAAGGACACCGCCGAGGAAACCGCCGCCGCCCAGGGCGAAGTGAATTCCTCGGAACTCAGGCCGTAATGGGCCTGGACGTGGGCCTCGACCGGATCGTGGGCGGAGTATTCCTGGGCGACCAGGGTCGCGGTCGCGCGGGTCAGGCCTTTTTCGATGTAGTTTTCCACCAGGCCCTGAAATTCTTTTTCCGGATCCTCGGCAATCAGGCGGCGCTCCTTTGCCACCACCGCTTTTTCCGTGTCGCGCTGGGTGGACACCGAGACATATTCGCCCGCCGCCATCGACAGCGCCCCCGCGACCACAGCCGCGATGCCGGCGGTCGCGATGGCCGTGGTGTTTTCCTGATTCGCCGCCGCTACACCCACGACCACGCCCGCGGTTGAGACAATGCCGTCATTAGCGCCTAACACTGCAGCTCGGAGCCAGTTTAGGCGCGAGGAAGTCGCCGCCGATTTGTCGTGTTTTTCGTCCGGTTCGTTCGGGTTTTCGCTCAGGTTTTCGTTCGGGTTTTCGTCCAGGCTTTGGCCCAACTGTTCGCTCAACTGTTCGCTCAAGGTGTGTCGCCTCCGTTGTCCCGTTCGGTGCTGTGTCTACTGTCTCAAGCTACGAGGTTTTCGGCGATATTTCAACGAATCTAAGGCTTGCCTTGGTTAGGCGGGGCTACGTCGGGGCGGGGTGCGGGAACCGCGCGCGGAGCAGGCGAGGCAGGCGGAGCGGGCGAGGCTGGCTACACCGCTCAGGCGCGGCAGCGAACCCAACCAAAGCACCTCACTTGTGACAAATATCGCGGCACCGGAACGCAGACGCGCAAACCCCAGATGTCGCAGTGAGCACCGGTCGGTTTTAAGCGCTGGGCGATTTTCCTCAATCGGATTTGATACAGTCCAGGCTTAACGGGTTAAATATCAAGCAGGCGGCCAGTGTTGGCGCCGCGCCCGGATTTTAGGAAAGATGAGGCATAACCATGAAAGCTCCCGAAGAACTGCACGATATTCCCGCTGGTCAAGGCGGCAAAGTTGGTGCGGGCGGGGCGGCAGCCTCGCAAACGATTCCCGGGCCGGTGGTGCGAGATGTCACTGATGACACGTTTGCCCAGCTCCTGGAGCTTTCCCGGACTGTTCCGTTTATTTTGGACATGTGGGCGCCCTGGTGCGGGCCGTGTCGCCAGCTCGGTCCCAATTTGGAAAAGGCTGTTAAGAAGGCCGGCGGGCGCGTGGCCTTGGCAAAGGTCAACATAGACGAAAACCCGGCCATCGGCCAAGCGTTACAAGTGCAAAGCATTCCCGCCGTATTCCTGCTGATGAATGGGCAACGCGCGCCCTTGTTCAACGGCGCTCTGCCCGCTTCGGCAGTGCAGGAGGTCGTCAGCAAGGTTATCGAGTTGGCTGAAAAGGAAGGCGTGACGGGTCGCGTGCAGACTGATGGAGCTGGCGAGGCCGGAGCTGCTGACGGGGCTGGGGCTGCCGGTGCGACTGCCCCGGACGCGCCGCCCGCGGTGGCCGAGGAGATTGAAACCGCGCTGAAACTTCAGGCCAAGGGCGAATATGACCAGGCCATTGAGACTTTAGAGACCTACCTCAAAGCCAACCCTGGTGAATCCAGCCAGGTGGAGCCGCTGTTGGCGAAAATTCGGTTGCAGGCCCGCTCGGCAGAGGCTGAGCCCGCTGGTGAGCCGGCTGGACAGGGCGCTCAGGCTGCGAGCGGCGAGATAGCGGCGCAGCTCGAGGCCGCCGATGCCCAGATGAACGCGGGTGATGCCGCCGGGGCGCTGTCTCGACTGCTGGGGGTCGTGGCGGAAACCAGCGGCGAGGACCGCGACGCGGCCCGGGCGCGTTTGGTGGAGTATTTCGCGATTCTGGGCGATGATCCGCTGGTTCCGGCGATGCGCTCGAAGCTGGCTACTTTGCTTTACTAGCCTTTTTCGCCGCGGGTTTCGCGGCAGGTTTCTTTGTGTCAGACGACTTTCCTGTTGAACCGCCAGCAGCAGAGATAGCATTCGTGACTTCTGCAGACATAGTGCGCAGGCCGCGGGAAAGCGCGCCCGCATCATCGAAACCGGCCGCCAAGGTGAGCGTGCCCTCTACCCCGGACAGGGTGCGTTCGGATAGGGAAGCTGCCAAACCGCGGTCTACTCCCAGGCCGAGCAGGGCTTTCGTCAGCGCCGCGCGCCACGTGTTGAAGTGCTCTTGCACCTCGGGGGCAAAGTCGCGGGCCGCAGCGTCATGAACCAGTTTGCCCCAGATGCTCTGTTTCTCGCCGTGGTCAAAGAACGTGAGGATGCCGGCAAACATTCCGGCGATGTCCGCCGATTCCAGCGGTGCAACCACGGCGGCTTGAAAGTCGTGTTCCACAGCAGCCAGGACTTCGCGCATCATCTGAGCTTTACCATCGGGAAAGAGGTGATACAGCGAGCCACGCCCCAGTCCGGTCGTCGCCGAGATCTCGGCCATGCCAGCTCCGGTGTAGCCCCGCGCCTGGAATAGCGCCGCCAGTTTCCCTACTATTTCCACGCGATTTGGTTTGCCCACCGCCGGTCCTTTCCGCGAGTCAATCCGTCTAACTGACAGTATTATGAATTTTTGACCGTTCGTTCAATTGCCGCGCCGGCTTGCCTAGTTTTCCTCAAAAATCCCTCGGTACCGAAGTGTGCGTGGATTATAAGGGGAGAATAGCCGGGTAGCTGCCAATAATGGCAGCTACCCGGCTATTCTCCACCTTTAGGCACAACCCGGCGAGTATCCCCGAACGAACCGCGGCTCAAAGCCCGCAGCCATAGAAAAAAGCCCGGTCGGCTGGGAATCCCAGCCGACCGGGCAAATTCGGGCAAAAACCCGGCGAATTTAGCTGCCGAAGAAGTAGTGAGTCTCCGGGTTATCGGCGGCACGCTCGGCGTTGGTGACCAAGCCCAGCTCGGTGTAACCAGCCATCAGCGGATGGCTAGGAACCACGCGAACCTGGTAACCCAGCGGGCCGGCGTTTTTCAGCCGCGTCTCTATGCGGTAGGACACCACGCCGTTTTCAGAGCGTTCCGCCTGCATCGCCAGGACCTCGAAACCGGACAGGTCGTCGCTGGAAGTGACGCGGCCCAGTAGCAACTGCACTTCGACGTCTTCGGGACGCAGGTTCCCCAGCTGGACATCAGCAAAGAACGAGGCGCTGTCCCCCACGATTGCTACGTCACCGACCTTGGATCCGACGTGTTTCACCGCGACCTGGTTCCAGCTCGAACGCACCCGCGCCTTGTAAGCCGCCAGGTCACGAGCCGCTTGGTGACCCGCACTGTTCAGCACGCGGCTGGACGCGGCAATCGGGGTATAGAGGTTTTCGACGTACTCGCTGACCATGCGCTGCGCCTGTACGCGCGGCCCCAGCGTCGCCAGGGTGTGGCGCACCATTTCCATCCAGTTGCGCGGAATCCCGTTCTCGTCTCGATCGTAGAAGCGCGGGGCGACCGTGTTCTCGATGAGGTTATACAGCCCCTCAGCTTCGATAGCGTCGCGACGCTCCGGATCGTCAACCCCGTCAGCAGTGGGGATGGCCCAGCCGTTGCGGCCGTCATACATTTCGTCCCACCAGCCGTCCAGGATGGACAGGTTCAAAGCGCCGTTGATAGCGCACTTCATACCGGAAGTCCCGGAGGCCTCCAGCGGGCGCAACGGGTTGTTCAGCCACACATCCACGCCGGGCATCAGAGTTTGAGCCATATCCATGTCATAGTTAGGCAGGAAAGCGATACGGTCGCGCACATCGTACTGGTCGGCAAAAGCCACCAGGCGCTGAATCAGGCTGACGCCCTGTTCGTCGTCCGGGTGGGATTTCCCAGCCACGATGATTTGAACCGGGCGTTCCTTATTCGTCAAGATGGCTGCCAGGCGCTCCGGATTGTTAATCATCAGCGTCAGACGCTTGTAAGTCGGCACGCGGCGGGCAAAACCAATGGTCAAGACGTCAGGATCGAGGATTCGGTTCGTCCAGTCCAGCTCGGCCGGGGACGCCCCGCGCTCCAGCCAGGATTCACGCACCCGTCGGCGGGCGTCGAGCACCAGCTGTTCGCGCAACTCACGACGCAGTTCCCAAAGTTCCTCGTCGCTGACGCCGCCTTCCTCGGGAGGGCGCACCCACCGGTAGGTGTTGACGTGTTCGCCGGGATCTTGGTGCCCACGAGCCAGCTGCGCCAAACGTCCATCAGTCCAGGTCGGACCGTGTACGCCGTTGGTGATAGAGGTGATGGGCACCTCGGAGACGTCAAATCCGGGCCACAGCTGGTGGAACATACCGCGCGAAACTTTGCCGTGCAGCTTGGCCACACCGTTGGCCATACGCGCCATGCGCAACCCCAGCACCGCCATATTGAATACGTTGGGGTCCCCGCCCTCGTACGTTTCCCCGCCCAGAGCCAGCAGCTGCTCGGTGGTCACGCCGGGAATCTCGATCGGCGCCAGGTAACGCTGCACCAGGGACCGGTCGAAACGGTCGATACCGGCGGGAACCGGCGTGTGGGTGGTGAACAGCGTGCCGGAACGCACCGCTTCAATAGCCGTTCCGAAGTCGAGGTGTTCCTCGCCAGTCATCAGCTCGCGGATACGTTCCACGGCCATGAATCCGGCGTGACCTTCGTTGCAGTGATAGACCTCGGGGGTCGGCGCGCCGGTCAAGCGGCTGTAGGTGCGCAGGGCTTTTACCCCGCCCACGCCGAGCAACAGTTCCTGTTCCATGCGGTGGTCTTTCGACCCACCATAGAGGCGGTCGGTCACCAGTCGGGCGGCCTCGTCGTTCTTGGCCACGTCCGAGTCCATCATCAGCAGGGAGATGCGCCCCACTTTTGCGACCCACACTTGGGCATGCAGAGTGCGGCGGTCGGGCAGCGGCACTGAGACCATCGCGGGAGTGCCGTCGTCTTCGCGCAGCAGGGTCAGCGGCATATTATCCGGGTCGATGACCGGGTAGGATTCGCGCTGCCAGCCTTCGCGCGTCAAGGATTGACGGAAGTAGCCCGCCTGATAGAGCAGGCCCACGCCGATAATCGGAACTCCCAAGTCGGAGGCGGACTTCAAGTGGTCGCCAGCCAGAATCCCCAAACCGCCGGAGTATTGCGGCAAAACGGCGGTCACGCCGAATTCTGCCGAGAAATACCCAATCGCGCTGGGCTTGTCAGCATTGTTGAACTGGGACTGATACCACTGCGGCTTTTCCAAATAATCGCCCAAATCGCGTTCCAAAGCCTGGGCTTGGTTCACGATGTCCGGGTTTGCCGAGAGTTCGTCCAGTTTTTGCACAGAGACCGAACCTAGGAAAGCCGCCGGATCGTGGCCGACTTCCTCCCAAACTTGCGGATCTAAGGACGCGAAGAAATCGCGGGAAGGCCGGTGCCAGGACCAGCGCAGATTTTGAGCCAAGTTACCAATTGGCTTCAAGTTCTCGGGAAGGACGGAGCGGACAGTAAATCTTCGTATTGCTTTCACAGTCCCATCCTACGTGGTGGTTGGAGATTTTAGGTAAATTTTTACTAAAACATAGTTTTGGCGGCCCCGAAGGACCGCCAAAACTTGGGGGTGTCATGAA
>QWCJ01001014.1_pt1 | contig 11596 bp, 8 predicted proteins | sample 1972501 | NCBI WGS metagenome assembly QWCJ01 (sample SAMN09866711, study PRJNA288562) | Human vaginal metagenome isolate term2_vaginal, whole genome shotgun... | isolation source: vagina | host: Homo sapiens | place: USA: California
CTCCTGGTAGGGGCTTGGAAGTTGGTAGCGGGGGCAGGATTCGAACCTACGACCTCTGGGTTATGAGCCCAGCGAGCTACCGAGCTGCTCCACCCCGCGACGAGTGCTGTACGCCATCGCGTCAGCGACTCCCCTACTGTAACGCAGAGCTTGGATAAAGTGAAATCGCCTGGTCACAGGCGATTTCACCAGAGCCTAACGCTCGGACTGCAAGTCCTGGACCGCCTTGTCCAGCTCGTCCAGTGCCTTACCGAACTCCTCGAAGGTGCCAGACTCGCGGGTCTTGTTCACTTTGTCCATCGCATCGCGCACGCGCTGCTCCGGAGCCGTATCGGTGCCCTTGCCATCGGACTTGCCGGCAGCGCCCTTCGCATCCGAACCCTGCTCGTCCTTGGACTTCTTGTCCTTGTCTGTGTCCTTGGCCTTGTCGCCCTTGTCGCCCTTGTCGCCACTGCCTCCGTCCTTAGTCGGATCAACGACCGAACCGTCGATCTCCTGGATGTCAGTGGTGGAGGATGTCTTGATCCCTACCTGGTCCAGGGCCTCAGCAATGGTCGGGGCATAGCCCACCTGGCCGTTGTAGCTCACCAGCACGCGCAGCAGCTTCGGGAAGGCCGAATCCTGGCCACTGCGCTGCGAGTACACCGGCTCGACGTACAGGATTTGCCCGTCGCCCACCGGCAAAGTCAGCAGGTTACCGTTCGTCAGGTCGTTCGTGCCCTTCAGCAGAGTACGCTCGCGGGCGATCTCGTCGGAGGACATCATCGTGTCCTGCGCCTGGTTCGGGCCCAGCGTCTGCGTGCCCGTCGGCAACACCCGCACGTTGATTTGTCCGTAGTTATCCGGGTCGGAGCCCACAGACATGTGCGCCGCCAGGAACTCACGGCGCAGGCCACGGAACGGGGTAATCAGCTGGAACGACGGCTTGTTGGTCTCCGGGTCAGCCGCCACCACGTAGTACGGCGGCTGCGCATTATCCTGGCGGTCCTGCGGAGCCGTCGGATCCGTCGGCACGGACCAGAAAGAGTCGTTCTGGAAGAATACGCCCGGGTCGGAGACGTGGTACTTGGCGATGAGCTCGCGCTGCACCTTGAACATATCCTCCGGGTAGCGCAGGTGGTCCTCCAGCTCCTTGCTGATCTCGGAGCGCGGCTTAACCACGTCCGGGAACGCACCCCGCCAGGCCTTCAGCACCGGGTCCGATTCATCGAAGGCGTACAGATCCACGCTACCGTCGTAGGCATCGACCACGGCCTTCACGGAATTGCGAATGTAGCCAACCTCATTGTCGACGACCTGGCTCTCGCTTACGCCGTCGGGATTGAGGGCGTCCGCAGTAGAATCGGTGAGCCCAATCCGCTCGGAGTAGGGCAGGTTATTCAACGTCGTGTAACCGTCAACAACCCACTTCACACGGCCGTCGATGACGATCGGGTAGGTCTTGGAATCCGTGGTCAGCCACGGAGCAACCTTGTGCACACGCTCGCGAGGGTCGCGCTCGTAAAGGATCTTCGACCCCTCACCAATGCGATCCGTCAGCAGCATATTCATCGACTCGAAGTGGGCAGAGAACATCAGGCGGTTGAAGTAGTTAGAAACATCCACACCACCGGTGCCGGTGTAGGTGTAATTGGATGCGTCGGTATCGTACTCCAACGGCTCGCCCTCGGAATTGCCGACGATCGCGTAGTCAGAGTTGTTCTGTTTCGACGAGGCAATAACCGGGCCGAAGTAGATGCGCGGCTGCTTGATATCCAGCTCCAGCTCGCCACCCTGCTTACCGGACTGCATCGACTGCAGATCCGCGACCGTGTAGACCGGGTAGCCACCGCGGGCAGAGCCGACGTCGCGGGCGACCTCGTCGACCTTGCGGGCAGGCGCTGCCACGAAGCCATTTCCGTGGGTGTAAACCGTGTGGCGGTTAATCCAGTCGTTCTGGTTGCCATCCAGGGTGTTCGGGTTCAGTTCGCGGGCGGCGACCACGAAGTCGCGCATCTCGCCATCCACCTCGTAGCGGTCGATCGCCAGCTCATCCGGGAAACCATAGAAGTTACGCAGCTGCTGTTGCTGGGTGAACGTCGGGCTCAGCACCTCCGGATCCAGCAAACGCACGTTAGAGAGCGTGGCGGAGTCGTCGGCAACGGCCTTCTTCTGCTCCTGAGAGGCAGCGTCACCGGCAGACCCCCAGTCGCGGTCGTAGGTGACCTTGTCTTCACCGATGCCGTAGGCGAAGCGGGTGGCCTCGATGTTGCGGGCGATGTACTCGCGTTCCTTCTCCGCACGGTTCGGGTTGACGGAGAACTGTTCCAGCATCGCGGGCCACGCCAGCCCCACGGTCAGAGAAGAACCCACCATCAGTGCAACCGCCAGCGCCGGGATACGCAGGTCGCGCAGAACAATCGTGATGAAGAACATGGCTGCCACGAAGATCGAGATCACCAGCAGCACAATCTGCGCGGGCAGCACAGCATTGATGTCCGTGTAAGAGGCACCCGTGAACGTCTCGTGCGAACGGGTAAGCAACCCGTAGCGGTCAAACCAGTAGCCGACCGCCTTCAACAGCATCCACACACCTGCAATAACCGCCAGCTGACGGCGGGCATTCGTAGAGATAGAGGCCTTCTCCCCCACCCGCGGGTTACCTGTGGTGATGGACCCCAGCAGGTAGTGGCCAACGCCGTTGATCACAAAGGCCAGGATCAGCAGCACGCTGAAGGTGGAGACCAGCATCTGCAGGAAAGGCAGGTTAAAGGCGTAAAAGCCCAAGTCCTTATCGAACTGCGGATCGTGCACCCCAAAGTTCGACCCGTTCAGGAACAGCAACACCGAGCGCCAGTTGGCCTGCACAATCATGCCGGTGATCACGCCGACGAACAGCGGAATGCCCACCAGGAATGGGCGCATGTTGCGGCGGATCAGCGGTCGGTACTCAGCCAGGGGCGAGGACGTGCCAAGGGATTCGATCTCGTCCGGCCGCGCACGGTACACCAGATACGCCGCCAGCCAGGAAATCAGTGCACCGATCAGCCCGAAGACAACAAAGAGCACCAGGCGGGTCACGATCACGTTCATGAACACGCCCTGGTAATCCACGCTGCGGAACCAGGCGAAGTCGGTGTATGTGCTCACCACCACCGGCACAATGAAGATAATGATGGCGATAGCTGCCACCAGGATTCCCAGGAACTTCGAGCGCCTGCTCGACCCTGGGCTGGACGGGAACGGCTGCTTCGGGCGACCCGAAGACGGTGGCGTGGGCGTGCTCAAGGCTTAAATACTCTCCTGCTAATCGCACCTGTGGGTATCGCTGATCGCGATGTTTCTACCAGGATACGTACAATTCTTAAAGCCTCATAACAAACCCCAACCCATCCCCCAACGAAAGAAAGGCATCACGAATGACCTCTCCCGATTCCTCCCCGAACGTCGATCTGCAGGATGAGCGCGTGCTCAACGCAGCTCTGCGCGAGGCCGTGGACTTCGTGCAGGCCGAGGGCTGGGATCAACCGGCCACCCTGTTCGCCCTGGTGCCGGCCTCTCTGATCGCCGATGCCGCACCCCAGGCCTTCGACGACGATGCCCCGGCCAGCCCCTTGGCCCTGGTGGTACAGGAGGACATCCCGGAGCACATCCGCCCCGGCAGCGAGGAACTCGGACAATTCCTGGCCACCATCCGCTGGCCCGCCCCCGTGGTCGGTGCGATCCTCGCCCAGGAAATCACCTTCTCCAACGCCGCGCCCGGTGCGGACCCTGCCCCGCGCCAGGCTCGCTTGTTTAGCGGACTTCTTTGTGACGCCGACTTTTCCGGCCCCGAGCGTTCCCTTATCCAGCTACGCCCCAGCGAGGAGGAGCTTGCGAAGGATCCCTTCGGCCAGGACAAGGTGCAGCTGCTCGGCGGTGACGACATCGCCCCCGGCGTGATTCACACCCTGCGCGCCACCTTCGAGGCCGACGAATAAGAGCAGATAGAAGCGAGTAGCCGCTGGCCGCTACTTACAGGTATCGGCCTGCTTGCCGTCGTTGTTCTTGTGAGTGATGCCACCAATCGGGCCGACCTTGCCTGCGGCGTCAATAGTTCCGGTACCGGCGACGAACTTCCCACCTGTCAGTTCCTCCGGCGTCAGCTTGTCGACGACCGCCATAGAGAACATCAGTCCGGCGGACGGGCCGCCGATGTCGGTCAGGTTGTACTCCACCTTGATGTCACCGCCAGGCTGGGCGACGGCCGTCACGCCGAGGAAGGCAGTGTCCTTCGGATGGTCGCCACGCACCTCCTCCGGCAGCTCGGCGAGCTTAACCTTGATGTCCTTGTCCTTCTCCTGGCGCTTGACGGTGACGGTGACCTCGTCGCCCGGCTTGTAGCCCTTGATCTTCTCCGATAGCTCGCTGGGCAGCGTGATCTTCTCCCCATCGACCTTCGTGATGATGTCGTTGACCTCAATCTTGCCCTGCGCCGGGGAGTCCTCGGAGATCTCCAGCGCCATGGTCTCCAGGGGCTTGTCCAGGTGGTTCATCGCCGAAATGGTGGCGTTGGACTCCGAGTTGGCGAACGCGGCGGCGTTCTGGCGCTGCACTTCTTCCGAAGACTTACCGGAGGGGAAGATGTGCTCGATCGGCACCAGGGTGTCGTCTGTAGAAACCCAGCGCTTCAGCGCCTGCGCCAAGGTCATGTTCGTGCGGACGGACACGGTGGTCATGTTGAGATTTCCACTGGTCGGGTGAGTCTTCGCACCACTGATGTCCACGATCTGGCGGCCATCGACCTCGCCCAAAGTATTGAACGTCGGCCCGTTCCCCTCAGCTGCGTAGGGGACGGTCAGGTTGATGTCGGTGCCGGGGATCGACGGCAGGCCAAGGAGGGAAAAGATCGCCACGACGGGCACTGCACCCACGACGATGGTGCGATTTCGCCTGTTCCAGAATTTCACCCGCCCAACTTTACATGCTTCCCCCACCAGGTTCGCCCACCCTGGCACAGGCCGAACCCTGTTCGCTCTCAGCACACGCTTTTAGCCGCCTTCACGGCCTTTCGAGGTCGTTTTCACCCTGCAACAGTCGGTACGGTGGGGTACATGAGTAAATTCGGTTTTGGCTTCCACGGCCCGCACGATTCCGATGACGACCGCGACAAAGACGGCGATAACAACCGCGACGAAAACGGAAACAACGGGAACGAGAACAACCCGTTCGGCTTCTTCTTCGGCGGCCCGATGGGCGGCGGCGCAGGCGGAATGAACGGCGGCGCGGGCAACATGGGGGCCGGCAACCTGGGCGACATCCTGAACCAGTTCGGTTCCATGCTCTCCGGATTCGGTACAGACATGAACAGTGCCGAGGGCCAGGGGCCGGTCAACTACGGACTGGCCAAGCGCACCGCGCGCCAGCGGATCGCCGCCACCAATAAGGACTCCCGCCCCAGTCATAACGACTCGCAGGCAGTCGCCGATTCCGTTCGCCTGGCCGAACTGTGGCTGGACGAGGCCACCCACCTGCCCGCCGGCGCCTCCGGCTCCGTGGCCTTTGGCCCGGCGCAGTGGCTCGACGAAACCTTCGAAACGTGGAAGCGCGTCGTCACTCCCCTGGCCGACAAGCTCGGCGACGCCGCCCTGGGTGGCGTGCCGGAGGAGATGCGCAGCCAGATTGGCCCGCTGGCGGGAATGATGAAGCAGATCAACGCCATGAACTTCGGCGCCCAGCTGGGCAACACCCTGGGCGCGATGGCCACCGACGTCGTGCTGTCCACCCAGTGGGGCGTGCCGCTGGCCGAGGGCGATACCGCCGCCATCGCAACCGAACACCTAGATTCCATGGCCAAGAAGCTAGGCTGCGAGCCCCGCGAGGCGCTGATCTACCTGGCCGCCCGCGAGGCCGCGCATCTGCGCCTGTTTAAGCACGTCCCATGGCTGGTGGAGCGCCTCATCCTGGACGTCGAGGAGTTTGCCGCCGGCCTGTCGCTGGACTACTCCGCCATCGAGGAAGCCACTCGGGAAATCACCCCGGAATCCATGAACGATCCTGCAAAGATGCAGGAGATGATGGAGCGGATGCAGGGCCAGGATCTCTCCCCCCAGGTCGTCTCCACCAACGCCCACGCCCGCGAACGCCTGGAAACCAGCCTGTCGCTCATCGAGGGCTGGGTGGATTATGTCGTGGGCTCCGCCTTGAACTCCCGCATCCCCGGCGCGGCCATGATCGGTGCCGCCTGGTCCGAGTTCCGCAACAACGGCTCCCCCGCCATGGATGCTCTGACCCAGGCCGTCGGAATCAGCTTCACTGCTCCGAAGGCAAACGAGGCAGCCGAGCTGTGGCGCAAGCTGGATGATGCGGTGGGCGTCACTAAGCGCGACGGCGTGTGGGACCACCCCGACTTCCTTCCCGTGGCCTCCGACCTGGACAACCCGGCGGCCTTCATCAGCAGCGTGGCTTTCGACGAGGACGAGATGGAGGACTTCAACCCCATCAGCGAGATCGAAAAGCTGGAGCGGGAGCTCAACGAGAAGCGCGGCAAAGAAGACGGCGAGCACGGCACCGGCGAGGACGGCGACAGCGACAAAGAGTAGCTAGCCGCGCATCCCCCAGCGCTTGAAGGCCTCCAGGTAGCCCTGCGCCCTCTCCAGGTGCGGGGTGCGCGCCTCCCACTTACGAAACTCTGGCCCGTGATTCGGCACAAACGTGTGGATCAGTTCGTGGATAATAACGGCGTCCAGCACGTAGCCGGGCACTTCCTGCAGCTGGTGCGCGATCCGGATGCGCTTGGATTGCACCGAGCAGCTGCCCCAGCGCGTGTTCATGTTCGTGACGAACTTGATCTCCTCGATTGTCGCCCGGCCGTCGAGGTACTTGTCGTTGAGCTGCACCGCCCGCGCTGCTAGCTCCTTGTTGCCCATTGTTTGACGCCGACTCTTCAGCGCCTTCCCCACCAGCTCTACGCTGATTCTGCGCAGCTCGGCCTCTCCGATGGCCGCGGGAGACATGACCAGGAACCCTTCGCCTTCTTCCCGCACCGCGACCGTCTTCTTGCGCCGGGTGGACAGGCGGATGGTGATGGGCGGCACCGTCGCCGCTGTCACCTCTGGGCTCTGCTGGGCAGCAAGTTCTTCCTGCACCTCGCGGGCCAACCGCTGCGGGTCGATCGCTTGGGAGCGGAAGGAGGGAGCCATCGGAACAACCTTTCCACCAGCGAGGACAATGCTGCGCTGCTAGTGTGAGAGGCGACTGCACAGCGCGCATGGGGAGCGCAGGCTGCCGCACTGGGATATTAGGGACTGGGGATTTAAGGGGACAGGGGTTTAGGGGAATGCAATCATGCTAGAGCTTAACTTGCCGTCGAGCACAGCCATCCTGGCCAGGCCGACGATCGGCCTGCAGTTCGGGGTCTTGCCGCACGAGTCGATGATTCTGCCGCTACCGAAGAGTGTGAACCCTGGCCAGGTGGCACACGTGTTCGCCCTGGCACGCGGGGGAATCGACTTCGACGAGCTGCACCAGAAACTGGGCTACTGCGGGCTGGAATCAGAGGATGCGCGGCTGATGCTCTCTGAGATGGTGCAGGCGAAGATTCTGCGCCCCTCCCAGGGGAACGTAAGCTTCCACGTCCTGGCCTCCGGCGTGGCTAGCGAGCGGCTGGAACCCGTTCTGGAGGCGCTGGGCTTAAGCTACAGCATCACGTCCACGCCCAGCGAGGCCCGGCGTTCGCTGATCGCCCTGCCCGGCGCGGTGTTCCCCACACCGGACGTGCAGCATGCGCTGATGGTCAACCGCGTGGCCCACTACCCTGCCGGCATCGTGGACGGCAAAACCGTGCTGGGGCCGTTGGTCGTGCCGGGCGTTACGCCCTGCCTGGCCTGCGCGGATAGCTACTACGGCAAGATCGACGACGGCTGGCGCGGAGTTCGGCTGCAGGCCACCGGCAGGCCCGGCAGCACGGAGAGGCACCTCATTCAGGCGGCCTCCACGCAGTTGGCGATGATGCTAAATGAGCACGTCCTGCCTTGGTGGCAGGCGCACAAGGACTTCATCCGCACACGCCGGGCGGCGCGGCTCCAGCAGGAACCCCCACCGGAGGAGCCGGAGATCCCCGAGGTTTTGAAGCAACGGCGGTTGGTGGATTTCGCCACTGGCGCCGTGCAGACCTATCAGGTGCCCTTCAACGACAGCTGCCTTTCCTGCCGGGCGGTGCGGGTCTAGTTGGCCACGGTTAGGCACAGTTAGGCATAGTTGCTGACGATCGCCAGCACGTCCTCACCGAACTCCTGGACCTTCACCGGGCCTATGCCCGGCACAGCCAGCAACTGGTCAGACGTGGTGGGCAGTTTTTCGGCGATGGCGCGCAACGTGGCGTCCGTAAAAATGACATACGCCGGCACCGCCTTGTCTTTCGCCTGGGTGGTGCGCCAATCGCGCAGCTCAGCGAGCAAAAGGTGATCGGTTTCGGGGGCGTGCTGGCCGCAGCGGCCGAGGATCTTCAGTTCGGGGCTGCCCAGGCGAGCGCCGCAGACGACGCAGGCGTTCTTCGGCGCGCCGAGCCTCTCGCGGGAGTTTCCGCTGCCGGAGCGGCGCTGGGCGGCGGCTGCTTCCTCCTGCGGGACCAGCCCGTCGAGGAAGCGGGTACGGTGACGGTTCGCCTTCGACCCCTCCTGGCGCGCGAGCGACCAGCTGAGGTGCAGGTGCTCGCGAGCGCGGGTGATGCCGACGTAGAACAGGCGGCGCTCCTCCTCGATGGCCTCCTCCGAGCCCGCGCCCTTGAGCGCATGGCGGATCGGCAGGGTGCCTTCGTTCAGGCCCACGAGGAAGACCGCATCCCACTCCAGGCCCTTGGCGGCGTGGATGCTGGCGAGGGTAACCCCCTGGAACTTCGGCGGGTTCTTCGCGCTCATGCGCTCCTTCAGTAGCGCCACCACGCCCGGCATGCTTAAGGGTTCGGCGGCGCTGGAGGTGATCTCCTTAACCAGGTCGAACAGAGCCTGCAGGGACTGCCAGCGCGCGCGTTCCTGCGAGCCGGAGGGTTCGGTGGTGGTCAGGCCGACGGGAACGAGGGCGGCGCGGACAGCATCCGGCACGTCCTCCGGGGCTGGGTCGTATTTCTTCGCCGCGGCGATGATGGCGTTCATGCCCTCGCGGATCTCGGCGCGCTTGAAGAAGCCCTCGCCGCCCTTGACCTGGTAGCCGATTCCGGCCTGTTCAAGTTCGTATTCGTAGTTCGCCGACTGTGAGTTGATGCGGTACAGGATCGCAATGTTCGCAGGCTCCACGCCCTTGCTGATGAGCGCCTGGATTTCCTTGACCACCGCTACGGCCTCAGCGGGTTCGTCCGGGTATTCGTGGAACTGTGGGAGGGGACCTGCGGGGCGCTGGCCCTCCAACTTCAGGCGAGTGCCCGCCACGCGCCCTTTCGCCTTGCCGATGACGTTGTTGGCCAGGTCCACGACCTGCGGGGTGGAGCGATAGTCGCGGTACAGGCGCACCGTGGTGGATTCCGGGTACTTGGTGGTGAAGTCCAGCAGGTATTCCGGGGTGGCTCCGTTGAAGCTGTAGATCGTCTGGTTAGCGTCGCCCACCACGGTCAGGTCGTCGCGGTCGCCCACCCAGGCGTCCAGCACGCGCTGCTGCAGGGGCGTGACGTCCTGGTACTCGTCGACGACGAAAGTGCGGTAGCGGGAGCGGAACTCGTCGGCGATGCCCGTGTTGGATTCGATGGCCGCCGCCATGTGCAACAGCAGGTCGTCGAAGTCCAGCAGCATGCCCTCGGGCGTGGTCTTCATGCTCTCGTACCCCTGAAAGACCTTGACGAATGTCTTGGGGTCTACCGGGCAGTCGCGGCGCCGGGGCTCGACGTATTCCGGGTAGTCTTCCGCGCTGATCAGAGAGGACTTTGCCCATTCGATCTCCCCGATCAGGTCGGCGAGCATCGCGGTGCTGGTTTCCACTCCCACGGCCCGGGCGGCGCGGGAGACAATGCGAAACTTGTTGTCCAGCAACGTCCATGGCAGGTCGCCTGCGTAGGCGGGCCAGAAGTACTTCAGTTGCCGCATCGCCGCGGCGTGGAACGTCTTGGCTTGCACCTTCGGGATGTTCATGAGCGCCAGGCGCTCGCGCAGTTCCGCGGCGGCGCGGGCGGTGAAGGTGACGGCAAGCACGTGGTCGGGGTTGACGAACCCGCCGTCCACTAGGTGGGCAATGCGGTGGGTAATGGTGCGGGTCTTACCGGTGCCGGCGCCGGCGATGATGCTGACCGGCCCGCGCGGGGCCGAGGCAGCTCTTGCCTGTTCCGGGTCCAGTCCGTCCAGCAGGGAGCTCACTTAAGGCACCCCTACTTCGCGCCGAGGATGTCGTCGGCTCCCGGATTAGAGCGCACATACAGCACGCGGTCGCCCGGTTCGATGGTCTCCGCCTCGGCGGAGTCGATGCGGTACAGCTCGCCGGAGCGCACCACGCCCAGTACCACGTCCTCCAGAACGCGCGGGTTGCCGCCCACTTCCTCTTCGCTGACCAGCCGCTCGGCGATGGAAAAACCTTCGTCCGGGGACAGCAGATCCTCCATCATTTCCGTCACTGACGGGGTGACGGTCGCCAGCCCCATAAGACGGCCCGCCGTTTCGGAGGAAATCACCACGGAGTCCGCGCCGGACTGGCGGAGCAGGTGCGAGTTATCGGATTCGCGCACGCTGGCGACGATGGTTGCGGCCGGGGCGATCTCACGCACCGACAGGGTGATCAGCACGGCGGTATCGTCCTGGTTCGGAGCCACAACGACGGCGCGGGCACGGTTAACACCGGCGAGTTTTAGCACGTCGGACCGGGTGGCGGAGCCCTGCACTGTCACCAGCCCCTGTGCGGAGGCCTGATCCAGCACCTCGCGGTCCGTATCCACGACCACGATCTGCGAGGGCGATACGCCGTCGGCCAAGAGCGCTGCGATGGCGGAGCGCCCCTTCGTGCCATAGCCGATGACGATGGTGTGGTTGCGCATTTTCTTCCTCCAGCGGCGGATGTTGAGGGTCTTGCGGGACTCTTCGGTAAGGACGGACAGCGTGGTACCGACCAGCAGGATCAGGAAGATCAGGCGGGCCGGGGTGATGATGAGGGTGTTTACGAGCCGCGCATTTTGCGTCTGCGGCGAGACATCACCATAGCCCGTGGTCGACAGGGATACCGACGAGTAGTACAGGGCGTCTACAAACGTTTCCATCCCCTCGTACCCGTCCCGGTCGAAGTAGGCCAGGCAGGCGACGAACAGCACCAGCAGGAAAGCGTAGAACATTCGTCGGACGATGAGCCACCAGGGGCTTTGCACCACTGAGGTTGGGATCTGGACGATGTTAAGCAGCGCGTGCGGCGGTAGCTCATCGACTTCATCGTCGGCGCGGAAGCGTTCGCGCAGCCGGTACTTCATCTACGTCCTCTCGTCACTGCTCGATGTTGTCTTGGTTGGTCTTTGTAGTGACGCCCCCAAGCATCCCTTCGAGCTCGTCTGCAGACAGTAGTGTACGCGGTTCATAGGTTTCATTTGCCGCGACATAGTGGAAGGCAGCCCGGACGTCATGGCGAAGCTGGCCAAGTGTTGTCAGCCGGTTCCTGGGGATGCGATTTTTGGTTT
>QWCJ01000612.1_pt1 | contig 11588 bp, 2 predicted proteins | sample 1972501 | NCBI WGS metagenome assembly QWCJ01 (sample SAMN09866711, study PRJNA288562) | Human vaginal metagenome isolate term2_vaginal, whole genome shotgun... | isolation source: vagina | host: Homo sapiens | place: USA: California
AAACTATACCAAGTTCATCAAGCGTAGGAAGAAGGCCAAGAAGTCCACGAAGAAACAGGTCATTCGGGTCAAGCATACCCCTCGCACCAAGAGGAAACATCCGAAACCTGACCGGACGAAGAACGTAGCAACTCCAAAGAGGCCGAAGAAAAAGCGGAAGCCTCAGAATGCTGCTACTACTAGGAGATTCGACGGATTGGAGGTGAAAGGGAAAAAGCTAAGCTCCTCGGAAGAAACGGTGTCCGAGGGTTCCATCTCGAAAGCAAGCGAGAAGGGTATGACTTTGACCAGCAGTTCTAGCGATAAATCTTTCAAAAGAAGGTATAGGTTACCTAGCCTTTGCTAAGAAAGATTTATACTGTTCATCAACGTTTCCCTGTGATTTTCCTGTCTATGTCGTGATGATCTCCCTGCTCATTGTGGTATGATGTATCGCGTCAGCCCCATTGTTTTCTTTGTTTCTTCTCAAAGCACTACAGTGTGGCTAAAAGTTTCATAATGTTTGTTTTTCAAGGAGTTTCTTTTATGAAGAAGTCACACGCAAAGATTGCAGCTTCGACCGTTGCGTTGTCGATGAGTCTTCCGGCGCTGTTTGGTGCTACTGCTGCGTTTGCTCAGGATAAGAATCAGCTTGGTGAGATGCCGGATATTGATCGAGATACGATCAATTCGCTGATTCACACAAGTAAGACCACGGCGAAGTTTACGATTCAGAAGTTTAAGACTGATGAGCCTGGAACTAAGAAGGGCGACGGCACGAAGGCCACGGGTGTAGACGGTGAAGGCATGGAAGCCGAATTCAAGGTCTACAAGATCAATAACTTGAATCCGAAGGAGTTCGAGTCGTGGAAGAAATATGCCAAGCTCGACGCTTCGAAGTTTAACGCTGAAGAAAAGAAGCTTGACGGCTACACGCTCTCCGATCCTGTCACGATGAAAACGGACAAGACGACTGGCGAGGCGAGCCAGGAGTTTGATCTCGGCTTCTACTATGTCGAAGAGGTTCCGAAGGCTGGCTATACGAAGGTCTCCCCGTTTACCGTGGCGCTGCCGATGACGAACCCGGATGATTCCTCCTGGAACTACGATGTGCATGTTGCGCCGAAGAACCAGAAGTTCGGCGTTGTTAAGACCGTCAAGGATGCTTACAAGAACGCGGGCGATACAATCGAATATAACATTACGGGTGATACGATTCGCCTCCCGCAGGGTAAGGATTCCATTGAACGTTATGCGATTGTGGATCGCCAGCCGACCAATATCACGGTTGACCCAGAAAGTGCTCAGGTCAAGATTGTCTACAAGGCTGATAAGGCCGATAATGCCGATAAGGAGTTGAAGCTCGAGAAGGTCGATTTCACTTCGACGAAGAACCCTAACAATGCAACCGATACGATCATCAAGCTGACCGATGCGGGTCTAAAGAAGATGACGAACATTGTTAAGGATGCAAAGAATACCGGCATTAAAGTTTCGGTTGATTTGCAGGCGAAGATCAATGGCACCCCTGAAACGCCGTTCCCTGAGAATACCGAAAAGGGCGGGGTTATTACCGAGACAAATACCGCCTACCTCTATGTAGATAATGGGTTCGGTGACCCTGAGAATCCGGACCCGAACGACCCGAATGACAAGGTTACCTCGAAGTATGGTTCTCTGAAGCTCCTTAAGAAGGGCGAAGATACGAATAAGCCTCTTGCTAATGCGGTCTTCCAGCTGTATCGTTGTGCCCCGACTGAGGAGGGCACCCCTGAGGCAGAGAACCCGAAGACGATTGAGGGTCCGCTAACTGTCAACGGTAAGGACTCTTGGGAGACGGATACCGAGGGCAAGATTACGATTACCGGCTTGCAGGTCGATGACTTCCGCAATGGTGGAAATAATGACATTCAGGCGGACAGCACGAAGGATCTCTTTGATTACTGTGTCGTAGAGACGAAGGCACCGCAGGGCTACGAGCTGCTCCCGAACCCGGTCCCGCTTGACCTTGGTGCAGAAAACGCGATTGCAACGGCGGAGATCACAAACGTTCCGGACAACGGTGGCATTGACCTGCCGTTTACAGGTGAGAAGGGTGCGATGATGCTCTATATCACCGCAGGCCTGATCGCTTCTGCTGGCGTGGTTTACCTGATGGCTTCCTCGCGTCGCAAGCAGTAATATCCGATTACCCCATAGAAGGGGGATGCAAGGACCTCAATAGTCCTCATTTCTCCCCTCTGAGGGGTTATTCAGGGGCGTGGTGCGTATGCCTTCCTGTTCGGTGGCAGGACGCATACGGGCTACGTCCCTTTTCATCTCGATAGAGGTTCTAGACATTTTTACATCAACATCAAAAGCACACGGAGACACCATGAAGGCAAGTAAGAAGCTGCTTTCCCTCGTGTTGGCCTCGATTATGATTGTTACCTCGCTTCTGTTTAGTGCATCGACTGCGCAGGCGATTGCTTATGCAGCTGGTCACTTTACCTATGAGGTTGCAGACAATGATGAGGTTACCCTGACTGGGTTGACACAAGAGGGTAAAGAGGAATTAGCGAAAGATGCAACGCTTGAAATTCCTGGAACGATTAACGATAAGCCGGTCAAATACATCAAGGATAGAGCTTTTCAAAACCTCAAGATTGCATCTGTATCCTTCCCGGATGCAAACCTGATTCGAATCGGTGAGGCAGCATTTCAGGGCAATGAACTAAAAGACGTTACAATTAAGGCAGACACGATTGCCAAGGGCGCATTTGCACAAAACCAGATTAAGACTATCGATGTCAAGGATGTGCACGTCTTCGGTGATGATGCGTTTCGAGATAATAAAATCGAGTCTCTTCAGCTCAGCAGCGCTGTCGAAATCGGCAAGAGTGCCTTCCAAAACAACAGGATTGGCAGTCTTCATCTTGGATACTCTATAAATAAGATTGATGACTATGCCTTTTCGATTAACGGGATTCGATCCGTAGAGCTTCTTCCCATCTTTGAGACTCCGAAACTTGGTAAGGAAGTCTTTTCGAAGAATGGTGGATGGGTTAAGGTGACGACCGGGAACTCGGGTGTCAAGTCCGCGAAATACGAATCCGGTTTTGGTCATGTGGTCAATCCTGTCACCGTTAATGTGCGATACCTTACGCTTGAGGCTACAAACCCTTTTAACCCTAATATTCTTAAAGTCAGCGAAACAATTCGGTCTGACAAGATCATTGGTGATAACCTTACCGATAAGGTAAACGTCTTTCCTAAGGGGGATAAGGCGACGCTTCAGGCTGATAAATTCTCAGGATATGAACTTGTCGGGTATCTCGTAAACGATCATCTTGATGAAAGCTCGGGACTTCTAGAGGATTACCTCGTTAAAGAGATGGGTGTGGTCCGAACTCAGAGTGGAAATATTTCTTTTACCCCTGATCGTGACGAATATCCCATTACCCTGATTTACAAGAAATCCGAGAAAACACCGACGATTACCTTCTCGGATGATTACAAGATAGTCTTCGACTTTGATGAAACCATTGATGCAAGTGTGCTGCTTCGTGGTGTCAAGGCGACAGACTATAAGGGTAACGATATTTCCGACAAGATCGAAGTTTCTCCGAAAAAGGTTGACTCTTCGATTAGTGGTTCGAAGACCGTTAGCTTTATTGTTCGTGACAGTGAGGGCAATGAGGCGACTGCTGAGAAGTCGATTTCTGTTGGTGTTAACTGGCCGAAGGTTGATGTTGGCGAGGGCTGGCTAATTGAGGATTTCACCTACGAGGAGAGATCCGACGGGTCAGCTATTGTTACTGGGTTTTCTGATTCTGGTGTTGAAAAGCTTAAGTCTGGAAAGTCTACGCTATATATTCCGACCCATGACACCCAGGGTCGTGTTGTCACTGAAATCGGAGGGCAAGCCTTTGACTACAATGGTTACTCAGGACTCAATGAGAAAAGCATTCGAAAGATTGCTACCTGGGCAAATGTCGAAAAAATTGGCGACTATATCTTCGGATGGTCGCTTATTGATGAGATTCCTGACACTTGGGAGAATGTTACCTACATCGGGGGATCTGTATTTCAGGGCCAACGTGACCTAAAGAAGATACCGGATGATTGGGGTAGGGTTACCCATATCGGAGATGGTGCATTTTTTAACCTTACGGTTGACAAGATTCCAGACAACTGGGGAAACGTAAGAGAGATCGGAGAGGCTGCATTCTCCCAGATGGGCATTCGAGAAATACCTGATGACTGGGGAAACGTTGAAAAGATAGGGCCAATAGCCTTTGAGACGAATAAAATAGAGAAGATCCCCGCCGACTGGAAGAAGATTGTATCGATTGAAGACAGGACCTTCTCGGACAATAAGATTAAGAAGATTGACTCGTGGCATGGAATAGAGTCTATCGGCATGGCTGCTTTCAAGGGGAACCTCTTAGAGCAAATCCCTGACTCTTGGGATACGGTAAGGGCGATTAAGGATGAGGCATTTCACGGTAATAACCTCGTCCACGCCGGAGACGACTGGGGTCAGGTCGCAGAGATCGGTAGCTACGCATTTCTTGGCAACCGTCTTGAGACGATCCCGGATGACTGGGGAGTTGTCAGCAAGATTGGGAAGCAGGCATTTAGCGGTGAAGAATCAAGGGCGGATGATTCTCGATCAATGCAGGGTAACCGTATTAAGTCTGTTCCGGAATCGTTTGGCAGTGTTGTCACAATAGGACCAAAGGCGTTTTACGACAACGAGATCTCTGAATTCGCTCAAGACTGGGGTTCTGTTCGTGAAATGGGCTATCTTGTTTTCTCGAAGAATAAGATTCAGGCACTCCCGGACGATTGGAAATCGGTTACAAAGATTGGCGCTGGTGCATTTGCGCAAAATGAAATTAGAAGCATTCCTGAAACATGGGGCGATAATTTCGGTGGCTATGGCGAAAAGCTTGCGGACAAATACACAAATTCGCGTGGCGAGGATGTCTATGTAGGCATTTTCGAGGAAAATAAGATCGAGAAGATTCCATCTGACTGGAGCAATATTTACAAGATCCCCAACTTCCTCTTCTCGAAGAACAACATCAAAGAGATCCCTGACAATTGGAATGGGGTAAAATTTATCGGTGGAGGAGCATTCGCCTACAACGATATTGAGAAGATCCCTTCAAACTGGGGGAGGGTGTCTGGTATCTCGACTGGAATCTCAAGTTCATCGTTAGGTCTAGAATATGCCGGAGCGTTCAAGGGGAATAAGATTAGAGAGATCCCGAATGATTGGGGAGGCGTTACTTGGGTTGGTGTTGCTGCGTTCGATGGGAACCAGATTCAAGAAGTTCCAAACGATTGGAAAAATATTAACCTTCTCCAGGTAAGAGCGTTTGCGAACAACCCGAATCTTGTAAGAATTCCGGAGACGTTTGGAAAAATTCCCCATGTCGAATGGGAGGCTTTTGCTGGTAACCCGAACTTAGAAACATTCCCAGAAGACCTCCGTGGTGTTAAGGAAATTGGATTTAACGCCTTTGAAAAGGCGAAGAAGTTTCCGGAAAAGATTTATCTGACCGATGAGTATTTGACCGGCGATCTCTTGAAGCAGATTTCTAACTCTTCTGAGGGTCATGGTCCGAAGACTGTGAACGTCTTTACTGATAAGCGAACGAACCCGAATGGTGTGGCTGGCATCTACAAGGCTGACAGGGACATCACGTTTGTGATTAACCCGGTAAAGCTTGACATTAAGTATCAAGACGAGCAGGGCAATGATTTGCTTCCTGAGTTGTCGAAGTATGTGCCACGCTCTGAGCTTGGTCGCCTTGCTCCCCCTCCTGTCTTTGGGTATGAAACCCCTGGGGCGGTAGGCCTGTCTGGTGGTAGCGATTCGTTTGATTACACCTTTGTCTACAAGAAGCTTTCCGATGATGAGATTGCAAAGCGTTCTCGTGGTGTGCTGAAGTTGAAGACTGGCACGAAGGATAATCCTCAGGCTCGATACTTCATTGGGGACAAGATGACCGGCGTGCTTGCTTTTGACATGACTGGTTTCGATGCGAAGAATGTTGTCAATCCAACCTTTAGGGTTGATTTTGAAAATCCTGATTTCTTCGATTCGTTTGTCGAGGTGCCCCGTGAGCTTGCAGGTGCCAATGTGTCGAACGTTGTCATGCATGATGGCTATTTCACCTTTGACTACAACGGTGTGATCAGTGGTGGCACGACCTTGGAGATTCCGTTTCTAGTGAAGTTTAACCGGGAAATCACTCCGTCGGATACGCCGATGAACGTGCGCGCAACCTTGACCGAAAATGGTGAAGCGATTGCTGAGTCGAATAAGGATTCCTTTACTGGGTTCTACAACACGGGACATTTGACAGTCCACGCGAATGGTTCTGCTGATAATGGTCGCATTGAGGACTATGACCGCAAGATCATTTCAAAGGAGCCACATGACTCCTATGTTGCTTTTGAGGGCGACAATAAGATCGACTACCGCATTTACTACAAGGATGCACAGCGTAATATTGGCGACTACACCATTACGGTAAAGCTGCCTGAATACAGAGTGCATAAGAAGGCCCAGATTGCTGGTGCTGTAGATGAGCGAGCGCTGGCGAAGTTTGATCCGAAGGAAAATCCTGGCTGGGTGCTCTCTGATGATAAGAAGAGCGTTTCCTTTACTGGGAATAATGGCAATAGCACGGCAGCATTGTCGCAGTCGTTGACACTTCGCTACCCTGGCAACCTTGAGGGGTCGAACATTCAGCTCGCTACTGATATTGTTGCTCAGCCGTTTGGGAAATACTCGAACGAGAAGGCAATGGTTGATACAGGTGAGATTAGTAACTACTTTGCTCGCTTGTATATCCCCGAGGGTGAGATCTTTGCGAAATACAGCATTATGCCGGATAACTTCTACGACAACATAAAGGGGAAGAGTGCCCCGAAGTTGTGGTCGCTGCACTTTAACGGTGCGCGCTTTGGGCTTACCAATATGCGAATTACCGACTATGACCTTGATAAGCGTTTCTACTACACTGCTGCGACAATGCCGAAGGAATTTGGTCCTGGCAAGGTAGTCGCCTACGACGACAAGGGTGCTTCTTTATGGTCGCAGGAGATTGAACCGAATGATCCGAAGACGCTTCAGGTGAACATCCCGGAGGAGATTGGCAGGTCAACGAGCAAGCTGGTCTTTACTGCCGACGAGAAGATTCCGGCTGGCGTTGAAGGGGTTATTATCCTTGAAACAAAGGTGCGCGATCTTTCTGAGACGAAATACGACCACACACCAGGCAATAAGAATAACCTGTTTAAAAACGGGATGCTCTTTGAGGCTGATGGGGTCAAGGGTTCCGCCTACGCGCAGAAATACATTTTGAAGTCTGGGGATGCTTTCCGCGCATACAAAGATTCCTCCTATCAGGGTGATGTGATCACTGGTAGCAATGGTGTCTATGATGTCGGCTTTGTTGCCTCTGATGATCTTGGCGATGACATCTACGGGTTTAGGCTTGTGGACCTGCTTCCGAAGGGCTTAAACATCTACGGATTTGAGATGTCGCAGAAGTTCAAGGAGATCCCTGGTGCTACTGTTCGATTCGAGTCGAATTACAATAACAGTGGGCACGATGCGATTGTGTGGGAGGCTCCGAAGATTCCATATAGCGCATATACCGCAGATGCAAAGTTCTCAGTTGGCACGATCTCATCGTCGATTGATATTCTGGCTCCTTCCGGCAAACTTCGCAATGAAGTGTTTGCCCAGGCGGATAACCTGCGCGAGTTGAATGTCAATAACGATGTTCGTCTCCCTGATGACAAGGGCGATTGGTCTTCTGCGCAGGCGGATACGGAGTTTACTCCGGCTACTTTGATGGCGCAGAAGAAGTCGATTCGCGCTTATGAAAATGGTAAGCCTGGCCCGTGGTTGGAGCATGTTTCGACCATTCCAAATCAAAGGATTGATTATCGTCTTGAGTTGATTAACGGCACGGATACGAACCGGGTCAACCCGAAGATGTATGATGTGTTCCCGTTTGTAGGCGACCAGGGTATTGGTGAGTTTGATAAGGGGCTTGCGCGCGAGTCGCAGTTTGCGAACGTGTTCGATGTCTCTCGCGCAAAGGACATTGTGCTTCCTCGTGGGATGATGATACAGTATTACAACTCGGATACTCCGGTGCCACACTATACTGCGAACACGGTTGATAAAGTGCTCGAGTCGCTTTCGTGGTCGAATAATCCGGCGAAGAATACTCGGGCGATTCGTATCGTTCCTAAACCTGGTCAAACGGTAACCCTGAAGAGTAGGTCGAAGTTCGACATTACTATTCCGATGCTGGCGAATAACAGTCTGCAAGATGGACTGCCCGGTGTTCCATCGGATAACACGGCTGGAAAGAAGGCTTATAACTCCTTCTTCGAAAAGGACAATACGCAAAAGCGTCTCATTGAAGGCAACCGAGTATCTAATACGATGGTGCGCAAGCCTGTCGATGTCACCTTGGAAAAGCGTGGCTACAACCGTGTCCTCAAGGGTGACAGTGCCCTTCAAGGTGCGGTGTTTGAATACCGTCGCGCAGATGACACTTTGGTCAAGACTGCGATCTCTGACAAGAATGGTCAGGTTCGATTCGGAAACATTGCTCCGCAGCAGGGCGACTATGTTATTGAGACAAAGGCACCTGAGGGCTATAGCTTGAGCAACGAGAAGCGCGAGATTACTCACGATATGCTGATGCAGTTCTACTCTGCAAAGAACGCGAAGACTCTTGAGCTTGGCATCTACCACAACCAGTTCACAATCCCACTGTATAAGCCAACTGGTGGGGTGAAGTTCAATAAGGTTGACGCTTCTGGTGCTCCGCTTGCTGGTGCAGTCTTTACCTTGACAAGAACCTGGCAACATAATGGTGCTGAGCACAAGGCGAGCTTCGAGGCGACCTCGAACGATCAGGGTGTAGTTGAGTTTAAGAATGTTAGCCCTGGTTTCTACACGCTTTCGGAGACGAAGACACCGGGTATCTTCCAGCCGATTGTTCCGATTAAAAATGTCAAGGTGGAAAGTAGGAAGACGACCAGCCTTGCCGATGTGGTCAATGACAAGATTGGCTTGAAGGTGGCAAAGATTGGCGTTGAAGAAGCTGGTCTTGTTGACGCTGAGGGCAACACAAAGCAGCTGGGTCAATTTACTGGCCTGGATGGTGGATTGCTTGCCGGTGCCGAGATGGAGCTTGTCGATGTTGCAACTGGCGAGGTGAAGAAGTTTACAACCTCAAAGGAAACGAGTATCGTTGACGGTATTAAGGTAGATACGAACTACCTACTTCGTGAGGTCAAGGCTCCGCGAGGCTATGAGCATATTCCTGGCGTTACCGACAAGGGTATGCAGGTTCGTGTCAATGCTCAGGGTGAAATCTTCAACCATGCTGGTAAGAAGTATCCGGTCCAGTCGATTATCTACTTCCCGAATATCAAGGGTGAACAGGAAACCACGATCAAGGTTGTCAAGCAGGGCGATGACGGAAAGCCTCTTGCTGGTGCCGGGTTCTGGGTTGAGAAGGAAGTAGGCAGAAGTCAGGATAAAGACGGAAACCCAATTATTGAATGGAAATACGAAGGGATCAATGGAGTAACGAACGAGCACGGAATCCTTGTCTTCGATAACCTTGCTCCTGGAAACTATCGGGTCAAGGAGATGACTCCTCCGGTCGGCTATCTCAAAACCGATAAAACCTACACCTTTAACGTGAATAAGTATGTAGGTAAGGAATACACGGCGAAGTTCACAAATACGAGGATTAAGCCATCTATTCGCAAGGTTGACTACGTTGCTCGTGGAGTGTCTTCGGCGGTAGCAAACTCGATTATCAACAGCATGGAGAATAACCAGAAGGTTAAAAAGATTTCCCGAGGTGGCGATGTCTTCGACGTTGTTCGCCCGTTGCAAGGTGCAAAGTTTACACTGAGAAACATGCCGAATGGCGAGGATGTTGAGATTATCGAGACCGATGAAAACGGTATCGGTAAGATTACAACTCCGCTAAATGTAGACATATCCGCCTACTACATTGTTGAAATCGAAGCCCCAGAAGGCTACAAGCTCGACAAGACACCGCACGAGATCAAGATTCACGACTACACGGTTGCAGAAGGCTTTGATGGCACCATTGAGATGGTGATCGACAATAGCCCTGCAACCGGAAGCCTGGTTATCTCGAAGCTGAACTCGGATACCTCCGATACAATTCGAGGCGGTTCTGCCACCTTTAAGGTCAAGCAGATCGGTGTCGAGGAGCCATTTGAAGCGGAGATTACGACGAATCCGGAGAATGGTTCGGCAACTCTTGACGGCCTCCCATATGGTGATTACACCATTGTGGAGACCAAGGCACCAGAAGGCTATGTCATTGACAGCAATCCGGTGAACTTTACGGTAAACGAGAAACAGTCCACCTTCAGCCACGTATGGGGCAACGACCCGGTAAACCCGAAGATTAAGGTAACCAAATACATCAACGGACATGACGCAAACCATGAGGTTTCTGCTGTGATGATGAACAGTGGAGTCGATGAGATGGAAGTCAAGTTTGTCGTTGAAAATGTTGGTAACACGATCCTGAAGAATGTCACCGTTTCTGATGAGGTCATTCGCGGAGGCGAAAAGGACAAGATTCAAAATGACCTCGCTCAAGCTGTCGCGTTCGTCGAGAACTTTGAAAGCTCGAAGAATCTTGAAACACCAAGTGGCAGGTTTGTCAATGGTGAATTTACACTGGCACCAGGTGGGAAGGCAACCTTCTACGTGGATACTGATACACCGATGCCAATGGTCATGCACGAAGACAAAGCAACCGCAACAGGTATCGGACCAAACGGTGAAGTCGTTGAAGACGATGATCCCGCCCATGCGGTCAAGATCGACGTAGCATTCAGACTCCCACACACAGGCACCCAAGGCCTTGTAGGAATGGGTCTGATCATGCTCGTGCTCATCGGTGCTTCGTTCTACTTCGTAAGGAGAAGAGTATAGAAAGGAGAAGGTAGTTGAGATAGAAAAACCACCCTGGTGAGACTTAATACAAAGTCCCCCTAGGGTGGTCTTCTCTTTGTTGTTCCTTGCTAGTGTCAGGAGGGTGAGAGATTGCGAGGATTTGAAGAGTCGGGGTGAAATGTAGGGACGTAGGGGTATGAGGGACTAGGGAGGTTGCGCGGAAATAGGAAATAGAGGGTAAAGGTGAGATTTGAGAGGTAGGGGTATGAGGGGACGAGGAAAAGGGTTACGCGATTTTCAGGGTAGGGGTTGAAATCTAGGGCAGTGGAAACCTAACGATGAAGTTTCTAGGTTTGCTGGATTAGTGCGGAGGTCTCCTAGATACTATCTAGATGTCGCTCCAGGAGTGACGAGGACTCTCGATCCCTCTGTCGCTCTGTGTGCCATTTTAAGGACTCGAAGTCCTCCGTATGAAAAAATACCCACGAGGAAACCCTTAGGGGCTTGAGGGCGCTCCTAGGGGTGAATCTGATGATCTTAGAGACTAATTGAATCTAGAGAATCAAAAAGGTCGAGGTCATTTTTGATATGAATGTATTTCCGCGATCCTCTTCTTCCTCTTCTTCCTCAT
>QWCJ01000613.1_pt1 | contig 11582 bp, 8 predicted proteins | sample 1972501 | NCBI WGS metagenome assembly QWCJ01 (sample SAMN09866711, study PRJNA288562) | Human vaginal metagenome isolate term2_vaginal, whole genome shotgun... | isolation source: vagina | host: Homo sapiens | place: USA: California
ATGATGATAATGGTGTTCTTGAAGTTCACCGTGCGTCCCTTGTTGTCGGTAAGCCTACCGTCGTCCAGCACTTGCAACAGGATGTTGAATACGTCTGGATGCGCCTTCTCTATCTCGTCGAACAAGATGACACTGTAAGGCTTGCGTCTGACGGCCTCGGTCAGCTGTCCACCCTCGTCATATCCTACATATCCCGGAGGTGCTCCGATGAGTCGTGACACGCTGAACTTTTCCTGATACTCGCTCATGTCGATACGCGTCATCATGCTTTCGTCGTTGAAAAGATATTCAGCTAGAGCTTTGGCCAGCTCGGTCTTACCCACGCCGGTGGTTCCTAAGAAGATGAACGAGGCGATAGGACGTTTCGGATCATGCAATCCCGCCCGGCTGCGGCGCACCGCATCGCTCACGGCCGTGATGGCCTCATCTTGGCCAATCACCCGTTTGTGCAGCTCGCTTTCCAGATGCAAGAGCTTGTCTTTTTCGCTTTGCAGCATGCGTGTGACGGGAATGCCGGTCCATCGGCTCACCACTTCAGCGATGTCATCTGCCGTCACCTCCTCGCGCACCATGGCTTCTCCGCCCTGTGTGGCCTTCAGTTGTAGCTTGATGTTGTCGATGTCGTCTTGCAGACTTTTCAGCTTACCATATCTTATCTCGGCCACCCGTTCGTAGTTGCCCTCACGTTCGGCGCGGTCAGCTTCAAACCGCAGGTTCTCCATCTCCTGCTTGTCCTGTTGAATCTTGTTCACCAAGTTCTTCTCGCTTTCCCACTTAGCCCGGAACGATTGTTCCTCCTCGTGCAGTTCGGCGATGTCCTTGTCGAGTTGTTTAATCTTCACCTCGTCGTTTTCTCGCTTGATGGCTTCGCGCTCAATCTCCAATTGTTTGAGCTTACGGGTAATTTCATCCAACTCTTCCGGTACCGAGTCGCGTTCCATACGCAGTTTTGCGGCGGCCTCGTCCATCAGGTCGATGGCCTTATCTGGCAAGAATCGGTTGCTGATGTATCGCTCTGACAGTGTTACGGCAGCAATACAAGCGTCGTCCTGAATCCTCACTTTGTGGTGGTTCTCGTACCGCTCTTTCAGTCCGCGGAGGATGGAGATGGCGCTCAACTCATCCGGTTCGTCCACCATCACCGTTTGAAATCGCCTTTCCAGTGCCTTGTCTTTCTCGAAATACTTCTGGTATTCGTTGAGCGTGGTGGCACCGATGGCCCGCAATTCGCCACGCGCCAAGGCCGGCTTCAGAATGTTGGCGGCATCCATGGCACCTTCGCCACCACCTGCACCCACCAAGGTGTGAATCTCGTCGATAAAGAGGATGATTTCGCCCTCGGCGTGAGTCACTTCCTTGATGACGCTTTTCAGACGTTCTTCAAACTCGCCCTTGTACTTGGCTCCGGCCACCAATGCACCCATGTCCAGTGAGTAGATCTGCTTGTTCTTTAAGTTCTCGGGCACGTCACCTCGTACGATACGTCCGGCCAAGCCCTCCACAATGGCGGTCTTACCCGTACCCGGCTCACCTATTAATATAGGGTTGTTCTTGGTACGGCGGCTCAATATCTGGAGCACGCGGCGTATCTCCTCATCCCGTCCGATAACGGGATCCAACTTTCCGGCACGAGCTTCCTGCACCAGGTTCTTGGCATACTTATCAAGCGCCTGATAGTTTTCGTCGCCACTCTGGCTCTGTACCTTCGAGCCTTGTCGCAACTCATCGATGGCTTTGGTCATGTCTTTTTCCGTACAGCCTGCATCCTTGAGAATACGACTGGCCGAAGAATTGACCGTGAGCAAAGCCAGCAACATGGGTTCTAGGCTCACGAACTGGTCGCCAAAGCGTTGGGACAGATCCATAGTCTTTTGCAAAACCAAGTTGGTGTCGTTGCTCAGGTAGGGTTGTCCGCCTGATACCTTGGGCAAATGTTCAATCTCGCTCTGCGCCAATGTCTCTATCTGAGAAGGATTAACGCCTAACTTTTGAAAAATAAACGTCGTCACATCCTTCCCTTTGTTCAGCAGGGCGAGCAGCAAGTGAATGGGTTCAATGGTCTGTTGCCCAGCGCTTTGTGCCAGGTTCACAGCCTCTTGAACGGTTTCTTGTGCTTTAATTGTAAATTTATCGAATGTCATAGTCCTTTTTTCCTTTCTTTTTTAATCTTTTCTTTAACTGCTTCATGATGTCCAAAAGGTGTGCCTTTGTATAGTGATGCGCCAATGTGGCGGTTTTATTGTGTCAAATTGGCCGATAAAGAACTTGCGGACTTCCATGTGTCTGCCTGTCTGTCCGTCATTTATATTGAGGAAGGTGATAGGTATGCTTTCAACAGATGGCTGCTTCATCATGTTGTAAAAGAATGTGATTTCTTGCGGCTATTAAGCGTTTTTTATTACCTTTGCCAAAGATAGGCGTCGCCTGTTTACCCCAACTGATTTGAACATTGATTATCATTAAAATAAAATTGATTATGAAACCAACATTATTACTGCTTGCTGCCGGCATGGGTAGCCGTTATGGAGGATTGAAACAACTTGACGGTTTGGGACCTAACGGAGAAACCATCATGGACTATTCTATCTATGACGCCATTAAAGCAGGTTTTGGTAAAATTGTATTTGTCATCCGAAAAGACTTTGAAGACGAGTTCAGAGAGAAAGTGTTGTCTAAATATGCAGGACATATTCCTGCCGAAGTGTGTTTCCAGTCCATCGACAAACTGCCGGAGGGATTTACTGTTCCTGAGGGTAGAGAAAAGCCATGGGGTACCAATCATGCCGTGATGATGGCTGAAGATTTGATTAACGAACCGTTCTGTGTCATCAATTGTGACGACTTCTACAATCGAGATGCGTTCATGGTGATGGGAAAGTTCTTGGCCAATCTTCCAGAAGGCTCAAAAAACAACTATGCCATGGTGGGCTTCCGCGTAGGCAATACGCTGTCGGAGAATGGAACCGTGGCTCGTGGTATTTGCGAAAAGAACGAGCAAGGCAACCTGACCACCGTTGTAGAACGTACAGAAATCATGCGTGTTAACGGAGCTGTATGTTACAAAGATGAACAAGGAGAATGGGTGGCAGTAGACGACAATACGCCCGTATCGATGAACATGTGGGGCTTTACACCCGATTATTTTAAGTATAGCAATGCCTATTTCAAGGAGTTTCTCTCTGATCCGAAGAACATGGAGAACCTCAAGGCTGAGTTCTTCATTCCATTGATGGTTAATAAGTTGATTCATGAGGGAACGGCTACCGTGAAGGTGCTTGACACTACCAGCAAGTGGTTTGGCGTTACTTATGCGGCAGACCGTCAGGATACCGTGGATAGGATTCAGTCGCTGATTGACCAAGACGTATATCCCAATCAGTTATTCTGATGGATGAGGTTTTGAGTTTATAAGTTTTTGAGGTTTTTGAGTTATTGCGTTTTTAAGTTGGTGGATGATTGCCTTTGTGCCAAACAGCCATCAACTTGAAAACGATGATATTCTCAACGTACATTCGTTACATGAACATAGACATTTTAGCACCAGAAGAGTTGGAACTATTGCGACAACTAATTGATGATGCTCAACATATTATTATCTGCGGACACAAATCGCCTGACGGTGATGCACTGGGCTCTTCGTTGGCTTGGTGCGATTATCTGAAAAACCAATGCGGCAAACAGCCCGCTGTCGTGATGCCGGATGCTTATCCCGATTTCTTGCGATGGTTGCCCAACAGCGACCGTATTGTACGCTATGACAAGCATCAGGAGGAAGTGAAACAACTATTCCAGAAGGCTGACTTGGTGTTTTGTCTCGACTTTGGCAGCACCGGGAGGGTAGACGAAATGCAGCCCGTATTAGAAGCAAGTCCTGCCAAAAGGGTGATGGTAGACCATCACACCAATGCCGACATGGATACTGTTTTATCCATATCAAGAACTGATGCCAGCAGCACCGGCGAACTAATCTTCCGCATAATATGGCAGTTGGGCGGTTTTGAACGGATGACGTGCCAGGGTGCCGTGCCCATCTATTGTGGCATGATGACCGACACGGGCGGCTTTACCTACAATTCGTCCCGTCCAGACATCTTCTTCATCATCAGTCAGTTGCTCACAAAAGGATTTGACAAGGACAAGATTTACCGCAATGTTTACAACAACTACAGCCAGTGGGCCATACGGTTGCGTGGCTATATGATGTCGCAAAAACTAAATGTCTTTGAGGATTTTCATGCCTCTTATTTTGCCATCTCCCGCAGTGACATGCGCGATTTCCATTTTGTGAAAGGCGATGCAGAGGGCTTGGTCAACGTTCCGCTCTCCATCAAGGGCATGAAGTTGTCCGTTTCATTGCGTGAAGACGACCGCAAGGACAACCTGGTTTGGGTGAGTTTGCGTTCGGTAGATGACTTTCCTTGCAATGAGATGGCGGCCAAATTCTTCAATGGGGGAGGACATGTCAATGCCAGTGGCGGTCGACTTTATTGTTCTTTGGACGAGGCTGAAAAGGTAGTTAGGCAGGCATTCATACATTATGAGGATCAGTTAAAACGAAAATAGCCGGTGCACGGCAGTTTGTTCCTATCGTCAATAATCTATAAAAGCAAAGCTTTTGTTTTGTCGTTTTCCCGACTTTAACTATCTTTGCAGATGTTCGTAGATATCATAACAGATGAAAAGAATTATATTTCCACTATTCGCCTTGTTGTCCATCTGCTTTTTGGCATCTTGCCGTGACAACAAGACCTATGCAGATCAAAAGGCAGCGGAGCGCAGTGCTATCAACAAATACATTGCCGATTCGGCCGTGAATGTCATTTCTGAAGAGACGTTTGCGGCGCAAGGTTACACGACAAACGTGCAACGAAATGAGTTTGTCTTGATTTCCAGCAGTGGCGTTTATATGCAGATTATTCGAAATGGAGTGGGAGAGAAAATCAAAAATGGTGAGACCGTTGATGTTCTTTGTCGTTTTAAAGAACGTAACTTGATGACCGACTCCTTGCAACTTTCGAACGATGTATTGTTTTATTCAGCCGTGGTGGATAAGATGAAGGTTCGTAATACAAGTGGAACGTTTACGGCTTCGTTTGTGAAGGGTGAGAGCGTGATGTCAAGTGCTTTCAATACAACAGAGGTTCCTGCAGGTTGGCTGGTTCCGTTCAGTTATATCCATGTGGGCAGACCCATCAAAGAAGGCGACGAGATAGCGAAGGTTCGGTTGATAGTTCCGCATACCAGTGGGCATAACTATGCAAGACAGAGCGTTTATCCATGTTTGTATGACATTACATATCAACGAGGTAGGTAAGAAAAACCTGTGAACAACTTGATATAAAAACTAACATTAAACAGGAAACATCATGACGTTAATCAAATCAATTTCAGGAATTCGGGGTACCATTGGAGGTCGTTCGGGCGACACGTTGAACCCATTGGACATCGTCAAGTTCACATCTGCTTATGCTACGTTTATCCGTAGAAGTGGAAAGTCGCAGAGCAACACTATTGTGGTGGGACGCGATGCGCGCATTTCAGGTGAGATGGTGAAGAACGTGGTGTGTGGAACGTTGATGGGAATTGGTTATGATGTCATTAACATTGGATTGGCTACGACGCCCACAACCGAACTGGCTGTGCGTATGACACAGGCGGCTGGGGGCATTATCATCACCGCGAGTCATAACCCAAGACAATGGAATGCACTGAAATTGCTCAACCATGAAGGCGAATTTCTGACCAAATCGGAAGGCAATGAGGTGCTTGACATCGCTGAAAGTGAAGATTTCAACTATGCGGATGTGGATCATTTAGGTCATTATACCGAAGATTCTTCATTCGACCAACGCCATATTGAGAGTGTGTTGGCACTGAAGTTGGTTGATCGGGAGGCCATCAAAAAAGCTCATTTCAAGGTTGCCGTGGATGGTATCAACAGTGTTGGTGGCATCATTCTGCCAAAACTGTTGAACGAATTGGGCGTTGAATACACGCTTCTGAACGGTGAACCCACGGGTGATTTTGCACACAACCCAGAGCCATTGGAAAAGAATTTGGGAGGTATCATGCAGGAAATGTCCAAAGGAGGCTACGACCTTGGTATCGTTGTTGATCCAGACGTAGACCGCTTGGCGTTTATCTGTGAAGATGGTATCATGTTCGGTGAGGAATATACGCTGGTTAGTGTGGCTGACTATGTGTTGAGTCATACACCTGGCAACACCGTTTCAAACCTCAGTTCTACACGTGCCCTGCGTGATATTACAGAGAAACATGGCGGACAGTACATGGCTTCAGCCGTTGGAGAAGTGAACGTTACCACAAAGATGAAGGAGGTGAATGCCGTCATCGGTGGTGAAGGCAATGGCGGAGTGATTTATCCGGAGAGCCATTATGGTCGTGATGCCTTGGTAGGTATTGCCCTCTTCCTCTCTTCTTTGGCACATAAAGGCTGTAAAGTGAGTGAGCTTCGCAAGTCTTACCCCAACTATTTCATGGCGAAAAACCGTATTGACCTGACGCCAGAGACTGATATCAGTGCCATCTTGGATCGTATCAAGGAAATGTATGCGGATGAAAAGGTGACAGATATCGATGGCGTCAAGATTGATTTTGCTGACAAATGGGTTCACTTGCGAGCCAGCAACACGGAGCCTATCATTCGTGTTTACAGCGAGGCTGCGACAATGGAAGAGGCTGAAAGTCTTGGCCGTAAGCTCATGGATGTGGTTTATGAAATGCAATAAGACGTATTGCTTGGTCGGCATCTGCCTACCATCAAACGTCAAAATCCCCAAGGCGACACGTCGTCTTGGGGATTTTGGCAAGTATGCGGAACATCTTTTCCCTGAGGCTTGTATGGAGTTTTAACTGAAAATCATTGTTCCCAGTGTTTTTGCTAACCATATCAGCAGGGCAATCATCATGGCAATGGCGATGATAAAGAATACGAGGAAGACCGCAGCTTGCAACGCCCGTTTGTTCACTTCCTTGATGATGGCTTTGTCGCCATTGATGAATCCGTCGATGAGTACCATGTTCTTCTTGTTAGAATGGTGGAAAAAATCAATGACATTGCCGACGTAGAAAGGAATCAGTCCTAACAGCACGTCACGCAAAGTGTTGTTCAACACTGCCAGGGTGAGGGGAATTGAATGCAGCTTGAACATGGCGAAGTAGACATGTGTCAAGCCGAATAAGGCGGTCACGGCGTCACCTATTCCTCCTGGTACCAGACCAGCGACACCATCAAGGTGGTAATTGTCCAGATAGATGGTGATGTGTTTTATGGCCTGGTATGGTTTGCTATTTCGTAATTGTTCTTTTCTTTCTTGCGAGTTCATCGTTCTTACTGTCTTAATGATCTTGTTTTTGTTCTTTCGAAAGGTCAACTATGGCTTGGATGTTGCGCATCAGTCCCTCGTATTTTGCTCGTTTTACCGCACTCTTTTTGAATAGTTGGCGGTATTCATCTTCTGAAAGCTGCATCCACTTGTCGCGTGTCATGGCCATGAACTCTGGCTTCGGTTGTAGCTCTGGTGTGTTGTTGGGTATGGAGAAGCGGTTCCATGGGCATGCTTGCTGACAGCGGTCGCAGCCGTAAATGGTATTTCCCATCTTCTCGGCGATATCTTTTGAGATGTCTCCACGGTTCTCTATGGTTTGGTAGGAGAGGCATTTGTTGGCGTCGAGCGGCCCGTCTTTGGTGATGGCGCCAGTGGGGCAGGCATCAATGCACGCATGACAATTGCCGCAACGGCTGCGCATGGGTTCATCATAGTCTAACTCAATGGTCAAGAACAGCTCGCCAAGGAAGAACATGCTACCAGCTTTTGGGATGATCAGTTGGTGGTTACGGCCAATCCAACCCAGTCCTGCACGAGTGGCCCAATAACGCTCCAGCACAGGTGCAGAGTCACAGAAAACCCGAAAATGGACTTCGTTATTCTCCTTGTTCGGTTCATCTTGCATGCGCAATTCCTTGAAATCAAACTTCAATGCCAGTTGTCTTAGCTTTTTCTTGACAATGTCGTGATAGTCTTCGCCGTAAGCATACGCAGCAAACTGCAACTGATTAGATGGGATGTGTTGCGCTGGTGTATAGTTCATGGCAACCGACACGATGCTTTTCACGCCTTTCATGAGCAACCGTGGGTCCAGTCTCATGTCGGTATGGTTGCGCATGTAGTCCATATCAGCCTGTCGTCCCTCGTCAATCCACTGCCTTACATGTTGGGCGTTGGTGTCGTCAACGGCTTCAGCGCGTGCTATTCCGCAAGCAAAAAAGCCGAGGTTTAATGCCTCAGCCTTCAGCTCACTCGAAAGTCTTGAATTCATATCCTTGTTCTTTCAGCCATTTCAAGGCCTCTGGTAGGGCGTATCGTAGCTTGTCGATGCTTTTTGTCGAATCGTGAAAAGTAATGATGGAGCCGTTGCGGGCATATCGCTTGACGTTTCTCAACACATCTTCTGCCGTCATCCACTTGGAGTAATCTCGGGTCACGAGGTCCCACATCACGATTTGATAGCGTCTGGATAGCCACCAATATACCGACCATCGCATCCATCCATGGGGCGGGCGGAAAAGGTGGGCGTGTATCAGTTCGTTGGCTTTCTGGATGTTGATGCCATAGGTCAGTGCCCAATGCTTGAGTGACCCCATGTGGTTGAAGGTGTGATTGCCCACCTGATGTCCTTCTTCTACGATGCGGTTGTACAGGTCGTGATAGCGTAGTACGTTCTCGCCAACCATGAAGAAGGTGGCCTTGGCGTCGAATTCAGCCAGTGTGTCGAGGATGAAAGGCGTGGAACTGGGTATCGGACCGTCGTCGAAAGTCAGATAGACCGAACGCTCGTTCCTGTCCATTCGCCACAGGGCGTTGGGGTATAACCACCGTAACCATTTGGCTGGTTGCTCAATGAACATGCTTTATTTTCTTCTTTTTCTTTAAGAATTGATGCCGAGAACCAATTAGTCTGACTGACATGCTTGTGTCCCGGCATCAATATTTATCATGAATCACTCTAAAGTGCGACCGCCTTTTCGTGCATATAGGTTGTACCGTCGGTTCAATTCGTCCATTTGTTTTTTGGCCCACGCGGTGTCGAAGAGTGACGTAATCTTGTTCACTTCCATCATGAGTTGGAAGTATAGCATGCAATCTTCTTGTGATGCAAGGAATCTAGTGCCATCCAAACTAAGGTACCAGTCTGCATATTGCGTATGGTCTTTCCATAGTTTTTGAAGGATATGCTTTGCCTTTGCTTTCTGTCCCAGCAGCACATAGGCGCGTGCCATGTCCAAAGAGCCACTCTTCCAGCTTATCGGTACATTGTATTCAGGTATCACACGTTCGGCCTTAGCCAAAGCCTTTGCAGCTTTATCGGTCTTGCCTTCCTTGAGTAGTTCTGTGGCCAGCTGTGCGAATAGGCGTCGGTGTGTCACGCACATGCCCATGGTGGTTTCGTCGATGTAGAGGCCTTTCTTCTCCAGTCCGCCGTACTTGTAACGATTCATGAGGTTGTTGTAGGCCTTTTCGGTGTCGAAGTTCTTCACGCCGGGCTTGTTAGTGGTGAAAGGTGTGATACGATTCACCAGTCCTTCGCTCACGAAGTTGTCGCCCAGGTTCATGTAGTATCTGGCGGCAACGGTCGTGGCGACGTAGATAGGTCGTGTCCATCCGCATTCAGCAATCATCTCCAGCATCATCATTTCGCCTTTATGCAGCGCACGTTTGCCAACCAAAGAGATAATCATCTTGTCAGGAATAGTGTCGGAAGCCATCATCATACCGCTCTTCCTCACGGCCTCTTTGTCGATGGTCACATATACCGTGTCGGTTGGGATGACGTGTCTGTCTTCGTCTTTCGACCGCATCCAGTACTTGATGATGTTCTTTAGTTCGAACGGCTCATCGCCGAATTGCTTCCTGGCCTCTTCGGGATAGTCCCTATAGTATTGCTCCAACTCTTTCTTCCACTCGCTCTGAATGGGCACAGCCTCGTTGGTTCCCGAGCAATAGTCTAATCTTGGCCAGCTGATAGGTACAGATGGCGAGTCGTAGGCAGGCCGCTTCATCTGATCAATGTACCAGTCGGTCTGCAGATAGCTCAGGTTACATACCCTGGCGTCGGTTCGTACGCCCTCCACATCTTGGTTGTACCAAAGTGGGAAGGTGTCGTTGTCGCCGTTGGTGAAGAGTATTGGGTAGCCCTCATCCTGCAAGGTCATGAGGTAGTTCTGTCCAAAGTCTCGACAGGTGTAACGCCCACTTCGGTCGTGATCGTCCCAGTTTTGGCTGGCCATCTGCACTGGTACCAGCAGACAGGCTATGCCTGCAATGGCGGCCAGTACTGTCTCGTTGAGCTTAATATACTTTTTCAGTAGGTCGATGATGGCTGCCACGCCGATGCCACACCAGATGGCGAAGGCGTAGAACGAACCAGCATAGGCATAATCGCGTTCGCGAGGCTGCAATGGAGTTTGGTTTAGATAGATTACAATGGCCAATCCAGTCATAAAGAACAGGAAGAATACCACCCAGAACTGACGGATGCCTCGCTTGCCACGCCATGCCTGCCAGAACAGTCCGATGAGTCCCAGCAGCAGCGGTAGCATGTAGTACACGTTGTGTCCCTTGTCGTTTTTCAGCTCGTCGGGCAGCTTGCTCTGGTCGCCCAGTCGTGGATTGTCAATCAGCGGGATGCCCGAGATCCAGTTGCCGTGCTCCAGTTCGCCGTTGCCCTGTATGCCATTCTGGCGACCAGCGAAGTTCCACATGAAGTAGCGCCAGTACATAAAGTTGCACTGGTAGCTCAAGAAGAAACGCAGGTTCTCCCATTGCGTTGGCACCTTCACCATGATGTTTTCACCACATCTGTCGTACGGTACCTGCGTACCGTCCACACCGCCCATCCAACTCTCGTAGGCCGTGGCGTGGTCTGACGAGTGCATGCGCGGGAAGAGCATGTTCTGTGCGTAGATGTACTTGGAGTTGTGCGTCACAACGAAGTACGAGTCTTTCTCGTCCTTACTTGCTTTTTCCTTCCGTGCGTATATGGGTTCGCCCTCGTTCATGCTGGGTATGCACTGGTTGCCCTGCACATCAAGCTTTACTTGGGAGGTATAAGCCTGTCCGTAGAGTAGCGGACGGTCGCCATATTGATCTCTACTCAAGTATTTACCTAATGTGAAAATATCCTCAGGTGAGTTCTGATCCATCGGAGGGTTGGCTGCTGAGCGTATCACAATGAGTGCATAGCTCGAGTAACCTATCATGAGCATCAGCAGTCCCAGCAGCACAGTGTTCTTGATGCGCGCACTGATGAGCGGCACTCGCTTCTTCTCAACCTTGTTTGTATAGTTGAGTACAAACCACAGCAGGGCCAACACTACCACGCCAATGCACACCGCACTCCATCCATAGCCGTAGAACGGGATGCCCAACATGGCCACCGACAGCATGAAAGCAATATTCATGCGGCGGTTACTTTGTCCCACATAGCTCTCGTAGATGGCCCATACCACGGTGGCTACCAGCAGTAGGATGTACACGATGGTACCCGTGTTGAATGGCATG
>QWCJ01000979.1_pt1 | contig 11562 bp, 13 predicted proteins | sample 1972501 | NCBI WGS metagenome assembly QWCJ01 (sample SAMN09866711, study PRJNA288562) | Human vaginal metagenome isolate term2_vaginal, whole genome shotgun... | isolation source: vagina | host: Homo sapiens | place: USA: California
AGGATATTATGTAGATACAGTGGGAAGAAATGAAAAGAAAATAAAAGAATATATACAAAATCAATTAAGAGAAGATTATTACACTGACCAAATAAGTATAAAGGAATACTATGACCCGTTTACGGGAAAGTCAGTAAATAAGAACAAATAAAAAAACTGCTTAAGCAGTAGTTGGGATAGTGGTGCATGTGACAGAATACTCGACAGCCCCAATAGGGGCGTGCCGGTATTCGCGCCTTATAGGCGCTGTGCAAACTACCAGCTAAGCTGGTAGTTTTGATTATAGTAGTTGATGTAAGTATTTTTTGCTATAGTAAAAATATAGGCCTTAATATTTCTAGTATTTTCTATTTTCTTACTATTATTTATGACTTTTAGAAAAGTTTCGCTTGTTATATCCTGGGCTACGTCCTTATTTTTACTCAAAGAGAGCAAAAATCTATAAACATCTTCAAAGTATATTCTATATATTTTTTCGATATCTATTTTGCCCTCCTCACTCTTTTTGATATAATAATATTATCAAATATTAAAGGAGATGCCATGAGAAATAAAGAACTTTATGAAAGGATATTTTTACGAACAACAATTATTATTTTAACCATATTATTTTTATTATTCCTTGCACCAGCCCTATTAAATGCCCTCATGCCCATAATACTAGCTCTAGTAATCGTGGGATTATTGGCACCATCTATAAGAAAGATTGACCATATCCTGCCAATCAAACACAAGGCGGTATCCTACCTGCTTGGTACAATCCTGCTCTTGCTTCTATTATTTTTCTTGGTATGGTTTGTTCAGTTTATAGTAAATCAAGTCTCTGGCTTGGTAGGTAATATCATTAGCAATTGGGATAAGATTGTATCTTCTGTAAATACTTGGATCAATGATGCCAATTCACAGATTAACCTCATGCCAGACTATGTATCAAACACAATAAGGTCTGGACTTAAGTCTTTGTATGAATGGTTGGGTAGCTTACAAAAAAACGCAATCAATATTACCTTTGGCTTTACCCAAGCTTTTATAAATACCTCCAATGAAATAATATTTTTTGTGATTACTTTTGTAGTTGCATTTTATATAATACTTGGCGATATGCAAAATGTTTATGATAAATACCATCTATTGATACCAGAAAAGTCAAAGAATAACCTTTCTTTGATAAGGGCTGTCTTTAAGAATTCAACCTGGAATTATATAAAATCCCAACTAAAACTAGCCTTTCTGTGCACAATAATAATGGCGATTTTCCTGTTTTTCATAGGCCAACAATACTTCATGCCAATAGCCCTAATATTAGGATTTGTAGACCTACTTCCTATGATTGGTCCTATAATAGTCCTCTTGCCATGGTCAATAATAGAACTACTTATCTTTGATAATACCATAAAATCCTTAGGACTATTGATTGTATTGACAGCTTGGACTGGGCTTAGACAAGTCATAGCTCCAAAGGTAATAGGAAGTTCTGCAGATATACACCCAATTCTATCAGTTATAGCTCTTTATGCTGGACTTAAACTTTTTGGAGTGATGGGAGCCATATTGTTGCCAGTTGTATTTATATTTATTGTAGGAATTTATAGGTCTGGAATAATTGATAATTGGATTTATGATTATAAACTATTTTTTAAATATATTAGTGATACATTAAACATTGGAAAAAGAAAACTGGATATTCCAGATGAAGAAAATTAAAAATTAAGTATAGTGTTCTTAGTGATAACAATTATCAGTAAGGAGATATTATGGATAAATTTCAAGCTAAGATTTTGGATATAAAAGAAGAATACAAGTATGTATGGACATATACCTTAGAAAAACCCGATGATTTAAATTGGGATGAGGGTTCTAGCTTTCATCTGGCTCTACCAGGTTACGATGAGACAGGAGAGGTAAATAAAAAACTAATTCATCACTTAAGTATAAACACACTTACAAGTGAGGGGAATATTAGATTTACTACAAAAATTCCTATAAGAAAATCACCTTTTAAGAAGACTTTATCGTCTCTTAAGATTGGAGATACAGTAACAATTTTTAAGCTAAAATCTCACATGTCCTTAAAAAGAGAAAATAGACCGCTTGTTGCCCTTTCTCAAGGTCTTGCAATGTCAACTATTAGGCCACTTATAAAAAGATTTGAAGAAGATAACACAGATATTCCAGAATTCATAAGTGTAAATGTAAATACCAAGGATACTCATCTTTACGAAAGTGATTTTGAAAATATTGACGGATCACTTTTAGTCAAATATTGGCTAGATAGTAGAAGCGACTATCTTGAGAAAATAAAAGAGCTTGCTAATGATAGGTCAGACTCATATTTTTATGTGGTTGGTAGCGAAAATTTCTTGTTGGATACTCTATTTGTTTTATTAGAAGAAGGAATAAGTGAACAAGCCATTGTTATCGATAAGGATAAGGAAAAAAGAGATATCTTTTTACAAAGCTTAGAAAATTATAATATTATATACTAAAAATTGATGGCATTGCCATCTTTTTTTATATAAAGGAGAAAAAATGGAAAAAGTTGGATGCTACATACATATTCCTTTTTGTCAAAAAAAGTGCTATTACTGTGATTTTTGTGCATATATGAATGTAGAAAATAGGGTTGAACCCTATATAAAAAATTTAATAAAGGAAATTAAGCTCTACCAAGAAAGACTAAATATAGAAATAGATACTATTCACATAGGTGGGGGTACTCCTTCTTATGTAGATGCAAAATATATTGAAGAAATAGTAAATGAAATAAAGAAATTTAAGATAGAGAAAATAAAAGAATTTACCATAGAATGTAATCCAAACTCTATATCTAAGGAAAAACTAGCAATCTATAAGGATATTGGTATCAATAGGATTTCTCTTGGTGTCCAATCTTTTGATGATGAAGTCTTAAAAGAAATTGGCAGAAATCATACAGCGGATATTGCCCTAAAAGATATAGATATGATCAGGGATGCTGGCTTTGACAACTTATCCTTTGACCTCATGCTCAATCTTCCAAGGCAAACTTATAAGTCTGTTAAAAATGAACTAGCTATGGTAAAAAAGATTTCTCCTGAACACATATCATGGTATTCTCTTATTCTAGAAGAAGGATCAAGATTTTATGCTTTAGATAAAAAAGGGCAAGCTAGACTTGATGGAAGATGACCTAGAGGTAGCAAATTTTGCAGGAGATGGCAAGGAGTCAATTCACAACAAGAAATACTGGAATATAGATGATTATATAGCCTTTGGCCTAGGAGCTTCGGGATTTCTATCTAATAAGAGATATACCAACACTAGAAACTTTGTAAAATATGATGAGGCTATTAGAGAAGGCAAGTATCCCCTTGTCTTTGAAGAATTTATAGACAAGGATGAAAGGGAGAAGGAATATATTATCTTTAAGCTTAGGGAAAGCGCGGGCATAAATCTAGCTGAGTTTAGAGAAAAATTTGCTTGCGATTTCCTAGTTAAATATGAAGATGCGATAGCAAAATTTGAGGGTCAGGACTTTTATAAGATAGATGATAATTTCTATTTTACTAAAAAGGGTATGAGCCTTTCCAATGAATTTTATCTTGAAATTATTTAATTTTAGTGAATTATATTCTCCTAAGTGGGTAAATATCTTATAGAACATACAAGGAGATGATTTTATGGAAATTAGAAAAATAACTGTAGCCGGCGGTGGAGTTTTGGGAGCTCAAATTGCCTATGCCGCTGCCTTTCATGGTTTTGACGTTACTATATGGGGAAGAAGCGAAGGTTCGATTGAAAGAGCTCATTTTTTGATGATGTTAAGGATATAAATTTAGAAAAGATCGAAGAGTTAAAGAAAAATAACGAAAAAGCCTACAAAGATTTAAAATATACAGTCGACTTAGAAGAGGCCTTTGCTGATGCTGATTTAGTTATAGAGGCTATAGCAGAGAAAGTTGACGAGAAAAGGGCTTTTTATGAAAAGATTAAAGATATATTAAAAGATGATGCAATACTTGCTTCAAACTCTTCAACCTTTATGCCATCAATGCTTAAAGACTTCACTGGAAGAGAAGAAAGATTCCTTCACTTACACTTCGCAAACAATATCCATAGACAAAATCTAGCAGAAGTTATGGGTCATGATTCTACAAGTAAGGAAGTGATAGATACTGTAGCTCAATTTGCAAGAGATATAGGAATGTATCCTGCTATTATAAAGAAAGAGAATCCCGGCTATATCTTAAACTCAATACTCGTTCCTCTATTAGATGCAGCTCTCGCTCTTTACGGAGATGATATTGCGGAGCCAAAAGATATAGATATGGACTGGAAGATTGGATCAGGTTCGCCAAAGGGTCCTTTCGAGATGATCGATATAATAGGAATTACTACCGTAATTAATGTTACTAGCACTAGAGAAGATGCCAAGGATCCATCAACTCCTATGGGCAAGGCTCTTAAGAAACTTAAAGAAAGAGAAGCCAAGGGACTTAAGGGAATTGAGACAGGAGAAGGCTTCTACAAATACAGATAAATTAATAATGCTTCTGAGCTTAAGTCTTGGGAGCATTTTTATTGTAGTTGATAGAAAGATTCACTTTATTAGCCTTACTCAATATAGCTTATACATATATAATAAATATATTTATTTTTAACTTGACAATGGTTTTAGACTAAGTATACTATAATTAGCAGTCGGAAGTAAAGAGTGCTAAAAGGAGTGAGAAGCTTTGAAAGATAGAAGAACGCAAATACTTTTCTCTATCATAGACTCATATATTTTTAAAGGAGAGCCAGTTGGCTCTAAGTCTTTGGCTGATGATTACTCATTTGATGTATCGCCGGCTACTATAAGAAATGATATGAGTACTCTAGAGAAAAAGGGATTCTTGAAGAAAGCTCATACATCTAGTGGCAGATTGCCTTCTGATAAGGGTTATAGACTATTTGTCGACTACCTTTTGGAAAATGGCCTTGTGGGTGTTAGTGACAATTACGATGTCAAAAATATCAGAGAAATTCTCGATAAGAGATACCACAATGCAAGTGACATCATTGAGACTGCGACCAAAACTTTGGCAGCTATGACTAATCTTACAGCTGTATCAGTAAGTTACAAAAAAGAAATTTCAAAGATTGTTAGCATTGAACTTATAAGAGTAAGCGAAAACTTCCTCTTACTAATAGCAGTTTTTGATAATGGTTCTTTGGTAAATGATCAGATTATCTTAGACTTTCCAATTAGTGATGAAGACCTAAGAAATATAAATCTGATATTAAGTCACGAACTAGTTGGACTTAAGCTTTCTGATATCAACGAGAAGCTAGTTGAGCTTGAGGAGAAAATCCTTAGAAATTATAAAAATCTTGTCGATATAATTGGAACAAGGATTGATAGGAACGCTAAAGATGGAAATGATAGGGATGTCAAAATCGAAGGAATTGGTAATATCTTCAATTTTAAGGAATTTGATGATTTATCAAAGGCCAGAGATCTAATCAAACTATTTGATAGTAAAGATGATATAAGAAGTCTTTGGTCAGATATTGAAGATGATAGTTTAGTAATTACTATTGGCGAGGAAAACGCAATAGACTTACTTAAAGATACCACTATAATCACATCGTTTTTCAATGTAGACGAAAACACAGTTGGAAAGATTGGAATTGTAGGCCTTACAAGGATTAACTACAGAGATGTTATAGCGAGTATCAAGATGATTTCTGACTTATTAAACGAGTAAAGGAAGGTAAATGTCTTGGCAAATGAAGAGAAAAAAGATGAAAATTTAGATATAGAAGATAAAGAAATAGACGAAGAAGATTATATAGAGGCTGAAATCGTAGATGATGAAGAAGATAGTAAGGCTTCTGAAACAGAGGAAGTAAATGAATATCAAGAAAGATATCAAAGACTTCTAGCCGATTTCGAAAATTATAAGAAAAGAGAAGAAGCTAGTAAGGCTGACTTTAAGAAGTTTGCCCAAAGCTCACTTATAGAAAAACTTCTACCAGTAATAGATAATCTCGATAGGGCTTTGGCGAAGGCTGACGAAGACGATGCTTTTGTTGAAGGTGTCATTATGACTAGGAAGGAACTTATGAAAGTCCTAGAAAACGAAGGTCTTGAAGAAATTGAATCTGATGGTTGCGAGTTTGATCACAACATCCATCAAGCAGTCCTTGCCGAGGAAAATGACGAAGTAGAAGAAAATCATATCATAGAAACATTCCAAAAAGGATATAAACTAAACGGCAGAGTTCTTAGACCAGCTATGGTTAAGGTAAGTAAATAGGAGGAAAATATGGCTAAAATTATAGGAATTGACTTAGGTACAACAAACTCAGCAGTAGCTGTAATGGAAGGTGGAACATCAACTATAATTCCAAACAGCGAAGGAAATAGAACAACACCATCAATCGTAGCTTTCTCAAAAGATGGAGAAAGACTTGTTGGTGAAACAGCAAAAAGACAAGCAATCACAAACCCAGACAGAACTATTGCATCTGTTAAAAGAGAAATGGGAACTGATTGGAAAACACCAGAAATTGATGGTAAAACATACACACCAGAAGAAATCTCAGCAATGATTCTTCAAAAACTAAAATCAGATGCTGAAAATTATCTTAACGATACAGTAACAAACGCAGTAATCACAGTACCTGCTTACTTTACAGATGCTCAAAGACAAGCAACAAAGGATGCTGGACAAATAGCAGGTCTTAAGGTAGACAGAATCATAAACGAACCAACAGCAGCAGCCCTAGCTTACGGTATGGATAAGGAAACTGACCAATCTAAGATTATGGTCTACGACCTCGGTGGTGGTACATTCGACGTTTCAATCCTTGAAGTAGGAGATGGAGTATTCGAAGTTCTTTCAACAAGAGGAAACAACAAACTAGGTGGAGATGACTTCGACAATGCTCTAGTAGACTATCTTGCTAGCGAATTTAAGAAAGAATCTGGAGTTGATTTAACAAAAGACCTTACAGCTATGCAAAGACTAAAAGATGCAGCAGAAAAAGCTAAGAAGGAACTTTCATCAACAGTATCAACAACAGTTTCTTTACCATTTATCACAGCAGTAGATGGTCAACCAGTTCACTTAGAGCAAACTGTATCAAGAGCTAAATTTGATGAGCTAACCAAACACCTAGTAGAAGCAACTAGAAAACCAGTAGAAGATGCTCTTAAGGATGCAGGACTTAGCCACAATGACATTGAAAAGGTCCTACTAGTTGGTGGTTCTACAAGAGTTCCAGCAGTTCAAGAACTTGTTAAAAACCTAATCGGAAGAGAACCACAAAGAGATATCAACCCAGACGAATGTGTTGCCTTAGGTGCAGCTATCCAAGGTGGTGTATTAAGTGGTGAAGTAAAAGACCTACTCCTACTTGACGTAACACCTCTATCACTAGGAATCGAAACTCTAGGTGGAGTTGCTACAAAACTAATCGAAAGAAATACAACCATCCCAACAAAGAAATCACAAGTATTTACAACAGCTGCAGATGGACAAACAGAAGTTGACATCCACGTAGTTCAAGGTGAACGTGAAATGGCAGCAGACAACACAACACTTGGTAGATTCCAACTAACAGGTATACCAGCAGCAAGACGTGGAGTTCCACAAATCGAAGTAACATTCGACATAGATGCTAACGGTATAGTAAATGTTACTGCAAAAGATCAAGGTTCAGGAAAAGAACAAAAGATTACAATCACATCTTCATCCAACCTATCCGAGGAAGAAATCGATAGAAAAGTAAAAGAAGCTGAACAATTCGCTGAAGAAGATAAAAAGAAAAAAGAAGGTATAGACGCTAAAAACAACGCAGAAAACCTAGTATACCAAGCAAGAAAAACAATAGAAGATGCTAAACTTGAAGGTAGCGAAAAAGAAGAGATGGAAGCTGAAATCAACAAGCTTGAAGAAGCTATCAAGGCTGATGACATCGACGATATCAAGGCTAAAACAGAAGCCTTAACTCAAAAAATCTACTCAATGAGTGAAGCTATGTATAAGGCAAACGAAGCAAACGGTGAAGCTCAAGGCGGAAATGCTGATGAAGATGTAGTAGATGCTGATTACGAAGTAATCGATGATGACGAAGAATAATTCGCGATTGCAAGTAATTATCAAAAGAGTATAATTAAAGAAAAATAATAGAGGGGATGTTGCAGAATGAATAATCGTCCCGAATATTAGAAGAAGCTAGGGGAAGTAAATCTTAAGCCTAAAAGTAACAGGCGGCTAGACTTACTTTCCCAGAAGCTTCTAATGATGGACGATAGGATTCATATTGCAGCAGCTCCTTTTTTAGTGGATGGAGGATAAATGAGAGACCCTTATGAAGTGCTTGGGGTAGAGAAGACCGCAGGCCAAAGTGAAATAAAAAGAGAATATAGAAAACTTGCCAAGAAATACCATCCAGACCTAAACCCAGATAACGAAGAGGCGGCTGAAAAGTTTAAGGAAGCAACTCTTGCTTATGAAATCCTCTCTGATGAGGAGAAAAGAAGTCAGTACGACAGGTTCGGAGCAAGCGCCTTCGAGGGTGGCCAAGGTGGATTTTCTGGATTTTCTCAAGGTGGATTTGAAGATATATTTGGAGACTTATTTGGTGATTTATTCGGTGGAGGCTTCTCAAATGCGAGATCTGCCAATAGACCAATCAAGGGAGCTGATATCCAACAAGTAGTAAAGCTAACTTTCCAAGAATCGGCCTTTGGTGTAAGCAAGGAGATCCAAGTAAGGCATGAAGTAGCCTGCCATGTGTGCCATGGAGAAAAAAGCGAGGATCCAAGCAAGGTCCACACTTGCGATAAGTGTAATGGTAGGGGAGTTGTTAACCAAGTTAGTCAAACAGCTTTCGGTACCATGTCAAGGACTGTTACCTGCGATAAATGTGGAGGAGATGGCCAAGTAATAGAAGAACCTTGCAAGAATTGTAAGGGAACCGGCAAGGAATTTAAGTCTGAAAAGGTCAAGGTGGATATTCCTGCAGGAGTAGAAGATAACAACATTATAAGAGTATCTGGCAAGGGCCATGTAGGTGAAAATGGAGGTCCTTATGGAGACCTTTACCTAGTGCTTAAGGTAGCTGAGCATGAAATATTTAAAAGAGATGGACTAGATATCTACTATGAGATGCCTATAAGCTTTACCACTGCAGTTCTTGGAGGAGAAATCCAGATCCCTACCCTTAAATCAACCAAAAGCTACGAAATTCCAGCAGGAACTCAAACAGGTACAAAATTTAAATTAAAGGGCGAAGGAATCCATGATAAGAGAAGAGGAAGAAATGGTAATCTCTACTTCTTTGTCAAGGTCATAACTCCTAAAAAGCTAAATAAGGAGCAAAAAAAGGCCCTAGAAGCCTATGCCAATGTTAGCGGAGAAGAGGTTAAGGAAGAGAAATCCTTCTTTGATAAGTTAAAGGACTTTTTTGATTAATGAAAAACACATTCAACATAATAACCCTAGGTTGTAAGGTTAACCAGTATGAATCTGAAGCAGTAGAAGAAATCTTTCAATCTAGAGGCTATGAAAAAAAACCAAATAATGCAGATATCTATGTAATAAACACCTGCACCGTTACAAATATGAGTGACAGGAAGTCTAGACAGATGATATCAAGGGCAAGGAGAGATAATCCGGAAGCTGTCATTGCTGTAATGGGCTGCTATTCCCAAGTAAAACCAGAGGAAGTGGCAGCTATCGAGGGAGTAGATGTAGTCTTAGGATCAAGAAATAAGGAAGAAGTAGTTGATCTTTGCGAAAATGTCCTACAAAATAAAAAGGCAATCGATAAGGTCCTATCCTTTAGCGAGACAAAAACTATTGAAGAGCTTGAGATATCTAACCAAGAGGCCATGACCCGTGCCTACATGAAAATCCAAGATGGCTGCAATATGTACTGTTCTTACTGCCTAATACCCTATGCTAGAGGTAATATTGCAAGTAGGGATATGGACTCAATCAAGAAAGAAGCAAAAAGACTTGCTCAAAATGGCTATAAGGAAATAGTACTTACTGGAATCCACGTTGCAAGCTACGGCAAGGATTTAAGAAATGGGACAAGCCTAATAGATGTCATAGAAGAAGTCGCAAAGACAGATGGAATTGAGAGAATTAGGTTATCTTCTATGGAGCCAAGGCATATTACAAGAGATTTCCTTGAAAGAATGAAGGCGACAGAAAAGGCCTGCGATCACTTCCACCTATCCCTCCAATCAGGCTCAGATGAGATCTTAAAGGCGATGAATAGGAAATATGACACTAAGATCTTTAAAGAAAAGGTAGATCTAATAAGAGAAGTCTTCCCTAATGCGGGACTTACTACAGATATAATAGTAGGATTTCCAACAGAAACAGAAAAAAACCACGAAGAAACAAAAGACTTTGTTAAAGAAATCAAATTTGCTAAGACCCATCTATTTAAATATTCAAAAAGAGATGGGACAAAGGCAGCTTCTATGAAGCCAGAAGTTGATGGCAATATCAAAAAAGAAAGACTCAAAGAGCTTGAAGCAATAGAGGAAGTAAACAGACTAAATTTCCTCAAAAATCAAATAGGAAAGACCTTGTCTGTATTATTTGAAAGCAAGTCCGATATGGAAGGATATAAGTCAGGATATTCTACAAACTATCTGAGGGTAAATGTCAAAGATGATATAGGAGATAATGAAATTAGGGATGTCCTAATCACTGAAATAAAAAACGACGAATTGATAGGGATTTTATCTTAAATTCATAAAAAAAATTGGGATTTAGTCTTTACCTTGGGCCCAATTTATGGTATTATATATAGCAATGGGGGTGAAGTATGGATTGTGTATTTTGTAAGATTATAGATAAGGAAATTCCTTCAGATATAATCTATGAAGATAGTGATGTTATTGCATTTAACGATTTAGATCCACAAGCACCTATCCATTTTCTTGTAATACCAAAAAAGCACATTCAAAGCATAGCTACATTAGATGAAGCTGATAGCCAAATCATAAGCCATGTCTTTGCTAGTATCAAAAAGATAGCTAGCGAGCAAGGCCTTGATGAAAACGGCTATAGAGTAGTGACTAATGTTGGTGAAGATGGGGGACAAAGCGTGCCTCATTTGCATTTCCATGTACTTGGAGGCAGAGGATTTAAGTGGCCACCAGGTTGATGAAAACTAGTGCGAATACGAGAGGGGGGATAGAAGATGACAGAGATCAGAGTTGGAGAAAACGAATCAATCGATAGTGCAATCAAAAGATTCAAAAGACAATGCGCAAGATCCGGTGTACTTTCTGAATACAGAAGAAGAGAACACTACGAAAAACCAAGCGTTATAAGAAAAAAGAAAAATGACGCTGCTAAGAGAAAAAACAGAAAAAACAGATAATAATTTAAGAAGCTTCGGCTTCTTTTTTTATTGTTCACTTAAGTGAGTTGAGCGAACGAAAGAGAGCGAAACAAAAAACCACCTGCTATGCAGGTGGAGGGATTAAGCTTTAGCTTCAAGCACCAAGAAAACCTCCTTAAAGTATAATTGTGATAGTCACATGCACAATTAAACAAGGAGGTT
>QWCJ01001121.1_pt1 | contig 11541 bp, 8 predicted proteins | sample 1972501 | NCBI WGS metagenome assembly QWCJ01 (sample SAMN09866711, study PRJNA288562) | Human vaginal metagenome isolate term2_vaginal, whole genome shotgun... | isolation source: vagina | host: Homo sapiens | place: USA: California
GGTCTGGGAGACAGCCTTCTCGTCCTTCTTCGGGCCGGTCAGGTTGACCTGATCAGCGGAAGCAACAGCGGTGCTGCCCAGAGCAACGGAGGAAGCGGTGGCGATGGCCAGAGCGGCCTTGCGGAAGTTCTTCATGTTAGAAATCCTTTTCCTTGAAATCGTGTGATGAAAGAGAATTGCAGCTCTGGATTAGCCCAGGAAACCGTTGTACTTCAGGAAGTTGTAGGCCGGAGCGATGATCAGGCCCAGAACGGAAGCAGCAGCAGCGGCGATGCCACTGGCAACGAAGATCTTGGCCCAGGGTGCAGGGTTGTTGTTGTCACCCTCGTACTTCGGGTTCAGCCAGTTGCCGATCTGCTCGCCGGTCACTTCCTGGTCGAAGCCCAGCTTGTCCTTCAGCTCGGAGGAGCTGGAGACACCCTTGCCGGAGCCCTGAGTGGTGTCCTCCTCGGCAGCAGCAACGGAAACGCCGGAGATGGCAACGGTGGTAGCGGTAGCAACAGCCAGAGCTGCGTTACGGAACTTACGCATCTGAAATGCCTTTCTGTAAGTGTGAGTGGTTCGAAGTCAAGGACTTCACTTAAGCTTCTCTTGGCTCCTTGATCGCCACTAGCTCTTTCATAAGAGATTCCGGCTGCGAAGCTGTAGAAACGCTGGCAAGTCCTAACAGATAGCTACCTTAACAGGGATTTCAGGGTTTCGGTAAGCGAGGACGAGACTTTCTCGGTGATATAGGTCACTTATGGTGGAACCCTCGGGAACATTTCCTGAATTCGACGTCATTTCCCCAGGTATGCGCATAAAAATATGCCGATGTGGGGCTTGCACACCCTCTTCGCTTTGGGGGTGAATTGAGGGGGGATAGTGTATCGTGCCTCCCGGAAATACTCAGAAACTGCGGTAAAGCGCGACTATTCGATACACAGTCCCGCCTCAGCTTCCGCTCACTCGCTCTTAAGCGCAGTTAACCAAACGCTGCGCACAAGATCACCTGAAGGTCACTTCCCGTTTACCTAGCAATTGTAAATTTGCCTGCTATGCGTATGACAGTGTTTGGAACGGGATACCTTGGCGCAACCCACGCCGCCTGCATGGCCGAGATGGGCCACGACGTGCTCGGAGTCGATGTCGACCCGGAGAAAATCCAAGCTCTCTCAGAAGGGCGCGTCCCCTTCTTCGAGCCCGGCCTGCCGGAGATCCTCACCCGCAACATCGAAGCCGGCCGCCTGCGCTTCACTACCGACTACGCCGAGGCCGCCGAGTTCGCCGACGTTCACTTCATCGGCGTGGGCACCCCGCAGCGCAAGGGCTCCTATGCCGCGGACACCACCTATGTAAATGCCGTCATCGAAACGCTTGCCCCACTGGTCAGCGGCAACCACACCATCTTTGGCAAGTCCACCGTCCCGGTCGGCACTGCGCACGAGCTGCAGCAGAAGGCAGATGAGATCGTGGCGGCGTCCCTAAACAATGCCCGAATCACCATCGCGTGGAACCCCGAGTTCCTGCGCGAAGGCCACGCGGTGAAAGACACGCTGCACCCCGACCGCATCGTCCTCGGCCTCGGCGGCGATAGCTCCAACAGCGACGATCGCGCCGAGCAGCAGCGGGTAGAGGGTCTCGCCTGCGACATCTACGCCCCCGCGCTAGAGGAGGGCACGCCGTTCCTGGTGATGGACCTGCCGACCGCGGAGCTGGTCAAGGTCTCCGCGAACGCCTTCCTGGCCACCAAGATCTCCTTCATCAACGCGGTCTCCGAGCTATGCGAGATCGTCGGTGCGGATGTCACCGCACTCGCCGACGCGATCGGCATGGACGACCGCATCGGGCGCAAGTTCCTCGGCGCCGGCCTGGGCTTCGGCGGCGGTTGCCTGCCGAAGGATATTCGCGCGTTCATGGCGCGCGCAGGTGAGCTCGGCGCGGACCAGGCGCTGACGTTCCTTCGTGAGGTGGACGCCATCAACATGCGTCGCCGCGAGAAGACAGTAGAGCTGGCGCGGCAGACGCTGGGCGGCTCCCTCATCGGCCGCAATGTGACGGTTCTCGGCGCGGCCTTCAAGCCCAACAGCGACGACGTGCGCGATTCCCCGGCCTTGGCCGTAGCGGGTTCGCTGTCCCTGAGCGGCGCGAACGTTACCGTGTACGACCCGCAGGGTATGGAGAACGCCGCGAAGATCTTCCCCACGCTGACCTACGCGCCGAATGTAGAGGAAGCACTCGAAGGCGCGGAGATCGTGATCGTGGCAACCGAGTGGAAGCAGTTCCAGGAACTCGACCCGGTAGCCGCCCACAAGCTGGTGGCCGGGGACAACCCCACCGTGCTGGACGGCCGCAACTGCCTGCCGCGCAAGGAATGGGAAGCCGCGGGCTGGAACTTCCTGGCACTGGGGCGGGGCTAGTACACGGCTAGCTGGCTGCGCACAGCGCCACACCCGCTAGGCTATAGAGCGTGTTACTTTCAGACCGAGACATCCGCGCCGCCATCGACTCCGGCGAGCTGAAGATCGACCCCCACGACGATCAGATGGTTCAGCCATCCAGCATCGACGTGCGCCTCGACGGCCTGTTCCGCGTGTTCAATAACTCCAAGTACACGCACATCGACCCGAAGCAGCCGCAAGAGGAACTCACCACCCTGGTGGAAGTCCCCGACGACGAGGCCTTCATCCTGCACCCCGGCGAGTTCGTCCTGGGCGCGACCCTGGAATGCTTCGGCATCCCTGCTCACCTGGCCGGCCGCCTGGAGGGTAAGTCTTCTCTGGGCCGCCTGGGTCTGCTCACGCACTCCACGGCCGGGTTCATCGACCCGGGCTTCACCGGGCACATCACCCTGGAGCTCTCCAACACCGCCAACCTGCCCATCGCCCTCTACCCGGGCATGAAGATCGGCCAGCTGGCGCTATTCACCATGACCAGCCCGGCGGAAGCCCCCTACGGCAGCGGCGCCCTGGGTTCCAAGTACCAGGGGCAGCGCGGCCCGACCCCCTCCAAGGCCTACCTGAACTTCCAGAACTAGCTGGGGCGCGAGGTGGCGTCGCTAAGAAAAACAGCTACTGCCGGTAGCTAGCCAGGAAGTTCCCCAAGCGCTCGATCGCGGCGCGCAGATCCCGGGCCCACGGCAGCGTGACCACGCGGAAGTGGTCCGGGGTCGGCCAGTTAAAGCCCGTGCCCTGCACCAGGTGGATCTTCTCCGAGCGCAGCAGGTCGAACATGAACTGCTCGTCATCGTGGATCTCGTGCACATTCGGATCCAGACGCGGGAAGGCATACAGCGCACCCATCGGCTTCACGCAGCTCACGCCCGGGATCTCGTTCAGCGCCTCGTAGGCGGCGTTGCGCTGCTCTAGCAGGCGCCCACCCGGCAGCACCAGATCGTCGATGGACTGGCGGCCAGAAATAGCCACCTGGATCGCATGCTGTGCCGGCACATTCGGGCACAGGCGCGTGCCCGCCAGCACATTCACGCCCTCGATGAAGCCCTTTGCGTGCCCCTTCGGCCCCGTAATCACCATCCAGCCGGAACGGTAACCCGCCACGCGGTACGCCTTCGACAGGCCGTTGTAGGTGATGCACAGCAGGTCCGGGCACAGGGAAGCGATGTTGATGTGCTTCGCATCGTCGTACAAGATCTTGTCGTAAATCTCGTCGGCCAGGATCAGCAGCGAGTGCTCGCGCGCCACGTCCACGATCTGCTGCAGGATCTCGCGGGAATACACCGCGCCCGTCGGGTTATTCGGGTTAATGACCACGATGGCCTTCGTGCGCTCCGTGACTTTCGCCTTGATGTCCTCGATGGAGGGCATCCAGTCGTTCTCCTCGTCGCACAGGTAGTGCACGGGGCGGCCGCCGGACAGGGAGGTGGAGGCAGTCCACAGTGGGTAGTCCGGGGAGGGGATCAGCACCTCGTCACCGTCGTTGAGCAGCGCCTGCATCGTCATGGTGATCAGCTCGGATACGCCGTTGCCCAGGTAGACATCCTCGACGTCGAACTGAGGGAAGCCGGGGATGACCTCGTAGCGGGAGACGATTGCGCGGCGGGCGCTGATGATGCCCTTCGACGTGGAGTAGCCCTGCGCCGTCGGCAGCGCGGCGATCATGTCGCGCATGATCACATCCGGCGCCTCGAAGCCGAACACCGCGGGGTTGCCCGTGTTGAGCTTCAGGATGCGGTGCCCGTCGGCCTCCATCCGCTCCGCCTCGGTGTTCACCGGGCCGCGAATTTCGTAGAGGACGTTTTGCAGCTTCGTCGATTGATCCAGCGTGCGCAGTTCGCTTGGGCGTTTGGGGGTACTCATTCTCCCCATTGTGCCATTGTGGCTGCTATTTTTATAGTTTTTTTATTGACGCCCCCTCGCGGTTCGACCTGTCGAGGTGTGGCTGTCGGGTGGGTTAGTCGTCGTCCGGGGTGGCGCCTTCGTCGGGATCCGTGGCGCCATTGCCAGGGCCGTTGCCGGCGCCATTGCCGTTGCCGTTTCCGTTGTTGCCGGTGCCGGGGGAGGGGTTGCCACCAGCGTCTCCGCCGATGCCGCCGGGGCGAGGGGTGCCGCGGTTGGGCTGGTTAGGGCGGGGCTCGTTGTCGCGAGGCGGGCGAGAGGGCTTCGTGCTGCTAGAGGGCTTGGAGCTTTCGGATTCGGACTCGGACTCGGTGGGGGTTTCCTGCTCCGTCTGCACGGGCTGCTGAGGCGCGTAGTAGTTCTGGTTGCCGCCTCCGTAGCCGGGGCCCGCGTCTGGGGTTGGCGGCGTTTCGTCGTCATCGTACTTTCCGGTGGTGGTGGGCTTCGGGTACGAAGGCTTCAGCTGCTCAGTGTTGCTGGAGCTTCCGGGGGCGCCGGTTTCCGTGGAGCGCATGGCGGTGAAGGCGCCGACGGCGACGATGATGGTTGCGATCAGGCCCAGGGTGAGCACCCAGGCCCAGAAAGGCATGATCCCGAAGAATTTCCGGAGGCCGGACTTTGGCTTTTCTTCTTCCTCTTGTTCGTCTTCTCCAGGGTTGGCCGAATTATCGGCTGAGGTATCGGGGTTTGCCTGGGTTTCCGAGTTGGTGGGGTTCTCCTGGGCTTCCGGGGTATTGGGGTTAGCGGCCGTGCCCGAGGTTTTGCCAGCAGCTGCGCCACCAGCGTTTAGGTCAGAGTCGCTGACAGCCTTCATCACGGAGGTTTCTTCAGCGTCGCTGACGGACTTCCCCGAGTTGAGAGGGTTGTTCTTGTCGTTCGAATCAGCGTCAGTCATGGAAACCTACCTCTATCTGTGGGCGTGAGGCTTGTGCGCGCGGGCTCTTTCTATGAGATTTCATTCTAGAATATTGCGCGCCACGGGTACATTCCCAGCCCCGGGATTGACTGGCGGGCGAATGTCCCAAATCTTCCACTCTGTTTATATAACTATTTCTTTTGTGCAGGTCAGGACGTTTTGACGATGTCATCATTTCAGTGGAAAACGTCAAAAGTGGAAGATTTGGGACATCACGTTGGTGGCTAAAGCAAAAGCGGCGGCAGATCCAGCGTTCTGCTGGACCCGCCGCCGCTATTCAGCGTGCGAGCTAGTCGCTTTTACTGTGCGCCTGGTGCGCCAGGGGCACCCGGAGCGCCGGGGACGATGTTGGTCAGCTTGATCGGACCGCCATCGTTGGCCGGCTGTGCCGGTTGTGCTGGCTGCGCCGGAGCTTCTTCTGCCGTGGTCTCCTCGGCCTGTTCAGCTTCGGCCTGTTCGGTCTCAGTCTGCTCAACTTCAGCCTGTGGCTCCTCGGACGGAGCCTCTGCCTCAGCAGGTGCCTCGGCCGGAGCCTCAGCCTGCTGATCTTCTGCCGGAGCAGCCGGAGCAGCCGGAGCAGCAGCTGCAGCTGGGGCTGCAGGAGCCGGGGCACCCGGTGCGCCCGGAGTAGTGGCCGTCAGCTTGATCGGGCCACCATCTTGTGCGGGCTGAGCCGCCGGTGCAGACTGTTCAGTCTTCGGGGCTTCAGCTGCTGGTGCAGCTGGTGCAGCCGGAGCTGCCTGCGGAGCCTCAGCGGACTCGGCTGCAGTCTCGGCCGGAGCGGCGTCCTGAGCTTCTGCCTGGTCCGAGTCGTCGGAAGCAGCGGCTGCAGCAGCGCCAGCGCCAGCTGCGGCGGCACCTGCACCAGCGGCGGCTGCCGGAGCTGCGGCCGGAGCGGCAGGAGCGCCCGGGGCACCCGGAGCGGTGGCGTTCAGCTTGATTGGGCCACCATCTTGAGCCGGCTGTGCAGCCGGTGCAGACTGTTCAGCCTTCGGGGCCTCTTCAGACTTGTTGGACTCAGCAGCCGGAGCAGCAGGCGCTGCCGGGGCGCCCGGAGCAGCAGGTGCACCCGGGGCAGCAGGAGCACCCGGAGCAGCAGGTGCGCCCGGGGCAGCAGGTGCGCCGCTGGTCTTCGGCGCTTCCTGAGTGTCTTCAGACTTCGGTGCGGCAGGAGCACCAGGAGCAGCAGGTGCGCCCGGAGCTGCCGGGGCGCCAGCGGAAGGTGCCGACGGAGCAGCAGGAGCACCCGGGGCAGCAGGCGCAGCCGGGGCACTCGGGGCAGCCGCAGCAGCACCCGCCGCGGCAGCGCCACCAGCAGCAGCGCCACCAGCGGCGGCAGCAGCTTCCTTCTTCTTCTTGGCCTCTTCGGCCTTGCGCTTCTTCTCCTCGGCAGCCTTCTTCTTGGCTTCCTCCTCGGCCTTGCGCTCGGCTTCCTCGCGGGCCAGCTTCTCCTCGTCTACCCAGCCACGCTCAGGCGCAACCAGGAACTCCGGAGACTTCGGTGCAGGCAGCTCGCCGTCCACCAGGACGGACTCGCGGAACATCTGGGCGATATCCAGAACCTGGGTGCGGTCTTGCTTGTTCTCAATGTCGGCCTGACGGTTGTTCACACCGTCGGTCATCATCGTCTTACAGAACGGGCAGCCGATGGCGATGGCGTCCGAGCCGGTGGCCAGAGCCTCGTCCGTACGGTTCAGGTTGATGCGCTCGCCCAGATCCTCTTCCATCCACATGCGGGCACCACCGGCACCACAGCAGAAGCCAGTATTGCGGTTGCGCTCCATCTCCACCAGGTTGGCGCCGGAAGCGCCGATCAGCTCACGCGGAGCCTCGAAGACCTTGTTGTGGCGGCCCAGGAAGCACTACCTGGTAGTTACCGCCCAGCTCCGGGTACTCGTTGCGCAGGGTGTTGAAGCAGTGTGCACAGGTCACAACGATCTTGCGCTGCTTCGGCGGCACGCCTTCGAAGGCGTTGTCCAGGATCTCGATGTTCTGCTCTGCCAGCATCTGGAAGAGGAACTCGTTACCGGCGCGGCGGGCGGAGTCACCAGTACAGCCCTCGCCCTCGCCCAGCACGGCGTACTTCACACCAGCGGTGTACAGCAGGTCGGCAACAGCGCGGGTGGTCTTCACCGCGTTGTCGTCGTACACGCCAGCACAGCCGACCCAGAACAGGTACTCGGTGTCGTCGAAGTTCTCGATGTCCTCACCGAAGACCGGTACCTCGATGCCGTCTTCCTTGGCCTTCTCAATCCAGTCGGAGCGCTTGTTGTTGTTCTGGCCCCACGGGTTGCCCTTGGTCTCCAGGTTCTTGAACAGGCCACCCAGCTCGGTCGGGAAGTCAGACTCAACCAGCACCTGGTAACGGCGCATGTCGACGATGTGGTCGATGTGCTCGATGTCCACCGGGCACTGCTCCACACAGGCACCACAGTTGGTGCAGGACCACAGAACGTCGGGGTCGATTACGCCCATCTCGCCCGCAGCAACCAGCTGCAGCAACGGCATGTCCGCGTGGGCGTCAACAGAAGGATCGTCCAGAACGGCAGTGTCGGCACCGTCGCCGGAGAACATGCCACCTGCGTGGGCCTCGTCCTTGCGGGCGGCCTTCAGGTACGGCGCGGACTCGATGGCGTGGTCACGCAGGTTGGTGATCAGCAGCTTCGGGCTCAGCGGCTTCGCGGTGTTCCAAGCCGGGCACTGCTCCTGGCAGCGGCCACACTCGGTACACGAGGTGAAGTCCATCCAGCCCTTCCAGGTGAAGTCGTCGATCTTGCCAACGCCGATCGAGTCTTCCTCCGGGTCTGCGTTTTCCATGGTCAGCATGCGGCCACCGGAGGTCAGCGGCTTCGCAGCGCCCAGAGCGTTGCGGCCGTCGGCGTTGCGCTTCAGGAAGATGTTGAAGAACGCCATGAAGCGGTGCCAGGCAACGCCCCACTTGATGTTCATACCGACGATGAACAGCCAGATCATGCCGGACAGCAGCTTGATCAGCGCGAAGACGGAAACCAGCAGCGGGGATTCCGGCAAGATCTTGGCCAGCTGCATGGTGAAGAAGTCGGTGGCCGCGTGGCCGCCCTCGTAGCTGGCGAAGGTGGCGATCTTGGATGCCTTCACGAACATCATGCCCAGACCCTCGATCAGCACGACGGCCTCAACGAAGTACGCCGCGCCGGAGTTGGAGCCGTAGAAGCGGGCCTTCTTGTCCTTGTCGCCGATCTTCTGGCGAATGATGATCAGCGTGATAATACCGATGACGGTGCCCAGGCCCAGCAGCTCGTCCACGAAGTGGTACACGGCCCAGTCACCGATGATGGGCCAGCCGCCTTCAGGGTTGAAGATCTGAATGTAGGCCTCGAACCACACCATGGCTCCCAACAGGAAGCCGACCATGACGAGCCAGTGGGCGATTGCCACGCCTGGCTTCTTGGCCATCTTGGTGTGACCGATGATCTCCTTGATCAGGTTCATCAGTCGGCCGGCGGGGTTATCTGTCCTCTTCAGTGCCGGTTGGCCCAGTCGGATCGTGGTAAAGATCTGCGCCGCGCCGCGGATGAAGAACACCCAGGCGGGGAGGGATAGCAGTGCGCCAATGATGCCCAGTGGGACGGTGATGCCCCAGGGGATATCGGATGACGTCGCCTGCCCTGCTGCCAGCAGGTACATGTGAAGCTCCTCGCAAGTCCAGTTATGTATGAAGTAATTACTTACTGGGGCAGATTAGCAGGGAGTGGAGCTATTTTTGAACTTTTCTAAATCCCGGTTGACCTGGGGTGGAGCAGGTGTTGACCTGCCGAAATAGGCAACATCCGTGTTGCTTAAATACGGCTGGCGATCCCGATCTGTTCGCGCCGCGCAGCCTTGCCTGCGCGGGTGTTGCCGAGGTGGTACATGTGTTGCTCGCCGCGCGCGACGTTGAGGGTAGTGGTGAGTCCTTGTTCCTTTATTGTTGACGCCCACTCCTCCACGTCTGGCAGTGAAATATCGCGGTCGCCGCAGTAGAGCGTGATTTCGGAGCTTCCGAAAGCTGCCCGGAGCTGGTCGGCAGTGAGGTGCAGGGGGCTCACCCGCGGATCCTCCGTGGGGATCTCGCCCGCCCACAGTGCGCCCTGGCGGCGCAGCTGGACGGGGTTGAGGATTGCATCTTTCGGCTCGAAGTCGGGGATGTGCGGGTTGGCGAGGTCCATGTCGAGCCACGGGGCATTCAAGATCAGGCGCGCTGGCGGCTCTGGTGGCTGGGTGTGCTCGGGGGTAGTAGCGAGGGCGGACAACGCCAGCCCGCCGCCCGCTGAATCCCCAATAATGGTGATGTTTTTGGCACCATGTTCCGCCACCAGTTGTTCATAGCAGCGGCGGATGAGCGGTAGCGCCTCTGCGTGGTTGTGTTCGGGCAGTAGGTCGTAGAGGGGGATGTCCACCCGCACGCCCGCGTCCGCCAACTGGGCGACGAAGTCCCAGTTGCGTTGCTTGATCGGGTTCACAAACCCGCCGGGCAGCACGTACAGCACGGCCTTCGTTGCCGCCTGCGCGGGGGAGAGCTCCTTAATTGCTGCTGTGTGCGGGTCGTAATCTCCTGTGTCGCCCGCGCCCCCAAACTCCATGGGGGCCACCGAGTAGACCGTGAACTCGCTGGAATCGCCCTCCGTCCGTTCACTGACGGCAAAGTGTTGGCGCAGGGAATGTGGCGGTTCGGCTGGGGCTGGAGGGGTGGAGGAGGTGGCGTCATTACCCGTTCCGGAAGAACGGCCAACCAGGCGTTTGAGGAAAGACATGGGCACAATTCTAGCTTTTTTAAAAAAGTTGAGCCGAGTGGGAACAACTTTGAGCAGGTATGAGTTGTAAGGGGTGTGAGCAAGTTGAGTGAGACGAACTCAAGTCAGCTTGACTAGACGCGAAAAACGCGGATACTGGTTGGCAGAGACGGGCGAAGTTGAGTCCGCTCGACTAAGGCTCGATAGATTTCATTCGCCCCAGAAACAATAGGAGGAACTGATATGGGACGCGCAGTAGGAATTGACTTGGGCACCACCAACTCTGTGGTGTCTGTTCTGGAAGGCGGCGAGGCAAAGGTTATCGCCAACTCCGAGGGATCCCGTACCACCCCGTCCATCGTGGCTTTCGCCAAGAACGGCGAGGTGCTGGTTGGCCAGTCCGCCAAGAACCAGGCAGTAGCCAACGTGGATCGCACCATCCGCTCCGTCAAGCGCCACATGGGCACGGACTGGAAGGTCTCCATCGACGACAAGGAGTACACCGCTCCGGAGATCTCCGCCCGTACCCTGCAGAAGCTGAAGAGGGACGCGGAGAGCTACCTGGGTGAGGATGTAACCGACGCGGTCATTACCGTCCCCGCCTACTTCAACGACGCACAGCGCCAGGCAACCAAGGATGCCGGCCAGATCGCCGGCCTGAACGTCCTGCGCATCGTCAACGAGCCGACCGCAGCCGCCCTGGCCTATGGCCTGGAGAAGGGTGACAAGGAGCAGACCATCCTGGTATTCGACCTGGGTGGCGGTACCTTCGACGTCTCCCTGCTGGAGATCGGCGACGGTGTGGTTGAGGTTCGCGCAACCGCCGGCGACAACGAGCTGGGCGGCGACGACTGGGATCAGCGCATCGTCGACTGGCTGGCCGACAAGTTCAAGGCAAGCCACGGCATGGACCTGACCAAGGACAAGATGGCCCTGCAGCGCCTGCGCGAGGCAGCGGAGAAGGCCAAGATCGAGCTGTCCAGCTCCCAGCAGGCCTCCATCAACCTGCCGTACATCACGGTGGACGAGGACAAGAACCCGCTGTTCCTGGACGAGACCCTGACCCGCACCGAGTTCCAGAAGATCACCCAGGATCTGCTGGACCGCACCAAGACCCCGTTCCAGGCAGTGCTGAAGGACGCGGAAATCAGCGTGGATGAGATCGACCACGTCGTGCTGGTCGGTGGCTCCACCCGCATGGTTGCCGTCTCCGAGCTGGTCACCGAGCTGACCAACGGCAAGGAGCCCAACAAGGGCGTAAACCCGGACGAGGTTGTGGCCGTGGGCGCTGCCCTGCAGGCCGGCGTGCTGCGCGGCGAGGTTAAGGACGTGCTGCTGCTGGACGTCACCCCGCTGTCCCTGGGTATCGAAACCAAGGGTGGCGTGATGACCAAGCTGATCGAGCGCAACACCACCATCCCGACCAAGCGTTCTGAGACCTTCACCACCGCTGAGGACAGCCAGCCCAGCGTGCAGATCCAGGTCTTCCAGGGCGAGCGCGAGATGGCTGCGCACAACAAGCTGCTCGGCTCCTTCGAGC
>QWCJ01000796.1_pt1 | contig 11515 bp, 5 predicted proteins | sample 1972501 | NCBI WGS metagenome assembly QWCJ01 (sample SAMN09866711, study PRJNA288562) | Human vaginal metagenome isolate term2_vaginal, whole genome shotgun... | isolation source: vagina | host: Homo sapiens | place: USA: California
TTTAACCATGCAATTCAACGGAGCCTTTGGTCACAAGATTTACAATGGAACATCTATGACCTACAGTAACATGAACAACTTCCCGACCTATAACATATTGGCTAATGCGCCTGAAAAGAATATCCATGACATTCAGATCTCTGATTATTGGTTGGAGAAAGGCGACTATGTGAACTTCGAATATATCAACTTAGGCTATACATTTAAGAAAGAGCAGCTGAAGGTGAATTGGATTCAGAACCTTCATCTTGGCTTGGCTGTCAACAATGTATGTACATTCACTGGTTACAGCGGTCTTACGCCCATGATTAACTCTGCGTCATTGGGTCGTATAGACGAAGGAACAGGAACAACAGGGACGCTGGGTGTTGATAATAAACGAATCTATCCATTGGTACGTACATTCTCATTCAATGTGTCTGTCAATTTCTAACCGTCTAAAATAAGAAAGGAATCAAATTATGAAAAAATATATATTTGGAACATTGCTTCTTTCTACGGCGCTGTTGTCGGGATGCTCACTGGATGAAACGCCCAAGAGCTCATTTGGTGAAGAAGAGGCTTTCAAGTCTTCCACGTTGATTTATGCTAATTCGGTAGCCAACGTTTATTCGTCTATTGAAAATTATATCTATGGGGGAGATGTGGGTTCAATACACACCCTGCAGCAATATTCAAGTGACGAATCAATGATACCTGGCCGACAAGGCGACTGGGTGGATGGCGGTAAGTGGCAAAATCTCTTTTTGCACAACTTCGATTCGTCTGTGGATATGTATCGAAATATCTGGAACCAGATATACACCATTATTGGGCAAAGTAATAAGGGCATCGACAAGTTAAATGGTTTACAGGATAATGAAGATGCTGCTACTTATGTGTATGAGTTGCGTGCCTTGCGCGCCATCTTCTATTATTATTTGATGGACTTGTGGGGACAGGTTCCTTTGGTGACATCATCTAAAATTAATACCAATGATGTGGTTCAGAGTAATCGTGCGGATGTGTTCAAGTTTGTTGTATCTGAGCTTGAAGCCTGCTTGCCTCATTTGGCCGATGACATGAGTCAGAATGAAGGGAAATATTATGGTCGCATTACCAAACCTGTGGTTTACATGTGCTTGGTCAAGTGTGCGATGAACTCACCTTTATATACCATCAATCCTACATCGGCAACTAGTTATCAGGCTTTTGTCGGAAATGACATGAGTGGGAATAATACAGTGAGTGAAACGCTAGGAGCGAATGTTACAGAGTTGGGTAAAAAGGTTAGTATCACAGTTGACGGGAAAGCGCGTAATGCGTGGGAAACCGTGAAATATTGTGTGGAAAAGTTGGAAGCATTAGGTTATACTTTACAGCCAAATTATGCAGACAATTTCACTATTAGCAACCAGAACTCTAAGGAGAACATCTTTACACGTCCTAATGATGACAAGACTTACCGTTATTATGATTATAACTTAATGCGCTCATTGCACTACAACCATGCGGGCGCTATCGGGTATAGTGCTTGGAACGGTGCCTGTGCCACTGTGTTTGCCATGAATGTTTATGGATATGGAACGGCTGATGCTGACCCTCGTTTAAAGCTTAACTATTATACGGATAAGGACTACATGGAAGATACGGGTAAACCAGTAGAGGATGGAGCTACAGGACAAGATCTTGAATATTTGCCTCTCAAGCCACAGGTTGACTTCCCCGCAGGTGCCAACGCGCATGACGTGAAATGTGCGGGAGCGCGCATGAAGAAGTATCAACTTGACCTTACTTCGAGTACAAATGGTATTACAAACAATGACCTTGTGGTATGGCGCTACGCAGATGCGTTGCTGTTAAAGGCTGAGGCTGAATATCGTTTGAGTAATACGGGTGCGGCATTAGCTGCCATCAACACTGTTCGGGCACGTGTTGGCGCCCCAGCATTGACCTCTCTTACATTGAATGTTATTTCGAATGAACGTTTGAAAGAACTAGCTTGGGAGGGTGTGCGTCGTATGGATGCCATCCGATATGGTATCTTCACGCAGCCTACAAAAGATCGGTATGAGGGTGTGTGGCACAATGCTGTAGCAGGAGGATTGCCTGCAAAGCCCCAGTGAATGTGTGTTTCTATGACACGGTTAGCCATTCGCGGAGCTGACCATTGATGGTTTTATTCTCACGTCGATGTGGCTTTGCTGGGGTTCACCTGTATCTTTCATGTATATATGACGCATCTCCCGAGTATATATAAAAGGTAATGGCGATAATCAACTTGCTTTATTTTAAAAGTCACACAGCATCAGGATAAGTTGTCTGTATAATCGGAATGAACTCATGAATTTACTATTAATTCATGAGTTCATTTTAAATATTCTTCCTTTTCACTATTTTTTTTCGTATATTTGCATAACAGCCTAAAGTGTGAAATGTAGGTAGCTGTTGTCGCTACTCATGTTTTAGGCACCTAAAACAGAGGAATATGAAGCGGAAAAAATTGTTTATCGTGTCGAATCGTTTGCCCGTGAAGGCAAAGGAAACCAGTGAAGGTCATTTTGAATTTGAACGTAGTGAAGGTGGCTTGGCAACGGGCTTGAACTCATTGCAAACATCCTATGAACAGCATTGGATAGGATGGCCGGGCGTTTGTTTGAAGCGGAAGGCCGATGAGAGGAAAATCAAGGAAGAGTTGGAGCAATTCAATTATCACCCAGTGTTCTTGAGTGCGACCCAATACAATAATTATTATGAGGGGTACAGCAATAGTACCATCTGGCCGCTGTGCCACTATTTCTATGAGTTCTCCAAGTACCGTAGAGGTTTTTGGCAGGCTTATCAGGACGTGAACAGACTGTTCTGCAAGGAGGTGCTCAAACATATTGATGACGATAGCATGATATGGGTGCAGGATTACCAGCTGATGTTGTTGCCTGGGATGTTGCGTGATGGGAAGGCATCGTTGAAGATAGGTTATTTTCATCATATTCCGTTCCCCTCGTACGAGTTGTTCAGGGTGCTGCCCGAGCGTCGTAACTTGTTGAGAGGACTGCTGGGTGCCGACTTCATTGCTTTCCATACCCACGACTACATGCGACATTTCATCAGTGCCGTGGAGCGTACCTTGCATCTTGAGTTCAAGTTGAACGAGGTCATGGTAGACGGTCGTGCTGTGCATGTGGATGCCTTGCCAATGGGCATCAACTACGAGTTGTATCATGATGCTCCAAAGAAGCGACCCGTGAAGGATGCCATAAAACGTATGAAGAACCAGTTTGGTAAACATAAAATCATCTTGTCTGTAGACCGATTGGATTACAGTAAGGGCATCTTGCATCGACTGGTGGGCTTTGAAACGTTCTTGGAAAAGCATCCGGAGTATCAAAATAAGGTGACGCTGGCCATGATTATCGTGCCTTCGCGCGACAAAGTGAGCAGTTATGCTGAGATGAAACGGCGCATCGATGAGCGCATTGGTGCTATCAATGGCAAATATGCAGGTATCGGTTGGACACCCGTATGTTATTACTATCACCCTTTTCCTTTCGAAGATTTGGTGGCGATGTACAAGTTGGCTGATGTCGCTTTGGTCACTCCGCTGCGTGATGGTATGAATTTGGTGGCTAAGGAGTATGTCGCGACGAAAGACAATGACCTTGGTGTATTGATATTGAGCGAGATGGCCGGTGCGTCTTCTGAGCTTTCGGATGCCATCCAAATCAACCCGAATGATACCGACCAGATTAGCATGGCCATCTGCGAGGCGCTGGAAATGCCTGAAGAGGAGCAGAAAGAACGATTGCAGAACATGCAAGACATTGTTGGTAAGCAGAGCGTTAAGAAATGGGCAGGCGACTTTGTAGATGCGTGGAAAGAAGTTATTGAGCGCAATGAAACGCTCATGAAGAAATATATCTCTAAGAGAGTATTCTCGGACATCAAGCAAAAGTACAATGCCAGCAAACATAGACTTATCATGTTGGACTATGACGGTACATTGGCTGCTTTCCGTAGAGATCCTGAAAAAGCATCTCCCACTACCGAGGTGAAGAACATGTTGCGGAAGCTGTGTGATGATGAACGCAATACGGTGGTCATCAACAGTGGTCGCGATCACCGTACACTTGATAAGTGGTTGGGCGACCTGCCGCTGTCGTTTGCGGCCGAGCATGGTGCATTCTATAAGGAAAACGGCGTGTGGCACGAGAATGTGGAGCCACAGGCGTGGGACGAACGGCTCATGAGCATCCTTCGAGAATTTGAGGACAAAACACCTAACTCGCGTTTGGAGGTCAAAGCTACGGCCGTGGCATGGCATTATCGTAAGGTGGACAACTGGATTGGGATGTTCAGAGCACAACAGTTGATGCATGCCTTGATACCTATATGCTCTCAAAATAACCTCCAGATTATGCGAGGCAACAAGATTGTGGAAGTAAAGCCTGCCGAATATTCAAAAGGCTCGGAAGTACAACGTATCTTGAATCAACGTTCTTATGATTTTATCTTAGCCATTGGCGATGACGTGACCGATGAGGACATGTTCAGGGCTTTGCCAGAAGAAGCGGTAACCATCAAGGTGGGTTATGCTTGTGATGATGCCCGTTATAACCTGTTGGAACAGAAAGATGTGCTGCCTTTCTTGAATAATCTACTGTCGTGAACATGAGGCTTGTGCTGAACAAGGCTTTGATTAACTCATCTATAAAAAGCAGTCAATGCTTGGTTTAAAACTAATTTGACAGTCGAAACATTATCTAAAACAAACTGACAACCAATCAAAATATGAAATTAAACTACGGCGTGATAGGCAACAGTTGTACGGCGGCATTGGTCTCTGACCGTGCCTCGATAGACTGGCTTTGTATGCCTAATTTTGACTCTCCATCGGTCTTTGCATCTTTGTTGGATCAAGAAAAGGGAGGGTCGTTTGGCTTCGAAGTAGGAGAAGAGTACGAAGTGACACAGGCCTATATACCGCATACCAATATATTGTCAACGACATTCACCTCGGAAGAAGGTGCTTTCGCTGTCGTTGATTTTATGCCTTGTTACCGAAAAGATCATAGTGATGAAAACTACAACCCGGCTGAGGTGTATCGGTATATCCGGCTACTCAGCGGGCATCCAAAGTTTGCTGTCAACTATCAGCCGCGTCCTGATTATGCCCGTGGCAAGACTATCTATAACATGACGGAGCAATATATCGAGTCGATGTCGTCATCTAACAGCAAAGACCGACAGTATCTGTATTCTTCCCTCCCGTTGCAGGACGTCTTGGATGGTGTTGTCTTCGAACTTGAGAAAGATGAATTCTTCTTGTTGGCATCCAATGAGAAGGTGGTTAAGATAGATCTTGAACGCGAGAAGATGGATTATTGTCGAACGTTGGTCTATTGGTTGAACTGGTCGAACATGACAAAGAAGTTCACCCACTACAACGATGTCATCGAGCGAAGTTTCCTAACCTTAAAACTATTGTCTTTTTACAACGGTGCCGTGCTGGCCGCTTTGACCACCAGTCTGCCTGAAACACCAGGAGAAGTGCGCAATTGGGATTACCGCTTTTGCTGGCTGAGGGATGCATCGATGACCATTGAGACGCACATCAACCTGGGACATACCCGTTCTGCAAAGCGCTTCATGCGGTTCGTGGAGTCTACATTCGTGGGCAATCATAACGGTTTTCAAATCATGTATGGCATCAGAGGAGAACGCGACTTGGTGGAAGAACATCTGGACCACTTCTCCGGCTATCTCAATTCAAAGCCCGTTCGAATCGGTAACGCGGCCTATCATCAGAAGCAAAACGACTCATTTGGCTACCTCATGAATCTGATTTACCAGTATTTCAGTCTGATTCCTGGTTCGTTAGACGATGTGGAGAATCTCTGGGACATGGTGAAAAACATCATGCGAACCGTCATAGACGACTGGCGCAAACCCGATAAGGGTATCTGGGAGATTCGTGGCGAGGCTCAGCATTTTGTTTCTTCAAAGGTGATGTGCTGGGTGGCATTAGACCGTGGAGTGCGAATTGCCTCGCTCTTGGAGAAGTACGACTACGCAAAACGCTGGCGTGAAGAGGCTGATAAGGTGAAGGATGACGTGTGGGCGAACGGCTGGAATGAGCAGTTGCAGAGCTTTACGCAAGCCTATGGCAGCACCTCGCTCGACTCTTCATTGCTGCTCATGGAGCATTATGGCTTTATTGATGCCGACGATATCTATTTCCATAAAACGGTAAAAGCCATCAAGAAGGCACTCTTCCACAATGGCTTGATGTACCGATACAACGTGGAAGACGATTTCGGACAGCCCAAGTCGGCCTTTACCATCTGCACGTTTTGGCTGATTCGGGCTTTGTTCGTCACAGGAGAGAAGGAGGAAGCCCGCAGCTTGTTCGACGAGTTGCTCACTTATTCGAACCATCTGGGGCTGTTCAGCGAGGATCTGGATTTTGAAACCAAAGAGCAACTTGGTAATTTTCCACAGGCTTACTCACATTTAGCGCTGATTAACACCGCACTGCTTTTTACCGAAGAAGTGAAAAGCATGCACCTATAGTATAAACTTTAAAAAACGAAAAACGAGATGAAACGAATGACAATGTACGCCGTGGGCATGGCTCTGATGGGCCTCTCACTGGTTTCATGTAGCACCAGTTCTGGAGAAAAGCAAAATACAGTTGCCGTCATGGGGACGGGAACCGTAAAGGCGCAGCCCGACATGGCGCAAATTAACGTCAGCTTCGCCCATACGGCGGCTACCACTCAAGAGGCAAAGAAGTTGGCCGATCAGACACTGAAAGCAATAACCAAAATCTTGCAGGAAGAGAAAATTGACACTAAAAACCTGAAAACAACCGCCCTCAGTTATCAAGCTGACTATGAGTACAGAAACGGTCGGCGTGTACTCTTGGGACAGAGCGCACAGCAAAACGTCGAGATTACCGTCAGGAATATTGTCAAAGATGGCGGACGCCTTTCTACGGTGTTGGATAAGTTGGCAGCCATCAGCAACGTGGAACTCAATGAAATCAGCTTTGACATCGACCAGAAAACAGAATTGTTCAAGAAAAGTCGCGAGCTGGCTTATCGCAAAGCGCATGAAAAGGCCGAACAGTATGCGGCATTGTGTGGCAGGAAGTTGGGCAAGGTGGTTACCATTGTAGAAAACAACGGAAGTGAAGTTTCGTCTGCCTTGTTGAGTAATCGTGCAAATGTCGAGTACAAATCAAACGACATGGCGACAGTTCCAACCGGTCAAAACGAAATCAGCACAGATGTACAGGTGGTCTTCTCATTGAAATAGGGAGGCAGCCTGAGTCCATTTTATTTGGTCACACTCCAATGAAGAGAACACTTCAGTTGGAGTGTGGGGAGGTGTGTCAAAAAGGAGTATCTTCGTTTTGACACACTATTCTTTTGCTGATAGGAGCTTGGTTCATCACGTTCCGCCGCATTTTTAGGTCAATTATAGTGACCCTGTTGCGGAACATATTGAACCAAGCCCTCAACTGATGACAAACAAGTATTGTTAATTTTTTTTATCTAAAAAGGCCCTTAAAACGGCTCTCCTAAACTTTCAATCTAGAAAAAAATAATAGGCATAGCAGGTGCAAATTTGCTTTTGTTTTGCAGGATTCATCGGCTTTTTTCGCAAACCCTATGAGTTTACTCTATTAAAAGCATCACTTTGTCGGTCAATTAGCATGCGTTTGAACCGCAAAAGCATGCAAATAACCGTCTTTAAAGTATGCTTTTAGGCGTAAAACGGTCGAGAAACAGGCACTTTTTTACGGTGGTAAATTCTAATATTTTGTGTGACAACACTTTATAAAAATCGCTCATATTTGCCGTATTTGCAACCACGACCAAGTGAGTTTGCAAATACGACAAGGATACAGACGCTTGTTGTCAAGTAAATTCGTATGTAGGTTCATCATGCCGCAATCGTTCAACCATACCTGTTACATCTTGTTATCTTTGACAGTTTTTTTGTTAATGGCTTCCATGAAGGATTCGTGTGGAGTGAGAAGTTAAAAAATATGATTTTTTTTTTTTTTTGTTAAAAAATTCTTATTACCTTTGCAAATTGATTAACAGGATTATTCAAAAATAGTCCACAAAAACAAATAAAATGTACAGTAAAAAGTATTTGAAGCCATCTATCGTATTGCTTCCTTTGCAAATCGTTGGTCCGAACATAGGATCGCAGAACGATGCAGAGGTGCAAGGTGATGATTATCAAGAAGGAATGGTTTGGGATGAAGATTCCCAAAGTTGGCAATGGCCCTAACCCTAAGCAGGTTTTCGGTTTAATCTGTTAGTGCTGTGTAGGTAGCGGAGGAGACCACTATGTACAAGCAGTAAAATAATAATTTATTTCTCCATAACAAAAACATAAACACGTCGGATTGTTTTTTACTCCGATTTAATTTTATTACAATAATGAAGCAGTTTTTACATGTAACCGCATCTACAATCTTCATGCTTTTAGGCTTCTGTTTACCCATGTCGGCTTTTGAGTATGTGGACGTGACTCCTTCAAACAGTAAGGTGTCGAAAGTGGACGTGGGAGGAGATAAAGTCAGTAGCATCACGCTGACCGTTACGCTCAAAGACAACGAAGCTCCCAACGGACAGGCGCAATTACGTTTAGCGTCGGATGAAAACAAACTGGTGATGGGTGAAACCACACAGTTGTTGGACAATGTGCTCACACAAAAATCCACAAATCCCAACGTTTGGGAAATCACATGGAACAACGTCAAGGCAGGCGACTATAAGGTGTATTTCCAACAAACAGATGGCAGCGCACACACTTATTTGCATGGCATTCAGGTGGCGGAATTGCCAGAGCCGCCGGCGCCGAAATTAACCCTGACAAAAAAGGATGTGACATGCGGCTCACCGGGATATGTAAACGTTGAGTTGGCTGGAGGAACAAAACCATTTAGTTACAAAGCAACCATTACACATGATGGTGGAGGGAGCGACATCAGAACTAAAGAAAATACCTCCGATAGGGGTTGGGTTATTGATAATTTAGCAGATGGCGACGAAGTGACTGTTGAGGTGATTGATGCTAAGAGCAGGAAAGCATCAGCTTCCATAAATTCTATTAATTCTGTTTCTCCTGAATTCTGGTCAGACGGATCCAATTATTTTGTGAAGCGTACAGGGAAGGAGACATTTGACTATTATATCTCGTTTAAGATTTCTTGCGATGACGAGAAAAGTTTGCAAGAAGCAGTGGATATGTTGGTCAAAACCGCTAAAATCAAAGGTGAGGACGGTGAATGGTACTCGCTTGAATATGCCCCCGCTTATACCTATGAATTTTGGAAAGGTTATTATCGGTATTTCTTTAAAATCCCCTTTGACAATGGAAGGTTAGATTTCAAGGACAGGCGATATGACATCAAGTTTACACAACTTTGCGAGGGAGAAAAGACAAGGAATTTCTATTTTTGGGACACTACCTTGAAACAAATGCTGAATATCTCACCTCATGCAGCTGGAACACCAATAGAAGGTTGTGGATGGAAAGACACGTCTTATAGCGTTTCGTACGATTTTGCAGGAGGTGATCATCTGGGAGGTAAACGAGTTTATTTCTTTATGGACGAGGCGCACCGCTTTGCAAAAATCTACAAGCAAAAAGCCGATCTTACCTACCCTTCTGAGCCTTTGATGGAGGTTCCCATGTGGACAGAACAGTTTGATATCGAAAAAAGATTCTCATTCGAATTACCTGGGACTGGTGTGTACAAGATGGTTTATTCCACAGGTAACCCGCAAACAGATTTTGAACACGAATTTATTGTTAGTGATCCCAAGCCGGAAATGGTTTATTATGCGGCACGTGGGGCAACTAAGAATTATCGGAGTTTTCAAAGAAAGAGCTTAGGTATACACGGTAATACAGCTGGTATCGTTTTCTCCACTATCAACTTGGAAGCTCCTTTCCAAGTGGTTGTAAGCAGGTCTGATGGCAAGAAGGACTTTATGATCACTGATTTTGGTGACGACCACGAATATCAAAAAACAATTAACTTCCCGCAGACGATTGACTTCACCAAGTCCAATGGGCACTATAACATCGGAGATTTGCCGCCAGGAGATTATATATTTACGCTAAAAGACAAATGCGGAAGAACAAGCGACCGCAGTATCCGAATAGAAGACGACAACCTGATGACTTATAAGCTGAGAAGAGATAACGGCTATGGGGAGGGCGTTTTGGTTGAATATAGTTGTGATAACCAAAGCAACAAGGTAAATTTTGACTTTGGGACTACTGAGGACAAGCATTTGTTTTCCAAGTCAACTTTGCAGTATGGATATGTCACCCAAAAAGTTAAAAGTTCAACTTCTGACGGTTGGACTTACGGTTCTGATAAACCGAGTGATTTGAAAGATGAGGTCTATTTCGGTATCAGCTATTACCCTACTATTTTGAAAGGTGAATCTATCCAAGAAATTACAGATCAAGAGGTTTATTCGGCAATTGCAACAGAAAAACGCACATATACTCATGATGCCATGAACATCCATCAGTATGATGGCACCGCTTCTTGGAAGCCTGTGGATCAACCTGACCCATATTGGGCAAAATCATACAAGTTTGTTTTTAAGGGAAGCGAGGTGAATGCTTTTGACGTGACAGGAGCTTCTTGTGATGTTACTGCGAAGAAAGGTAATATTTCTGTCTCCTTACAAAGCGGTAAGACAGTTACCATGCCGGCTACGTATGAACTTTATAAAGCAGATGCAAACGGAATTCCGCAAGGATCTGCCATCCAAACGTACACAGCACGTTCTACTGAACAGGCAAATGTGGTATGGAAAGATCTTGTAAAAGGTTTTTACGCTGTTAGAATTACTTACGGCTCTGGCGGAAGTTGCGATGTGAAAAAGGTTGTTGACCTGACGACAGCAGAACTTCCTCAAGTCATTGTGAAAACCAAAAAGGGTTTTGAGGTGAAAGATAATATCTATATAGACATTACCGATGGCATGAAGCCATTGCAAGTTTCTCTCCCCGTTTCAAATCATATTTACGACGTAGAGTGGTATGATGTCACGGGTGAAAAGAACGAATTGAAACAAAAAGGTAATAATATTTACGTTACTTTCACGGAGCCAGGAACATATATTTATAAAATCCAGACGATGTTTACCGACAACACCTCATGCTCTGGTAGTTCGGGAGGAGAAAGATTGGTAAAATTCGTTGTTGCTCGCAATGTTCAAAAGAACTACTGGATGGGAAGTACCGACGAGAACGATGGTGACAACTTCAGTGTTGCGTCTAACTGGACAGCTAACAAAGTGCCTGCAGAAGGGGAAGACATTGTTTTTGCCACAGAGGCAAACAACAACGGCCATGCAGCGGTGAACGATTGCCGACTGACCAGCACAGGAAGACTGCCGTTGAATTTCACAGCGGGTACGCTCGTTAATGAAAGCCAAAAGTCCATGATCATTCCTGGAAGCTCCGCTTTATATGTGACAAAAGGAACGGT